>Ga0137409_10006354_pt1 | contig 12279 bp, 11 predicted proteins | sample CZODoug1_16funga_FD_122059 | JGI IMG/M metagenome (GOLD analysis project Ga0137409, IMG submission 122059) | Vadose zone soil fungal communities from Angelo Coast Range Reserve, California, USA - CZODoug1_16fungal (Hybrid Assembly) | ecosystem: Environmental > Terrestrial > Soil > Vadose zone... | reverse complement strand
TTGGCGTAACCGCTCACGTTGTCGCGCGTGATGTAGGAACCGCTGTTGGTGAGGCCCGCGCCGTTGCAGCCGGCGCAACCCCAGAATGTGTCGTTGGGCCCGACGAACACATCGACGCCATCGTTGTTGCCGGACGGCTTGGTCGCCTTCTCTTCCCACGAGCCCGCGTGGACGTCCTCGCGGCTCGCGCGCGCGCTCAAAAGCAGTTCCGAATTGCTCGGCAGCTTGAACAACAATTGGCCGCGAATCGCCCAGTCGTTGCCGTTTTCGGCATCGGCGGCGCCTCCGGCGGTGTTGTGAAAGAGCGGGTCGTAGTGATTGCTTTCGAATGAAAGGCGGCCGTCGACGCCGTCCACGATGGCGCCGTTCAAGGCACCCTCGATGCGCATGAGATTGCGCTGGCCGAAGGCCACGTCCACGTAGCCGCCGTCCTGGTCGGTCGGCTTCCGGGTGATGAAATTCGCAAGGCCACCTGTCGCATTGCGGCCGAACAGGGTGCCTTGCGGGCCGCGCAGCACTTCGACGCGATCCACGTCGAACAATGAAAATGCCAGTCCCGCCATCTGGCTAACGTAGACGTCGTCGACATAAATGGCGGCAGGGCTTTCCTGATGGTCGGCGAAATCGTTCTGCGTCACGCCGCGAATAGCTAGGCTGAACGAGGATGGACCGTTGGGTTGCGTCAGCACCACGGCCGGCATCGATTTGGTGATGTCCGTTGCGGTGACCGCGCCCAGGGAGCTCAAATCGGCGCCGCTGATCGCGGACAGCGAGATGCCGATGTCCTGCGAGTTCTGCTCGCGCTTCTGCGCCGTGACAACGATCTCCTCCAAGGTGCCGGAGGCCGCCGGTTGCTGGGCGTTCGCATCCATGGCAGATGCAATGAAAATGGCCGCCAGGGCGCCCCGCCGCGCGCAGTTCGGAATACTCAGCATTGGAATCTCCCTCGATATTTTGGTTCTGCTCGAATTCCAAGCGCGGCAGCGCTGACGCGCCGCAAGCCCTCGAATGCGGAGGCACACGCACCCGGAGCTTTTCCCTGAACTTGCAGTGGAGCCGCGAGGATAGACAAATGATCCCGGTCAATCAACCAGTTCCCGGCGCCATATCGAGCCGTACGAGAACTTGCAGGCATGGGATTAATTGGGCCTTCCGGCCGAATTGAACGCCGCGAACGCGGCGGCGCCGCGGGGCAAGGTGCACCAGCGCCGAGTAACAGATCGCGAATGCATCGCCGGCCGCCGACATTCTGTTGGAAGAGTCCTATCGCAAAGGGCGGTTACGCTTGTTATTGCCGCTCGCATGACCATGGGACTACAATGCAGGGGAGGCGGGCGTCGTATAATGGTAATACCCAAGCTTCCCAAGCTTGAGCCGTGGGTTCGATTCCCATCGCCCGCTCCATTCTTGAGCTAGAGCATGGCCGCGTACGGCCTGCGGATTTTGACACCAAGACTTTGATAATCTGCGAGAGTTTTGGGATGTAGGCTCGGAATGGATCGGCCTCTCGCCTTTCATTGCCCCGCATTGCGCCAGCAATCACGCGTACAGTCACACGCTTTTCAGGAAAGCCGCGTGCGATTCCAAATCGAGGTTACGGGCGACGGTGATCACCGGCGTCTTCGACTCTAAGCTGTCAGTCTTCATGTGCAACTCTCGGCTGCGCCATTGCGGTTGTATACAACAGGATCTACACCGGAATTATCAACAACTTCTTAGTGGGCTCTCCGCGGCGTTTCTACGCCGCGGAGAGCCGTTTGGAGTTTGGAGAATTGTTATTTCAATCTACACTCCCCGAAAACGCTCGACGACGGCGACGCCCATCGCATGTCGCCGAGCGATTCTCAAGGACCCGGATTGCGCGCGACGTGCCCGGGGGCGCCCTTGCGGGCGAGTTCTTGAACTTGCGGCAGCGCGGACGCCATTGCCGCATCGACGCACGCCACGAAATGCGGCTGATGCCCGAGATCAAGACTGTCTTCGACCCGCGCGCACGCGAGTCTGGCTGCTGTATGCAGCCGTTCATGCGCCACGCGCGCTCCCTCGGGCGTCGCGAGATCAAGGTCAGCGAGCGAGACTTTGGAAGTACTCGTTTGAACGACATCGACCGGATGCAACGGTGTGTTGGCCGGGATTCCCGGCACCGTGCCCGACCGCTGAGTGGCCGCTAGCGACGGGTCCTTCTTTAGCTGCTGCATGGCACTCGCCAGCGTGTCATCCAAGCACTTGACGAAGTTCGGCTGATACGACAGGTCGAGGCTGTCGGCGACGCGGGAGCATACGGTCCGAGCCATTTCGTGCAGCCGCTCTCGCGCCGTCTTTTGTCCTTCGGGCGTGGCGAGGTCGAGACCGGCAAGCGACACTCTGGCGGAAGCTGTTTGCGGGGCCCCTGACGCCGCTTGTGCAATGGCGGCCAAGGGCGCCGCGACGCATAGTGCTATCAGGGTGGCCGTGCGGACGGCGGTCTCGAAGCGAGAAAGGCGGGACGAGATGGTCCGAGTGTTCATGTGTGATTTGACTGGCTTGTTCATGAGAATCTCCTGAATCGAATGGGGACAACAAAGTGGCTGTGCGGTCGGCGACGACGTTCAGCCCGCGCCAATCCGGCTCAGCTGGTTGTGCAGGGCGGTGACCGCCGGCTTGTTGACGGAAGCAACGGCTGAATTCATGGCATGGTGGTAGCACGCGCTCCATGTGGCCCTTAGCACCGCATCCATGCTTTCGAGGGAGGTGCAAACCTCGCCGGCCGCACGACGAAGGCGATGATAGAGAACCTTGGCGCCGGCTTCGGTATCCAGATTTAGATCCCCGTAGCTGACTTTTTTGACACCGATCACGATGTCGTCCGCAGCTAGCGCCTGCGGGCTACACGCTGCCCAGCTCAGCATAACGAGGCTGGCTGCAATGACGGAAGTGATTGATTTCGACTGACTTTTGGTCTTAGTTGTCATGCCCGTCTCCTAAACGTTGGTTGTGAATGCGAGTGTTGAACACGATTCACAAGCTACGGAGACAGCCCGGTGCGGGCATGAAGGTCGGCTCAAGCTAGCGCGAAGATTTGCTTAAGTTTTTGCCAAAGAGTCCATTCCGGTCAGCAAACCGGCTTAAAAACTTCCGTTTGGGCGCGCACGAATGTGCGCAGCGCACCATCCACTTATGCGTCGCTATTTAGACGCCTGTGACGGAATCTCGCCTCTTGCACGCATTTGCTGGATTAGTGCGAGTTGTTCCGCGGTGTGCCGCTTTCGTTCGCTCAGGAAATCCTGAAATCTGGGTTCCAGGCGCAGGTGGTCGAAGGCCGGGTCCAGGTCAACCTCTGTCCATTTCTGGCCCATCCCGCTGGTCGCAACGTGCTCCAGTGCGGCAAGGGACTCCTCGTCCCGGCCGAGCATGGCCAGCACTCGGCTGCGCTGCAACCAGAACCAGCGATTTCCGCGCTTGAACTTGAACGCGGCGGTATCCATCGAGCTGAGCGACATCTCCAGTATTTTGCGCGCGCGCTCTGTTTCGCCGGACAGCTGCAGGATATCGGCCAGCCCGACCGCTGTCGTCATGTCCGATGACATCGGAACTTGAGGGATTGGCGAGCCGTGGGCATCCCATTTCACCTGGGCGTACTCCTCCAGCAGTTTACGCGCTCTGGCGAGTTGATGATTCTGATGCGCAGCCATCCGGACCGCGAAGACCATAGTCGAAATGTCCATTACTGTAACGGGGTCGGGGTTCTGATAGACAAGGAGGGCTGCAGCTTCCCATTCGCGTCGCGCGACCAGTGTTATGACCGGCAGCGCTCTGTTCTTCGACCGCGTGATCAGATTTTCGGCTGCCGTCACGTCTCCGACAGACACGTATATGTGCGCGAGGCAGTCGATGAAACCGAGTGACGTGGGATCCTGAGATTGAAGAAAAGCCTGCTCCATCAATTTGGCGGCATCAGCCTCCCGGCCTTGCGTGAAGTGGAACAGGGCCAGAAGGCTCAGCGCCTGATCAGCAGGATTGCGGTCGAGCGCTTGCAGCAAGAGGGGTTCGACCTGGGCAGCCTCCGCAGTCCTTTGAAACCAAAGGGTCTGTGCCTTTACAACCGGATAGAGTGTGGCCAATGGATCGATTTCCATGGCTTTGTCCAGATGAAAGAGCTTCTCGTCCACGGCGCTCGGCGAGGTTTCAGCCTCGGGCAGTGCCGTTATGTACGACTTCGTTCCCATCCACTCCCCCACAGCTTCTTGAGCCAGATCGAAATGTGAGCGGGCAGAATTCGGTTCGAGGGCCACCGCATGGCGGTTATATACGCCGCGGCGCGTCCGGTCATCTTCAACGTACGCCAGTGCCCCATATGCCTCGGCGTTCCGGTCGTCAAACTGCAGCGCTTTGGCGGTGAGTTGGCGGACGTCGGCTTGAGCGTGCTTCCACTTCGATTGGTCGAAATCGCCATAATCCCAGGAGTCAATTTTTGCTTCGGCAAGTCCGCTATAGGCAGCCGAAAAGCTTGGATCGAGCTCAATGGCGCGTTCGTAGTGCTGGATTGCGCGCTGTACAGCCGGCAATTTCATAGTCCCCATCACATAGCCGCGCGCCTGGAGATACTCGAGATAGGCGTCGAGACTGGCCGTGCCTGGGTTTGCGATGCGCTCCCGGTCTGGTGCGTCGAGCGTGACCTTGAGAGCATGAGTAACTCTTCCGGAGATTTCATCCTCGATGGAAAAAATGTCGCTGGTCTTGCGGTCGAATGCGACCGACCAGACGTCCTGCCCATTGTCGGCATCGACAAGATGGGCGGAAATTCGTATCGAATCCGCCTGGCGCTGCAACGTACCCTGCAGCAAATAGCGAGCATTGAGCTCCCGACCGATGGTCGTCGCATTTACATTTTTTCCGTTGTACGCGGCCGACGAGCCCGATGCGATGACGACGAGCTGCGATAAGCTGCCGAGTCTGAGCCTCATACTTTCGGCGAATCCGGCAGCGACAAATTCGTCGGCCGGCTGACCTCCAAGACTCGCAAATGGCAGTACAGCCACGGTGTGCGAGGGGAGAGCGGCCTTCTCAACTACAACGCGGGGGGGTTCAGCTGCGCCGCGCGGCGGGGCGGCGCGCATTCGAACTATCACTAGACCGGCGGCTAGCGCTGCGAGAAGCGCTAAGCCAGCGATCCCCAGAACGGTGAAGTTTCGAGTGCGGCTGGAATTTTTGTTGGCGGAGCCGACGTTTGCGCCGGCAGCAATAGAGGGATGGACGTGCTCAGCAGACGGGGGCGGCGATTGTTCCACGGACTGCGAATCCACCAATCGCTCAACCGGTGGGATCAACCGGTATCCGCGCGCCCGGACCCCCAAAATATAACGCGGCTGCTTCGGATCGTCGCCGATGACGTCACGCAGCAGTTTCACACGTGCGGCAACCGTCTCGGGATTCACCACCAGCCCTGGCCACACCCGATCGAGCAGGCTGTCGGTCGTGGCAATCGAAGGTGCGCTTTCAATCAGTGCGCGCAACAAATCGAACGACAATCTCGGGAGCGGGAGTTCCACGCCGTCGCGCGTGACGACGGCTTTGCCCGTATCGACTTCGAGGTCATCGACACGAAATCGAGGATAAGTGTTGTTTGTGTCCTGCTGCGATGGTTGCGACATATTCGCACTCGCCTAGAAGCGATAGCCCGCTCGAACGTAATAATATCCGCCGTCGAACCCGTATGGCGAGAACCCGGGATAGATGAACACCGCCGCGTTGTCAAGAGCCCGGCGGAAGTAGTACAGCAACGTGCTGTTGGTCTGGTTCGGATAGCGGTTGAACAGATTGTTCGCCCCGATGTCAAGCTTCAGGTGTTTATTCGCTTGATAGCTGAGATCCAGGTTCGTGATCGCCGTCGTGCCGATCCGCGTATTGTAGTAGACAAGGCTGTGTCCGTTGGTCTCTCCATAGTCGCTCTCCCACTCGTTCGACGGCCCGAAAATCTGCTCACGAAGATTGACCGTGAGTTTGCCCAGAGTCCAGAGCGAGCCCAGATTGAATGCAAATCTCGGAGCCGCAGTAACGAGATCGGAAATGGCGGTCGCGTCGAACAACAGTTGACCATCCAGTTGGGGTGTTCCCGCGGCGAGGTTGGTGAGCGTGGTTTGCGCGTAGGTAGCCCCGAGCGACCAGTCGATGCGGCCAAATTCGTAGTCAACCGGAAGGTCAAACGCCAGGTCGGCGCCGCGCGTACGGGTATCCGCACCGTTCAGGAAAAGATTTACCCCAGTGTTCGGCACATTCAACACTTCCGCGCCGGTGGCAGCGATCGCGTTGAGGACGTTCTGATTCAGGATTGTTCCGCCGAGCGAACCAAAAATCGTGCCGCTGCCGACAATGCGGTTCCTGATGTCGATCTGGTAGATATCGAGAGTGGCAGTGAGTTTCGGCAACGCTCTGAACACGAAGCCGATGCTGTAGTTGCGGGACGTCTCGGGCTTCAAACCGCCGGGCAAGCCCAAATTCGAGGCAGCCGCCGAATTCGGCGCCAACTGGGCACCAGTGAAAATCGGTGCAGTGAAGGTTTGCCGGTAATACTCTTCAGCGAGCGTTGGCGCGCGAAGGCCCGTACTGACCGTGCCGCGCAGTGCAAATTCCGGTACGAAGTCGTAACGAGCGGTGAGTTTGCCGATCGTTTTGCTACGGAAGTCGCTGTAGTGTTCAAAGCGGCCGGCGGCGTCCACCAGTAGCCCGGAGGTCGGCTTCACCGCAAGATCGACATAGCCGGCGTAGTTTGTGCGGTCATGGGTACCGGCGTCGATCGGCGTGAAGCCTGAATACGATGCTGCTCCGCCTAACGTATAGGACGCGAAACTGCCCGCCTCGATCGTGTAGGTATCGCGCCGATACTCCGCACCGAAAGCCACATTCAACGGACCTGCGAGACCTACTTCAAAGTCTCGGTTGAGGTCCAGGTTCGACGTCCACTGCGTCGCCTTCAGCCGGCCATCGTAGAAGTCCGCCGGTGAGGCACCGGTGGCGGCGTAGAGACCTACATTCCCTGAGTGGATTGTAGACAGCTTGACGTCGTCGTCGCCGTAGGTGGTGCTCACGTCCCAATTCCAGCCAACCATCTTGCCCTTGACCCCGGACGTCAAGCCGTAGTCGATCTCGTGGGTCGCTTCCTGAGGACTGAAGCCGTACGGGTATTGGTACGTCATCGCGCCAGCAGGATCCGTATAGGAAATAATACTCGGCGGCCGGTAGTTCTCGTAAGAGCGGACATTTTTGTTGGCGTATGTTCCATAGACATAGAATTCCGCGTCGTCTCCCAACCGGGTACCCCCGTTGAACGAGGCAATCCTGACCTGCGTCCGGCCGTCTCCATAGATCCGGTTTAGATGCGGATACCCAGGGACCAATTGCTCATTGGTGTCGGGGTAAACTCTGGCTGAGTTGGTCAAGCGCGGATCGATACCGCTACGGTAACTGGAGCCGTGATTGCGCACTTCAGCGGTAAAGTTAAGATAGCCGCCGTCCCACGGCTCGAAACCAATGTTGCCCGATACGTCATGGGTGATTCCGCCGCCGTCGTAATAGCCGCCGTAGCTTGCGTTCAACGAACCTCCCGCGGAGTCCTTCTTCAGGATGATGTTGATCACGCCAGCGATCGCGTCGGACCCGTATTGTGCGGCCGCACCTTCGCTCAGCACCTCAATGCGGCCGATCGCGGCGCTGGGGATGAAATTCAAATCGGCGCCGGCACCACCCTGGAAGTCACCGGTGAAGTCACCGGTCTGGACTGCCAGGTTAGCCGTGGGGTGCCGGCGCTTGCCGTCGATAAGGACGAGCACGTGGTTTGGGCTCAAGCCACGGAGCTTGGCTTGCAAGGTAGCGTTAGACGCATCGAGGCCGAAGGCCTGGGCAGTCAGCGAAGGCACGATTGCCGCGAGCGTTTGGATGAGGTCCGGTTGGCTGGCGGTTCGAGCCAATATCTCGGCGCTCAGTATCTGAATGGGCGCTGCACTGTCTGCCGCCTTGAGCCCGGTCTGACGCGTGCCGGTTACGACGATTTCTTCGAGCCCTTCCGGTGAGGCCTCGGTGGCCGCATTAGCTGCCGAGTTCTGAGCTGATGCGCCGCCTGACTTGAGCGATAGCACCAGCGAGAGCGACACAATCGCGATCGTCGCGCTTCCAAGCGTGTGCATCCCCAGTCCTCCCTGTGAACTGACGCTTTTGGCCAACTCCCGTCAGCGACAGTGCACGACTAGTTGGCGATTCCGATTCTATGGTGCATTACGGAATCAATATCGGCGGCCCACTTGACTGCACTGCCGCCTATACATATACACAATTAATAGTTGGATATCACCTTCGACGCCGCTAATAGAGAAACATCGTGCCGCCAGGCATCTCGATTGAGTTGGCAGCCGATTCCGCCTAGAGCAGCGCGCTGGTCGCGAAGCATCTTCGCAGTTCGGTCGAAAGCCGTCTGATCGAACGCCAATAGTGCGACTGGTAGGCACGAGCTCGGGATTCCGCTCGCCGACGTATCCCTACGTGGCCCCACATACCACGAAAATTCACACGCCCATCGCACTTGGGATTCGGCGTGAGGCAAAACCCCTTGTCTTCAAGCTCCGGAGGTGTCACCCGCGTGGGTTCGATTCCCATCGCCCGCTCCACTCTTAAGGCAACGCCAGGCCACGCAGGGCCCACAAAATTGCGTCAAGACATTGATCCGATGGAAAAAGTCTTGGGAATCGAGGCTGAGGTGGTGGCGGTCTCATGGCCTCACGCATCCCCGCTTTGCCCCGAGATTCACACGTACAGTGACACGCAGCGGTTCACAAAAATAGATTGTGTGATTCCGTCGATCCAGATCGGCCGGAGCGCACGTCTTCGGCTTGATGGGACGCTCGAGCTTCACGCGCTGACGGCTGTTCAGTCCCACCAAAAGTACCACCAATCGCTTTCCATCAGCACGGCAGCCAATGCGCTCAATGTTTGAACTCCCTGATCGACGATATCAATGCAGTAGACGTACTGTTCGCGAGCGAGCTCGAGGGCCGCCTCGCGGGTTGGCGGCCTGCTCTGGACCCTGACGTTCATGACGTCGTGACTCAAGCCGACGAGCTCCGCTCCGAATCGCTCGCGCCACGAGCGAAGAGCAGCGATGTGATATTCGGGCGCGGGGCACCCGTTCCAATGGCCCCAGTGCAGATAGGCGGGGATCGTCGATGAGTCATCGGTCGGCAAGATCACGATCTGGACTTTCTCGAGCGGTGCGCCGGTGAGCGTCTCGGTCGCAACCGATAGCTCGGGCGCGCCCATGGGCTCGGTGGGCGACTCTCCGATGCGGGGCTCACCCCAGGGCGGCGTCGATTCGATCATCTCATCGCCGCTCGCCACGCTAAACTTCCCGCCGAAGGTCTTCTTGAGGAAATCCGGCAGCTGAAACTTCGGCGGCGGAGTCAAATCGGGCCTCTCACGCTTGAGCTGCTCGATTCGCTCGCGCATCTCGGCCGCATCGCGCTCATGCTGACGATATAAGTCCTCGGGATGATGCAACCGATCCGCGGTCTCGATGATTTGCGCAGGAGTTCTATGGGCCGGTCCTCCCGGCCATGCCGTCGCTCCCTCCACGATCCTCTTGAAGTCCTCCAGACCTCCGACCACCACCGGCGATGATCCGGGATGCGTGAGGCGTAGTCCTTCCCAGGTTGCAAGGGCCTCTGTGCCCTCGACCTCAATACTTTGGTAGGGGAAGGCGGCGATCGACTGCTCGACCGCTTCTTCGTGGCGCTTTCGGAGTTCCTCCGGGGTTGGCTTCTTGTCCATGGTTGTGAATCACCCTTCCGTTGGACCCAGGTCTTGCGCTCAATTCTACCGGTGGAGCAGCCCATTCCTTCCTATTACCTCAAAGCATATCTGCGGCCAACAGTTGACCGCGGCGGAGTTGAAGGGCGACTCACGACCTAAGCGGTCCGTCGCGAACGGCAGCTTTAGCGACGGCATATCAGCCAGCCGACAATTGGGTTGGATGTCACGGCCGCCGACCACCAGCGTTCAATTGACGCTGGTAGTCGGCCGCATCGAAATGGCCTAATGACTCGGCTATCAGCCCGTCGGGGCCGAAGCGCCACTCCTCATAGTCGCTGATCCGGACAAACTTTCCCGCGCCGCCGGGACCCGTATTGGTTCCGATCAACGTCCAGTGATATTCGGTCTTGGCGCCGCTCACAACGAGGCGATCCATCTTGACCACGAGATCGGGAAAGGCGGTCATGAAGCTCCGCGCGGAATTGGTGATTGCAGTCCGCCCAATTGCAGGCACCCCGTCGTTGATCTTGAGAGATCCCTGCTCTCCAAAAAATGAGGCAACGCTCGCAGCGTGTTGGCTGCACCAAGCAGCCGTATAACGGGTCGCAAATTGATTCAACGTACTCGAATCCATTACAGGCTTCTCCGATGCGCACCGCCAAGGGATACGCCTGAGTAAACAAGAAAGAGAGTGCGCGCACAGCGCCCAACGAAGGCTGTCATGAAACTCTCCTCGCGACGGGCAACACGCCGATGCTAACAGACATCCCCGGACATCCAACTTAACAGCGGTGAATTGAGCCCGGTCCGCGAGCGGTCCTCATCGACCCGAAGTGGACGATCACGAGCGGCAGCTTTGTAGACCGCGCCTGGGGTCGATTATGAGAAAAGTAACACGCCCCAGATACCCGCTAATCATCGCGTCGGCTTGTGACGTCGCCCGGCGCACCGAATCCCACATTGAGCGCGGGATGCCACACACCTCGAGTGACAATCGGACCCATATACCTTTCCACATGGTGCGCATTTCGCATCTGGCGAAGATCGGTGACTGTTACCCCCTCGTGAACCCTCGTCTCCTTTGAACGCAAATGAAACGTATATCCGTTGGCTTCAAGCAAAGCATACGCGTCCGCAAGCGACCAGGCGGTCACGCCAAATCCTACGGGAAAGTCCGGATCCTCGGGAAACGAAATCCAGAACGAGTTCAGACCGCTATCAACCATGGTGCCAAGCGCTCCATGAAGGCAAAAAGGTTATCTCAGCCAAGGCCGGTATTCGTCCTCGTGTAGGGTGAAAATCGGCATGCCACTTGCATAGCCTACCGCAACCTACGAACGACAGCTTCAGGGATGTTCAGTCAGCGCCGTGGCCGACGGCAGTTGGCCGACAGCGAGCGCTCAATCTGCCTGATCACCTGCATTTGTGCTGAGGATGGCAGCACCCGGACGGACTACAGTTGCATGATGGCCAGCGCCAGGTCAGTTACTGTCGATACCGACGTGATCATGCGGAACATCCTCGTCATTCGTGGCCAGAGGGTACTGCTTGATTCTGACCTCGCCGCTTTGTATCAGGTGGCGACAAAGGCGCTTACCCGTGCAGTGCGTCGCAATCCGGGTCGCTTTCCGGCCGATTTCATGTTCCAACTTGCGGTTGAGGAGTCTGCTTCTTTAAGGAGCCAATCTGGCGCCTTAAAGACCGGGCGCGGAAAGCACCGGAAGTATGCACCGTACGTTTTCACGGAACAGGGGATCGCCATGCTGTCCTCCGTCCTTACAAGTGAACGCGCCGTCCAAGTAAACATCGAGATCATGAGGGCGTTTATTCGCCTGCGACAGGCAGTCTCAACGCACCAAGATTTGGCGCACAAACTCGTGGCGTTGGAGAACAAGTACGATCGGCAGTTCAAGGTGGTGTTTGACGCGATTCGTAGCCTGATGAAGGAGCCCGAGCCCAAGCGCCGGGGAATCGGTTTCACGGCAAAGATCAACGAATAGGGATCGCGGATGAAATTCCCACCTATTGGAGTGGTGCCCGAGCCGAGTGCGACGCGATTCCTTCGCTTCGTGGAGAGATTGCTGCACTGCCCGCCTATCGGAGATTTGAGGGGGTGAGATGGCGATGTATCTCTACGTTGCCTACGTGGCCCCACATACCGCGAAAATTCACACGCTAATCACACTTGGCATAAGCATTCGCGCGAAACCGCTTGTTTTCTAGTTCCGGAAGCGCCTTCCCTGTGGGTTCGATTCCCATCGCCCGCTCCACTCTCAGAGATAGGTAAGGATCCGTAGGGACACGAGATTGGGGTCAACACGTTGATCGTGTGGGAAAGCGTTGGGAACGGACGTCGATTTGGCGGCGGTCTCGTGTGCTGAGGTGCCCCTACGAAGCCACCAGCATTCACACGGTTCATGGTGCAGCACGCGTCGAAATCAATCAGGAAACGAGACTCATATGCAGCTCTGGAGGTCCACCCATTTCGTAACGATAGGATAGAGG
>Ga0137409_10006352_pt1 | contig 12279 bp, 11 predicted proteins | sample CZODoug1_16funga_FD_122059 | JGI IMG/M metagenome (GOLD analysis project Ga0137409, IMG submission 122059) | Vadose zone soil fungal communities from Angelo Coast Range Reserve, California, USA - CZODoug1_16fungal (Hybrid Assembly) | ecosystem: Environmental > Terrestrial > Soil > Vadose zone... | reverse complement strand
CTTTCCCCCTCTCGGTGGGCTCCCTTGCCCACTGTAAGGGTTATCGGCAATTTTGGTCGGCTACTGAGATAGATTCTAAGGCAATTCTGAGTTGAATGCTCGCGTCGGCACGGAATGCTTGCCCTTGATCACTTTGTAGGCGGCTCGGCCAGTGAGATATAAAGACGTGCAGCGGAGTTGTGGAATTCGGAAGGGTGAAGGTGACCCGATTGGCGACTTTGAGGGTGCGAGTACCGTACCCGGAGAAGTGGGTAAAGTGATCCACAGCTGAAAGCCGTAACTTGTTATAGAGAAGTCCAGTATCGAATCTAGCCCGACCACTTTCATCTGTGCCGTCGTAGATATCTAGATTGGGTATTGTGCACTGGTCTCTAAAATATGTCAGATCGTCAGTAGAGACTTCACCGAGCCCAAGACAGTCAATCCCACAATCTTGGACTAGACTCCTTACAACTTGTCCCGCAAGTTCTCGAGTGTCGGCATTTACCGCCCCGTCAATTGGCGGCGTAAGCCCAGTATTCCACCAAGCAAACCCTAACCTATTCGTGAGTCGTGCCAATTCCGCTGGGGAAGCACCTGTAAGTCCCTCCGTAGGATCAGTGGGCATTGGCCGTCAGAACCTCCTCAGCATCCAGCTTGGATTGTTCCCGAAAGTACCTCTCTCGAGTGAGCATTGATTCATGCCAGTTCATCAATGAACTCTGAGAGTGAAGTTCTTGTCTGAAGGCCTCCACAGCTACGGCGTGTGACCATGGGCTCAGCATCTCGATGTTTCCAGCTGGATTAACTGCGCCCCGGTCCATCGAAGTGTTACACACGCCTTGAACATCGTCAAGGCGTGGATCACAATTGTATTCCAACTAGGTTCAAATCCTAAGTTAGCCCTTTGCTCTATAAGTTCGGCTGGTCCTAGAAATGCCCCCATGGACGTCGGGGGAATTGCAGTCCTTGGAGACCGGCCTCCACGCATAGGTTTGAGAATAGAGCAATTACTTGAGCGCGGGTTTCGTCCATCCACACCGCCACCTCACGGTTGTTGAAGACGTAGAACTCGCGTTCCCCAGGCTGTGGATTGACATGAATCTCGCCTGTCTTGAGCGCCTGATCGTAGCGGGACCGGATAGCACGCAATAAATCCACAACGGCATCCATTTGCCGTCTCCATCCGTGCCGGCGTAAGAAGGCCTTTCCTTTGGCCTGCGAAAGTACGTGGCCTTGTCGATCCCGGAGACAGCCAGTGTTCAGGGCAACAATCGTATCTTCAATTGCTCTATCGAAGTCTTCGATGGAGCCTTCTTGCTGAAAGGGGTCTTGGAAAGCAGGTCTATCAAGGCACTGCGTAAAGAACCGCAGAAGCTCAACGTCGGAAGGTTCGGTACCTGGAGAGGATTGGGCTTCCACTTCGAGTAGCGCGGTATTCTCCGACAGGGATTTCCATTGTTCAAGGACGCCAGCGCCGTACCGATGCTGGTCATTGTCCACGAGCTTGGCACAGTTCTGACACAGCCAGATTCCATTCTTCGGGGAAGTTCGCTCGTCGGATGACATCGTGGAGTCATATCGAGGGCCCCCTGGAGAGGCCGCGCATATATGTGCTGCAACGCCGATGTCGATTGCTTTGTCGGACTCCTTCCGTGGCCCGCTGGTCGGCTTTCTGCAATCGGGATTGGAGCATCGGAATCCCACCCGTCGTGCCAGTATGTCTCGGTCGGCCTTGCTGAAGTCTCTGCGGAGACCATCCTTCGTGTCACCTGGCTTGAGGCTACTCTTGCTCTTCATCAGGATAGCTGTCCGCTTTCGATAGGTTGAATTCAACTAGTGGGATGCGACGTACTGCGTCGCAACACCTATTCTTCCGCCATGAATCGTCAACTGAAGGATCTCCCCTCCTCGGTAGATGACGATGGGGATCTGTTGGTCCGGCGGTAAATGCTGGGCGGCTTCGCGCAATTTCGACTCAAGGGTATAGGATTGGCCATTATAGGAAAGCAGGACGTCCCCTCTTTGGAGGCCGGCGGCTTGCGCTTGGCTTTCAGAGGCAACGTGGACCGCGAGCAATCCCGTGACCGGCGAATCCCTTCGAAGGAGTTCCACCGTCGCCAACGACCTTACTTCGGGGTTTGGATCCTTTGATGCGGCGATCCGAAGCATTGCCGCGATATCTGCTCCGGGGATTCCGTTCAGGTTGTTGATGGCAGAGATGCGCTCTCCCGCCGGGCGGGCGAAGTCGATGGCGATTCTAGCGAGAGTGTCCTTCAGGATACCCACCTCTCCCGTCTCGCTCAGTGCATTCGCCAGGAGCAGGACTATCAATGGATCCTGGGCCGAGCCCGCGGCGTCCTTTAGAGATTTCCGGACTTCCAGGTCTCCGGCTGCTTCACGAAGAGTCTCCGAAACGTACCTGCGAGCGAGTGTCGTTGTCGCAGGATCCGTGAGTACTCCGGGCAACCCTCTAAGGAATGAAACGTCAGATTTGATTCCGTTAAGCATGACCCGTAGTTCTGACTCGTCCTCGGAGAATGCCACTCGTTGGAGAAAGCAAGCGTGAGCGGCGGGGTCGCCGCTCTCCGCCAGGGCCCGCAGAAGGATGTCCCGTTCCGGAGGTTCCAGGCCGCCGTGCTCAAGGAGATCCCGGAAGAGCGTCAGAGGGCATTCTTCAGCGAGAACGTATGAGGCATGCTTGACGAGGTAGGGCTGTCCTCTGAAGAGCTTTATTGTGCAAGCCAGAGTTGTTCCATCGATCGAATCTTTATTGGCCAAGAGCTGGCGAAAAAGTCGGAGAGTATCCAACTCTGTTCGGGCAGCCAACGCTGCCTCAAGGCGTTCTTGAATCGCCGAAGAGGATGCGGTTGATGATGTCGGGGGAGCTATTGATTGCGGCAAGGTGCGTGGAGGGCTTGTCTGATCGGTCTTTTCATGAGCAGCCTCTCTGTGATAGAAAGCCAGCGCGAGACTCCAGCCGAGAATCGCACCTCCGGCAAGGCAGGCGAGGTGGATTCGTTTCACGCCACTCTCCCCAACAAGAGTTCTGGGCTGCCGCTCAGTGGTCGGAATGATTTCCAGAGGAGATAAATAAGTATGTGTAATTCTTGAAAAGGGTGCAAGAGGTCTATATCCCTTCCCAGCAGGGAAGTCTACCTGGTGCCGGCGGCGAGGGGTGCTCTATTGGGATGCGTTACAGTCGGTGCGGCATACAATCCAATAATTGTGAGGGGTATTCCGAAGTCGAGAAGGATGAATGCCGCAGAAGTCTGAAGAAGAAAGAAACCCAATCGACAAAGGCGAGCCAGTCACTCCGAGTGAGAAGTACCTTGACCGGCTTTGCCTAGGCACCTTTCTTTCCCTCTGGAGCTATCCCGCAATCTACAGAGATCAGCGTGCCGTCGGCACGAATGGTGACGGCAAAGAGGTCTGTGATCATCTTGTTGTATTCGGCAATGACGTAATCATTTTCTCGGACAAGCATTGCCAGTTTCCCAAAGGGCCCGACCTAGTTGTCTCGTGGAAGCGTTGGTTCCGACGCGCGATTGAAAGTTCTGCTGAGCAGGCTTTGGGTGCTGAGCGATGGATACGGCAATTCCCCAACCGATTGTTCATTGATCGCCTGTGCACGAAAAAATTTCCAATTGAATTGCCAGCCTGCGACAAGATGCAATTTCATCTCGTGGTCGTTGCTCACGGAATCTCTGAAATTGCGCGAGAGTCGCTTGGTGGATCAGGTGGCATGGCTGTAAATGCTGCAATAAAGGGATTGCTAAACCACGAAAAGCCATTTCAGATCGGCGATCTTGATCCTGAGAAAACTTTTGTTCATGTTCTAGACGATGACTCCCTTGAGCTCCTTCTTACCCAAAGGGATACCATCTCGGATTTTGTTTCATATCTAGGAAAACGTGCGTCCTTTCTCCGGGGATCTCCTGTAGTCGCTGCGCCGGGAGAGAGGCAACTCTTGGCTCTTTACATGGTTGGGCTTGATGAAAAGAATCAGCACGATTTCATTCTTCCTCCAGGTGCTGATACTGAGCCATTTGTCCAGGTACCTGATTGGCTCTGGACGCATTTCCAATCACAGCCCGAGAGAATAGCGCAGCTCAAACAGGACCAAGTCAGCTATCTCTGGGATGACCTCATTGAGAAGTGTAATAAGCATGTATTGGAGGATACCCAGTACTTTAGACCCGAGGGCGGGCTGAAAGACTCGGAGACAATACTGCGGTTCATGGCCAAGGAACCTAGATTCATGCGCAGGTTTCTATCTCGAACCCTTCTGGAAATGGTTCAAATCACCCCAAAGGATAAACGCAGGCTAAGAGTGTGGAAGCCGGACTACCCGGGCCAACCTCATTATGTGTTCCTCCTATTCCCGCACCCACCCAGTATCTCAGAAAAGGTCTACAGAGAGGTGCGGCAGAGATACCTTCATGCTTCGTGCATGGTTGCCAAGCTTGGGAATCCGGATGCAACCCACATCATTGGCTTTGCTACCGAATCTGATCCTGACAATGTAGAAAGATCGGAAGACTTTTGCTTTCTGGATGCCACGGAATGGCCGGAGAAACTTCAGCAGGAGGCTCGAAAGCTCCAGAAGGAGTTTCAGATCCTAGTAAACCCTATTGTCATTGCGGGTAGGATCAGCGAGTTCCCAAAGCCACCTAATTAGAGAACAATCGAAAGCACTGGCAAAACCGCTGGCTGGCCGGGTCGCGAGTCTGGTATATACTGGGGAAACGGAGATGTCTCCTAGGTTCGAATCCTAGCACCCCAGCCATTGGAGGGCGGGGGCGTTTTGGCAGTGGAACATGTCCTGGAGGCTCCAGGACGAGGATTGAAACCTCAGGACCGGCCTCACGACAGGAATCATCTTGGTACGTTCGTCTGCGTTGACGCGGCGCAAGACTTCCAGCCCATCGACTTTTGGAAGATTCAGGTCAAGCAGCACCACACGGGGGCTATTTTTGATGTTCCCGTCCGAATAGGGACCCGTAGCAAAGATGAAATGAAGGGCTTGTTGGCCGTCCTCGACACGTTGGACGTTATTGGCCATGTTTTTTCCTTTTTGAGCGCTCGAAGGGTCATTTCGGCGTCCTGATCGTTGTCCTCGACTAAAAGGACTTCAACTTCGTCATAACCGGTCATGTTTTTTTCCTTTTGCAAAGCAGGGATGGGCATTTTTCGGCTGAATCATGAACGCCGATAGGGTGTGGCGGGCGGCTGACGTGCTTGGGTCGAATAACAAGTATGCGATGGTTGGGGATGACCTGGCGTTCGGCACTTCAAGGCCTCCATGAGCTTTCGGCCGAGTGGACCCAGAATTCACGCCGAGGGGCAGGTCGTTCTGGAGCCCCTACCCCTCAACAGCCCTCGGTCGCAGCTTTATGAGTCCTCAGGGAGCAGTATGCAGGGCTTCTCGTCCGTTAAGAGTCAGAAAGACTTGGAACATTTAGAAAATGTGAACTACAATCCAGGGGAGCGACCGGGGTGACGACTGCATTCAGAGGGGAGGACTGTGCCTTCAGGTCGCGTCTATGGCCATCGTCGACTAAAGCGAATCCTTAGCGTAATCATTTCTGTCCTTGCTCTAGCAATCGGACCCGTGCTTGCGGACGCACAAACCCAGCAAGATCCTCCACCCGAAAAAGCAGCTCCTCCCCCTCAAGAAAGGGACGTCACTGATCTTGATATCGACGACTTGGTCAAAGTGCGCGTGACGAGTGTCGCCCGCAAGGAGCAGACCCTCACGGACGTGCCGGCGGCCGTATACGTCATCCGCCAGGAAGACCTGAAAAGATCTGGAGCGAGGAACATCCAGGAAGCGCTTCGCTCCGTTCCAGGTCTCGAAGTGGCCCAGCCAAAGGCGAATTCGTGGGCGATTTCAGGCCGAGGTTTCAACAACACATCAGCAAACGGCCTGCTCGTCATGTTCGACGGACGGAGTGTTTACTCGCCGCTCCATTCCGGAGTTTTCTGGGACGTTCAAGACACTTTCCTCGAAGACATCGATCGGATTGAAGTGATCCGTGGTCCCGGGGGAACAATCTGGGGGTCCAACGCCGTCAACGGGGTGATCAACATCATCACCAAGCGCGCCGAAGATACCCAAGGCGTCGTCTTGAACGGCGGAGCGGGTACCGAAGAACTCGCCTTTGGTGGAGCCAGGTATGGGTTCAAGGCGGCCGAGGACGTCTACGTTCGTACGTACGTGAAGTACTTCAGCCGTGATGAAGCGGTCAGCGGCCTGGATCCCGACCGAGACGCCTTTGACGGGCAATGGTTGGCGAGAACCGGATTCCGCTCGGATTGGAAGGCGAACGATCATGACCGCGTAACGCTCACGGGAGACCTGTACGAGGGTCAATCGCAAACCAGTGGTGCAGTCCCCAGTCTGACGGCTCCTTTCTCGAGCATCGTCAACGAGCGCGCCAATTTGAGAGGAGCCGACTTCGTGTTCCGGTGGGACCATACGATCGATCCCACTTCCAACCTAGCCGTGCAGGCGTACTACGATTACTCCTCTCGCCTCCAATCGATCTTCGGCTACGTGCTGCACACCATGGATTTGGACTTTCAGCACCGATTCCGCCTCTTCGACGACCACGAAATCAATTGGGGCCTCGGGTATCGGACATACTGGAGCGACGTTCGTGAGAGTTTTGAAATCTCCTCCAATCCAAAACGAGACTTCAACGATATCGCGAGCGCCTTCCTCCAAGACGAAATCCCCCTGGTCAAAGATCATTTGCGCCTGACCATAGGCTCGAAGTTCGAATACAACTCCTTCAGCGGTTTCGAAGTCCAACCGAGCGCCCGGCTTGCCTGGAAGCCTTCCGACGTACACATGGCGTGGGCCTCGGCATCGCGTGCCGTGCGGACCCCCTCGACCCTCGATCAGGATCTTCGCATCAATGCATTGGTCATTCCCGGCGCTACCCCCACGGTCCTGACCGTATTCGGCGATCCGACCTTCAAATCCGAAGAACTTCTCGCCTACGAGGCCGGTTATCGCCTGCATCCCGCAGAACCCCTCTTCTTCGACCTGGCTGGCTTCTACAACCGGTACAACCATCTGAGATCGCTCGAACCGGGGGCCCTCTTTTCGGAAACGGACCCGCCGCCGACTCACAACGTCTCTCCCTTTTTCATCGAGAACAACCTCCGCGCCCAGACCTACGGGGTTGAGCTGGCCGCAAACGCCAAGGTCGCCCCCTGGTGGCTCGTCCAAGCCAACTACACGTTCCTCAGGATGGACATTGATCCCAAGCAGAACAGTTCCGATACCACATCCCAAGCGGGCGAACGCCAGAATCCCAGGAACCAGGTATGGATTCGCTCGGCGATGGACTTCCCCGAGAACCTGACGCTCGACGTGGTCGGACGGTATGTCGACAGGCTCCCGGCCTACGCGGTGGACTCCTACATCGAAATGGACGTGCGGCTCGCATGGCAGGATCCCGCCCGTCACATCGAAGTGGCCGTCGTCGGACAAAATCTGCTGCACGAATCGCACGCTGAATTCTCGACAGCCGCTCAGAGGAGCGAAATCCAGCGGGGCGTCTACGGAAGCATCACGGTGCGGTTCTAATGAAGAAAGCCTGCGTTCTCGGCCTCGTGATGCTCGGAGTTTTCCAATTGGGAGCAGCCTCGACCTCGGGCCTTGAACTCCATCAGGATGCCGGAACCCTTCCGGAGTACGTCGTCAAGGCCGGCTTCCTTTTCAACTTTGCGAAATACGTGGACTGGCCGGCGGAATCATTCGAAAAGACGGATTCGCCCATTTCCATCGGCATTGTGGGAGCCGACCCGTTCGGCGAAGATCTCGATAAGACACTCCGGAACAAGACGGTCAAAGAGCGTGGATTCACCATCCGCCGCTACCCCGAATCGGGCGATATCAAACCGTGTCACATTCTTTTCATTCCACGAACCGAAAACGGACGCTTGCCCGAGATCTTCAAGAAGCTCGATTCATGGGCGGTCCTGACCGTCGGCGAGGATGAGGGGTTCATCAAAAGCGGCGGCATCGTCAACATCCTCATTGAAAAGGAGAAACCCAGGCTCGAAGTCAATCCAGAGGCCGCCGAAAAAGCCCGTCTGACCATCAACTCCAAATTCCTCAAGGTCGCGACGATCGTGAGAGCCTCGAAATAGGCGTATGCTGGGACGTTCCTTCCGAAACGCCTCGATCCGCAACAAGTTTCGGGTGCTTGTTCTCGCGGTCAGCATTCTTGCCGTGGCCGGATCCTGCGGAGTGTTCATCACCTACCTGTGGTTTTCCACCCGCGCTCGGCTTGTCCAGCGGCAAGAAACGATGGCCACCATCGTCGCCGATCAGAGCACGGCAGCCGTGGAATTCAATCAGCCGCCCCAGGCGGCTGCAATTCTTGCCACCCTGAAGGCGGAGAAGCAAATCGTCGTCGCCGCCATCTACACGCGGGAAGGGCGGCTGTTCGCCAGCTATGTGCGGGACGAAACTCCCTCCAGAGTCCTTCCCGAAAAGCCGGGACCTGAGGGCCAAAGATTCGAAGGGGGGGATCTATTGAACTTCCACCCCATCCAATCAGGGGGGGAAAGGATCGGAACCCTCCACGTTCGATCCGACCTGAACGATCTCAAGGAGCGTATTTATGTCGTCGTTGGAACCGCCGTGCTCGTGCTCGCCGGCGCAGGGCTCATCGTCTTCATGGTCTCGACTAGACTGGCGGGACTCGTTACCGGTCCCGTTCTCAGGTTGTCGGAACTCGCCCAGGGCATCTCGAAAAGCAAAGACTTCTCAGTACGGATGGAGAGCGGCGGCCAGGACGAAATGGGACGCCTGATCGAAGGCTTCAACGAAATGCTTTCCCAAATTCAAGCTCGGGATGGAGCGTTGGCCTCGGCGCGTGATGAATTGGAGAAACGGGTCTTGGAGCGCACCAGGGAGCTCGAGGTTGAGGTCGCGGAACGCAAGGAAGCGGAGGAGAGCGTTCTCGAACGATCCCGCCAGCTCGAGACGGAGGTTGCCGAGCGCAAGGCGGCGGAAGAGAGGCTTCACGAGAAGGACCTGCGGCTCACCGAAGCCCAGGAGATCGCCCGCCTGGGAAGTTGGGAATGGAACGTCTCGACGAACAAGATTACGTGGTCCGACGAGGTGTATCGCATTTCAGGAATCATGCCGTCGAAGTTCGGGGGAACGATTTCCGACTTCCTGAACATCCTCCATCCCGACGATCGAGCTCTGCTGCGGGAATCCATGGACACAGCCTGTCGTCAGCGCGAACCCTTGGCCGTCGATTTCCGAATCATCCGACCGGATGGTTCCGTCCGGTACCTCCATGCGCAAGGGAAGGTTGTCTTGGACAACGAAGGACGGCCAATACGACTGGCCGCTACCCTCCAGGACATCACCGAGCGAAGGCTTTCCGACCAGGCCATTCTCGACTTGAATCGGGAGCTTCAATCCCGCATGACGGAGCTCGCTGCGGCGAACAAGGAACTGGAAGGATTCTCTTACACCGTCTCGCACGACCTTCGAGCGCCTCTTCGCGCTATCGACGGATACTCCCGCATGCTCCTGGAGGACTTTGGGCCCCAGGCTCAGGGGGAGACGCGACGTTATCTCGATGTCATCATGGGGAATGCGCGCAGAATGGGACAACTCATCGACGATCTTCTGTCCTTCGCAAAGATGGGCAGGAAGTCGCTCGAGACATCCAGGATTGACATGGACGCTCAGGTCAAAGATACCATTGCAGAACTCAAGCAACAAAACCCTGACCGTGAACTCGACTTCCGCATCGCCGCGCTTCCGTCGACGCAGGGTGATCCGGCAATGTTCCGGCAGGTCTGGACCAATCTGATATCCAACGCCGTCAAGTACAGCCGAGGGCGACAACCGGCGGTCATCGAAATCGGCGCGCGGGAGGAGCAGGCGGAACTCGTTTACTACGTCAAAGACAATGGAGTGGGATTTGAAATGGAATTCGCTCATAAACTCTTCGGCGTGTTCCAGCGGCTTCATTCCCCCAAGGAATTCGAAGGTACGGGTGTGGGCCTCGCCCTTGTCCAACGTATCGTTCAGCGACACGGCGGCAGGGTTTGGGCGGACAGCAAAGTAGGAGAAGGGGCAACGTTTCAATTCGCGCTCCCGAGAGATGGGAAGAGCGCCAGCGATCTGGAAAAATAACGAGCCCATTCTCCGTGGTGATCGCTGTCAAAACCGCTGGCCGGCCGGGTTGCGACTCTGGCATATAATGGGGAGACGGAGACGTCTCCTAGATTTAAATCCTAGCACCCCAGCCATCGCGGGGTGGCGTTTTGGCAGTGGAACGCAAGGCTGTCCATAAGAAGTAGTCAAGGTCAATCGACCTAATCTCCCACGACCCGCCCGTCCGTACGAAATCGATTCCGAGCTTGGACCAGTCGTCCCCGGCGCTTTTCAGAAAGTCGGGGTACTGCGGCTCCCCGCCATCGCGCGCGTTCCGGCAGTCGACGACGTCAGTCGTGGCTGAAGGCGGAGGCGGGAATCACTTCTTCGGGCTGGGTCGGCGTGGACCAGTAGAAAATCAGGACGCCGCGATCGCCGCCGTTGAAATACTCCACTTTGAGGTCGTTCGCTTTTCCGGTCTCGAGCGCCACGTCCCCCCGGCTCTCCGCCACCATCGGCCGGCCCACCCAGTCGTCGATCACGATCTTGCCGCCGACCCAGACGCGGATGCCGTCGTCGTGCCGGATCCGCAGCGTGTAGCGCCCCGGGGCGGGCGCCAGGATCTTTCCCGTCCACCGCGCGGAGAAGATATCGGCCGATCCGGGGACGGGCCCGCCGGTTCCCGCGGGCCAGGTGAAGTCCAGCTGCGGGTCGATCCGGACGAGCGGCGCACCCGTCAAGCGCCAGTCCTTATAGTACTCGGCCTTCAGACCCGTCCGGCGCGCGGCCGCCGGAGCGACGGCGGGTGGGGTCGAGTCCCGGCGCAGCAGCAGCAGCGACAGGAGGCCCACCAGGAGCACCGCGGCCACCGCGCCCTCCCAGATCCAGAGCCGCCAGGAAGACCGCCGTCGCTCCGACCTCAGAACGGCTTCCAGCGTCTGCCGGGTGAAGCGCGCGCCGCTTCCCGCATTCCGGATCCGCTGCCCCACCTGCTGCTCGAAATTGCCGCGATCGACGGCGAGCCGCAGCGAGAGCAGATGGTTGAGCGAGAGTTGTTCCTTGAGCTGCGCCGCCAGCGACGGGTCCGACTCGAGGAGACGCCCGAACTCCCTTGCCTGCCCGTCGGTGAGACCCGAGGGATCGTCGAGCCACTGCGCGATCAGGGGTTCGTTCATGGCGACCCCTCCCGGGCCATGCGGCGTTCGAGGCATTCCCGCAGGACAGTCCGGATCCGCAGCAGCGTGATGCGGACGCCTTCGGGGCTCAGGTCGAGTCGACGGCCGATCTCGGCGGATTCCAGTCCTTCGCGATAACGCAGGGCGACCATCTCGCGGCTGCGTCCCGGAAGCGCCTCGAGGCAGCCGTCCAGGGCCGACGGATCCATCTCCTCGCGGGGACAGGGCAGGCGCTCGAGAATCACGGCGACCGCCTCGAGGTGCTGCTCGGCCCGTCGCTTCGATTCGCGGAAGTGCTTCAGGCAGAGCACGCGGGCGATCCCCTTGAGCCAGCGGATCGGCTCGACGTCCGCCGGCCGGCGCTCGCGTCCCTTGTAGAACTCGACGTAGACCTCCTGCGCGAGGTCGTCGACGACATCCAGGCGCACCCCCATGCCGGCGATGTAGGCCCGGATGACGGACTGGGTCTCGCGGAGGATCGCCTCGAAATCCGCGTCGGTCGTCATCGTCTGCTGGCCTATGGTACCCCGCCCGCGTTGCGTTACACCGAATCGATGTAACGACCCGCGGGGTCCCGTGCATAGGAAGCCGGATGAGGAATTCGTGGGCGGTCGGCGTGCTCCTCCTGCTGCCGGGCTCCGCGGCGATCGCCCAGGACGCGGCCGGCACCGAGTTCTTCGAATCGCGCGTCCGGCCGCTCCTGACCGGGCGCTGCCTCAAGTGTCACGGCGAAACGAAGGCCAAGGGCGGCCTGCGTCTCGACTCGAAGGCGGGCTGGGAGAAGGGGGGCGACTCTGGACCCGCCGTGGTGCCCCGCAAACCCTCCTCCAGTCCGCTCGTCCGCATGGTGCGCGCCGAACCGGATCAGGTTCCGCAGATGCCCCCGGACCGGCCGCTCGACGCCGCCGAGATCGCCGATCTCGTCCACTGGATCGAGCTGGGCGCGCCGGATCCGCGCGCGGGAACGGTCGCGGTCGCGAAGAC
>Ga0137409_10006350_pt1 | contig 12280 bp, 9 predicted proteins | sample CZODoug1_16funga_FD_122059 | JGI IMG/M metagenome (GOLD analysis project Ga0137409, IMG submission 122059) | Vadose zone soil fungal communities from Angelo Coast Range Reserve, California, USA - CZODoug1_16fungal (Hybrid Assembly) | ecosystem: Environmental > Terrestrial > Soil > Vadose zone... | reverse complement strand
TTGATTCCGCCGATAGTCGCAGCCCCGCCACCTATTGCTCCAGCAACGGTTGGAGCACTGTCTCCTGTGGCGCCGGCCGTAAAGCCGATGACACCTCCAAAAACAGATTGGCTGGCGCGCGAGACGGGCGGGATACATCCTTTGCGACCAGAACCAACCATGGATATGTCGGAAGCTCCTGAACTTGGTGGCGCAATTCCTAGCGGCGCTGGGCCTGGTGGCATCGTAAAACCGATGGTTCCGCCAGTGGCACCAACAGCAAAGGAATCGATTGCTGCTGGAATGGCGGTGCGTCCGGAACTATCGGCGAAAGAAGAAGGGAAGCGGCAGTTCCAAGAACTACGGCCGCAACTTACCGCGGACCCCGGATCGGCTGAATATTCACGGCAAAAGCTCGCGCAAATTGAATTCGACAAAGCGCATCCGTGGGGCGGCGATATTTCCGCGCATCCTGGCCTGCTTGGGAAGATCGGTCACATCGCCGCAAAGGTCGGAAACATTGCCGGCGACGTTCTCGCTCCTGGCGTGATGGCGAATATTCCCGGGACAGACATCAACAAACGAATCCAAGAAGCGGATACGAAGCGCGAACTGGCTACGCGCACCGAGGCTGAACAGGAAGGCGTGACGAAAGGCCTCCAGCAGGAAGAAGCGAAAACGCGCGGCGAGGAAGCCAAGACCAAACTCGCGAAGGAACAAAACGAGCAGAATCTTGAAAAGGACACCGAAGGCAACATCACCGGATGGAAAGACGCGCAAGGCAAACTCCATGGTCTCGACGAGGAAGGAACTCCGCAAGGAGTCAAGGACATCGCCGAGGCCACACAGAACAAGCCGCACTTCGAAAAATCCACGAACGGCGATATCGTGCAGGTTACTCCAGGAAAAGGCGGGGCACCTGCCACATCGACAGTAGTGCATAAAGGTGATCCGAAAGTGGAGACGGATCTCACGACGCGCACTGTCGGCGGTCAAGAGCACCACATACTCGTCAATAAAGGCACAGGTCAGGACATCAAGGACCTGGGCGCGTTCAAGACTGAAGCGAATCCTGCAAAAGAACTAGCAAAAGAGAAGGCCGATGAAGAGCCGGTAATCGGATTCGACAAGAACGGCATTCAGCGCTTGATGCCCCGAGGACAGGCGCAAAAAGAAGGGCTCACGCATCTCGTTAAGTCCTCGCCGAAAGATCGCGCCGATGCGGAGCAGAACACTGCCGCACTGAACGACATGGGCGCAAAGGTGAAGAATGCTTTCGAGAGCAGCAAAGCCATCGACAAGCTCGGGATGGGCCAGAAAACTTTGATCCAGTCGGCACTCAGGGGGCATCCAGACGACTACAGCGTGCGTATGGCGATTTCATTGATGGCTCCTGAAGCGCAGAAATATGTGCAAGATATATTCTCGTTGCGCGAGGCCGCGCTCGCCCTTCCGAAACAGACAACTGGCGGGTCGCGTGTCTCCGAGCCGCAGGCCAACGCACTGTTCAACACCGTTCCTGGATCTTCTGGCGATCACAAATTCAGAGAAGGCCAGCTCCGTAAATTCGATGAGAACCTAACGCGCCTTTGGAAGAAAGTTCCTCTAGTTGAAGGCAATGAACCAGAACGTGCCTTCCCAGAAGAAGGTAAAAAAGCTGGAGGTGGTGGCCCACCGCGCGAAGCAAAGCCTGGAATGAAGTGGCAGCAGAGTAAAAAGACCGGAGAATACCGCGAAGTCGCTGAGACCCAATAATGGCTGACGAATGGGAGGATGTTCCCAAAAAGTCTGGCGCATCGACTGCTACAGCCGATGAATGGGAAGATGTGTCTCCAGAAAAGGAGAAGGAAGAGCCCACCGAAGAAAACCTGCCTGGGTCCACTGAACGCTTGCGCTCCGCTGTAAGCAGTGGCGTTGCGAAGATGCAGCCACCCACGAAGTTTGAAGAAGCCAACAAGATGCCGGAAGCGTATGGGTTCACTCCATCGAACATCGCCAGCAATCTTTGGCGAGGTGGGAAGGAAATCGTCGGTGCCACTGGGCAATTAGGAAAAGATCTGCTGTTCAGCAAAGGTAAGGATGAACAAGGGAAAGAGCAATACGGTCTTGGCGGTATTGTAGGCATGTCTGCGAAAGGCGGATGGGATCCGTCAAATCGGATCGATACACTCACACAGAAATATCTGACCGATCCAGCGGTCGCTGAATACGATAAGGCCAAAGAAGAACTGGAAAAAGGTCACACACTTGGTGCTGTCGGTCATGCTGGCGCTGCTGCCCTCCCTGTGTTTGGTCCTATGGCTGCAGATTTTGGAGAACAGGCCGGAACAGGTGACATTGGTGGAACTGGAGCAAGAATAGCTGGTCAGCTCGCTGGCGGCGAGATGATGATGCACCCGCTTGAAACCGTCAAAGCGCCATTGAAGCTCGCCGACAAAGTCATCCGTGGCACGCCGCTAACAGAAGCCGGGAAGCTCGAAGCCGCGAAGCAACAAGCGCTAGCCGTCAAAAACCCTTCAATGAAGGAGACAGAATACGCTCAAAAAGTAACTGACGCTCTTCCGGAATTGCAGCGCATCGCACAAGACAATAAAGGCAAGATCAAAACGCCGCGACAAGCCACACAAGCGATCAATGAACGGATATCGCAATTAGAAGCACCGATATCAGAACACATCAAGGGCCTGACCGGGGAAAACGCCATCATTCATCCAGATCAATATCAGTCTTCCGTCAATTCGGCGATTGATGCTGAATTTGCCAAAGAGCCTGGCTTGCACAAGCCTGCGGAAATCGAAAAAGCAAAAAAGGCAGTGGACGACTTTATTGGAACTGAGCCGAAGACCATCGAGCAGATTGAAAATAATCGTCGCCGTCTGAATCAAGACGCTGATGCTTATTACAATTCAAGTACGGAAGGGAAACGCTCCATCGATGTTTCGGATGCCACGGCGAAGGCGCAACGAACTGCCGCAAACGCGATTCGTGATGTTCTGTATGGTGATGGCACGAATCCTGGCGCACTAGAAAATGCTGGAGTCAGCGCTGTTGATGTAAATGGGAAGCAAGTTCCGATCCGCGAACTTCGCAGAAGTGTAGGGAAACTTTTAGACATCCGCGATCACTTCGAGGATGCCATCACAAGAGCCGAGAAGGCTGGTGATTGGAGCTTGCTCAATGTGATGAAGAGTGGCCCATCTCTCGCTATGGGCGGTCTTGGTGCTGGGTTGGGAGGGATTGCTGGTGGTGTCCCAGGATTTATTATGGGCACACTTCTAGGAGAAGGAGGAAAAGCGTGGACTGATTATCTGCGTTCAAAGAATCCCAATCTGAACGTCCAGAAAATGTTCAGGAATCTACAAGCTACAGGAAAGCCCAATACTGTAGATGTCCAGACACGCGCGCCGATCCGCCAGTACACAAGTCCTGTAGGTCCGCAACTTCCGCATTCCATGGAGCCAGCAGGGCCGAAGATGCCGCCTGAGCCGTTCGAGTTGGGTGCCGTCCAGCCAAGGCATGACGCAGGCCTTTGGCAGCAGCAGGCAGGCGCATTGCCAGATCTGACCTGGGGAGGTCCTAATCCCCCCTATTTCGAGCCCGCAGGACCCAAGGAAGCCCCAATGGAAGCGCCACTACCACCCATCCAGGGGGTACAGCAATCGCTTCCCTTGCCGCCCGAGAACGCGCCTCTCTTCAATATCCAGCAGACGCCTAGAGTTGGCGAGCCTCCAACTCCAATAGCACCTCCACCAGAAGGTGGAGCGCTTCCACCCATCGGTGGACCAGGGCGCGAGGGCGTCCTAGGAAGAATTGAGCCCAGCGGCAAGGGACAAGGATTACTTGTCCCTCCTGAGGCTACAAAGGCCAGCGCGCAGCCAACACCTCCACCAGGACCGCGCTGGACGCCAGACCGTGGGGCAATGCCTGGAGAACCGGAACTTCTACTCGACATGCCAGAAGGCGGCGAGCCCAACGAAGCTAAAGCAGCGATTGTTCAGCGCGAGGACCCCCGTGAACCTGGCCGCGCCAGATGGGAGGTAATGGACAGCGAAGGCGAGAGCCATGGACTATTCAGCACGCCAGAAGAAGCCGCTGCCGCCGCTGAGAAACGCTTCCCGGCTGAAACACAGAATGCCGAACTTTCCGATTACGCCAAGACTGTCATCGGGAACGGTGACGTGAAAGAAGTGAAGCTAGTTGGCAGCACCGCGACAGGAAAAATTGGCCGTGACACTGACATTGTGTACGATTTCGGTAAAATTGGTCTGCCGGAAACGAAAGCCGATGCCGAAGCTAAAGTGGAAAAACTGATCGAGTCTTCTAAAATCGACACAGAGAAGTACGATAGCTTCATCAAAGCCGATGATCGATATTTCCATATCTCAAGTGGTGCAGGCAGATCGGTAGTCGAGAACACCGAGTACGGAAAACAGCAAGCCAGCAAACCGTCAATCACTCTGGCTGGTGGTGGCGAATCAAGTGCGACAGGGCTAAAGATTGGCGCAGGAGAAAATCTTGGCGAAGGTCTGGGCACAGAGCACATCATCACGAAAGATGGAAAGCGCGTCGGGAGCATCAGCATCGAGCCAAAAGAGAATGGCAAGACACTCCATATTCACTGGCTAGGTGGAGAGTTTGGGCGCGAACTGAAACCATTGCTGATGGAAGAGGTGGAAAGGCTCTATCCCGATGCGGAGAAATTCACTTATGATCGCCGCCGCCTCGCGAAAGGCGCAGAAAAAGCAACCACCGAACCACGCGAGATGAAGATCAAGAAAATGACGAAACCGAGAACTACTTAGGCACTCTCTTCGTTGTCCAGTTCTTCCTCGAACATTTGAACTGTTTTCGATTTTGCCGCTTTCAGATTCAGGCAGGCCTGTTTGAAGTAGGACTCTTTCAACTCGAAGCCCAAGAATCGCCGCCCTTCCTGTAATGCCATGTATCCCTCGCTTCCGATCCCCGCAAATGGCGAAAGCACCACGTCTTTTGGATTCGTCCACAAAGCTATTGCGCGTTGAATCACTTGCAACTGCAACGGGCAGATGTGCCGTTCGTCTTCGTGCTCCCTGGCGGATTTCCGTTGTAGCGTGTTGCTTGGGTTGATGTCCATCCATACCGGACTGGCGTACTTCTGCCAAAGACTCACGGGAAAACTTTCGTTCGTGTGCGTTACGCGCTCGGGATTCTCTCCTGGCTTGCGCATGGTCACTAGATAATCCGGTATCCCTTGCCGGCTGATTGTCGAATCTTTCTTGAGTTGTTTGTGCAGGAGTCCGATTGCTTTGGTGCGCTGCATCGCCGTGACGGGATCTTTCCATATCACTACTTCGGAATGATAGATGAAGCCCACTGCTTCGAACATCCTAATCAGTTCACCACGGAAGTCCGTGATGCCAATGACTCCATCTCGCTCTTTGGACTTTGGAAGGTTCATGCAATGGAAACTGACCAACCGCCCCGCCATCATCACGCGAAATAAGTCGGTCACCAGAAATCTGAAATGCTCGTAGAACTCCGAATGCGTCCGACAATTTCCCATGTCACGCTCGCTGGCTGAATAGGTGTACAGGCTCGCGAACGGCGGAGAGAAAATCGAATAGTGAATGCTCTCCGTTGGCAGGTCGCGCGTCAGTTCCACGGCATCGCCAAGTTGCATTTCCCATCCCTGGCCTTTTTCGATACGCGTTGCATAGGGCACAGTGCCGCGTCGCGGGCCGCCGTGAATCTCGCGCTTGTTCAATTCGTGCATATTGTTCACCATCTCCTCGGCCATTTGCGTGGCGTCACGCTCTTTGCGCTTGATGTTCTCGGTCACGGCGCCTTCGTTTGAACTCGTCACGATATAGCAGTTCACTTTGTTCTTTTGCCCGAACCTCCAAGCGCGCCTCACGGCCTGATAAAAATCCTCGTAACTATCGCTCAGACCGTAGAAGATTACGTTTGAACAGTGCTGCCAGTTCATGCCGTGCCCTGCGATTGAAGGCTTTGTGACTAGCACGCGAATCTCTCCAGTGGAGAATTTCAGCATGCGGTCTTCTTTTTCTTCTCTACTGTTGGCTCCGCGTATTTCTACGGCTCCCGGAATGCGCTTTACCGCTTCATCGCTTTCCGAATTTAGGTTGCACCAGATCAGCCAGCTTTCTGTTGGCTTTGTGGCCACGAGTCGCGCTACTTCCTCGCCGCGCGTATCAATGCTGCCTGACCGTGCTTGCCGGCGTTCTTGAAGTGTGGCCGCTGGCATGGCAAACAGCATCCCTTCGGTCGGAGTCACCTGTTCAATGGAAATATCGTGAACTTCCATTTCTGGCAGGATGAAATCTCTATCGGGATAGCCTAGGTCACTCGGTCTGCGCATCATCACCGCCCAGGAGCAGACCCACTTCCAGAAGTCTGCTTGCGCGTGACGCTTCACTCTCCAGTCTTTTGTGCTTCCGCCGTCGTGAACAAAGAACGTAGAAAGCATTTCGGTGCGACTCAATGCCCCCAGAAATTCAGAATGGTTCCCAAGTTCCATGTAATCGTTTGGTGCTGGCGTGGCCGTGCAGGCCAGCCGAAAAGGAGTCTGCGCGAAGGCCTCGATAATCTGATTTCGGAAAGCGCCATCGAAGGATTTTAGGATGCTCGATTCGTCAAGGACGATCCCTTCATAGTCTGCTGCACTGAAGTGCTCCAGCATTTCGTAGTTGGCGACGGTGATCTTCCCTTTCTTTCCAGTTCTGGAGTATTGCGCTTTGATTCCAAACTTCTCAGCCTCTCTGACGGTCTGTTGCGCTACGGCTAGAGGGGCCAGAATCAACACATCCCCGGGAACGTGCTGCGCGAATTCCAGTTGCATCACCGTCTTGCCCATTCCGCAATCAAGAAAAAGCGCCGCACGGCCCTTGCGCAAAGCCCAAGAGACTACATCGCGCTGAAAATCAAAGAGGAGTGGATTCAGTTTGCTCGGTTTGATGGGCAGACCGGATTCGGCAAGCTTGATCTGTTTTGCGGCCAGAAACTTCTTGTATGGATTCACGGTGAGGACAGTATATACCGTCCAAACTCAAACGTCTAGGCGTGAGAACGGTGCCAGCCCTTGCAACTTTTCAGGGCACATTTGTGGGGCCAACTTTTGCAACCGTATTGCGCGCGAAAGAATTTCTTGTTCTGGTAGCCGTCCACAACGAGCATCAGGGCAACAAACAGCGCCAACCAAAACAGATCAGAAAGATCGAAATGAAGAAACCACCATGGCCGCAGAACGCAAGTCGCAACAAAAATGCCAACTAAGAATGACTGATAACGGTCGAACATTTTTCGTCCCTCCAGCGCGGCAGAATAAAAAGAATGACCACCAGAACTATCGCCTGCACCGGGGGGACGTAGGTCAAGGCGATATAAATCCCAAGAAGAAAAAGCGAGTACATTGCAAACAGCTTCATGGCTCAGTACCCGCGAATCCAGCGCTCGCGGAACTTTTCGCAGTACGCGCTGAACGTTTCTGGGGCGCTGATGAGCACTACCTGATAGTGAGCCACAAATTCAGACCAAAGGCGAGCACGGAAGGTGATCTGGGCCTGGGATTGATTGGGCATGTCTTTCTCCTCTCCCTTGATACTGGGGTTTTTGACTATGTGCTGTATGTAGTCCATGGGGGTCTATTTCGATAGTACTCCTGTACTAGTCAAAAAGTGCCATATATACTCTTGTTCCGTGGAAGGTCCCCGTTTCACACTCCATGAGATCATGGAGCAATTGCGCGACAAAGGCAGCGTACCCCTCGGCGTTTTGAGTTTCTCGTTTGCCTCTGAACAACTAGAACTTGCTGTCTTTCATGGCGTAGACCCTTCGGAGGTAAACGCGCTCTTCGAAAAACTAGGAGTCAAAGTGAAATTCCAATGAAAGCGCTTTCGCTCTGGCAGCCGTGGGCAACTCTCGTGGCGATGGAAGAAAAGCGCATTGAAACGCGCTGCTGGAAGACTGACTATCGCGGAGAATTGGCGATTCACGCGACGATGAAGCGACCTCCTAAATGGCTTGGCGCTTCCGCCCACAGTGACCCATTCCGCGATGAACTGGCGGACGTGTTCTGCGTTCGCCGCGACCGCGATGATCGTGGCGGAAAGCGAGTTGACGATATTTTGCGCACCCTGCCATACGGGAAAGTCCTCTGTATCGTGCGGCTGCTGGAGATTTGCGAAACCGCTTGCATGCAGAGAGATGAATTGCCGATGCGCGAGCAGATTTTCGGAAACTACGAAGACGGGCGCTATGCATGGAATCTCGAAATGATCGAAGTGTTCGAGCCCGCAATTCCCGCTAAAGGGAATCGAATGCTTTGGAATTGGACGCGACCATGAATATCGCCATCGTCACGAACATGAATGGCATCGGACTCCAGCGCGACTGCGAACTGCTGACCGCTTTTCTTGTAGAACGAGAACACAATATTTTCCAGATTCAGTACGATGCACCTGCTCCAATTAGCCAATTCGTCGATCTTGCTATCTATCTGGAAGTGATCCCGCGCAACATGTTGGAGCTGGCGCCAGTTAGGTGGGCCTTTTTGAATCCGGAATTTGCGACTCCCGACATCGTGAAGATCACGCAGCGACACATTCACAAGATTTTCGCAAAAACTCACGAGGCCAAGCGCATCTTCGATGAAGTCTTCCCCGGGAAAGCGCACTACGTCGGATTTATGGCACGCGACAACTACGATCCCAGCATCCCGAAAGAGAATCGCTTTCTGAACGTGTCAGGAAATTCATCAGTACGCGGGGCTCAAGAAGTCTTGGACGCTTGGAAATGGACGCTTGACGGAAAAGCTTTGCCTGCACATCTCACGATTGTCAGCGACGCGCTCCATAACAAAGTGCCTGAAGTGCCTCGAAACGTTACGCTCTTAGGCCGCGTCTCCGATGTAGAGTTGCGCATCTTGCAAAACTTGTGTCGCTTCCATTTATTTCCAGCGGGAACAGAAGGATACGGTCATAGCATTCACGAAAGTCTAGGAGTCAACGCGACACTCTTGGTTACCGATGCCCCGCCGTTCGACGAGATCGAATCGGCTTTCCGCATCCCCGCAGTTGGCAAACATAAATCCAACTTGGCCGATATCTATGAAGTATCAGCGCTCGATATCTACAGCGCGGTGAACGATCTTCTTGAGATTGGAAGTCATGCGGTCACTTCCCGCGAGGAATTTCTAAAAGGAAACGAAGAATTCAAAAAAGCTTTCTCTGCGCATCTGGAAGAATCCAATCCCAGGCCCGTCGCGCCAGTAATTCGCACGAAAGGCCAAGGTCTGCAAATCGCCTTCATTGGGAATTTCAAGGCCAGCGAAAGTACAGAAAACATGCTTCGTTGGGCACTAGAGGAAGGCCTCGGCCACGACGTGGAGATGCTCCAGGAAAATGAGATCAATCTCGCAGCCATTCGCAGTGCCATGGAGTTCAGCGATTTGTTGTTCTGGGTCAGGACTCCTGGGTGGTTGCGCGTTTCAGATCGGGAAATGCTCGAACTGCTTGAAGGTACGAAGATCCCAACTGTGAGTGTGCACCTTGACAAGTTTTGGGGCCTCCAGGAACGCGAAGACTTGATCGGCGTCCACTCTTTCTGGCGCACGAAATTTGTTTTTACCGCCGATGGTTCGAGGGACGAAGATTTCAAGGCGCGTGGCGTAAATCATTTTTGGATGCGGCCAGGAGTTTCGGAAGTTTACTGTCATCGCGGCCAACCGTGGGATATGTACAGGTGTGATGTTGGATTCGTTGGCGCACGTGAATATCACAGCGAGTACCCATTCCGCGCACAACTCGTGGAGTTCTTGGAGAAAACCTACGGCGACCGATTCAAGCACATCACCGGATTGCGCGGCCATGGGCTGAATGATTTCTATGCGAGTTGTCGCGTAACGGTCGGTGACCATATCTTTGCAGGAATCCCGCGCTATCATTCCGACCGAGCACCTGAAACGGCCGGCCGTGGAGGATTCTTGTTGTACCCAGAAACGGAAGGGCTCTTGATTCCGTGCGCTACTTACAAACCGCAAAACATCGATGATCTTTATTGGCAGATAGAATTTTGGCTGGACCATGAGAAAGAGCGCCGCGAGAAAATAAAAGAATGCATGGAGCACGTTCGCGCGCACGATACTTGGACGGATAGAATGGCATGGGTGATCCGCATAGTGCAGAAAGGCTTGGGCCAGGCGAGCCATGCGTAGGTGCCTAAAGGACGATTGCAGCAAAGAAGCCACTCGCGCGCTCAAGGTGCTGTTTTATATTTCGCTCGACGAACCCCCGGCGATAGCATTCATCAACATTATGGTCTGCGATGAACACGAACTAGCCGGCACTGAAATCCTTGATCTCATCAGGATAAATTGGAATGCACTCCGCTCTGCGTTCATGCAGGTGGGGGAACCGCTCCCGGTGCGCGAGCTGACCAAGTGGGAATGGGCACCGATAGCCGAAGGTGAAAAATTCTGGAGTGAGGGCATACCTGCCGCACAGCGCAACGCCCAAAACAACTAATGAAACTCATTGATCTCACAGGAAAAAGATTCGGCAGATTGATAGTCCAATGGCCTGTAGGCCGAAAAGGAATTGTAGATAAAAGTCCAAGTCTGATTTGGCTGTGTTTATGTGATTGTGGAAATGTAATACCTGTAATTGGCCAACACCTACGAGGCGGTGGAACAAAAAGTTGCGGATGTTTTCGTCACGATTTCCGCGTCATCCATGGTCACAATCGAAGTCGCCTAACTTCTGGAAAATCGCCCGAATACAATTCATGGGATCATATGGTTCAGCGTTGCATGAACAGGAAAAACACTGCATGGAAATATTATGGCGGGCGTGGAATTAAGGTTTGCAAGCGATGGCAAAAATTTGACAATTTCCTCGCCGATATGGGGAGCAGGCCATCCACTAAACATTCCATAGATCGCTTCCCGAATAACAACGGCAACTACGAGCCGGGGAATTGTCGCTGGGCCACTAGAATTCAGCAGATGAACAACACGCGCAGGCAGGAAACAAAGAAATGCCAATAGATATAGTTTGGCACGGGCAAAAAGACGGAAGAGGCTTCTACAATTGCAGCGCGATGTTGAACGATATGTTTGATCTATACCCGTGCATCCATCACGCAGGCTGGGATGGAATGCCAAAAAATGTAGCCGGGGCTGTAGTGATGGTTCATGGTGGCAGAGAACTTGGACGGCTTGATAAGTTAAACATGGACATCGAAGACCTGAAATGGGTTCTGTTAATACATTACGGTGACGAAGAAAACTCATTTTCCGCTGAACAAGTCGAACACCCCAACAAAATTGCCTGGGTCCAAGAGCCGATTCCAGGGCGGCATGATTTTGCGAAGCGCTTTATTCTCGACGGCTACACGCCGCACACGCGCAAGCACATCGTGCAATGCGAAAAAGATTTAGATTGGGTCTTTGCCGGCCAAATGACCCACGAACGCAGATGGGCTTGCAGAAACGCGCTTCAGAGCATCGACTGGGGTGGCGTGATTGTCGAAAGCAAGGGATACTGCCAGGGAGTTTCCATCGAAGAATATCATCGGCTTCTCTGCCGCGCCAAGATCGCACCGTGCCCGTCTGGCCCGTTCTCTCCGGATTCAGCGCGCGTATGCGAGGCGCTCGAATGTGGCTGCGTTCCGATTCTGGATGACTTGAGCCCTACAAGGAAAGAACCGGGATTCTGGAAATACGTTCTCGGGAATCACCCCATACCAACGATCACGGACTGGAGCGAGTTGCCTGGGAAGATCGCGGAAGTGAAAAACGATTGGGAAAATATTTCTTTACGCTGCCTCGCATTCTGGGAAGGTTTCAAGTTGAATTTCTTAGACTGGCTGGGCGACGACATCTACAAGTTGACGGGGAAAATATGCACAAGAACATAAATGTTCTTGTCTCATCGAGTCCCATCAGGGGCCATCCGTCCACCGCGATAATCGACGAAACTCTTCGTTCGATTCGCTACCACCTGCCCGATTCACAGATCCTGATTATGCTGGACGGAATCAGGCCCGAGCAGGAACACTACGCGGAACGCTATCTCGGATACATCAAGAACCTTGTAGGTCGGGTGGTGACCTTTAAAATGGAAAATGTGAAACTCGTGCCCTTTATGGAATTTACGCATCAGGCCAACATGGCCATGAAGACGCTCGAAATGGTCAATACGCCACTGATTCTTTTTGTTGAACACGATACACCGCTCATGGATCGCCCGATAGATTGGAAGATGCTCAAGGAAGCGATCCTCTCTGGCGCAACGAATCACATCCG
>Ga0137409_10006348_pt1 | contig 12282 bp, 10 predicted proteins | sample CZODoug1_16funga_FD_122059 | JGI IMG/M metagenome (GOLD analysis project Ga0137409, IMG submission 122059) | Vadose zone soil fungal communities from Angelo Coast Range Reserve, California, USA - CZODoug1_16fungal (Hybrid Assembly) | ecosystem: Environmental > Terrestrial > Soil > Vadose zone... | reverse complement strand
TCACTTGACGAGCCTGATTTTTGACGGTCGAATCGCGATCGTGTAATCAGTATATCGGTCGCGTGTGCCCGTGACTTCGACCTGCTTGCCCACGAACGGAAGCAGTTTGGCGCTGTTGTTCTCGGCGTACTCGCCGACGAACTTGAACAGGCCATCGCCATCGGTCAGCAGGCCGAGCGGCTTGCCCTGCTTGGCGCAATCCAGTGCGCATGACACATGACTGGCGCCTGTGCCTTTGGCGACACCTTGTTTGCTGTAACAGGTCACGTCGACGACCTCACCCTTCAGCGTGACCTCCTCGGCGGCCGCGCACAGAGGCGCAGCGGCGACCAGCAGTGCGGCGATCAGCAATCCCAGGGTTCTCTCCATCCGCAAACCTCCACCAGCCTTACCGTCAGGGCGTTTTCGCCGAGGCGGTCACATTGATGGTCACGTCGGCCGGCGTCGAGAGGATGCCGTCGTCAGCGTATGCCCGGATCACATACGTCCCCGGTTCGGTGAACACGACGTGCGTGGTTGTTTTGCCGTCCTTGACGACCATGGTCATCGGATCGAACGTCAGCTTGCCCGGACCGCGCCAGTGGGTCCACGTGACCGCCAGCCCCTGCCGGCTGGGTTTCACGATTGCTTGAGTGGTCGGCCGTTCCCGCGTCGTGAACAGCGGGACGCCGTCGACGACGGCCACGTTCGGGTTGGCGCCGCGCCCGCGCTGGGGCGGCGGCTCCGGAATGCCATCGTCGCTCGCCGAGGCGGTGAGCGTGACGGTGTCACCGACGGAAAAGGTGCGCTTCGTGAGCTCGTCGATCGAGATCGTTGGTGGCTTATTCGGCTTGGCCGTCACCGAGTCGTTGCCCAGTCCGCCGCGATTCTCGCTGATGACCACGTCGGTGAGCTGCTCCTCCATCATCAACGTGCCGTACGCGTTTTCGGTCTGACCGTTCCGCGTCACCGTCCAGACGAGCTCCTTCTTGCCAAAGTCGGCCGGCACTCTCACCCTGAACATGAACTGCTGTCGCCTGGGATAGAAATGAGTCGGCTGCCCCTGATCGGCCGGCCCGGGGGAGATGGTGTTGTCCGGTCCGATCGGCAGTTCGGGTTCTTCCGCGTAATTGCGGTTCATGTACCCGAACACCATGTCGAACGTGCCGTCAGCGTTTTTCTCCCAGCCTTCGAAGACCGGGACGACGTTTTGACCGGAGTTGTGGCGGATCTGACCAATCTGCTGCCCGAGCTGGGCGGTCGCACCAATCGACGTCATCACCGCCAGCGTTGCGACGAGCGCGTACATCAAGCCGCGTGCATGCTTTTTCATGATGCGTCCACGATCCGAGAGTGAACCGTTTTACCGATCCTGCTGACCCGTCGCGACTTTTTCTCCTTTGGCCTTGCGCGCCTCGACCTGCGCTTTGAAATCTTCGTCAGTCAACCAGATGTAATTCACCCACGCGAACGACATGTCGTCGATCGACCGCTGTCCGAATCCGACCCAGTTCCTGGGATCCGGATTGTAGCGGTTCGAAGCTGTGTTGTTATGCCAGCTGATGACATGGAGCATCGTGCCCGCCGGCAGCAGCGGCTGCACGTCGTCGGCGTAGTTGTAGACGATGTGCCATCCGAACTTGTAGTTGTTGACGCAGTTCAACTGCTCCACCTTGCCGTCCGGGTAGATGGCTTCGATGCACTGCGCCTTGCCGCGATTGTGCAGGTGCGGCTGGAAAGACGTGATGCGCGCGTTCTTGGCGAGGCGCGTGTACCCGTCCGACCGAATGTTGTCCATGCCCGCCGGCAAATCGAGATCCTCGAAATCGCCTGTGTGCGACGCCTGAATGTAGTACTTCGGTTTGACGTCCTTCGGGTAGAAGACGAGGGCAACCTCACTCTGGTCGACCGTCTCTTCCCCGATGGGGTGATAGTGCATGTTGAATCGAATCTTCGCGCCGGCCTTCACCAGACGTCCCGTCCCCTCCGGGAACACGTCGCCATTCTTGCCGACGGCGTATTCGTTCAGAAAGCCGCCAGTCTCTCCGCCCCCGCCTCCGCTTCGAGTGGCGCCACGGCCGATGAGGTCGGAGTCAGCCTCGTCCTGCAGGAGAAATGTCACCGCGTGGTGGACGACCTTCTTCGCGCCCGGAGCGGGCTTCGTCTCGACCGCCTTCAGATATCGGTCCTCGGTCAACCCGGTGTCGACGACGTAGTCTCCCCACCAATCCGAACCTGTGGTCGGCACGGTGTGCTTGACCGACTTGACGACGAGATCCGGTTTTCCGATGTGCCAGATGTCGTTGTTTTCGAACTGGCGTGGCGGCGGTAAATCGGCCGGGCTGCCTCTCACGGCTCCCTGGTCGGCCCAGGCGGCGATCGTTTCGATCTCCTGATCGGAGAGCGAGATATCATCCTTGAACTTCGAAATCCCGATCGTCCGATCGATGAACCACGGCGGCATTTCGCGCGCGGTCACCTTCTGCTTGATCGCGCGGGCCCAGGGACGGACGTCCTCATACGTCAAAAACGACATCGGCGCCATGGAGTCGAGCCGATGGCAGTTCTGACAGGCCCGCTGCATGATGGGCGCCACGTCCTTCGTGAACGTGACCTGGCGCGCCGCCGGCGCTTGCGCCGCAAGGGCGTGCGTCATCACGACCGCCGCCGACGCGATGCTGGCGGCCACCCAGCTTCTGCTGAGAGCGCTCATTGGTGTCCCCTTCCTCAAAAACAACGCGGTATCAGAAAGGCAGCTTCATGACAGATTGGCCTATACAGCCTACGCCTGCTGGAACGCGGGAATCCAGGTGATTCTCATGTGAAACCGGGCATCATTCGCCCCACCCCTGTCCGCCGGATACCTGTGCATGGCGAATTGCTGAATGCGGGAGCATTTCCCGTATTTCACGCTGCTAGGATTGTGCGTGCGCGACCTGGCCGTCTTGTTTCTTCATCTGCTGGCGACGGTCGCCCGACTCGCCGGTCCGGGCGGTGCGTGTTCCGTGGTGGCCGAATCCGTGTTCGTCAGCAACAGGTTCGAAATAACCCTTGTGCAGAAGGGAGTGAGGCGATGAGAGCTTGGTCGATCGGAATTCTTGCCGGGGGTGTGCTGGCTTACGGAGTGATGGCAGCGGAGACGCCTGCCAAAACGGCTGGGTCGCAAGGCGCCGCCAAGACGGCCTCTGCAGGACAGGCGGCGAAGGCCAGTGGCGCACCAGGCAACGTGACTCAAGCGCGCGTGCTGGCCGAGGCCGGTCGTGGCGACAACTGGCTGGTGAACGGCGGAAATTTTGAGTCCCAGCACTTCAGTCCGCTGAAGAGCATCACGGACCAGAACATCGGCGGGCTGGGCCTGGCGTGGACGCTCGCGGTGAACAGTCCGATGGGTCTTTCGGCGGAGCCGATCGTCGTCGATGGGGTGATCTATCTAGGGGCTCCGTTCGACATTGTGTACGCAATTGATGGCGCGACCGGAAAGGTCCGATGGGGATTCGATCCGCACATCCGCATCAACGGCCCATGGCGCAACTCCTATGAGGGGCGCAAGAATCGCGGCGTCGCGGTGTGGAAGGGCAAGGTCTACGTCGGGACTGGCGACTGCCGTATGGTGGCGATTGACGCCGCCACTGGGAAGCAGGTGTGGGAGACCCCAGTATGCAATGGCGATCAGACCGGGATTACGGAAGCGCCGCGCGTCGGCGACGGCAAGGTGTTCACCGGTTGGGCCGGCATGGAGTACGACGTGCGCGGTGGCGTGGTGGCCGTTGACGCCGAGACGGGCAAGAAAGTCTGGACGTTCTGGACAACGCCCGGCGATCCGTCGAAGCCGTACGAATCAAGAACGATGGAGGCTGCCGCCAAAACCTGGGTTGGGGAATCGTGGAAGCTCGGTGGTGCCAACGTGTGGACCGCGATGACCTACGACGCGGTCACGAACCTGTTGCTCTTCGGGACGTCGACCACCGGCGAGGATGTGGGTGATTTCACCGGCATCAAATCGGGCGGCAGCCGGTTGTTCGCCAACTCGATCGTGGCGGTGAACGCCTCGACGGGCCAGTACGTGTGGCACTACCAGACCAATACTCCACCAAATGGCGCGGAGGAGTTTCACATCCTCGTGGCCAATTTGGTCGTGGACGGCAAAGAGCAGCGGGTGGTCATGACCATTCCGAGAAACGGGGTCTTCTACACGCTCGACGCGCGCACCGGGAACGCGATTCTTCCGCCGCGGGGAATCGATGGCAAGGCGGTGTTGGCCCTGAAGCAGATTGATTTGAACGCAGTGCCATCCGCCGCGCCCGGCGCCGCGGCGGGCACTCAAACCGGCGGAGCGCCAGACGAGAACGCGACGTTGACGTGGGGCGAAGCGAGCCGGAACAACAATGCAAACGGCCCCGCCACCAGCATGGGGCATGCGTGGTTCCCCATGGGCTACAACGCGCAGACGGGACTCATGTACATTCCAGCGTATGAGACCCTCGGGAGGGGTGCCGCTCAAGGAACTTTAGCGCACGGCAAGCTCGTCGCGTATGACCCGATCAAGCAAGCGCCGCGCTGGGTCGCGACCGTCCCGCTCTCGGTCAACGGCGGCGTCCTGGCCACGGCCGGGAATCTGGTGTTCTTCGGAGACGCGAGCGGGGACTTCTCGGCGTACGCCGCAGACACCGGCAAAAGAATCTGGTCCGTCAAAACGGGCTCGGCGATCCAGTCGGTCCCGGTGAGTTATGTGGTGAACGGCGAGCAGTACGTGCTGATGCCCATCGGGCTCGGGGGCGGATTTCGGTTGTTCGGACGCGTGAGCGATATGGCGACCATGGAAACGAAACGGGGCCCCGCGGGCCTGATGGCGTTCAAGCTGGGTGCCAAAGCGGCGATGCCACCGATTCAAGCCTACATTCCCGCCGTGCCGAAGCCACCCGAGCAAACCGCCAGCCCGGAAAAAGTTCAGCAGGGCCAGCGAGTGTACAACAAATTTTTCTGTCAGAAGTGTCACTCCCCTGAGGCGGATGGGAGCGGCGCGTGGGCGCTTGATGGCGAGGTGCCCGATCTGCGCTACATGCCGCTCAGTGTTCATCGGCGCTTCAGCGCGAGTGTGTTAGGGGGCAGCAACAAGACGAAGGGCATGCCAGGATTCGGCACCCCTCCGGGCTGGCCGTGGATCAACACCGGGATGACGCAGGAAGAAGCAGACGCGCTTCACGCCTACCTCATCGATGTGCAGTGGAAGACGTACAAGGACGGGCCGCGGGCATACAAGAGCCCCGAGAAATGAGATTTAGTCGGAGTAGGACAGAGGTCGCCCCTCGCCACCGGGTGGCCAGGGGCGGTCACCCGTCCCCGGCTCCCACAGAACGTAGCGTGCAGTTTTCCCGCACTACGCTCGTCAGAAGGTGCGTTACAGCGCCTGCCCGACGGACGCGCAAAAGTCAGGATCCTGCGAGCCGTGGATCGTGCCCGTGACTTTGTTCCGTTGCGGGCGCTCCTGCGGTTCCTGCGATTGTCCGCGAGTCGGTTCCATGCCTGGCGACGGCTGCAGCACGAAGAGTTCGTTGGGCGGCGTGACCGACAGGGCAACCGGCGTCGGACCGGTGGCCGGGATCACGGTCGGTTGAACCGGGTTTCGCGATAGCACGCCGTCGCGACGCTGAACACAGCCAGCAGCGAAAGCACTCGGCGCATGCTGATCTCCAACCCGTCACGCGGGCTGCTCAATCGCGTACCGCGCATCCATTGCCGTTGTCGGAACGGCACGCTCGCGGCGCACGGCGTCGATGTAGCCGATCTTGGTCAGGAAGTACCAGGCCTGCGCGGGTGGTGATGAGGACACCAGCCCGATGGAGCTTCTCGGTCAGTTCTGAAAAATGGAAGCCGTGAAAGTCATGGAATTCGAGAAAGACTCGCTTCACGTTCCGTAAGAGCGAGATTTCTGAGACTTCGACGTCCATGGCGACATGACTGATGAGTGTGGTGGGCTTGACAGTAGCGCAGGCTGCACAGCGCAGGCTTTGACAGGGAATCAAGGTGACAGGGAATCAAGGTGCGCTTGACTCCAAGCCGTTCGAAGAGTAAGGTTTCGGCCCGCCTGACCAACAAGCTTTCATCCCTCCGCGCGGTGTCGTTCCCGCTCGTCTGTGCGGCAGGTCTCGTGGTCGTCGGGATTCTCGATTCGGTCCACCAGAACCAGAGGCTCCGCTGGTCAATCGTTGTGGCGGCAGGAGTACTCGCCCTGTGGAGCGCCGTTCTCTTTGCGTCGGCGAAACGTTCGGGCCGCATCCTGATCGTCGAGATCGTGGCGCGCAGGCAGCACTACCTCCAGGCGTGTGCTCAAGGATCCCTATTGCTGTATTGGGGGTGGTACTGGCGTGAGGTCTACCGCTCGATAGATCTCATTGCCGCCCAGCTCCTTTTCGCCTATGGGTTCGAGATGCTTCTCGCGTGGTCGCGGCGGGACACCTACACCCTGGGCTTCGGTCCATTCCCGGTGGTCTTCAGCATCAACTTGTTTCTCTGGTTCAAGCCTGATTGGTTCTACCTTCAATTCCTGATGGTGGCGACCGGGTTCGCCGCCAAAGACCTGATCCGCTGGGAAAAAGAGGGGCGACACGTGCATATCTTCAACCCCTCCTCGTTTCCCCTCGCTATCTTTTCGATCGCCCTCATCTTGACGGGCGCAAGTGACCTGACGTGGGGCCAGACCATTGCTAGCACGCAGTTTTATCCGCCTCACATGTACGCGATGTTGTTTCTCGTCAGCCTTCCGGGCCAATTCTTCTTCGGCGTCACACCGATGACGCTGTCTGCGGTGGCAGCGACGTATGTGTTCGGCCTCCTGTACTTCGCGGTCACCGGTGTCTATTTCTTCTACGACTCGTACATACCGATCGCGGTCTTCCTCGGTATGCATCTCCTCTTCACAGATCCGTCGACCGCGCCAGGCACCGAGTTAGGGCGGGTCATCTTCGGCGCACTGTACGGTTTGAGCACCGTCGCGTTGTACGCCCTGCTCGGTCGTGCGGGCCTCCCCACGTTCTACGACAAGCTCCTGCAGGTTCCAGCCTTGAATCTCTCGATCAAATTGATCGATCGAGCGGCACGCTCGACGTTCCTTCGTGCGCTGGATCCGGCGGTGTTCGGCCGACTGCTGGCGCCCCGGCGGCGCCACCTCGCTTACATCGCAATTTGGACGATCGTGTTTGCCGGGATGAGCGCGGCAGGGGGCGTCGGCGACGACCATCCCGGTCAATGGCTGCCGTTCTGGCAGCAAGCGTGCGAGGCGAACCGTCAGCGTGCGTGCTCGTACCTCGGCAACGTCGAGGCCGGCTTCTGCGCCAGCGGTTCCGGGTGGGCCTGCAACGAGCTCGGGATCATGCAGGCGCAGCGGGACGCGGATTATGCCGGCGCGGCGAAGTCGATCCAGCGCGGGTGCGCGCTTGGGTTCTCACTCGCATGTGTCAACGGCAACGCGATTGACGGTGACGGCGCCTTGAAGAGCGCGCCGCCCACGCTTGCTGATCTCCCGATCGTCTTGCGCGGAAGCAAGGGGCCGATCCTCAATCGGTCGCCGTCGGCACTCTATGCCCGCGCGTGTCGCGAAGGCTGGCCGAATACCTGCGGGCAGCCGTAAGGATTACGGATTAACCCCTCGCTAAACTAATCACTACTGTTTCTTTTTCGGAGTCTCCGGAGTCAGCTCGTACGGCGCGCCCGTCCCCGTCGCGCCGAGAAACATCTTGCGTCCGTCGGCAAACGTCAGGTCTCGCCCATTCGCCCGGTGGGATCCGTCTTTCGCCTGGTACCCGTCGACAGCGACTTCCAATCCGGCCTTCACGGATTCTTTCGTCACGCCGCGTCTGAACAGCACGGTCGGCGTGCCGGCCTCGAAGGCCCACGTCTCTATCGAACCATCCGGCTTTTTGACATCCAGGTGAAGCCACACGTGGGGATTAGTCCATTCCATTTTGCTGATCGTACCCTTGAAGGTCAGGGGCTTGTTGGCGTCGAATTCAGCCGAAAATGCGTGATGCGCCCGGAGCGACACTCCAGTTGCCACCAGAACAACGGCCACGGCCGCGAGCACGACGACTAGCTTCGTTTTCATCGGATTCAACCTCCTGGTGCGACCACCGCAATCGTTCCAAGTCGTGCCGCGCTCATCGCCGATACCATCATGAAGCGAATTGCCTGGCACGGCCGAAATCACCTCGGCGTCGCTGGTGTGACCTTCTACCTTCTGTACCACTCGTAGAGCGTGTCGCCGGGTGGGACCTTTCGAGTGATGTCGACGATCATCGTATCCCCTTCCCAGTGCTTGACCAACGGCTGCTTACGAAGATTTCCCCACAGGAACTCCTCCGCGAATTCGACGCAGCGGTACTCAAGCAGCTGCATGTGAGGCTCCATGCGGCGATAGATGGGCATCGAGATTCGCCATGGCCGCGTGAACACATCCGGGTCCTCGATCGTGACTTCGTAGCGGATCACGTCGGGCGTCTGCAGCGTGTAACGTTCGACGAGATGCAACTTGTCGCTGTGGAAGTTTCCTGCTCGGTCGAGCCAGTTCCTGCCGTTGAAATCCGTGACGTCGACCACCAGCGCGTCGCCCTCCCACCGCGCCACTGAATGCCCCATGTAGGTGTCGACGGGCGGTCCTGTAACCTTGTCGAAGTGGATGGTGCGAGATGCGTTCGAAAACGCGAACGCCATCTGAATCTGCTTGCCGCCCTGAACGATTTGAAACGGGTACGGCATGTACATCGCGCGTGGAGTGCCTGGCAGGTAGCACTTGAGCTCGGGATCGCGGTCGATCCAGTGCTGGCCGTTTTCCTTCCTCATCGCCGCGGCTTCCGGCTTGTACGGAATCTCGCCATCGCCCTCCACCACGCCGAGCGATGCAGGAACGCCGGCCGCAGCGCCGAGCGCCACGACGGGCGCGGCAGCAACTTGGGCATATTCGTACGAGTAAACGCCCGGTTGCGTGACCATTCCCGCTCGCGCGCTGTGTGCCTGCAAATCCCAATACGCCTCGTTGTTCGCCTGCCAGATGCCGCTGAAATCGGGCTTGCCGTCCGCGGTACGGGCGGCATCACCCGCAATTCGGCCCCCAGACTGGCAGCCGATTCCTGCCGCGACGACGATGGCGACGATAACTCCTGTCCAACCTCTGGTGCCGGATTGCATGACTTCTCCTCTTATCTCAGCGGGTTGGCGTCGCCACCCTCGTCGGCAAACCCTCCGGCGAATCCTCCACAGGCGCCAAGACACATTGTTGCCGGGTTCGGACCTTTCCCCATTGCGAACGCGCGCTCTTGCTGACGCGCTCCGATCAGTAGTCCGGCCATTCCATGGTTGCCTTCATGGCATCGCGGCTCGGCATAGATTCGATTGTCTTCGTCCTTCTGTTTCTTCAAGTCGTGCGTGACGGTCCACGGTTTGGTCCAGACGGTCGGATCCTCTATGGTCACCGTATACCGGATGGTTTCCGAGTCGACACGCTCCCAGCGTTCGAGCAGATGCAGGTTTTCGTGGGCTCCCTGGAAATTCGATTTCGGCGAGAAATTGGTGACATCAACCACGAGCGCGTTGCCGTCCCACCGGGCGCGCGAATCGCCCCACCACAGGCGGACATTCTTGGGTACATGCGGCGCATCCGTGATGGGGATCGCACGAATCCATCCCTGCCCCTGACCGACGTCGTAGAGAATAGACACCTGATCACGAGACTGGACGATGCGACGGAACCCGCCGAAATCCGGGAGCGCAGCAGCCATGCACCGCTCGCCGTGGCCACGATCCTCCGGTCCGTCGGATCGGTTGATCGCGCCGCCGCCCCCTCCCACAGCAGCGTTGAAGACGTAAGACGGAGGCGTCTCCGCGCGGCGAGGGGACGGCGGACCATACTTGCCACCGGCGCACGCAGGCAGCTTTTTCTTGCATTCGTCGGTCGCCTGCATGAGCGCGAGTGAGTATTCCCGCATCTCATCCCTCTTCTTTTGCTCCTCGGGCGTGACTGCCGGAATCCTGCCGTCTGGCGGATCGACGATCATCGATGTCCGCCGGCCCGTGCGCAGGTGTGACGTGAAGACCGCGGCATTGTAGGCGCCGCCGACGTCCTGTTCGGTCCCGCGCTGGCGACGCTCTTCCGACGCCTCTCGACCAACAATCTCCGCGATCTGCTTGTCGAAGGCCGCGCGTTCTTCGTCTGTAAACGTAGCCTTGCTCCCGTATTTTGCGGGCCGCTGCAACGGCTCGTCGGAGTCCCGGGTCCAGATCCCCTGGAGATCCGGCTCGCCCCATGGAGTGGTCGGCGCCGGCCCCGCCTTCGCGGCCGTTCCCGGCTGCCCGGTCTGAGCGCTAACTGGCGCTCGCGCAAACTTCAGAACCAGTACCAAGGCTATAATCAGCGCCGCTACACCGAGCGCCTCGAGAAACCTTCTGCGCATGATGTGTCTCCTGTCTGAGGTCGGGCTTCGAACGGCGGCTTCCACTGTCCGACCCGGCTATCTCGGCCAGACAGGACAGAAATCGGGTGGCGCCGTGGCGCATCATACGCCGGCCGAACATCGATCGCCAGTCGTACGCCGGCGGAACGTAGCCGGACCTGCGTCAGCCCGCGTGACCGATGGCGAGATGTTTTGTTTTGGAACCAGATGCTCAATCACCTTGGCTGATCTGTGGAAGCGATTGATTCCACAGAGTGTTGTGCCTTGTGGTTCGCCAATATTCCGATCGCCGTGCGAATCACGTCGCAAACACCTCACCGACTGAACGAAGTGTCGGCCCTGCGACGACGTTCACGACTCGATTGCACACCAAATTGAGCCTCATGACTGCAAATGGCCACGTACGCGCGGACAAAGTGATCTCATGCTGCCGTCGGTCGCGAACGGACTTTCGGCGCGCATGAAATAAACCCGGCGCGGCTGCCGCGAGGCTGGTTGCAACGGCAAGGTGCCGCGGCGTGTCACGGCCGCTGCTCTTGCGCGCTCCTGTATGGTCCTGAAGGTGATTTTGGCCGAGACGCACGCCGAGGGACGACGGCCCAGAGCCCAGAAGATCGTGGACTACTCGGAGCCAGGCGTGGACGTCGTCGTTGCCGCTCGGCCGATCAGGTGACTGGGTCCCAACCGCGCCCACGCCCGGATGGCGCACAGGCCGGGCGTGGGCTACGAGGTGCCATCGAACTACTGAAACGGACGAACTCTTGACAACGGTCTTTCCATGCTAGAAATCGAACTGCGCGCTGATCTTGAAGAACCGCGCCGACATGATCGATAACGGTCAACCGTAGGTTCCCCTGCTTCCACGTGCCGTCGTCGACCGCTTGCTGGCTGGTGTCCGGGTCGTAGGTCCATTTCGTGGGATCGCCGGCGTTCCTGTTGACAAACATGCTGGCGACGTTCTGCCGGCTGATCTGGTAGCGGTATGTGCCGAAGAACCACAGCCTGTCACGGACGATCGGGCCGCCTAACGAGGGATTGACCTCCCACAGCTTCTGGATCGAGTTCGCTGCCGTAAGCCCCCTCGCCTGCACGTCCGACGTGAGGTTGTTGCCCTGGAACGCGCTGCCCGTGCCGCTGACGAAGAAGGTCCCGGCGAACCGGTTGCCGCCCTGCTTGCCGACGAGGTTCATCTGCGGGCCGCCCGTCGTCGCCTCGCCAAGCCCGCCGCTCAGGCTGAACACCACTTCCTGTGAGTTGCCGACTTCGGGCACGTAGCCCGACACGCCCATGCCCTGATAGCCGCCGTTCATGCCGTCGACCAGGACCTGTCCCTCGTTCCGGCGCCCGCCGTGGATCTGGAACACGCTGTAGAGCGCAGGGTTGGAGCCTTCGAAATCATTCTGCTGAACGTTGATCGCCGGGATGAGATGCGTGAAAGCGGAATACTGTCGGGACGACGGAATCTCGGCGACCGTCTGGCCGCTGATCACCTGCTGGTTGCGCGTGCTCGCCACGTCGACGGTGGGCGCCTCGCCGGTGACGGTGACCGTCTCGGCCACGCCGCCGACTTTCATGTCGGCGTTCACCGTCGCGATGAAGCTGCCGGTCAACTCGATGCCTTCGCGCTTGACCGTGGCGAACCCGGTCAGCGAAAACGAGACCTGTGACTACTAAAAAGGCCATTTCCGTTGGCGCAGTTGATATTGCAGCTCACGATGGATACGCTTCTGGGCGATGATGTCGGTGCTTGTCTCGCTCCTCGTCACCCTCCGAACAGCAGGTCGATCGCGCTCGAGGCCGATGAGTTCGACGTGTTCGGCGATGGGCAAGTCGTGATGAAATCGGCGCCCGGCCATACACC
>Ga0137409_10006341_pt1 | contig 12292 bp, 13 predicted proteins | sample CZODoug1_16funga_FD_122059 | JGI IMG/M metagenome (GOLD analysis project Ga0137409, IMG submission 122059) | Vadose zone soil fungal communities from Angelo Coast Range Reserve, California, USA - CZODoug1_16fungal (Hybrid Assembly) | ecosystem: Environmental > Terrestrial > Soil > Vadose zone... | reverse complement strand
GCCCAGGTGGAGGCATCGGAAGATGCAAAATAAGCCCACCCTTCGCCGGACTACACGTCTTACTTTCTGACCATGAACCCCAATCTGAAGTGGAAAGCGCTGTTCATCTTCGCCGTCATTCTGTTCTGCATCTATTTCCTTTTCGGCTACCCGGTGTTCCCCACCTCGGTCGCCCAGGTTAGGGATAATTTCTCCAGGCAGATCAAACTTGGCCTCGACCTCCAGGGCGGCACGCACCTGATCCTTCAGGTCCAGGTCCAGGAAGCCATTGCGCAGGAGACGGACACGACCGTGGACCGTCTCACCACCCTGCTGCGCTCGAAAAATATCCACTACGATGAAGTGCGCCGTGTGGACGACACGCACATTCTTGTTCGCAACGTCGATCCCGCCCAGCTCTCGCAATTCCGGGATATCTTTAGCGCTCAATTCAACAACGTTTGGGACATGGCGCCCGCTGCCGGTGATCCCTCCGGCTACACCCTCACTCTGCGCCCCAGCGCTGTCGCCACCATCCAGGAACAGACCATGACGCAGACGCTCGAAACCATCGAGCGACGCATCAACGCCCTGGGCCTGACGGAACCCACCATCCAGCCCCGTGGCGGCCGCAACGCCAACGAAATTCTCGTGCAACTCCCCGGCGAAGGCGATCCCACTCGCGCCAAGGCTGTCATCCAAGCTGGCGGCCAGTTGGAACTAAAATTGGTGGAAGATCCGGCTACGTATACTTCCCAGACAGAAGCTCTCAGCCGTCACGGCGGGGTTCTGCCGCCAGGCACGGAAATCGTCCCCGGCCGCTCGGAGACGCGCAACGCCGCGGGTGGAATCGATACCGGTGAAACCTGGTATGTGTTGAGCCGCGCGGCTGCTGTTACCGGCCGCGACCTGCGCAGCGCCGTGGAAAATCGCAACAGCACGAATCCTACCTTGTGGCAGGTGAATTTCACCCTCTCGCCGGAAGCCGCGCGGCGCTTCGGGCCATTCACTCAGCAAAATATTGGCCGCCAGATGGCTATCGTTTTGGATCACCGGGTTATTTCCGCACCTACCATCCAAGGCAAGATTGAGGACAGCGGCGAGATTACCGGCAATTTCAGCCAGGAGTCGGCTCACGACCTGGCGTTGACTCTCCGCGCCGGGGCGTTGCCCGCATCGATCAAATATCTCGAGGAGCGTACCGTCGGCCCATCGCTCGGAGCCGATTCGATCCGCCACGGCGTGCAGGCTTCCGTTCTTAGCCTCGTCGTCGTAATGCTTTTCATGCTCGTCTACTACCGTCTCTCCGGCGCCAACGCCGTGCTCGCATTGTTCCTCAACTTAGTCATTCTCTTGGCGTTTCTCGCGATGTCCGGAGCTGTTTTAACGCTGCCCGGCATCGCCGGTGTCATCCTGACCATCGGCATGGGCGTGGATTCCAACGTTCTCGTGTTCGAACGCATCCGCGAAGAACTGCGCAACGGCAAGTCCGCAGCCGCCGCCGTGGACGCCGGCTTTGACAAAGCCTTCCTGACGATTATCGATACGCACGTAACGACTGTGGTTTCCGCGGCGTTTTTGGGTGTCTTTGGAACCGGGCCAATCCGCGGGTTCGCCATTACGCTTGTCGTAGGCCTGGTTGCCAATATCTTCACGGCCGTGTACGTGTCCAAGACAATTTTCCAGTTTCACCTGACGAAAATGGACCGTCAGGCCGAGTTGAGCATTTAGGGTGTACTAGCACTGCTGGAGCGAGTGTCCCATTCGATTCCAAACGAGTGGGGAGTGGGTTCGTGGCGCGAGTTCCTCTACATTAAGTAGAGGGCGACGTGCCGGGAACATTCCACTTCCTCTGGTGTCTAAGGAAGGGAAGTAAAGGCCGCATGATCGAGCTCTTCAAACAGCCCAACATCGACTGGATGGGCAAAGCCAAGTATTTCTATGCCTTAAGCGGCATTCTTCTCCTCGCTGGGTGGGCCTCGATTCTCTTCGGCAGCGGGATTCGCTACGGGATCGATTTCAAAGGTGGCACCAACGTGGATGTTCGCTTCGCGCAGCCTCCTAACCTCGACAAGCTCCGCAGCGGCCTCGCTGCTCAGGGGCTCGGCAACACCGAAATCCAGAGCATCAGCGATATCGCCAATCCCAATTCAAACGAAGTCGTCATCTTCGTGGAAGGCAAAGGCCAAGACGAGCAGGCTCTCCAGGCCAGCAGAGAGAAAGTACTGGGCGCGCTGAACGCCACCTATGGAGTTTCGAGTTCGAACAAAGCCGATTTCAATTCCGCCACCCCGACTTCGCTCGCGGCACTTCTCACGGAAAAGGATCCCCTGCTTCTTTCCGCCAGTGCCGGTGATCGTTACCAGCAGCTCGCTAAAAAGATTCTCGACTACCGCGACAAAAGCGCCAACGGCGTGCTTACCAATTTCGATGACCTCTCAAAGGTTGCGGGCGTGACCCCGCCGGTCCTCGCCGTCCTGAAACAGAGCCACGTCCTCGGCCCCTTCGCCATTCGCAACGTCGAGATCGTCGGCCCCAAGGTTGGCGCCGAGCTTCGCCAGCAGGCAATTTACGTTACCCTCTATGCTTTAGGCGGCATGCTGTTATATATTGCCTTTCGATTTCAGGGCGGTGCCTCGGTTGGCCAGCAGTTTTTCGCACAGAGAGGTTTTGCCGGGTTCGTTCTTCGGTTGCTCGACAAAGGGATCTTTGGGCTGGCGGCGGTATTGGCCGTGTTTCACGACGTGCTGATCACCTTGGGCTTTTTCTCGCTGCTGCATTTTGAGATTTCGCTGACGGTCATCGCGGCGCTGCTTACTTTGGTCGGTTATTCCATGAACGACACGATCGTCATCTTCGATCGCATTCGTGAGAACAACCGCTTGCTGCGCAACGAATCGTTTGCCGACGTGGTCAACAAGTCCATCAATCAGACTCTTTCGCGAACGATCTTGACCAGCGGTCTGACTTTCCTTACCGTGCTCGTCCTGTTCCTGATGGGCGGCCAGGTGCTTCGTGCTTTCTCCTTTGCCCTGGTGGTAGGGATTGTGGTAGGAACGTACTCCAGTTTTGGTATCGCTGCTCCGCTCGTCGTCGCCTGGAATCGCTGGCGCGGACAGGGCGTGGCGGCAGGCACCGGACCCGCAGCCGGCAACAAAGCCCGCGGTAGCGAAAACGTCCCAGGACGTCTTGCTCCCGCCGGGAGGAGGTAGGACCCATGTTCGAAGAAATGGTGGTTTCCAGTCCGAATCCGAAGAAGACCAACAAGCCTTGGACGGTCTTCCTCTCGATGCTATTTCAGCTCGCCTTTTTGGGGATCCTGATCCTCATTCCGCTGATTTACACCGAGGCGCTTCCGAAGACCATGATGGCGACGATGCTCACCGCGCCTCCGCCTCCGCCGCCACCACCGCCCCCTCCTGCTGCTGTTCAGGTGGTCCACGTCAGGCCGCAGGCCCACTTGATGGATGCTGGCAAGCTGATGGCGCCGAAGGTCATCCCCAAGGACGTCAAGATTATTAAGGAAGACGCCGAGCCCGATATGGCTACCGGCATGACCGGTGGAGTCCCGGGCGGCGTTGCCGGTGGCTCCATGGGCGGTGTCCTCGGTGGCGTCATCGGAGGCATGGGCGGAGCGCCGCCCCCACCGAGGCCGCGGCAGACCGGTCCGCTCCGCGTGGGCGGCAATGTTCAGGCAGCGCGCATCATAAACCGTGTTCAGCCGGTTTATCCGCCGCTGGCGCGCCAGACCCGCATCTCCGGCACCGTGCGTCTGCACGCCATCATCGGCAAGGACGGCACGATTCAGCAGCTCGAAGTCTTGAACGGCCATCCCTTGCTGCAGCAGTCCGCTCTGGATGCCGTGCGTCAGTGGCGCTATCAGCCGACGCTGCTCAATGGCGAGCCGGTGGAAGTCGACACGACGATTGACGTGATTTTTTCTCTCAACCAGTAGTACGGTCGGGCGTGCCGGTCGTGGGACAGGCACGCCAGTCCGGGTAGCAATTTCAGCACACACTCTCGCTGGCGCCGCTGGATCGGCGTCACTTGAAACTAAGGAGCAAACGAATGGTAGCCACCTTGAACGTAATCGCAGTATTTCTGCTGCAAGAGGCCCCCACATTTGACCTCCGCAGCATGTGGGCGTCGATGACCCTCTTGGTAAAAGTCGTCGTCCTCATCTTGTTCATTCTTTCTGTCTATTCCTTCGGCGTGATGATTGACCGTGCCCTGATGTACAGCGCGGCGCGCAAGCAGTCCCGTGTCTTCGTGCAACAGGTGGCCGGCGCCCTCAAGGAAGGCAAGCTCGACGAAGCCATCGCCATCGCCGAACGCAATAAGAAGAGTCACATCGCCAAGGTTGTCGCCACCGGCCTCTCCGAGTTCCAGTCCGCCTCACAGCAAGTCTCGGACTCCGACGTCATCGATGCCGCCAAGCGCGGCCTCGAGCGCTCCGTCGCCATCGTCCACGCTGAAATGAAGCGCGGCCTCTCGGCACTTGCCACCATCGGTTCGACCGCGCCTTTCGTCGGCCTCTTCGGCACCGTCGTCGGCATCTTGAACGCGTTTAAGGGCATCGCCGCGAACAAGGCCACCGGTCTGTCGGCTGTTGCCGGCGGTATCTCCGAAGCGCTCGTCACCACTGCCTTCGGCCTCCTCGTGGCCGTCCCCGCCGTCTGGGCTTACAACTACTTCACCAACAAAGTGGAGGCCTTCGACGTCGAGATGGACAACTCCTCGATGGAGCTCATCAACTACTTCATCCTGCGCCGCGGCGCGAAGAAGTAACCGGCCATGGCCTACAAGCCACAAGCCGGCCCCCAGATGTCGGCCCCCAACGTTATTCCCATGGCCGACATCATGCTCGTCCTGCTGATCATTTTCATGGTGGTCACACCCATGTTGCAGAAGACCCATCAGGTGGACTTGGCTCCCACGGAAAACGCTCACGAGATGAAGGACGCCGACAAAGACGATGCGATCGTAGTGGCCGTCACTCGCGATGGCAGCATTTTTCTCGGCAACACCAAGGTCAGCAAGGAAGACATCACCGAACAGGTCAAGGATCGCATCTCTACTCGTATTGACAAGACCGTTTACGTCAAGAGCGATGCTCGCGCCAAGTACGGCGACGTAGTCGCCGTTGTCGATGAGATTCGCTCTGCCGGTGTCGATCAGCTCGGTCTGCTCACCGAGAAAAACCAGAAAGAAAAAGCGGCTGCTCCTTCGCCACCCGCGGATTGAGCGCCGTACTGTCTGTTTGTGCCGTTCGTTTGCTGATTCTTAGGGCCGCGCCGGATCCCACCCGGCGCGGTTTTATGGCCTGCGGAGACGCTTTACGTCAGGCCCACAGGAGACTCGCTATGGGGATGGATGTAGGAGAAAAATCTGGCGGATCCATGGCCACGCCCAACGTGGTCCCGCTGATCGACATTCTGCTTGTGCTGATCATTATTTTCATGGTCATCACGCCGCTTATTCCCAAGGGCCTGGATACCCTCGTTCCTCAGCCCTCGCCGAACCAGCAGCAGAACGTCGAGCTTGAGAACAAGACCGTGGTCGTCCAGGTGAACATGAACGGCAAGCTTAAGATCAACAACGAAGACACCACTTGGGATGGTCTTGGCCCGCGTATGGAGCAGATCTTCAAGGAGCGCGCCGAGAAAATTGCTTTTGTCAAAGGCGAGAACGATGTAATGTTCATGGACATCGCCCGCGCCATCGATATCATGCGCGGCGCCGGCATTGACAAGATTGGTTTGATCACCGCCAAGCTCGAAGCGGGCCAATAAGTTTTCTTCGATTTGTAAGGGTGGGGCTTGCTCCACCTGTTTTCGCTGGATGTGAGAGTCCTCCTCGCGGGGCATTTGCTCCGAACGCTGACTCCGACCCGGTCGGAGTCGCCAAAGAACGAGGTGGATTATGGCCATGTTAGCCGGCGGTAAGCGTGGTATCGTCTCGGACATGAACGTCGTTCCGTTGATCGATATCCTGCTGGTGCTCTTGGTGATCTTTATGATCATCCCGGTATACTCCACGGGCTTGGATGCGCAGATTCCCCAGCCATCCACCGAGAAGGCCCGGACGGCTCCAGGCGATGATGTGGTTGTGATTCAGGTGCTGGCGGACGGGACACTGCGGATCAATCAGGAGCCGGTGAGTTGGGAGCGGCTGGGCAATCGGATTGAGGAAGTTTTCAAGCTGCGCGCGACCCGCGTCGCGTTCGTCCGCGGTGATGGAACGGTCGAATTTGGCGTGGTGGCCAAAGTGATCGATGTCATGCAAACTTCGGGGATTGCGTCGGTTGGCTTGCTGACGCCGGATCTGGAAAAAGGCCTCTAACAGCTTTAAAATGCCCCTCGCAGGGCGGACGTGAATATCTGGGCGCTGGCCCCGGCAATCTTGGGGTCACGCACAGCAGGGATGGATGCTTCGATGACTCATGCATCATCGGTGATCAGTGCCAGCTCAACTCGGCCGGGATCAAAACCAAGACTAGCCCGGGCTTGGGCCAGGCCACTTCGCTTCGCACGCCGCGCTTCGGCCTTCGCGGCGCTCTTGATTCTCGCCGCAGGCTTCTCCGGCTGCGGCAAGCTGAAGGCTCGCGACCTCCTCAATAAGGGTGTCGCCGCTTACAAGAACGCCCAGTACGACGCCGCCATCGAGGATTTCAAGCAGGCCAAGGACCTCGATCCCGGTTTGATGAACGCCCGCCTCTATTTGGCCACCGCTTATGCCAGCCAGTATATTCCCGGCGCGCCCTCGGAGCAGAACGTGCGCCTCGGCACCCAGGCCGTCAATGAATTCAAGGAAGTTCTGCAGCTCGATCCCAATAATCTGAGCGCCATCGATGGCATCGGCTCCATCCTCTTCCAGATGGCCGGCACTCCCTACGATCCCAAAAAGTTTGAGGAGTCCAAGTCCTACCATCAGAAGCACATTGAGCTGAAGCCCAATGACCCCGAACCTTATTACTGGATCGGCGTCATCGATTGGACCCTCGCCTTCCGTGGCAATGGCGAGTTGCGCGCGGCTTACAACCGGGAGCATGTCAACAAGCAAGTGAGGGATGACGATCCGCTCCCCCCGGCGGTTCGCGCCGAATACGTCTCTAAGTATGGGGCGCTCGTCGATGAAGGTATCGCCTACCTGCAGAAATCCATTCAGCTCAGGCCCGATTACGACGACGCCATGGCCTACCTCAACCTGCTCTACCGCCGCAAGGCGGATATGGTGGAGTCCGCCGATGAGCGCGCTAACCTGAAGAAACAGGCCGACGAACTCATCGACAAGGTCAAGGAGATCAAGCAAAAGCGCGCCGAGCAGCCCCAGCAAGCCAACTGAGCCTGGTTCGCAGATCTCCTGTAGTAAATCGATTTACTTCTAGGATGTCCCCCGCGGACGCCCTTTTCTTCTCCTCCGCTTTTCTCTTTTCCATCGAATTCTTCCTGGGGTTCCACCTCTCTTTGCACCCTAACCGACTCCGCCACCTTCGCCCCCCTCCTCACGGTTGTCGCCGCCCTGGCTGGCTATGCGTCACCCGCCTCGGCTGCCAGCGCTTGGGTAAGCCACCGGCCCGCGGCAGTTTGTTGAAAGCCCCTTTTGTATATTCTTTTACGAGAATATGTCTTGACAAGAATATTCGTTTTGAGGCATATTCGCGTTCGCCATGATGGCTACACTCAGAGCGCTGGCCGAGCCCAGCCGTTTTCAAATCGTCGAACTCTTGCGTGACGGGCCACGCCCTGTCGGCGACATGGTGCATCGCTTGCGTCTCCGCCAGCCGCAAGTCTCCAAACATCTGCGCGTGCTCAGCGCTGCCGGTCTGGTGGACGTTCGCGTGGACGCGCAGCGCCGTATTTATGCCTTGCGGCCCGCGCCGCTCCACGAGCTTGAGGTCTGGCTGGAGCGCTACCGGCGTCTTTGGGAGGCCAACTTCCAGCGCCTGGATGCCCTCCTCGATGAGCTAAAGACCGGCGAGCTGAAGACCAAGCAGAAAAAACGTGCACGCACTAAGCGATAGAGGAGATCACCTATGAAGAACCCTGGAAATCTAAAACTGACGACACAGGGCGACCGTGAAATCGTCATGACGCGCGCCTTAGATGCTCCGCGCCGCCTGGTCTTCGACGCCTTCACCAAGCCCGAACTGGTCAAGCACTGGCTACTCGGGCCGCCGGGCTGGTCGATGCCAATCTGCGAGATCGATCTGCGGGTGGGTGGCGTCTATCGCTACGTGTGGCGGCGTGACAGTGACGGAAGCGAAATGGGGATGGGCGGCGTTTATCGCGAGATCGTGGCCCCGGAGCGGCTGGTCGCCACCGAGAAGTTTGACCAGGCGTGGTATCCCGGTGAGGCGGTCGGCACGACCGTCCTCGTCGAGCAAGACGGGAAGACCACGATCACACAGACGGTACTCTACCAGTCGCGGGAAGCCCGCGATGCGGTCCTCAAGAGTGGCATGGAGCGCGGAGTCGCCGCGAGCTACGACCGGCTTGCGGAGCTAGTGGCATCGTTGGGGACTCCAGGCATGGAGAAAGGAGCGAGCCCGTCATGAGCGAACCGCAACCTTCGCAACGTATTGGTCGAAGCATCGGCGCCGTGCTGGCGGGCATGCTTGTGGGCATCATTCTCACCATCGCCACCGACATCGTACTGCACGCCATCGGCGTCTTCCCGCCCTGGGGCCAGTCGATGGTCGGCTTCGACGGGGCACTTTTGCTTGCCACGATCTATCGCACTATTTACGGCGTCGCGGCCAGCTACATCATCGCGCGGCTCGCGCCAGATCGGCCCATGCAGCACGCTTTGGTGGGCGGCGTCGTGGGCCTTGCCGTTAGCATTCTTGGCGCCGCCGTGACATGGAACAAGGGACCGGCCTTCGGGCCCCACTGGTATCCACTCGCGCTCGTCGTGCTAGCGCTGCCGCAAGCCTGGGTGGGCGGCAAACTCCGCGTGATCCAGTTGCCCGCACGCGCTGACGCCTAATGAGGAGAAGAAACGTGGCCGCACGAAACGATAAAGGAGATCACCAATGATGAACAACGGAACGTTAAAAGTAACTACGCCCACGGAGCGGGAGGTCGTAATGACGCGCGTTTTCGACGCTCCCCGCCGCCTGGTCTTCGACGCCTTGACCAAGCCCGAGCTGTTCAAGCGTTGGTTCGGGCCGCGAGGCTGGTCGCTGGCGGTCTGCGAGATCGATCTGAAGGCGGGCGGCGCCTGGCGTTCCGTGTTGCGTGGCCCCGGTGGCCAGGAGATGGGGATGCGCGGCGTCTACCAGGAGGTCGTGCCGCCGGAGCGCCTCGTCAGCACCGAGTCGTTCGACGATTACCCGGGCGAGTCGCTCAACACGCTGGTCCTCCTCGAGAAGGATGGCAAGACGACGTTCACAATCACGGTGCGGTATCAGTCGCAGGAGATTCGCGACGCGGTCATCAAATCCGGCATGGAGCACGGCGCGGCCGAGTGCTACGACAAGCTCGCTGAGTTGTTGGCGCCTCCAGAGGCTCCCGTGATGGAGAGGGGAGCAGAAGCGTGAGCGACACGTACCGTCTCCGCAATCCCGCGACTGCGAATAGACCGGAAACGGTGTGATGTTCTCTTCTTAAGGGTTGACGTACGGTAGCTGGATGGATTCGGGGGCCTGCTCCATACCAAAACGCCCACGCGCAATTCAGCGAATGCCACACCCTGCTTGTCAAAGGAAACATCCAGAGACCCGCATTGGGGGCGCACGGGCTGTGCGTTCTCTCTCACTCCAGTCGCATCAGGTTTCTCCGGGATTCTGTTCCAGCACTTTCCGGGCTGTCTCCGCGTCCTCCTCGCGAACCATTAATTTGATCCCTCCCACTAAGTTCGAGTAGAACCAATCCATCCGCACGAGATTTTCATCAGTCAAAAAGGACTCGATTCCTGCCGAATCCAGAATACTTTTGGCCACCAACGCTTCCGGTGAATCTCTGTACCGGCCAATCATGACGGGCCTTGGCGCTTCGCGCTTGCTCGTAGATGTTTCTTTGGTTTCTCTTCTTGCCGGCGTTGCTTCCATCCCTCTGCTCAGCATTTCCGCGCGCAACGCCTCTCTCGCCACCGCTGTCAATGAGTCCGCGTCTCCGGCAATCTCTTGCAGTTCCCCTTCCTCCAGGCTCGCATATAAGTCCGCCAAACGCCGCCGCTCTTTTTGCTCGTTGATTTCTCCCATGATGACCGCATCATACCCCCGCCGCTGCAGTTCGTCCTATTTCTTCGAAGTGCCGCCATCCGCGCTGGCTAACTAAACGCCGCGGCTCCCGAATCGATCCTATGTCCACCCTCCGCATCAGCTGACACCTTTTGGCACTTGAATATACCGCGCAACGGAATTCCAAGGGTATAATCGCGGCCCAATATGCCCCTCCTTCCAGGCACGCGTCTTGGCCCCTATGAAATCATGACGCCCCTCGGCGCAGGCGGGATGGGCGAAGTGTATCGCGCGCGCGATACGCGGCTCGACCGCACCATCGCCATCAAAATTCTTCCCGCGCAATTTTCTTCTGATCCTGTTCGCAAGCAACGCTTCGAGCGCGAAGCGAAGACCATCTCTAGCTTAAATCATCCGCACATTTGCGTTCTCCATGATGTGGGCAGTCAGGACGGTGTTGATTATTTGGTGATGGAGTGCGTGGAGGGAGAGACGCTGGCGAAGCGCCTGGAGAAAACGGCGTTGCCGCTCGAGCAGGTCTTGAAATTCGGCGCGCAAATCGCGGACGCGCTAGACAAGGCGCATCGGAGCGGAGTCGTCCATCGCGACTTAAAGCCCGGAAACATCATGCTGACGGCAAGCGGCGCGAAGCTGCTGGATTTTGGACTGGCCAAGCCAGTAGTGGCGATGGCGAGCTTGGCGACAATGACGGCGACAAGGGCGGGACAATCTCCGCCGACGGAGCAGGGAACAATTGTCGGGACGTTTCAATACATGTCGCCGGAGCAGGTGGAAGGGAAAGAATTGGATGGCCGGAGTGACATCTTTTCGTTGGGTGCGGTGTTGCATGAGATGGTCACCGGAAAGCGAGCGTTTGAGGGGAAGAGTCAGTTGAGCGTGGCGTCGGCGATCTTGGAGAAGGAGCCGGAGCCGATCAGCGCAGCAAAACCGATGACGCCGCCGGCGCTAGAGCACGTAGTAAAGAAATGCCTGTCAAAACTCCCTGAGGAACGGTGGCAAAGCGCGAGTGACCTGGCAAGCGAAATAAAGTGGATCGCGGAGAGCGGTTCGCAGACCGGAGTGGCGGGGCGCGCTCCGGCCGGGCGCACAAAATGGCAGCGCGCCAGTTGGTTGTTGGTCACCACTTTTTTTCTGTTGGCAGTGGCTGGCGGCGCGGCTTGGTGGAAAGCAAGCGACAGGCGCCAGCGCCCGATGTATTTCCACACTTCGGTGCCGTTTGCGGCGAATGACTTGGCTTTATCGCCCGACGGACAGATACTGGCGATGGTCGCCTATTCCGCGCAGGCGAACAACTACGTGCTCTGGACATATCAAGTCGGGGGCCGGCAGACCAACTCGTTAGTTGGGACGCAAGGCGCGTCCTACCCATTCTGGTCACCGGACGGTAAATTCATCGGCTTTTTCGCGGACGGCAAACTCAAGAAAGTGGATGCGTCAGGAGGACAGATCCACGTGCTGTGCGATGCCCCCAACGGGCGTGGTGGCACGTGGAACCGAGACGGAGTGATCGTATTCACGCCCGACGCACTCCTGGGTTTATTCCGAGTGTCTTCTTGGGGAGGCTCTCCGGTTGAAATGACCAAGCCAGACAGGTCACGCTTTGAAGCCAGCCATCGCTGGCCGGTATTCCTTCCGGACGGGAAGCATTTTCTCTATTTGGCATCGAATTTCAGCGGGCAATTAGAATATAACGCCATCTTCCTGGGCGCTCTGGATTCGCAGGAAAGACGCTTGCTGGTGAATACGAGCGCGAACGCTGCCTATGCCGAGCCAGGCTACCTGCTGTACCTGCGGGATAACACGCTAGTGGCGCAACCGTTCGACCGGCGGCACTACGTTCTGAGCGGCGAGCCGCACGCCTTGAACGATGACGTGCTATATACCCCTCTCGTAGACCGGGCTGTTTTCAGTGTCTCAGGCGGGGCAGTTCTGGTCACGCAGACGGGAAAAGGCGCGGCCCTTTCGCAACTGATGTGGTTTGACCGAAGTGGAAAGCCGACGGGCACTGTCGGAGTGCCTGGGTCTTACAACAATGTGCGTCTCTCCCCGGACGGGCGCAGGATCGCTACGGACCAAACCGACACCGACGGGCGGAACATTGATATTTGG
>Ga0137409_10006340_pt1 | contig 12293 bp, 9 predicted proteins | sample CZODoug1_16funga_FD_122059 | JGI IMG/M metagenome (GOLD analysis project Ga0137409, IMG submission 122059) | Vadose zone soil fungal communities from Angelo Coast Range Reserve, California, USA - CZODoug1_16fungal (Hybrid Assembly) | ecosystem: Environmental > Terrestrial > Soil > Vadose zone... | reverse complement strand
CTGGGGTCAGGACGCGGATCGCCGTCGCTCCGAGGAGGCCGGTTTTGATGCCCACCTGGTCAAGCCGGTGGATGATAAGGTGCTGGCAAGCTGATGGTGAAACTGCGCAGCCGGAGCGCGGAGCACTGACGCAAGGGTCGCGTGATCGCGGATCTTTCTGGCTCCGCCGCACCTGGTGACGCACGTCAAATCACAGCAAGGCAGGTCTCATTCAACGACGCTCGCTCGACTTCATGGCTTCTGGTGAAGTCCGCGGAAGCGTCAGCACGAATGTCGTTCCGATGCCCTCGGCGGACTCAACCTCGATCCGGCCGTGCATCGCCCCCACGCAGTCTTCGACAATTGACAGCCCCAGGCCCAGGCCGCCGACGTGTACGATGCCGTCGCGCTGTGTGTGTGCGCGTGTAAATCGCTCGAAGATCTTGGCGACTGAGTCCGGCGGAATCCCCAGGCCGTTGTCTCGCACCGCAATCTGGCACGAGCCGTCGGCGCTCTCGAGCCCGCTGATCTCGACCCATCGAACAGGCTTTGCTTCGTCCGAGTACTTGATGGCGTTCGACAACAGATTGACAAACGTCAGTTCAAGGCGGCCGACGTCGATGGTGAGCGTCGGCAGCGCATCCAGCACCCGGATCTCGACGCCCCGCGCGTCGGCCATTTCACGCAGTTGCCGCGCGGCTTCAGCCGCCACGGTCCCGGACGAGACCTCTTGAATAACCGGGTTGTCCCCCTCGTTGTGCATCCGGGCGACGGTCTCGAGCTTGTGCGTCAGATCGATCAAATGTTGGACGTTCCGCTCGACGATTTCGACCGTCCGCCGTGTTCGCTCGGGATTGAGGTGTGCCTGGCCGAGCAGACTGACACCGAACTGCAGGGCCCCGAGCGGTTGGCGCCACTCGTGTGCCGCCATGCGCGTGAACTGTTCGAGTCGCTCGCGCTGATCGTCAATCGTCTGCGTGTAGAGCGTGACAAATGCTTCGACCGTCGCTTGGGACAGGACGTCCACCGCCTGATGAAGCCGCGACACCAACAATGCCGTCTCGGCCGGAGGCGGCATCATCTCGAGTCGCTTCATCTCCTCAACGACGAACGTGACGAGCACTCCGCTCAGGACCTGGTATTCGCGGAGCACCTGGTGCAGCGACGCGCGTTGGGCGTGACGGAGCGACCCGAGTTCCCGGGCTTTGTCCAGAATGGCGGTGTTGGCCGCAATCGCGCCTTCTTCCGGGTGCCGCAGGTACGCGCTGATCTCGAGAATCAACGCCGGCACGTGGTCCAGCAAGCTGTCCGTCGGGAAGATCTCACGCGCATCCACCGGTAACAGATCCAGGAGGCGTTCGAACCACCGGGTGGCCAGCGCACGATGTTCGGCGCGTATCCGTTCTGAAATCACGTCGCCGAAGTCGGTGAGAATCATGGATATCACCGCTGAGACAGGACCGGCGTTCGGACGCTCCGAAATCCGCTGACTCGGGGATGGCACGTACACCACCGAAACACTTCACTGTAGCGTACCGTCGCTGTCGAGCCAACGTTACCGCAAAGAGAATTCACAAGGTTCTTGATACAGAATCGGTTGGGAACCGCCGCGTCGCGAAGCGTTGACTATTGAACGAAGCCGGCCGCGCAGGCTGCAGGCTCGATGCCAGGGAGCCACGGTCTGAGCCGGCCGCCTGAACGCGATTCTCCGAGGCGTCCTTTGCGATCGTCGACGCCCGCGAGCCGCGCGGGCGCTTCGCTCATCCATCGGGTGATGTCTCCAACGCTCGGCTGAAGCCTTCGCGCTCCATCGTCCACGTTGCGATCGCTCGGCTGAAGCCTTCGCTCGACGTCGTCACCGCCTTCGTAGCGCGAAGGCTTTAGCCGAGCGCTCCAGAGGGCCGCCAGGGAGAGCTCCAGCGAGGCAACGCCGCCCCAGGCGCGCATGAAATCGCCGCGACATTTCATCGACGGCGGCGCGGGCGAATGGTCAGTGGCCACGAGGTCGAGGACACCACTCTGCAGCGCGCCCCACAGGGCCTCGCGATGCCGTGCCTCACGAATCGGCGGCGCGCACTTGAACTCGGTGGCGCCATCCGGAATCTCCTCGGCTGAGAACGTCAGGTAGTGCGGGCACGTCTCGGCGGTCATCGGCACGCCGTCCACCTTCGCGCGCGCGATTTCGTCCGCGGCTTCCGCGCACGCGACGTGGACGATGTGCACACGCGTGCCGAACTCCCGACCGAGCCGAATCATCATCCGAACCGCCTCCACTTCCGCTGCAGGCGGTCGAGTCTCGAGATAGACCATGTATTGCGGATTGAGGGTTGCGGATTGTGGATTTATTGTCGATTCAATCCGCCATAAATCCGCATTCCGCAATCCGCACTCCGTAATGATGCGAGGCGATTCCGCGTGGACCAGCAGCGGGACACCGCAGCGCGCCAGAACCGGCATCGCCCGACGCAGGTCCGACTCGTCGACGTGAGGAAACTCGTCGACGCCCGACGGCACCAGAAAGCATTTGAATCCGCGAACGCCCGCGTCGACGAGCGCGTCCAGCTCGTCGGCGTTGCCTGGCACAATACCGCCCCAGAACGCGACGTCGACGTGGCACTTCCCACGCGCCGCCGCCCGTTTCGTCTCCAGCGCCTCCACGCTCGTCGTCGCCGGCACGCTGTTGAGCGGCATGTCGACGATGGTCGTCACGCCGCCGGCCGCCGCCGCGCGCGTCGCCGTGTCGAACCCTTCCCACTCGGTCCGGCCCGGCTCGTTGACGTGGACGTGCGTGTCGACGAGGCCCGGCGAGATGACGAGATCGCCGGCGTCGATCGCGTCCTCGTTCACGTCGTCGTAGTCGGCGACGCGGGTGATCGTGCCGTTGGAGATGTGGATCGAGGCGGGGCGGACGATGTCGGGGAGAACGACGCGGCGGCTGCGAATCACCACCGCTGAATCAACACAAAGGACACAAAGGACACAAAGGAAAAATCCAGCGTGTCTTGCCTTTGTGTCCTTGGTGTCCTTTGTGTTCGCTCACCGGCGGAATCAGCTCCGTGTGGCGCGCTTGAGGAACGCTCCGCTCCCCGCGCGCCCGACGAATTTCCCGTTCTCGATCACCAGCCGCCCGCGCGAGACGACCGTCTCGGCCGCGCCCGTCACCTGACGCCCCTCGTACGGGTTGTAGTCGACCTTCATGTGCAGCGTCTTCGCGGACAGCGTGATGGTGCGGTTCGGATCGAAGACGACGATGTCGGCGTCGGAGCCGGGCGCGATCGTGCCCTTGCGCGGGAAGAGCCCGAAGATTTTCGCCGGCGACGTCGACGTCAGCTCGACGAAGCGGTTCAGCGAGATCCGGCCGTCGCGCACGCCGCCGTCGTAGACGAGGCTCATGCGCGTCTCGATGCCGGGCGCGCCGTTGGGAATCTTCGAGAAGTCGTTGCGGCCGAGCTCCTTCTGCTCTTTCATGCAGAAGGGACAGTGATCGGTGGAGATGCACTGGAGATCGTTGAACGCAAGGCCGCGCCACAACGCCTTCTGCTTCGCCTTCTCTCGCAGCGGCGGGCTCATCACATACTTCGCGCCGTCGAAGCCGGGCTCTTCGTAGTTGTCGTACGAGAGAAACAGATACTGCGGGCACGTTTCCGCAAACGCCGGCAGCCCGCGATCGCGTGCTTCGGTGACCATCTCGAGCGCTTCGGCCGCGGACAAGTGCACGATGTAGATCGGCACGTCGGCGATTTCGGACATCGCAATCGCGCGATGCGTCGCCTCCGCTTCCGCCCGCGCCGGCCGGGTCAGCGCGTGATACTTCGGCGCCGTCTTGCCTTCCGCGAGCGCGCGCTGAACGAGAACGTCGATGACGCCGCCGTTCTCGGCGTGCATGCAGATCGTTCCGCCATTCTTCCCCGTCCGCAGCAGCGCCTTGAAGATGCTCGCATCGTCGAGCATGAACACGCCCGGGTAGGCCATGAACAGCTTGAACGAGGTGATGCCCTGCCGGACCAGCGCGTCCATCTCTCCTTCCACCTGATCGTTCAGCTCGGTGATGATCATGTGGAAGCCGTAGTCGATGACCGCCTTGCCTTCGGCCTTCTTCGCCCACGTCTCCATCGCGTGGTGCAGCGTCTGGCCGCGATACTGGATCGCGAAGTCGACAATCGACGTCGTGCCGCCGAACGCCGCAGCGGTGGTTCCTGTCTCGAAGTCGTCGGCGGACGTCGTGCCGCCGAACGGCATGTCGAGATGCGTGTGGACGTCGATGCCGCCGGGCAGCACGTACTTACCCGTGGCGTCGATCGTCTTGTCGGCCTGCACGTCGATCGCGGTTCCAATCAGCGCGATCTTCTCGTCTTCGATCAGCACGTCGCCTTTGTACTGATCGACCGCGGTCACGATCGTGCCGCCCTTGATGAGTGTGCGCATAGTTAGAACCAGCGGCTGATCGTCACCTTCTTGTCGGTGTAGAACTCGAAGGCGTCGCGGCCGTGGGCCTTGAGGTCGCCGAAGAAGCTGTCCTTCGCGCCGCCGAACGGGAAGTACGCCATCGGCGCGGCGACGCCGATGTTGACGCCGACCATCGACGCGGTCGCGTGCTTCGAGAACTCGCGTGCGGCCTTGCCGCTCGTCGTGAAGATCGACGTCGCGTTCGCGTTCGGATGCGATTTCATCAGCGCGATCGCTTCATCGAGCGTCTTCACCGGACAGATCGACGCGACCGGCCCGAAGATCTCTTCGTGGCCGATGGCCATCTTCGGCGACACCTCATCGAAGACCGTCGGCCCGACGAAGTACCCGTTCGGCCGATCGGGCACGCGCGCCTGGCGGCCGTCGACGAGCAGCTTTGCGCCGTCCGCGACCCCCTTCTCGATGTAGCCGAGCACACGCTCCCGATGCTTGGCGCTGATCACCGGACCCATGGTCACGCCCGGTTGTGTGCCGTCGCCGACCTTCAGCGCCTTCGCCGATTCGACGAGCCGCTCACGCGCTTCCTTATGCACCTCGCCAATCGGCACGAGCATGCTGCCGGCCAGACACCGCTCGCCTGCGCACCCATAGAACGATTCGCTGATCACGCCCATCGATCGATCGAGATCCGCATCCGGCATGACGACGACGAAGTTTTTCGCGCCGCCGAGCGCCTGGACGCGCTTGCCCGCGTGCGTGCCGCGCTGATACACGTGCTTGGCGACCGGCGTCGACCCCACGAACGACACCGCTCGAATGCCCGGGTGATCGCAGATGGCGTTGACCACTTCGCTGCCGCCGTTGACAAGATTCACGACGCCAGCCGGCAAATCGGCTTTCTGGAGAAAGTCCATCATCTTGCGCTGCGACAGCGGTACCTGCTCCGACGGCTTGAGCACGAACGTGTTGCCGGTCACGATCGCGAACGGCAGGAACCACATCGGCACCATCGCCGGGAAGTTGAACGGCGCGATCGCCGCGGCCACGCCAAGCGGCTGGCGCACGACGTGACAATCGATGCCGGCGGCGATGTCCTCGAGCGCGAAGCCCTGCATCAGCGACGGCGCCCCGGCCGCCACTTCGACGCATTCGATGCCGCGGCGTACGCTGCCGCGCGCTTCGTCGAGCGTCTTGCCGTGCTCGGTCGTGACGATCCGCGCCATCTCGTCGAAGTGCTGCTCCATCAGCCGCTTCACCTTGTAGAGCACCTGTGCGCGCGTGTTCACCGGCGTGTCGCGCCATGCGGGAAACGCCCTGGTCGCCGCTTGAACCGCGGCGTCGACATCAGCCGCGGTCGACAGCGGCGTGCGGCCGATGACCTCGCCGACCGCGGGGTTGTGAACGTCGAAGAACTCGGAGGTCTGGGCTTTCACCCAGCGGCCGCCGATGAAGTTGCCGAGCGTTTGAACGTCGGGTGCCGTTGCGGCTTGCGATGACATGGGCTCTTCCTTTTTCCTATGCGAGCGGGGCCCCACCCCCGCTCGCTCGCGCTGCGCCGCTCGAAGACTCGCTATGCTCGCGCGGGCCGCAGGCGCCTTCACGGAAAACGCCCATTATAGGTTGGCTGCTGATTCACGTCGTGCCGATGCAATAGCATTGGCTGTTGGCCGCGACACACTCGCACAGACGGATGGGCTTACGGATCGCGTTCCTGCGTCCGCGGCTCGGAATCGGCGGGGCGGAGCGGCTGATGGTCGACGCCGCGCACGAGTTGATCGCCAAAGGCCACGACGTCTCCTTTCATGTGCCCGCCCGCGGCAACGAGAAGGAATTCGAAGACATCCCCGCCGCGATGCCGTTTCATCGTGACGGGGCGTGGATCCCCGAACAGATCGGCGGACGGCTGCGCCGGCCCTGCGCGATCGCGCGCACGATGGCCGCCGCGCGCCGCCTGGTGTCGATGCGTCCTGGCTACGACGTCGTCGTCTGCGACGTCGTGCCCCACGTGCTGCCGTGGCTGAAACGACGAACCTCAGCACGCTTGCTCTACTTCGGACACTGTCCTGACGCGCAGTTGTCCGGAACGCGGCGGCTGCTCGATCGCTGGGAGTCGAAGGGGCTGGGCGCCGCGCACGCGGTCGTGGTGAACAGCCGCTTCACCGCGAACGCGTTTCGCCACGCGTTTCCCGAGCTCGCGTCGATGCCGATCGAAGTGCTCCATCCTGGCGTCGGCGCGCCCAAAGACATGCGCCACGACAGCGTCAGCGGCGACGCTGGACGCGCGGCCGCCCAGGCCTGCCGCGCCCTTGTTGCAGACGACGCGATCGTGCTGCTGTCGTTGGGACGCTTCGATCCGCGGAAGAATCTCCCGCTGGCGATTCACGCCGTGGCCGCCCTGCGAACGCGTATGGCGCCGAACGCGTTCGCGCGCGTGCGTCTCGTGTTCGCCGGTCGCCTCGACGATCGGCTCGCCGAAGCGCGTGAGACGCGCGCGGCTCTCGAGCGCGAGGCGCGCGAATGGAATCTCGCGCATCAGGTCGTGTTCGTCGACTCGCTGAGCGCGGCGGATCGAGCGGCGTGGTTCGAGCGCGCGCTCGTGGTCCTGTACACGGCGGAGGCCGAGCACCTGGGCATCGTGCCGCTCGAGGCGATGGCGGCCGGGCGTCCGGTCATTGCCGTGAATCGCGGCGACCCGCTCGAAACGGTCGTCGTCGGGCGCACGGGACTGCTGTGCGAGCCGACGCCCGGCGCCTTTGCCGCCGCGATCGCGCGGTTCATCACCGAGCCCGATCTCGCACGGCGAATGGGCGCCGACGGACGCGCCCACGTCGACGAGCGTTTTTCGCGGGAACGATTCGGCGATCAGCTCGATGCGTTCGTGCGTCAGTTGGCGGCCGGCCCTCCGGCCGCGACGGCGGTGACCTCGAAGATGCGTAGCGCGGGCGTCCCTCGAAACACGGGCCAGACGTCCTCCGAGTGATGAGGGCGATCGGCCGCGCCGACTACGCGTTCAACAGCACCGGACGCGCTTCTTTGGTCCACCCTTCTTCCCAGGTCGGTCGCGCCGACCGGCGCGCGCCGGTGCGCAATCGCGCGAGCAGCGACGGCTCGTCCGGATAGCTCTCGAACAAGTCGAACAGCAGATCGGCGAGCTGCCGCGCCGTCGAGAACAGCAGCCCGTTGTCGCCGTGCCTGACGCGCTCGGCGAGCGACGCGCCGTAGTCGAGCGCGCAGACCGGCACGCCCGCGCCGAACAGGTCCGCGACCTTCATCGGGATGTCGAGACCGGACGAGGAGCGGTGGAGGCAGAGGCCCAGGTCCGCGGCACCGACAATGCGCGGGTAGTCCTCGGGCTCGAGCCATCGCGTGCGAAGCTGCACCCGCCGCGCCGGCAGGCCCGCGAATCGGCGCTCGAACTCCGCGCGCCGCTGGCCGTCGCCGGTGACGAGCATCACGAGATCCGCGAACCGGCGTCCGGGCTCTCCCGCCTCCCAGCCGCGAATGCGATCCTCGACGTAGCGCACCGCGTCGATGACGACGTCGAAGTCTTCGTCGGCCGTCCAGCTCGTGGGGCTGATGATGAAGCCGACCGGACCGGCGCCGCGCACGCCGAGCCGCGCGAACAGCGACTGCCGCAGCCGCTCGCGCTCGCTCCGCTCGATGGGGACGAAGACGGCCGCGGGCCGATCGTAGAGCACGCTCACGGCCTTGACGCCGAAGCGATCGTGCAGAAACTTCGCGAAGCCGCGCGACACGCACAGGTGCGCGTCCGCGAGCCGTCCGAAGATCCGCTCGAGCCATCGCGCGAGCCGGACCGCCGGATGCCATTGCCCGAGCCGCAGCGTGAGCAGCGTGTACCCGAGGTTGTGCCAGTCGATGACGAAGCGCGCCTTGCGCACGCGCGCGATGGCCCATGCGACGGCGAGCGTCGGCATCGACGGTGGATTCTGGACGAGGATGACATCGGGGCGCGGAATCTTCAACAGCGTGCGCCAGAGCCGGTACGCTGACTGCACGCCGTCGATGATCGCGAAGAGCGCATAGAGCGTGATCGACGGCCCGGCACGCCGCCGCAACCGCGGCTCGGCGAGGCGATGCACCGTGATCCGCGGCTGATTGGTAATCAGGCGCGGCAGCGCCACGCCTTCGTAGCCGATCAGATCGACCGGCGTGTCATTGGCGGCGAGCGCTTGAGCGTGGTACTGCATCCGGGGACTTCGCCCGAGATCCCCGACGACGACGACGGCGGCGCGCATCTCTGTATTGAGGATTGCGGATTGCGGATTTATCGTAGATTGAATCCGCCATAAATCACAACAACCGCAATCAACAATCCTCAATAAACCCGCAATCCGCAATCCTCAATCCTCAATGAAGCGCGCGGGCAGATTCGCGGCGAATGTGCTTGCGGGGCACGATCCACAGCGGGCGAGCTTGTGAGAACGATACTGCGTCGGGAGCGCAGCGGTTGCGACACCGCCATGCTCCCGACCCTGTTTACCTGTCGTCGGGGTCTTCTGCATGGGTAAACACGGCGATGCAACCCCTGCCCACGAGACCAAACTGCACGCACGGACTCCTCGGGTCTTCCACGACCGGAGGGGCAGGAGTCGTCACCGCATTGAAGATGTGATTGTTCTCCGCAAAGGCGGCGGCGTTCCTTCCTCTGACATCCGGCACATTCTGTAACCACATGCTGGTCTCCGCGTCGATGACGCCGAGCGACTGCACGGGCGGCGTGCTGGTATCGGGTCCCGTCACATAGAAGCGGCCATCTCCGGGGTTGTGCCACACCTCGTCGCCGCCGCCGACTTGCTTGATCACGTTGAACACGTGACCGTTCAGCGCGCTCAGGATGATCGGAGCGCCACACGCCGCCACCAGAAGATGTTGAAAGGGTCCGAGCGCGATGCCGGTAATGCTGGAGCTGGTCGTGCCTGTGAGCGCCTTGCAGTCGAGCACGATCGACTTGTCGACCGTCAGCGGGAGTTTGGTGGGGTCGATGCGATCAATCCTCGGAGTGTTGCCACCTGCCGGTCCAGGCACAGTGATCCAGAATCGGCGGAGCGCGGCATCCCACAGCGGCTGCTCCAGCCCTCCGGCACCATCGAAGGCGATCTGGCCAACAACGGCGTAGGTCTTTGCGTCGATGAGGGTCGCATACGGTTTGACCGGGCAATGCGCTGAGGGGTTCGTCGGGCTCGGGCAAACCTGGGTCGGCGAGAGCGGTGCGTTGTTGGCGACGAGAATGAGATGATCTTTGGGATCGTACCCGAGCTCGTCAGCGCGACCACACCAGTGTCCGGTGTTGTTGGCGGGGTTTCCCGGCGGAGTGTTGGTATCACACGAGGCGTTCGCGGTGCTTATCGACTTGAGGATCATCAGGTAGGTTGGCGAGTCTGGGTCGACGTCAGCCACCTGCACCGTGCTGTTGCCGTCGCCCGCCCACAAGCGGCGATTCGGCGTCACCAACACACCGTTGGGGCCAGGCCCGTTCGTGGTGGACGTACCTCCGCCGCTCGGCATCGTTCCGGCCATGCCGGACACGCGGTCCACGTAGAAATTGTTCTCCGCGTCGATAATGTCCACGCCGGAGTTCGACCGATCGGCGAGATAGAAGCGCTCTGTTCCGGGATCGACCCACCCAATGTCGGTGCTCCTGATCGGGTTGCCTGGAACCGCGATGACGCCGGCCAGGTGGACCGGCGTTCTTGCGTTGTGCTCGTGGTGCTCACTCTCTCGACAGTCGCGATCTCCTCCCTTTCGATCTTTGTCCTGGTCCGCTTGGATGATCAGCGGCAACGCGAGAGCCAAGATGAATAAAAAGGAACCCACCGTTTTCAAGCGCATAGCGTGACTCCTTTCGAGGTGTGTGGGGTTCCGCGGGGGACGCGTTGGATGACAGGCTCGTCAGAACAACGTGTGCTGGACGTTATGGAACGCGATCGAGGCTGTCAATGACAGGACGTGGAAGAAACCGTTTCTTTATGCAGCTTCAGCCACTTGCGATTCTTTACGATCCGCTCATGAACCGCGCGAGCAGGTTCGCCGCGACGCGCCGGCGGTACTCCGCGGTCGAGCGGATGTCGTCGATGGGCGAGAGCTCCTCGACGAGCGCGCGCTGCGCGGCTTCGATCGATTCGCCGCGTGCGAGCGCCGCTTCCGTCCGGCGCGCGCGGAAAACGGTTGGCGCCATGCTGCCGAAGGCGATCCGCGGCGCGGCTTTTTTCACATGGCCCGCAGGGGCTATACCGGCCATCACGATCTTCGAGATCGCCTGCGCGGCGCGCGTGCCAACCTTCCGGAACCACTGCCGTCCGCGCACCGCCGGGATGTCGAACGCCACGATGAGCTCGTCAGCGCGGCAGACTGTTTGCCGATACCCGGTGTAGAACTCGTTGAACGGCACGCGTCGGGTGCCGCCCGCGCTCTGCAGCACGACCACGGCGTCCGCCGCCGCGAGGACCGGCAGCGTATCGCCCGCCGGCGATCCGTTCGCCACGTTGCCGCCGATCGTCCCGCGATTCTGAATCTGCACACCGCCGATCTCGCGCGCGGCCGCGACGAGCATCGGCAGCCGCTTCCGGACATGCTTGGACCGAATCAGATCCGTGTGCGTCGCCAGCGCGCCGATGGTGAGCACATCGCGCCGCACTTCGATCGCGCGAAGGGCGTCCAGACCCCACAGATTCAGAAAGCGCGTCTCCTTCAGCGTCCCGAAATTCAGCGACACGTAGAGGTCCGTGCACCCGGCGAGCGGCGTCAGCGGCCCCTCGTCGCGCAGCATCGTCAGCGCGTCGGAGAGCGACCGCGGCTGGAGCAAAGTGCGATCAGCGATCGAAGACTGCACAGGTCCTCACGTCAACCGCGGAGCTCGCTGAGCACGCGGAGCCTCTAATCAGGTCACTCAGCGAACTCTGCGAACTCGGCGGTTTCTTCAACATCGTTCTTACGCCTTCTGAATCGATCGATAGATCGCCGAGTAGCCGGTACAGCGACACAGGTTGCCGGCGAGGCCGACCCGAATCTCGTCGAGCGACGGCTTTCGCCCGAGCGCGACGGCGGCCATGATCATGCCGGGTGTGCAGATGCCGCACTGCGCGCCGCCCTGTTCGACAAACGCGTGCTGCAGCGGATGACGGCCGCCGAGTCCTTCGATCGTCGTCACGCGCGCGCCGTCGACATGAGCGACGGGCACGAGACACGAGTTCACGGGCACACCGTCCACGGGCACCGTGCACGCGCCGCACTCACCTTCGCCGCATCCTTCCTTGGTGCCGGTCAGCCGGCAGTCTTCGCGCAGCACGTCGAGGAGCCGCCTGAGTGGGTGAACGCGAACGTTGGTCCGCTTCGCGTTCAACACAAAGGACACAGAGGACACAAAGGATGTTGGGTTCAAATCCGTGCCGAACCCTTCCTTTGTGTCCTTTGTGTCCTTTGTGTTTGCCCAGCGCAGCTTGCCATGATCTTCTCCGGCGTCGCGGGGATCTCACGCAGATCGAACCCGGCGTGTCGCAGCGCGTTGATGACCGCGGGTGCGGGACCGTCGATCGGCATCTCGCCGACGCCCTTGGCCCCGAACGGCCCGTGCTGGTACGGATTCTCGAGGACCACGACCTCCATCCGCGGCGTGTCGAGCGTCGTCGGGATGATGTAGTTGGTCAACGACGCGTTCGCCATCCGGCCCTCGCGCATGACGACGTCCTCGAGCAGCGCGTAGCCGAGCCCCTGGGCGCTGCCGCCTTCGATTTGTCCGACCGCGAGCAACGGGTGAATCGCCTTCCCGATCTCGTGCACGGTGGTGAAGGCGATCGGCTTCACCTCCCACGTGTCGCGATCGACTTCGACCTCCACGACGTCGCACGCCCAGCCGTAGGTGCCGTACGCGTCGCCGCTATAACGCACGT
>Ga0137409_10006339_pt1 | contig 12293 bp, 12 predicted proteins | sample CZODoug1_16funga_FD_122059 | JGI IMG/M metagenome (GOLD analysis project Ga0137409, IMG submission 122059) | Vadose zone soil fungal communities from Angelo Coast Range Reserve, California, USA - CZODoug1_16fungal (Hybrid Assembly) | ecosystem: Environmental > Terrestrial > Soil > Vadose zone... | reverse complement strand
GCTCGATCTCGCCGGCGTGGGCCATCCCGTGCGAGACACAGGTCTGGCCAAGCGCGCGGATGCCTGGCATGTCGCCCAGCGGCTTCACGGTGATGACCGCGTCGAGCGTCGCCGGGTCCGTCTTCGCGATGAAGTCCTCCGTGCTGGCCCAGACCTTCTGCGTGTAGTCCTTGAACAGCGCGACGTCCTTCAACCGCAGCGCCTGGGCGTCGGCCGTGGACATGCCCGTGCCCTGGGCCACCGGCGGCAGGCCGAGCTTCTCGGGGTAGCCGCCTTCCGCCCACACGGTCGCGCGGCGATTCTGCAACACGAAGCGCACGACGTTGTCCTCGGTCCGCGCGTAGTGAAAGAAGATCCACGCGAGCGTGTTCGCCTTGGGATGGCTCGCGGGCACCGCGTGGAGCTGGGCGGCGGTCAGGTCGGCGATCGCTTTGTCCAGCATTCCGTGCAGGCGCTTCAGCTCGGCGTGAATGAACTCGAGGGCGGTCATCATGACGACTCTCCGTTCTGGAGAACCTGATTCAAGTCTTTCATGCGCAGCTTCGTGGCGGGCGCCTCTCGCTGGTTCCCGGCGTCAGATACTTCGACTTTCCCACCACAAGTTCAAACGTGGCTTTGGTTTGAAAATCCTTCTTATCAAATTTGTCCGCCGCATCTGTGAGCGAAACGAAGCACAAGGCGGCTAAGAACTAGTGTCATCACACCCCCTTTCTTCCCCTCGTCGACGATAGCCCATCGGACGGAGGCGGGACAAGATTCGCCTGGGCTGTATCGCCGATTCGACCGAGGGCGCGAGTCTAGGCGGTTGGACGCGTGGACGATTGAACCTCGTGGCAATAGCGCGCGGCGGCAGCCGAGGCTTACCGCCGCGCGCAGATCGATCAAGGCGTATGTCCGGGCGTTGTGGGAACGGTCCCGACTCTCCCCTTGCCAGGAGCTACTCCACTCTTCGGATTGGCCTTTCCAGGGCCAGGGGTGGAGAGCCGCTGGCTTGCTGTCGAGGAGCGGTGCTGACTGCCGGGTGCGGTCAGCGCCGTGCCACGGCCGGCGCCGGTCGTGATGCCATTGGGTGAGCCGCCGCCTTCCCCGACGCCGTGACCGTTTCCGTGGCCGTTGTCGTGGCCGTTTCCATGGCCGCCACTCGCGGCGGGTCCTGAGCCGTTGCCCCCGCCGCCGCCGCCCCCACCCCCGCCGCCGCCCCCACCCCCGCCGCCTCCTCCACCCTTGGCGAACGCGGGAGCTATCACCAGAGCACTGACTGCCAAGCCGAGCACGAAAGCGCGAAACATGGGCATGTGCGTTCGGCCTCCTTTGGGGCCGTCCAGGCGAGCCGCCCCTCGCCAGACCTCAGCATCCCCGATGCCACCCTGGGGGCCCGTCGTGACTGCAACGACGACACGCACTTCCGCGGCCCCGCAGCGCCCCTGTGTCGGTCCTTGAACAGTTCCCATGTAAGAGTTTCATCATCGCCCCGGGCGTGTCGTCGCGAAGCGCGCTACTCTCTACGCTCGGAAACGCTCATGGGCGACTGGTTTCCGAAGCAGACTCTCGGCTCGCTCCCGGAGCGCGCGGCCGAGCGCTGGGGCGCGCGCGAAGCGCTCTACTTCAAGGGACGGCGCTGGAGCTTCGCCGAGCTGTCGGCCGGGATCGACCGGCTAGCGCGCGGGCTGATCGGCCTCGGCGTGCGCCCCGGCGAGAAGGTCGCGCTCTGGATGGTGAACCGCCCCGAATTCCTCGAGACGATGTTCGCGGTGCTCAAGATCGGCGCGGTGCTGGTGCCGATCAACACGCGGTTCCGCACCGACGACGTCGCGTACATCCTCGGGCAGTCCGACGCCACGACGCTGGTCATCGCCGAGCGGTCGGGGCCCGTCGACTATCTGAGCATGGTCCTCGAGGTCCCGGCCTCGCGCGTGCCGCGGCTGCGCCGGACCATCGTGGTCGGCGAGACGCCGCCCGCGGGGACGCTGCACTGGAACGCCGTGCTGGCGGCGGCGGACGCGGTCGACGACGCCGCGCTCGGCGCACGGGCCGATGCGGTGAGCCCCGATGCCACCGCGTTCTTCATGTATACCTCCGGCACGACGGGCTTCCCGAAGGGCGCGATGCACGACCACGCGATCGTCCGGAACGTGATCGATCGGGCCTTTCGCATGTCGATCACGCCGGTCGATACGATCATGATGTACCTGCCGCTCTTCCACCTCTTCGGCTTCTCCGAGGGCCCGCTGATGTCGATGGTGAGCGGCGCCCGCCAGGTGCTGACCGAGACCTTCGACCCGGCCGAAAGTCTGGCCCTCGTCGAGCAAGAGCGCGCCACGATCCTCCACGGCTTCGACACACACTTCAAGGAGCTCATGGAGGCGCAGGAGCGTTTTACGCGCGACGTGTCGAGCGTCCGCACCGGAATTCTCGCGACGGGAATGTCGAGCTCCGTGCCCATTGCCCGGAAGGCGCGCAAGGTCTTCGGTCCCCTCCTGTCCGGCTACGGCATGAGCGAGTTCGGCGTCGGCGCCGCGCTCAGCGCGCTCGACTCCACCGAGGAGCAGTGCACCGAGGCCTCGGGCTATCCGGCGCCGGGGTACGAGATCCGCGTCGTCGATCCGGAGACCGGACGCGAGCAGCCCGCGGGCGTGGCGGGCGAGATTCTCGTGCGGAGCTACATGACGATGCAGAGCTACTACAACAAGCCCGCCGAGACCGCACACGCCCTCGACCGCGAGGGCTGGCTGCACTCCGGCGACATGGGCGTGATCCGCGCCGACGGCCATCTGCGGTTCATGGGCCGCTACAAGGACATGCTCAAGATCGGCGGCGAGAACGTGGACCCGATGGAGGTGGAGGCGTTCCTGATGAGCCACGCGGCCATCAATCTCGCCGCGGTGGTGAGCTTCCCGGACGCCCGCCTCTCCGAGGTCGGCGTCGCCTTCGTCAAATGCGAGGCCGGCCGCGCGCTGACCGCCGCCGAGGTGCTCGACCACTGCAAGGGCCGCATCGCGAGCTTCAAGATCCCGCGCCACGCCTTCGTCGTCGGCGAGCTCCCGATGACGTCGAGCGGCAAGGTGCAGAAGGCCCGGCTGCGAGACGAAGCCCGCGCGCGACTCGACTGAGGTCTCGCCGAGACTTATTGCGCCGGGCCCGACGTGTAGCCGCGCTCGGTCATGCACCGCCGGTAGCGATCCTGATTGACCGACTCGCTCGGCCCTCCCGGGCCCGGCGTCACGCGCCTGGCCTCGGTGAGACAGTCGAGCGTGTCGCGGCCGCGCTGCTGCTCGGTGACGCCCGGCTTCGTCCAGGTGTCTTGGCCGGACGAAGCGCAGCCGGCGAGCCAGGGGGCAACGATCAGCGAGACGACCAACGCGGCACGTCCGAGCCTGGGCGTCGTTGTCATCGACGACTACTTCGGGCCGAACAGAGCTTCGAGCTTCGGCTTGTCGAGATAGTCTTCGAAGCTGGCCATGCTGCGGGCTACGGCGGGATCGGTGAACAGCCCACGCCCGGCAAGCGTACCAGGGCCCTCATTCCTCACGGCCTGAGCGGAGGCGAGACTCTTCCCGAGATCGTCGGAGAACGGACCAGCGATGGCCGAGGCGAAAGCTACGAACACCGCGAATAGGGCTACGCTGATGACAGCGACGACGAAGTGTCTCATCGACGACGCTCCTTGCAGCGCGAGCTAGGCCAGCACGCCTTCCAATTCTCAAGAGCCGCGCGGGCTCCCTGATGTCGTGCTGCTCGGAGGATACTCCGATTGGGGCTCGTGGGTTCAGAGCAAATTGTGGCAAGACAGCGGTAGTCGGGGGGAGCGACGGTCGCTCCCCCCGAGATCCAGCTACGCGGAGGGAATCGCCACGTACATCGTCTGGCCGTCGCGGTTCACGAGCATCACGATCGGCTCATTCTTGGCCTGTTTGTCGACGCGCGTCTTGAGATCCTCGACGGTACGGACCGGGTGGCGATTGACCTCGACGATCACATCACCGGCGCGGATGCCCGCCTCGGCGGCGCGACCGCCGTCGACGACGTCGCGGACCAGCACGCCCTCTTTCGCCTTGATCCCGAGCTCGCGGGCCACCGGCGGTGTGAGCGGCTGCACCGAGAGGCCGAGCTGGCCCTTGCCTTCGGGCTCGCTGACCTTAGCGGGTGACTCATCCTCGAGCCGGGCGATGCGCGCGTTGAGCCGCACCTCGCGGCCTTCTCGCATCACCACCATCGGCGCGTCCTTGCCGACCAGCACGTCGGCCACGAGGCCGGGCAGATCGGTCGCCTTCGCGACCTTCTTGCCGTCGAACTCGATGATCACGTCGCCGGCCTTCATGCCGGCCTCGTCGGCGGGCGAGCCCTCCGTCACCGCCGAGACGAGCGCGCCGGTGCTGTCGCCCCGCTTGAAGCTCTTGGCGAGCTCCTGGGTGAGCGGCTGAATCGACACGCCGAGCCAGCCCCGCTCGACCTTGCCGTGATCGGCGAGCTGCGTGATCACCGTCTTGGCGAGGCTCGACGGCACCGCGAAGCCGATGCCGACCGATCCGCCGGTGCGGCTGAAGATCGCGGTGTTGATGCCGATGACCTCACCCCGGGCGTTGATCAGCGGGCCGCCGCTGTTGCCGGGATTGATCGACGCGTCGGTCTGGATGAAGTTGTCGTACGGTCCGCTCCCGATGACCCGGCCGGTCGCGCTCACGATACCGGTGGTCACCGTCTGCTCGAGCCCGAACGGATTGCCGATGGCCATCACCGGCTCACCGACCTGGAGAGCCGTCGAATCGCCGAGGGGGAGGACCGGCAACCCGGTGGCCTCGACCTTCAGGAGCGCCAGATCCGTCTTGGCGTCGCGCCCCACCACCTTGGCAGGCAGCTCGCGGCCGTCGCCGAGCTTCACCTGGATGTCGGCCGCGTTCTCGACGACGTGGTTGTTGGTCACGATGTAGCCGTTCGTGTTCAAGACGAAGCCCGAGCCACCGGCCCGCGTCGGGCGGCGCGGTCCCTCATCGAAGAAGCGCTTGAAGAAATCCTCGAACGAGCGCTCGTCCGGACGCCCTTTGAGCTGGGGGCCAGCCTGCGATTCGGTGTTGAACTTCGAGCTGATGTTCACCACGGCGGGCGTCGCCTCCTTGCTGAGGCGCACCCAGTCCGGCATCTGCATCTGAACGTTCTGAGCGTGTGAGCTCTTGTCCGTCCAGAGCGGAGCCTTCGACCCGTCCGTGAACCCCAGATGGGGCAGCAACCCCACCAGGGCCGCGACCGCGACCAGAGCGACAATCGGCGCCGCCCAGCGGCGATGCTTTCGTGTGATGTTCATGAGACCGCCTCCGTGTTCGTTCATCGCGTGAGCTCCTCGTGCGAAAAGGTCGTCGTCAACGTGATCGAGCATAGCGACCGGACCTAAGCTCGCCGTGAGACGTGAGTGAGAAGCTTCTTAGGCCGGGGGCGAGCGAAGAGCTACGCGGCGGGGAAACGGATCGTGAAGCGGCTGCCACCACCCGGACGACTCTCGACCTCGAGCGTGCCGCCGTGGGCCAGGACGATCGAGCGGGCGATGGCCAGACCGAGCCCGCTGCCGCCGGTATCGCGGTTCCGCCCCGCGTCGAGTCGCACGAAAGGCTCGAAGATGCGCCGGGCGTCAGCCGGGTCGATTCCGATCCCGGTGTCCTCGACGACGAGCGCCACGCCGTCGGCCGTCCGCTCGAGCGAGATCACGACGCTGCCTCCGGCCGGCGTGTACTTGACCGCGTTGTCGATCAGGTTCAGCAGGGCGCGCCGGAGTGCGCCGGCGTCGCCCTGGACCACCGCCGGCGCCGTCGCACCCATGCTCACCGTGACGCCCTTGCCCTTGGCCAGACGCACGCCGAGCTCGAGCGCTTCCAGACACAGGGGCTCGAGGTCCACGGGCTGCCGGGTCGCGGTGAGGCCAACCGTCGACCGCGAGAGGAGCAACAGATCCTCGGCCAGACGGATGAGCTGATCGACCTCTTCGATGCTCGAGGCGAGGACGCGGCGATACTCGTCCGGCGAGCGCTCCGCGCGGAGCGCGATCTCGATGCCGCCCCGGAGGGCGGTGAGCGGCGTCCGCAGCTCGTGCGCGGCGTCGGCGGTGAAGCGCTGCATCACGCCGAAGGCGGCCTCGAGCCGGGCGAGCATCGCGTTGAGGGTGTCCGCGAGCCGGTCGATCTCGTCCTCCGCGCCGCGCCGCTCGAGGCGCCGGCTGAGGTCTTCGGCGCTGATGCGGAGCGCGCTCTGCGACATGCGATCGACCGGCCGGAGCGCGCGGCGGGCCAAGAGCCAGCCGCCGACGGCCGAGAGCACCACGCCCAGCGGAACGAGCACCGCCAGAGTCTCCACGTAGCGGATCAGCGTCTGTCGCGTCCGGCGCAGTGGCATGGCCACCTGGACCAGATCGATGACGCGCCCGCCGCGCACGACGGGCATCGTGAGCAGGCGCGCCCGCTCGCCCGTGGTGAGATCGACCGTCTCGAGCGTGGGCGCGCCGCGCAGCGCATTGATACGGGCTTCGCGCGAGAGCGGCAGGCCCGGCCGGAGCGCCCGGGAGCGCACGCGTCCCTCTGGGTCGAGCAGCTGCATCAGGGCGTCAGCGAATTCCGAGCCGAGGAACTCGCGCACCAGCGGCTCGAGATCGGGCGGCAGCGGCGCGGTCGGGTCCGCGGGCGGCGCGTCGCGGAGCACGCCGGCCACGGTGAAGAGCGAGGCGTCGAGATCGTTGAAGAGATGCCAGCGCAGGAGCGAGTACGCGGCGACGCTGACCAGCAAGAGAATGGCGACGACCACGCCCGTGTACCAGAGCGTCAGCCGGGCCCGGATCGAAAGAGGTCGCATCAGGCCTCGTCCTTCAAGACGTAGCCCGCGCCGCGGATCGTGTGGAAGAGCTTGCGCTCCTGCGGCCCGTCGATCTTGCGGCGCAGGTAGCCGACGTAGACGTCGACGATGTTGCTTTCGGGATCGAAGTCGAGCCCCCACACGTGCTGGACCAGCATCGGGCGTGTCAGGACGCGGCCCGTGTTCCGCATGAAGTACTCGAGCAGCGCCCATTCGCGCGTGGTGAGCTCGATCCGCCGGCCGCCCCGCTCGACCTTGCGCGTGGCCGGGTCGAGCGTAAGGTCGGCCAGCCGGAGCACCGGGGCGCGCCGCTCAGAGCCGCGGCGGAACAGGGCGCGGACCCGGGCCAGGAGCTCCTCGAAGGCGAACGGCTTGGCCAGGTAGTCGTCGGCGCCGAGATCGAGCCCGGTCACCTTGTCGGCCACGCTGTCGCGCGCGGTGAGCATGATGACCGGTGAGCGCACGCCCGCCTGGCGCGCGGCCTTGAGGACGGCGAAGCCGTCGCGCCGGGGCAGCATGACGTCGAGCACGATCAGATCGTAGGGATCCCCCGCGAGCAGCAGCTCCAGAGCGCCGTCGCCCTCGACGGCGGTCTCCACGGTGTGCCCCTCCTCTTCGAGCCCCTGGCGAATGAAGCTCGCGACCTTCCGATCGTCCTCGACGACGAGAATGCGCATGGTCTGCCTGGCCCATCGTACCTCGCGGCCGGGCCGAGCGTCCCGCGCGCCGGGACCAAGGTCCAATACAGAAGGCGGCGGCGCGGTGACAGGCTCGCGCCGAGGAGAACCACCATGCGCCAGCTCCGCTTCGTCGGGCTCGCTGTCCTGTTACTCCTCGTGCAAGCGTGCGCGTCAGCCACTCCGTCAACACCCGTCACCAGCATCGATCAGATCGCCGGCAAGTGGAAAGGCACGGTGACGATCGGGCCGCGCGTCGAGTTCCTCTACCTCACCATCGGCGCTGATCGAACCCTGATCGCGATCTGGGGGAGCATCACCGCTCGAGGGACGGTCGCCGTGTCGGCTGGGCAGGCGACGTATCAGATGGCTCCGCCGATCCAGGAGGGCACGCTGAAGCTGTACGTGGACGGCGGCAAGCGCCAGCTCTACATGGAGAGCATGGACAGTGGCTTCTACGCCACGGTCACGCCCGAGAGCTAGCGGCCACGCTTCACCGCGCTGATGGCTCGCGTGGTGCCTGGAATGACTTCCGCGTGCGCGAGCCCCTCGAACCCCTGGGCGAGCAGCCGCGCCTCGAGAAGGCTCGGCGAAAGGCGCGCGACGTCGGGATCGATCACCAGCGCGTTCACGAGCCAGAGCGCAGCCGTCGCAGGACCACGCCCGTCGTCGTCGACCATGAAGTCGTGCAGGACGATCCGGCCTCCCGGCGTCAGTGCGGCGAACGCGCGCGCCAGCAGCTGATCGACACCCTGAGCCGAGACGGCGCTGAGCAGATAGGACAGCAAGACGACGTCCTGGCCGGCGGGCCAGTCCGTGGTCAGCGCGTTCCCCGGGGTGAACGTGATGCGGTCACTCAGTCCCGCCTCGCGGACGAATGCCGCGGCCACCGCCTGGACGGCAGGAAAATCCAGGATGGTCGCCCTCAGCTCGGGAAAGCGCCGGCAGAGCGTGATGCTGAACGCACCGCTGCCTCCGCCGACATCGAGCAGACGGCGGGCGTCTTTCAGGTCCAGGATGCGCGCGAGCACGACCGCGGGGCCCAAAGACCCCGCGTGCTGTCCCCGGCTGAAGCTCAACGCCTCCTCGGGGTCGTCCATGAGGCGATAGAAGTCCGCGCGCCGGCCCCGCAACGCCTCCGGCAGCTGCGCGAACGCCGGGTAGACCTGTCGATCGATCTGGAACCGATAATAGTCGCCGAAGTAGCTCGGCGCGCCGCGGACGAGGTAGTTCTGGCTGGCCGGCGCGTTGGCATACGTCTCGCCGTGCTTCACGAGGAGCCCGAGACCGACGCAGGCGGTGAGCAAGATCTCGAGCCGTGTCGGCAGAAGGCCGGTGTCGGCCGCGAGCCCGTCCGCGCTCTTCGGTCCAGCAGCGAGCCAGCCGAACAGGTCGAGATCGAGCGCCGTGAATAGCAGCTTCGACGCCATGAACCCGTACGCGATCCGCGAGATGTCGCGGACGTTGTCGAGCGGCGTCGTCATGACGAGTGCGATCTTCCGCCAGCTGTCCGTCCCGTGCAACTACACTAGAGCGACGACAAGGAGGCCGGCATGGACCCGTCCGCCGGGGACGGCTTGCTCTCGCCCCTCGCATACGCGCGCGAGGACGAGTCGACAGACGATCGGTTCTACCTGACGCCGCGCAAGGTCGTTCACATCGACGACGGCGCGATCGCCGCGCTGGGCACGCTGTACGCCGCCGTGCTGCCGGCCGGCGGGCGCCTGCTCGATCTGATGAGCAGCTGGCGAAGCCACCTGCCGCCCGACTTCCGCGCCCGGGAGGTCGTGGGGCTCGGCCTGAACGCGGAAGAGATGGCCGACAACCCGCAGCTCGCGGCGCATGTCGTCCACGACGTGAATCGCGAGACGCGGCTCCCGTTCGGCGACGCGGAGTTCGACGGGGTGATGTGCGCCGTCTCGATCCAGTACGTCATTCATCCCGTGCGGCTCCTGCGAGAGGTCAGGCGGGTGCTCCGGCCGGGCGCGCCCTTCGTGGTGTCCTTCTCGAACCGATGCTTTCCGACCAAGGCCGCGGCCGTCTGGCTCGACACGACGGACCAGCAGCACGTCCAGCTCGTCCGCGGCTATTTCGAGGCCGCCGGCGGATTCGCCGACGTGAAGGACGAAGATCGCTCGCCCGGACGCGGCGATCCCTTGTACGCCGTCTGGGCGCGCGTGTCTTCGGGTACCATCGAGGGGAGGCCCATGACCCGATGACCCGACTGGCTTCGTCCGCGGTCGAGTGCTATCAGCGAGACGGCTTCCACTTCCCGGTTCCTGTCCTGACACCGGCCGAGGCGCTCGGGCTTCGGCGGCGGCTCGAGGCCGTCGAGGCGGAGCACGGAGGCCGGCTCGCCGGTGAGATCCGCCACAAGCCGCACCTGCTCTTCACGTGGCTGGCCGATCTGGTACGCCATCCGGCGATCCTCGACGCCGTCGAAGACGTGCTCGGTCCGAACCTCCTCGCCTGGAGCACGAGCTTCTTCATCAAGGAGGCGCGCGATCCCGCGTACGTCTCGTGGCACCAGGACGCCACCTACTGGGGGCTGAGCGCGCCGGACGTCCTCACCGCGTGGGTCGCCTTCACCGACGCGACGGTCGAGAACGGCGCGATGCGGATGGTCCCGGGCTCGCACGAAGTGCAGCTCGAGCATCGCGACACGTTCGCGCCGCACAATCTGCTCTCGCGCGGCCAGGAGATCGCGGTCGACGTGGACGAGGCGCGCGGGGTCGACATCCTGCTGCGGGCCGGCGAGATGTCCCTGCACCACGTCCGGATGGTCCACGGCTCGCCCGCCAACCGGTCGGACGACCGGCGCATCGGCTTCGCGATCCGCTACATCCCGACGTACGTCAGGCAGATCGCGGGCGAGGGCGACAGCGCGATGCTGGTGCGCGGCGTCGACGACTATCACTACTTCGCGCCCGAGCACCCGCCGGCGTCAGACCTGGCGCCGGAGGCGCGTGCGCACCACGCCGCGGTGGTGGCGCAGTCGGCGAAGATCCTCTACCGCGGCACCGGGGTCGAGCGCTTCAGGTAGCGCCCGCCCCGGCGTCCGCCCGTCACTTCGCCTTGAGCTTCACGTCCTCGTAGGGCGCCGAGTAGGCGTGACCAGGGATGAGCCCGAGCCCCGACTCCTGAATCCGCGGGCCCTGGCCGTTGATGAACGCGAGCTCCCAGATCGGGATGACCATCGTCTTCTCGTGCACGATCTGCTGGATCTTGTGCAGGAGCGCTTCCCGCTTCTTGCGGTCCATCTCGGCGGCCTGGTCCTTGAACAACGAGTCGATCTCGGGATAGCTGCCGTAGACATAGGCGCCGCCGGCGACAACGAACGTCTCCAGGCGGGTCGCCGCGTTGCCGAACGCCCCGCTCGCCGTGTACGCGAGGTTCTTGTACTTCTTGTCGCCGTAGCTGGCCCAGTGAGAGGCGCGCTCCACCGGCCTCAGCTTGGACTTGATGCCGACCTGCTGGAGGTAGTTCGCGACCGCCTCCTGCACGTTCGCGTACGCGATGTCCAGGTAGTACTCGCCGGCGTCGAAGCCGTTCGGGTAGCCCGCCTCGGCGAGGAGCTTCTTGGCCTGCGCGGGGTCGAACGTGTAGGCGGGCGGCTGCCAGTAGAAGTCAAACGTGCTCGGAATGATGCTGTACGTCAGCCGCGAATGGCCGAGCGTGATGGCATCGTTGATCGCCTTGCGGTCGATCGCGAGGTTCGCGGCCAGCCGCACGCGCCGGTCGTGCCAGGGTGATTTCGGATCCCACTGGTCGAGCATGCTCACCCACTGCGGCGCCTGGATCACCGTCGGCTTCAAGATGAGCCCCGGGGTCTTCTGCAGCTCTTCGGCGAGCTCGCCGCGGATCGAATAGACGATGTCGATCTCACCGCGCTTCAAGGCGGCCAGACGGGTCGTCTCGTCGCCGATCACCTTGAAGACGAAACGCTTCACGCTCGGCGTCTTGCGCCAGTACCCGTCGAACGCCTCCATCACGAGCTCGATCCCGGGCGAGAACGAGACGAACTTGTAGGGCCCGGCGCCGATCGGCGCCTTCTTGTAGCCCTCGTCACCGACCTTCTCGACGTACTTCTTCGGCACGATCCAGCCCGCGCCGCTGGCCGCGGTGTAGAACGTCATGAAGTCGGGCCAGGGGTTCTTCAGGCGGAACCTCACTTGCAATGGGCCCGGTGTCTCGACGGCGGCGACGCGGTCATGGATGGCCTTGGCAGAGGCGCCCCTGTAGCGCTCGAACGAAAACTTCACGTCCTCGGACGTGAGCGTGTCGCCGTTGTGGAACTTCACGCCCTTGCGGAGCGTGAAGTCGTACACGCGCCCGTCCGCCGATACCTGCCACGACTCGGCCAGGCTCGGCGCGGTCGGGTTGCCGGGCATGGCCTTGGCCAGCGCGTCGTGCAGCGCGTACATGACCATGAAAGGCGTGATGATGCCGAGCGTCTCGGCCGGGTCAAACCATGTCGGCGCGAGCGAGATGTGCACGCCCCACGTCAGCTGGCCCTCGGGGGCGGCGGCAGCGACCGGGACGACGGCGAGCAGGGCAATCAGGACCCACACGGCAAGTCGAAGACGGCGCATCGTCTGCCTCCTCAGCAGTACGTTGATGTTTCGGGTGCGCGCGGAGCGCGCTGAGCGGCGGCGCGATCCTAGCGACGCGACGGCTCGCCGGCAAACGCGGGCATGATCTCCTTCGCGAAGCGGCGCAGCGTCTCGATCCCTCCCGTGCTGTTGAGCAGTACGTATTCGGCGCCCACGTCGCGAAGCGTCTGGA
>Ga0137409_10006338_pt1 | contig 12293 bp, 7 predicted proteins | sample CZODoug1_16funga_FD_122059 | JGI IMG/M metagenome (GOLD analysis project Ga0137409, IMG submission 122059) | Vadose zone soil fungal communities from Angelo Coast Range Reserve, California, USA - CZODoug1_16fungal (Hybrid Assembly) | ecosystem: Environmental > Terrestrial > Soil > Vadose zone... | reverse complement strand
CATCGACCACCGGCCCCGGAAGCGGCACTTCGGTAGCGAATGGCAGCCGGGTCTTCGGAGCGATCGGGTGCGCGCTATGCCACACTCCGACACTCCAGACCGGCACATCGTCGATTACTCCCAGCCTGAACATGGCGAATGCCAATCTGTACTCTGACTTGCTCGTTCACAACATGGGCTCGAATCTCGCCGATGGCGTCTCGCAGGGTGGGGCGTCGGGTGACGAGTTCCGGACGGCGCCGTTGTGGGGTCTTGGGCAGCGCATCTTCTTGCTGCACGATGGCCGCTCCACCGACCTGGTAGACGCTATCCATCAGCACGCAAGCAGGGGATCGGAAGCGAACAACGTCATCCGCAATTTCCACCAGATCTCTCCGCAACAACAGCAAGATCTGTTGAACTTCTTGCGTTCGTTGTAACCACGAAGTTTGTCTCCAAGGAGCGGCGTCTCATTCGCGACCAGCGAGTGGGACGCCGCTTCGTTGGTGTAAGAGTGCGACCTGCCTAACAAAGAAATCACCATGCGCGGAGCCTGGATCGAAACCTCCCTCCGGGCATTTCTTCGACGAAGCGGGGACATTCGATGAGCGAATCTGCGCGCCCCGCTCGTCCCCGCTATCTAGCTCGTCACCAGCGGCAAAGAATCTGCCGAACCGCCCCAGTTTCCATACGAAACTCTTATGTTCACGAACATCGGCTCCGGCGGACTCCTATGCCAAGATGCTGTAAGGAGGCATCCGATGTACAAGCTCGCAGCGCTGCTCATCCTGGGGTTGACGCTTAATCTTGATTGGCAAGATCAAGATGCTCCCGTTACCAACCCCGAGATGGAACGCCAGGAGATTATCAACCTCGAAAACGAGGCGGCGCGCGCGATTCAAACCAACACCGGGACCTTTTTCAGGCGCGTTTACAGCGATGATTTCAATGGAACGCTATCCCGTGGCCAACCGGTCAATAAGACAGAATTCATCAACGCGGTGCAGACCGCCGAAGTGAAATATGTGGCGACTCATCCGGAACTCGCCAAGCCGCTAGAACCGGCGCCCGGCAAGTCGGAGGAAGAAAAGGAAGAGCCCACCAAGAAACTGGAAGACTATCAGGTGATCGGCCAGTGCATCGGGCAGTGGACGCAGATGCGTGACGCGATCATGCACGAACAGGTCCCGGAAGCCCTCCTGTTTTATTCCGATTACCTGGATACGCGGGATCAGTACCGTGCCTCATTCGAAAAGCTGGGACCTCAGCGATTAAAGGGCGTTTTCTCCAGTTTTGGAGAGCTTTACGACTGCGAAGTGGTCTTCGCCAGCGCGCATGGCGGTCTCGCCGCCGTTCAATCTCAGCAACCCCGCAATCAGCCACAGTCCCAACAGGGACTCCCACCTAAACAGAAGCAAGATCTCACCAGGATGGGCCCCGAAGACCTCTTCCCAGTGTCGGGGGAAGATTCTCGCAATCGCGGGACAAGTAGTCGGCAGCGCAGGCCTCAACCCACTCCGGCGGCGCCGGCGGCGCCTCCCCAGAGACAGCCCTCGCCGTCCGCCGCGGCGCAGCCTCCCGCGACGCAGCCTTCTCCGACCGTTCAACCTCCTGTGGCGGCCAGCCCGACGATACCCGCCGTAGCAGGGAGCGACAGTGGGGGTCAATCGCCTCTCAGCCAGGAAGATTCTTCTGACAAGATCCCTTCCAAGTGGGCGGCGCCTATTTTGATACTTATGGCTTTGATTGTGTCAGCGGCTCTGATCTTCACACTCACCAAACTTGTGGAAAAGATACGTGAGGGCAGTAGTGGATGAGTCGAGAATTGGCCCGAGCGCCGCGCGCGCTTATCTGCGCGCGCGGGTTAGCGCGGATTAGCCGCTTGGTCACACGCGGTGATGTTTACAACCCACCTGGCTCTCCCATCCTAGTCGGCATGGGACAACATGGCTAAAAACACTACTCTCGGCTGAACTGAGCGCGAACACATTGCATCTGTACGATACATACCTCTGGCTCTAAAGTCCCATCTTGGATAATGGAACACGACTTGCTCAACGCAGATTGGAATAGACGCGCTATTCACGAAGGTTGAGCCGATAGCGGTATCGGCTTTCCTTTATCAAGAATGTATCAAGAATGTCGTGCGGTACTTGTTCATCGCGCGCCCTCATAAATATCCGCAAAACCCGTTTGGAACGTAACTCCATTCCGCCATTCTTCTGATGAATGGTAGACGGAGGCCTTCATATTACCCGCCCCAGGATTAGCCACAGGACTGACACAGGACTGGTCTGCTTCGACGATCCATTCTCCAGTAGCGAGATCAGGATCACTATGTTTTTCTTCATCACAACACATTCCGATGACGACGGTTTTAAATATTGACAATTATCCGGATGACAGTGAGCCTCAGGTTGAGAAAAGCGAATCGCTCGACATAGTCACGAGAGATCGGGATTGCGATCCGGATTACGAATACGGTCCTGGCTCTCAAGCGCTGGCGGGGATGCGAATACTGGTCGTTGATGACGAACCGGACTGCGCCACTCTTACAGGCTATTTGCTGAGTCAGTGGGGCGCCGATGTGAAGATCGTGATCTCCGCGACCGAGGCGCTGGAGGTCTTCGAGCAATACGAGAAATGGCCTCCCGATATATTGGTTTCAGACATCCAGATGCCGGGCATTGACGGCTATGCGTTGATGCGCGAGGTGCGGAAGATGGATCCAGATCGCGGCGGGAACGTGCCAGCCATAGCGCTCACGGCCTATACTCGCGCCGAAGACCGAATCCGCGCTCTGGTCGCCGGGTTCCAGATTCACATCGCTAAACCTTTCGAACCCGTTGAACTGTTGACGGTCGTGGAAAGCATCGTGAATCGGATACTCTGATTGCGGATCAACCGCTCGGGTATCCGTAGGCGCCGACCATTCGGACGAAGGATGCTGGGATGACGATCGCCAATCGCACGAGTCGGCCCGCTTCCTTATGGAACAGCGTCACTTCCTCACTGCCGCCGGGACCGATCGGCAGAACCAGCCGGCCTCCTTCGTCGAGTTGCTCCGCGAGAGGAGGAGGAACCCGCGCCGCGGCGGCGGCGCCAATGATCGCCTGGAAGGGCGCGCGCTCCGGCGCTCCGAGTGTGCCGTCACCGACGAGCACAAGCACATTCGTGATCCCGGCCCTGCGGAGGTTCTCACGGGCGGCGTCCGCCAGGTCAGGGAAACGCTCGACCGTCACGACCTGATCGCAGAGCCGCGAAAGAATCGCGGCCTGGAAACCGAGTCCGGCGCCGACCTCCAACGCGCGATCCGCTGGTTCGAGCTCCAGCGCCTCAACCATCCGGGCGATCAGCGAAGGCTGAGTGGTAACCTGAAAGCGCGCAATGGGAAGGGGGCGATCTTCGTATGCGAAGGAAGCGAGGTCAGGCGGAACGAAGTCGGCTCGCCGCACTACGCGGAAGGCGTTGAGCACGCGCGGGTCAATCACTCCCTGCGCTCGGATCACATGTACGAGGTCGTCAACGTCAAGTCTCGCCATCATCTCCATTGGCGCAATCGAATCAGCCACAGAGCCACCGCAGCCACAGAGGTTATTAAAGATAGCTCCATTGGGCTTTCTGTTTTCCCTCTGTGGCTGCGGTGGCTCTGTGGCTAATTTTGATTTATATCTTCTTCAGATTTGGTTGATCCAGTTCGGCCCGCAGTTTCTTCGCTTCTTCGATCCGCTTCTCGAAGCTCGGATCCTGGTTGGGGCTCAACGCCCGGAACTGATCGAAATCGCGCTCGGCTTCGGCGTCGCGCCATTGGAGCAATCTGGCCATGCCGCGATTGGCGTAAGCCAGAGCGTAGCGCGGGTCCAATTCGATGGCCCGGTTGTAATTGCTGACCGCGCCTTCGATATCGCCTTTGATAAACCGCGCGTTACCGGCGTTGTTCCAGACGGGGGCGACGTTGGGATTGATCTTGATCGCCTGCTCGAAATCGGCCAGGGCCTTCTCGGCGTCGCCCTTGGCGAACCAGGCGTTCCCGCGATTGAAGTAGGTCGCCGCGGATTTCGGATCGAGTTCCAGCGCGCGGTTGAAATCGGCCATCGCGCCCTCGAAATCCTTTTTGCCTACACGGGCCAGGCCACGATTGCCCCACGCCGTGGGCAGACTGGAGTTGATCGAGATGGCCTTCTCGGCGTCGGCCAGCGCTCCGTCGAAATCATCCTTCTCCAGCAGTAGAGAGCTTCGATTGACATAAGGCGTCGCTTCCTGCGGCCCGGCCTCGATGGCGTGGTTAATATCAGACAAAGCCCCGTTGAAATCTCCCTGGCGATAACGTATCAGGGCGCGGTTATTCCACGCCATGTGGTGGCGCGAATCGATCTTGATCGCTTGATTGCAATCGTCCAGCGCGCTCTTCAAATCGCCTTTGTCGTAGTAGACCGCCGCGCGGTTGACCAGCGCGTCGGTCATTTTCGGATTGATCGCCAACGCCTGATTGAAATCCGCCAGAGCCTCGTCTGAAGCCCCTTTGTCGCGCTTGGCCACGCCGCGGTTGTACCAGGCTTCGGCGTAGCGCGGATACAGCCCGATGGCGCGGTTGTAATCGGCGATCGCCGATTCCATGTCGCCCTTGGTCTGAATCGCGATGCCGCGATAGAGATAGGCGCCCGCGTTGCGAGGCGCCAGTTTGATCGACTCGTTTAAATCCTCTATCGCCGAATCAGTCTCTCCGAGCCGGAGCCGCGCCAGGCCGCGGTTCTGATAGATGGCGGCGGCGCGTGGAACGTGAACGACCCAGTCGCCGTAATCCACGGTGACGCCCTCGAGATCTTCGCCCGCGCGACTATTGCTATTCCCCGCGCTGTACGCCGCCCGATTGCTGAGATAAGCGTCGAGCGCCTGATCGAATTCCTCAATCGCGCCGGTCAGGTCGCCCTTCTTGAAACGATCCAGACCGCGTTTGTATGAATCGTCCGAAACACGCAGCAACGACTGCGCTCCGGCCACGGTAGAGACCAGGACCAATAGTAGCGCCATCATCAGAGAACAGGGCCTCTGGAATACTTTTGAAAATATGTTTTCCATTTCGCTCTCTCCTTTCCCGAAGATACGGCGATGGTGGGACAGACTTTAGTCTGTCCGTCCGCAGTTCATACTACGAACAGACTAAAGTCTGTCTCACTATAAACCCTTCATTCCTAAAGAGCTTCACACCACATCCGACCGCGGCGGAACCATTGAATACTCCCGCATAGTTAGGCTGTAGCAAGCGCCGTGCTCATATTGCGGGGGCGGGCGCAAAAAAGGGGGAGAAGCCCCGTGAGCCTCTCCCCCATCAACGCTGACCGCGCGCGTAAGCGCGCGGCGATTGCGCCGCCTTAAGATCAGAAGGTGAATTTCGCTCCTAACTGGATGATGCGTCTTCCTCTCTTGAAGGCCGGGATGAAATTGGTCGAACTAATGTCCACTCCACCAGGGACGAACAGATTGGAATGATTGAAGACATTGTAAAATTCTCCGCGGATTTGAAAGCCGGTTTCCTCAGTGATGCGGAATCGCTTGTAAATGCCGAAATCGACGTCCCAGAAACCTGGTCCGCGGAAGAAATTGCGCCCGACCGTATTGGGCGCAAACGGTGGGAAGACCGTGGTGGTGGTTGTCCCCGGAGTGAGGTTCCCTCCTAAAGCGAAGTTCCCTGAAGGAATAAAATTGAACCGGTTGGGAATAGTCGGATCCGGGAAACCACTCCCAAAACCGTCGCGAACAGAGCCCAGGTCGATTCCCGGAGCGTTGAGCGCGCGCGGGCAGGGCGTTTCGGGCGTCAGCACGCCGGTGCAATCAAACGCTGTGAACGGGACGCCCGTCTGGAATTGGAAGATTCCGGCCGCCTCCCAGCCGCCGAGAAGCCACTTGCGCCAGCCGCCGCCACCGCCGCAACAACCACCGTCGAACCAGTTATATGGGGCTTCCCAAATGACGCTGCCGATAAAGCGATGCCTTACGTCGAAATCGGACGGGCCGTAATCGAAGTTCGGGTCGAACGGCGAGAGCAAATTCGGGGTGAAGCTGCCGCCGAAGACGCCGAAGTTGTTGCCGAAGAACGAGCTCACATTGTCGAGCGACTTCGAGAGCCGGTAGCGCGCCGTGAACTGCAACCCGATCGTTCGCCACGTGCTGTTACTCACGTCGGCGATGAACGCGTTGAAATTCGACCTGCCATTACTGTTCAAGAAAAAGACGGGGCCGAGCGCCGGGTTGAGCCGGTCAGCCGGGCCGCCGACGCCCAGGAAGGCCAACGCCGAACCTGGCCTGTTGATATTGGCAAGTGTGGAGAGATCACGCCCGGCAGCGCCCGCATACTGTAGCGACGCGACCGTGTTACGGAAGATTTCGCGGTCGAGCGCCACAGTCCAGAAATGGATCTTCGGGGCAACGAGGTTCCTCACAATGCCCCGCGCCAGAAGGTTAGGCAGCACTGCTGTGCCAGTCCCGCCCAGCGGGCCGAAATTGCTCGTAGTCAACGGAATCGTCCCGACGTCCACTCCAGCCGTCTGCGTGGCAATGCCGAAATCGAACCTGTTCTGGAAGAATGGCGAGACGGCGTAGAAAAGGCGCTCATAAGTGATGCCGTAACTGCCGCGCAAAGTCGTACTTCGGTGGATGCCTCCGCAACAACTGGCGCCGTGGCCAGTGAAGTCCCAGGCAAAGCCGATGCGCGGCGCAACGTTGTTGGTATCTCGTTTGAAGAACCTGCCGTCAAAATCGCCAGAAGAATTAACAAAGCCCGGCGCCAACACGCCGGTCGCTATCTGGCTGGGGAAGGTGAATCCCGTGGCGCCGCCGCCGACCGCCGTGTTGGGGAAGAAATTAAAGAAGGCCTGATCGTTGCGGGAGCGCGGCCTGTCGAAGAAGTCGTAGCGTAGCCCCAGAAGCAGGTTGAAGTTCGGGGTAATGCGCCAGTTGACGCTGCCGTATAACGAGAAGTCGTTCGCGCTTATACTCCGGTTGAAGTCCGGCGCGACGGCCGGCAGCGTGATGACGCCTGGCGTGGGGCCGATGGTCGGGTTGACCGCAACCGCGAACGAGCTGGCCGTGCCGGAGACGAGATTGTCCAGCGCCGTCGGCACGTTCGAGCCGAGCGTGAACAGTCCGTCCTGGAACGAAAAAATGTTCCGGTTGTCCTGGAAGTGATAGTAGCTCGCTCCGAACTGGACCTGATGACCGTGCCATGCTCCGGCAAAATCAGCCGAAGCCTGAAAGAGGTTGAGCGGCCCGGTGAAGAGCGAATTCAGATTCGGGCTGAACGGGAAATCGCCCGGGAACGCCAGCGGAAATCCGCCGAGGTTGGAGAAGTCGAACCCGGTCGGGGCAAGCCGCGGCCCTATGGTATTAAAGTCATTACTGCGAGTCAGGTTGATCCGGTTGTAGCTGGCTTTGAGGTTCATCAACCAGGGCGAGGCGCCCGGGCCGGAGCAGCAATCCGGGCCGGAGAGCGTATACAGCCAGTTGATCAAAGCGCTGTGGTCCCTCTCGCGGACGCCGGAGTTGAACCCAAAGAACGGGCTGGAAGAGAGCGCGCCCCTGAATATGTCGCGATCCACGAACGCGTACCGCCCATAAATCAGGGAGCGATCAGATTTGCTCCAATCCAACCTTGCGATAGTCAACCCGGTGTCCTGGGGCAGCCCCCCGCCGACGTCGACCGGAACATCAAAGAAGACCTGCTGGAAAGCGGGCGTCGCCAGCCCCAAACCCGAGAAAGCTCCCGCAGGCGTAGCGGGTATTCCGAGTAAACCCAGTGTTTGGCCAACCGTCAGGACGCTTCCGGGGGTCACCCCCGCCGCGAGCGGGAAGGCGCCGAAGAAGGCCCCGGTCGCCGGAGCCGAGGCCCCCAGCAGTGTGGCCGTCGGGACCAGCGCGACGCGGTTCTCGTGGCTGCGCACGGTGATGCCTTCAGTGCTGTTGAAGAAGTAGAGCTTGTCATCGATGATGGGGCCCCCAACCGCGAAACCGAAATTGTTGCCGACCAGGTGGCCTTTGGGGATGCCGAGGGCGTTAGCCTCGAAGCTGCCGCTGTTGAGAGCGTCGCCGCGATAGAACTCGAAGACCGAGCCCCTCCAGTCGTTGCCTCCCGGACGGGTCGCGACGTTGATCAGGCCGCCGCCGAGCCGCCCGTATTCGGGGCGGAACCCGTTGGTGATGACGTTGATCTCCTGCACGCCTTCGAGCGGCAGGCGCTGTCCGAGCGTCGACCAGTAATCGACGATGTGCTCGCCGCCGTCTAACTGAACGTTGTTGAAGGTCGGGCGCTGGCCGTTAATCGCAAAGTCCTGGTCCGGCTCCGTATTGATGAGTATGGGGGTGAAACCGACAAGCGAGGAACCGCTGCCACCGCCCAGCGGATTGATCCTGAACGGCGTGACGTTGCCCGAAAGCGTGATCAAGGAGTAAGGGTCGCGTGTGATGACCGGCAGCTCGCGGAGCTGGCGTCCCGAAATCGGATCGGAGAGCTGCCCCGTCTGCGTGTTGATCTCCACGCCGCCGCTGCCTTCGACAACGTACTCCTCCACCTGGACCGGCGTGACTGACAGTTGCGTGTCGAGTCTGACGACCGATCCGACGAAGACGCGCACTCTCTGCGTCCTCACCGCAAACCCCTGGGCCTGAATGCCGACCTCGTAAATGCCCGGCGGAAGGTTCGTGAAAATAAAGAAGCCTTCATCGGTAGTCGTCGCCAATCGTTCTAACCCTGTCTCCTCCGATTTGGCCTGGACGATAGCTCCCGACACTCTGGCGCCATTCGGGTCATACACCTTTCCGGTGAGCTGGCCCGATTCGATCTGCCCGAAAGCCACCCCTGACAGAAATGCCACTATGAACAGAGCTGTCCGAAGCGCTTTGCTCTGCTCTTTGAAAAAATGCACAAGGCACGACATCTCAAAATCCTCCATTCCTTATTTCTATGGCTTTTATAGATTTCAAGAAAAGAATTTCAGCCACGAATAAACACGAATGAACACGAATAACGGCAATGTGGAAAACAACTGGACGATCAAGATCAGGAAAGAGATTCGTGTTCATTCGTGTCCATTCGTGGCTGACTTTTTCTTAAATGCTATAGATTGTTTGTAGGGAGGGAACAATTATGCGGGAGTGAACGCAGTGGATAAGGCAAGGCTCAGGCCACACATTCGCGGGCCTTTCATGACCGAGGTTATCTTGCTGTCAAAGGCGACTTTGACTCCGGTCAAGTGAACAGGCGGGCGTGGGAGATCGAGCGCCCGCTTATTCAGATTTTCGGATGAGTCCGCGGTCCTCATCCGATTATTCGTAATGAACTTTTCAATTGCGGATATTAGCCACAGAGCCACAGAGACACAGAGAGAAGAGGACAAGGAGAAGGGGAGAAGATGAGACAAGGTGTTTTTTGCTTGTCTCCTTGTCTCCCTCTCTCTGTGTCTCTGTGGCTCTGTGGCTCTGTGGCTAAGCGCCGCAATCCGCAATCAATGAATGGCCGACCTCTGTCGCTTCGCTTCATCGATGCCTGAGGTCAACGACGCTTTCAGATCGGGATCGAGTTCGAGGCATCTGGCGAAGTCCCGCTCGGCCTCGGCGTCTTTGCCCTGCAAAAGCAGCGTGAGTCCGCGATGGGCCCATGTCGCGGCCCGGTTCGGGTCGAGCTTGAGCGCCCGGTCGAAGTCGGCGACGGCCTCGCGCAATTGGCCTTTGTCTTTGCGGGCGGTCCCGCGATTGTGCCAACTCAACGCGAAGCGATCGTTGATCTCGATGGCCTTGCTGTAATCAGCGATGGCGCCGTCGAGGTCCTTCTGCGCCTGGCGGGCGTTGGCGCGGCCATGATAAGCCTGCGCATAGTGGTGGTTGAGCGCTATCGCCCGATCGAAATCGGCGACGGCGCCGGCCAGATCACCCTTGTCGAGCCGCGCGTTCCCGCGATTATTCCAGGCTTCGGCGTAATCCGGTTTGAATTCCAACGCCTTGCCGCAATCGGCGACCGCCTTGTCGAGATCGCCTTTCATATAATGAATCACGCCGCGATTATTCCAGGCCATCGCGAATTTCGAATCGAAGGTAATGGCGAACGTGTAATCTTCGATCGCGCCGTCCAGATCACCCGCTTTCTGCCGCTCGTTGCCGCGGTTGTAGTAGTCGGCGGCCGGGTTCCTATCCGCGTTCTGATCCTGCTTAGGCTTCTGCGCAAGCGCAGGGAACGAGGTCGCGGCGACAATGAGGATCAAAAGAAAGATCGATTTAAATAGCCAGCCTTTTGGCGCCATATGTCTTTTCTCCAGTTTGTACTTATAGATTCGTGAGCGGATAAGCCGCTCCCTTCAGACGGGTGAGAAAAGGGGGTCTTCGCAGCTTCTACAGCCGATGATTGGGCCGGATCCTCGCTTCTTGGTTTGTTTATTGGATCGATAACGTTGCGATGTGAGAATCACACGCCGTTCAATGAGTTCGGACGCGCAATGCGTTTGAAGGCTAAGGCAGAAGAGCGCGACTTGTCAATGGCGCGGCGCGGCGCGGCGCGCGCATCGCCGATCGCAACCGCTTTAACGAAAAAGATTGTACGCGTTGAATGCGCCAATGATGTGTTAATCATACAAGGTGAACGGCTGCGGAAACAGCTAAGTCGAAGCATCCATTTGTGGGACATACTTTAGTCTGTCTGTAGCGCGAATTTGTGGGCGTACAGACTTTGATATATCCCGCTTTGGCCCGCTCTTGATTGCCTTGCAGCATGCGATTTGAAGCCGTTGAAACGTATATGGCGTTGCAAAGACTTTGGTTTGTTGCGATCAGGCGGCCGCGCCAAAGAAAACCGCGTGTGATTGCGCTCGTAGCCGACTTGCGGCGCCATAGTTGCTAAATGCAATGGTGACAGCTTAAGGCATATCAAGGTGAACCCCCGGATCCGGTAGGAGGCATAGGGGATCGTCTTTGAAGCAACTTTTAGTTGTTTTCACACCGTATCCGGGTTTCAAGGCTGTTCGCAAAGCTCACTCTTCCAAAAGAAGAGAGATCAAAGCGAACAGCCCTTTTTTTATCTGCGCCTGATGGCGGCGACTTTCGCCCGGCTGTTATATTTCATTTCCTGCATTCGGCGGCCCATCTCCTGCAGTCGCTGTGGCTCGCACAACTCTTCGGCCAGCGGAAAGAGTTCGTTCTCCTCTTCGTCGATGTGGCGCTCGACGCTTTCGCGCAGGTCGGCGAGCGTCTTCTGAAACTCCTCCACATTCGGGGCCATGGTTGAAAGATGCGAGAGCAACCGCTCGAATTCTTCATGCCCCTTGCGTAGACTTCGCGCCAGATCGCGTGACTCGTCGAACTCCTTCATCGCCGGATAGAACATCTCTTCTTCGATGAGTGTGTGCATCATCAGCAGTTCGTTGAGATGGTTGAAGACGTCGATGTTCGTCTGAACCGTCCCGACCTGTCTGTCAGCGGCCTCGAGTTCTCCGATCAGGCTCACCGCCTTCTGATGGTCATTTTTCAAAAGCTCTGTAGCTGTCATGCAATCCTCCTCATTCCTCGATCTATATTCTTCTTACATATCAGGTCGCAACCACTATGCCCGATGACCTGAGAGGATGGCGCGAGAGGCGGCGCATCATGGCTCTCGCGTTGTATGGAATACAATCTGATCGCCTTGAAACAGTGCATGACATCTGTATGAGCTTTTGGCGTCTGAGCCTTTCGTAATTCGATCGCGGCGCGCGGCTCCCCGTCAATCCCGGCTTAGAGGCACATCGTTTGCTCAATCAAAGGCGATGAACCTAAGCGCTCATCAGACGAATCATCAGTGGCCTCGGGAGTTGGGAAGCAAATCTCCCGCCGCCTCACGGACAATCCATATCTCAGAAGGAGCATCAATGTATGGCAGATGATTACGTAGCCAATGAATTCGGAAACGACGACGACGCTATGAAACCCAGGAGTGGACGGGGTAAGAGTGAAGGCAGGACGGCCAGAGTATCGAGCGGCGCCAAGTCAGCCAGCATCCTGAAAAAAAGCGCGGCGCCGAGTAAGACCCGACCGAGCGGCGGCAGAAAGAAATCGTCAAGCTCAGGCAAAAGCAGTCCGGTATCCCGAAGCCGAAGCGTCAAGAGCGCCACGAAGACTGCCCGCAAAACCGTTAGTAGCGCGCGCGGCAAGGCAAGCAGAAGCTCCGGGCCTCTGATAAGTTCCGCGAGCAGAAGCGCCCGCAGGACCACCAAAAAGAGCGTCAAATCACCATCATCCCGCACAAAGAGGCGCTAGAGGGACGAGGATCGAGGAACGAGGATCGAGGATAGAAGATC
>Ga0137409_10006336_pt1 | contig 12293 bp, 11 predicted proteins | sample CZODoug1_16funga_FD_122059 | JGI IMG/M metagenome (GOLD analysis project Ga0137409, IMG submission 122059) | Vadose zone soil fungal communities from Angelo Coast Range Reserve, California, USA - CZODoug1_16fungal (Hybrid Assembly) | ecosystem: Environmental > Terrestrial > Soil > Vadose zone... | reverse complement strand
GTGCTTGCCGGGTCTCTTCTGGGAAGCGTGATCGGTATCGTTCTGATCTCACTTTCAAAGAAGGACCGCAATTATGAACTTCCCTTTGGTACATTCCTCGGAGCGGGGGCTTTGCTGGTTCTGTTTTTCGGCACCCCGGCGTTGCAGTGGTACCAATCTCTTCTGGCGGTGAAGTAGCGACGTGCAATTCAGCAACTTAGCTGCGCTGGCAACTCCAGCCGTGGGGTCGGTCTGGTTTCTTACAGGAATCTTGTTTGTCCTGGGGCTGGCTGGCGCGGTTTTCGCGGCGGTAGCGGCCCGCCGTTTCCTGCATCGCGGCGCGCAATCCAGGGATGATCTCGGCATGACAAACCCGCGCAGTGACAACCCTGCCGCGTTCGTGACGGCTTCGATGCAGGCCGTCATTCAAAAGCTTCGCGATCAGGAAAAAGAACTCGAAGTCCTGCACCGTGCCGAGCGCGAACGCGCGCAACAGACCGAGCGCTTAAGCGAAGCCGTGACTCACAATATGCCCGCCGGCCTCCTGCTCGTTAATTCGGCGGGCTTGGTTACGAGCGCCAATCCGGCCGCCGAACTTGCTCTTGGAGTGAAGGCTCTAGGCTATCGCCGGTATAGCGAAGTCCTGGGGGCGGATTCGCGCCTGACGCAACTCATTGCCGCATGCCTCGAGCACGGCCGGACGTTCCGCCGCGAGGAAGTGGAGTATCTGGCGCCCTCGCACGATCTCCGCCAATTGGGCGTGACGATTTCGCCGATCCTGCGCGGCGAGAATGAAGTGACCGGCGCCATTTGCCTTCTGAGCGATTTGACCGAACTTGCCGCCCTGCAAACACAGATCCACATGAAGGAAAATCTCGCCGCGCTCGGGGAGCTTTCCGCGGGCATCGCTCATGAGTTCAAGAACGCGCTGGCCACGATTTCAGGCTACGCGCAGATGATCCGCAGCGAGGCGAAACCCGGAACGGAATTGCGCGAGCACGGCGAAAAGATCCTGGACCAGACGCGCGCGCTGACGCACGTGGTGACTGAGTTCCTGAAGTTTGCGCGCCCACTTGATCTGGCGGACGAGCAGGTGACACTTCGCCCGTTGATCGATCGCATTCTGGCCGAAGTTTCCGAGGCGGTGCCAGGCGTGCCTGTGACCTGCGAGGGAGAGTTCGGCGATGTATCCGGCGACGAAGCCCTACTCCGTCAGGCCCTCTTGAACCTCGCGAGAAATGCGGCCGAGGCCGCCGCAGACAATCCCGGCGGCGGGCGCGTGATCATCCGGGGTGAGATCGAACAGTCAGGTGCGATGCTGGGCCAGCGCATCTCCATCTCCGATAATGGACCAGGGATTCCCGCCGACGCTCTGACCAAGATCTTCGTGCCCTTCTATACGACGAAGACGAACGGGACCGGGCTGGGCCTGGCCGTCGTGCAGAAAATCGTCGTTCAACATGGCGGAACCATTGCAGCGCGCAACCAGTCAAAGGGAGGCGCCGAATTCATTGTATGGTTACCGTTTGTACGAGAGCCGGTAAGGGTGATTGATTCAGCCGCCGCGAGCATCTAAACTAGGGGGGAAATCAGGTGCGGCCTCCGCTAGGAGCCCGCCAGATTTAAAGCTCCGCCCGCTCCCTCCAGAAAGGCGGCGAATGACCATGAATCCGAAACGCATTCTATTTGCGACGCTGGTAAGCGCGCTGGTGTTCTCTCCTAACTTATTGACTGCGCTCCGCGCTCAGGAAAGTGTTGCTGCCGCCGCCCGCAAGGCGCAGGCCGAAAAAAAATCGTCAGCCAAACCTGTGACGGTTTTTACGAACGACAACATTGATACCGTCAAGGGAACGATCAACGTGGTTGGCGAGACGCCGGCCCCGCCCGCAGACAAGACCACGACGACACAGGACAAAACTAAGACACCGCCGACAGAAGATAAGACGAAGGCTGCGGCGCCGGACGATAAGAGCAAGGTTGCGCCCGCGGACGACAAGACAACCTCGATCAAGGACGAAGCGTATTGGCGGAAAACCTTCGCCGACGCACGAAAGAAACTCGCGGACGACACTCACGAACTCGACATCCTGCAGCGGGAATACAATTTGAAGCAGCAGCAGTATTACAGCGACCCGAACACTGCGATGAGGGAACAATACAACCGGCAGGACTTGACCGACACCAAAACTAAAATTGACGAGAAAACCGCGGCCGTAGCGCAAGACAAGCAGGCGATCTCCGACCTCGAGGACGCGTTGCGCCAGGCGGGCGGGGAACCCGGATGGGCCACCGCGCCGTAGGGATGCCCTCTTTCTCGAACAGCGATCTCCATTGCACAGCATTGCGCCCGAAAAAGGATTTGTGGCGCGATTTTGTGGCGCCGGCGTCCTTGCACTCTGTGGCCTGATTGAGAATCCACCGGTCCTTCCTGCGTCAGGACAAGCGAGACTTCGGCGCCACCAAAACATTCGTTCAACGACAACATTCACGGCTTCAGTTCCACCCACTCACATCGGTGTGAGAAACATGGCCTTTACTTTTTTCAGCATAATCTTCAGTGCTGTTCCTCCTCCAGCACCAGATAGCGGACAACGCACATGGCTGCGTCGCCGTGCGCTGCGCGCCGGGAAAACATGGTAGAACAAAGTTTGATGGAACCCCTTCTCCTGGTCGAGGACAAAACAGAACTGCGCGCGATGTTGCGCAAGGCGCTGGAACGCGCCGGGCACAAAGTGGACGAGGCGCCGGACGGCTCGGCAGCCGTCGCGAAGGTGCGCGCCCGGCGATATCTGCTCGTGCTCACGGACCTCAAACTGCCCGGCTGCTCCGGCCTGGACGTGCTGCGGGAAACGAAACAAGCCGATCCCACCATTCCCGTCATCCTGATCACGGCGTACGGTTCGGTTGAAGAGGCCGTCACCGCGATGAAGGAAGGCGCGTACGACTTCATTCAAAAGCCCGTGGACCTCGAGCATCTGAATCTGCTGGTCCAGCGCGCCTCGCAACAACAAGAACTCTTGCGCGAAAATTTGCTCCTGCGCGAGGAATACACGGAACGATACGGGTTCCCCCGCATCGTGGGCGAACACAAGACCATGCAAGACGCCACGCAACAGGTGCAGCGCGTGGCCGCGACGGATTCGACGGTGCTGCTCCTCGGCCAAAGCGGAACGGGCAAGGAGCTATTCGCTCGCGCGATTCACCATCTTTCCCCCCGGAATGCGCAACCCTTCGTCGCGCTGAATTGCGCCGCGATCCCCGAGGGCCTCGTCGAAAATGAACTGTTCGGACACGAGCGCGGCGCCTTTACGGGCGCCGGTTCCCGCAAAGTCGGGAAGATGGAACTGGCGAACCGCGGCACGATTTTTCTCGACGAAATCGCCGAACTTCCATTGGCCACGCAGGCCAAGCTGCTGCGCGTACTCGAAGAGCGAAGTTTCGAGCGCGTCGGCGGAACGCAACTGGTGGAGATCGATGTGCGCATTCTGGCAGCCACCAACAAGGATCTGCGCGACGCCGTGGCTGCGAAATCATTTCGCGAGGATCTCTTCTTCCGCGTCGCTGCGGTGCCCATCACGATTCCTCCCCTGCGCGAACGCGGCGACGACGTTCTGATGCTTGCCGAGCATTTCCTCGAACGTTTCCGGCGCGAATTTCGCAAGCCAAACCTGAAACTCTCGGGCAGCGCTTCCGCGGCATTGCGCGGTTATGCCTGGCCGGGAAACGTCCGCGAACTGCAAAATACGATCGAACGCGCGGCCATCCTCTCCGATTCCGAAACCATCGATGCCGAGAATCTCCAGCTCCCTGCGCCACGTCCTCCCGATGGACAAATGCCGGAGGGGATGCTCGGCCGGAATTTCGATTGGGGCGGCACGCTGCAGGATGTTGGCGACCGTGCAGTCAACCATGTAGAGCGATTCAAGATTGAAGAGGCATTGAAGTCAGCGAAGTGGAACAAAACACGCGCCGCGGAACTGCTCGGCGTTTCGTACAAAACGTTGTTGAACAAGATCCGCCTGCTGGGCCTCGAAAACTAATGGAATGTGTCCTCCCCGATACGAATCACTTCCCCAGGCCTGAAGCGTCAGTGTGAGAACACGGTTTTGGTCTATGTAGCGCCCGCCTTTAGGCGGGCATGTGCTTGAATCAACACTGTCGGCCTGAAGGCCGACGCTACAAAAGCGTTTCGTATGTGGGTCCGTCCAGGTGAGAGCGCGAGCTAGATGGAACGAGCGATAAGACTTACCCCTGCAACAATCGAAACGGCGCCCACCAGGCGCGCGAGAAGCGGGCCGCGCTTCCATAACTTTTCCGTGGCAATGATGGCGGCGACCCCTGTCATCACGGCGAGGTTCATCACGCCAAGAACCATTTGCATCAGCATCAGCGCCCAACAGCAAGCCGCACAAAACGCCCCATGATGCAGACCTAATCGAAATCCGCCCCAGACGCCTGGCTTGTATGCGTGACCAAGGAACATCAAGGGATCACGGCAGTGCTGCAAACAAGATTGCTTTAACGGAGTGAGTTGCCAGACACCGGCAAACACGAGTGACACACCAGCCACGGCGGGAACCCACTTGCTAAGCTGTGGGGAAAACATCGCCGCGCGTGAAATTTCAAAACCGGCGGCGAAGGCAATCGCGCCGAACGCGCCCCAAACCGTGAAATAGCCCACCGCAGCCAGAACCGTGTTGAACATGGGCCAACGTTGCCCTGTATGCCGCGCGACACGGCTATAGAGTTCCAACGTCGGCCACGACGACGGAAGCATCATGGCGATCATCATCGCCTGCCACATCAGCAGAAAGACGAAAGCCGCACCCGCCAGCGATTGCCCGGGCATGACCATCCACATCATTGGCATGGTCCAGCCGCCCGGCATCGTCATGCCGCCCGACATGCCGCGCGCGGCGTAGAACGTGTAAGCGGCGGCAAGGAGAAATACGCCGGAGGCAGTCGCGCGCGCGCACTGCTCTGTGCGATCGGGAGAAGCAAGAACGGCTTGCTCCGCGACCTCCCTGGTGACAGCGCAATTGGTGGAGACTTCCATGAAGAAAATCAGACGGCGGCTTCGCCCGCGTAATCGAAGTGAGAGAATTCGCCATACAATCCGGAGTGATCGTAATTCAGCAATTTGAATTCCGTTTTCAGGCGCATAAGCTTCGAGCGGCCCAGCGTGAGCCGTTTGGAAGTGAAGCCGGTCGGCTTATCGAGATAGATTTCTTCCGGTTCGCTAGTGACAGGGTTGAGGATGGGACCCAACTCGACTTCGTACATATCACCAATTCGCACACGGCTGTCCAGCGTTTTGGTCTCTACGTGAAACGGCGCAAATTTCGGACCCAGGCGGTGCGCTGTAACAGCGGAAAAAATCACCCACGGCCCGCCCGACTTCCCTTCCGACAGCGTGGTCAGAGCCGCCCGCTGCGCTGCGTTGGCTTTCTCATCGATGAGCGTAAGCCCGGTCACATTGCCCTTGTGCAACGCTGCGGGAGAATGCGCCAGCCAGGACATGGAAAGACCCGCCAGGGGAACTTCACCGAAGCGCCCTTCCGTGATATTCCACACATAGCCGCCTTCACATTTGCCCTGCGTGGGGGGAGCGTCGAAACTGCACGGACATCCCCAATCGCAGCTGCATGCCCCGATCAGGATTCCCTTCGCATTCCATTTAGTCGCCACGAAATTGACCTCCGACAGTCGAATTTATTTATCACCAAACGTGATGCAGAACAATGCATTTCCTCATGATAATTTCGCTTGTGACCAGATCCATGTTCTTGAAGCCGTGAATTGCCGGGATCCCGGTCTCGCTATCGAGTTGCTGCGGCAAATCATGCGCGAAGCGGCAATGGTGCGCCGGCCTTCAGGCCGACGCTGTGGATTCCAGCACGTGCCCGCCTGAAGGCGACCGCTACATGGGTTATGGCCGAGACACAGTGCAGGCTCTACCGCACCCTGCCAGTGTGCAGCGTTACGATGCCTCCCGTCCAGCGCTCGAATTGAACGTCGACAAAGCCCGCGCGATCGAGTTGCAATTTCAGCTCTTCGGGAGACGGAAATTTGCTCACCGAGTTGGGGAGATACGTATACGCCGAGGCATTCCCCGAAATCATGCCACCCAGAAGAGGGAGAATGCGCCTGAAGTAAAAGCGATACATCGCACCGAACGCTTTTCCGGGAGGCTCCGCAAATTCCAGGATGCCCACAGTTCCGCCGGGCTTCAACACTCGCAGGATTTCCTGCAATCCACGTTCGTAGTTCGCAAGATTGCGGAAACCGAAGGCGCACGAAACAAGATCGAAGCTGGCATGAGCGAATGGGAGGCGTAATGCATCCGCCTCGATAAATTCGACAGCGGCACGCGCCGCTGCAGCCTTCGCGCGCGCCCGGACGAGCATCTCCGGAACGAAATCCGAACCGATGATTTCCGCGCCCTGAGGCGCTTCCTTTTTAAACGCGAAGGCCAGGTCTCCCGTGCCGCAGCACAGGTCAAGCACTCGCGCATTCGCGTCGTGCAGGATCGCGGTAAATCTCCGCGCCACGCGCCGCCGCCATAGCTTGTCGATATCCAGGGAGAGCAGGTGATTCAGCAGGTCGTATCGCGGGGCTATGCGCCCAAACATTTCCCGGACGTGAGCGGCGGCTTCGGTTTCGTCGAGCACGCCTTCGGGACGCGTGCCGGGAAGGCCGCTCTGCGGTGCTGCGGTCATTTCAATGAACCCGAAGAAGCGCACTCGCGCAGGACTTGTGCGAGCATTTGCGGATCCACTTCCATTCCGCAACAAACTTTGCCGATCCGCTCCGGCAAGACAAAACGCAAGCGTCCGGCGCGAGTCTTCTTGTCGGCTTGCATGGCGGCGATCAAACGAGCAGGGGAGGTGCTCGGCCAACGCGAAAGGGGGCCAACGCGCGCGATCAGATACAAGATCCGCCCAGAATCCTTTGCCGAAAGCAGACCGATCGCAACTGCCAGCCTGGTGGCCGCGATCATCCCCCAGCCCACAGCTTCCCCGTGAAGATATTTCCGATATCGCGTCACACTTTCGAGCGCGTGCGCGAAAGTGTGCCCGAAGTTCAGGATTTCACGCAGGCCGAATTCGCGTTCATCCAAAGAAACCACTCGCGCCTTCTGAGAAACTGACCGTTCGATGACGAAATCGAGCGCGGCCGGATCGCGCCGAAGGAGCGTGTCCATCTTCAGCTCCAAAAACTGAAACAATTTTGCGTCGCCGATCACGCCGTACTTGATGATTTCGTAGATGCCTGAGCGAAACTCCCGTGGCGGAAGCGTGCGCAAGAGCTCGGGATCGGCAATCACCAGTTTCGCAGGATAAAACGCACCGACCAGGTTTTTCCCTTCCGGAAGATTCACGCCGGTTTTGCCCCCAACGGCGCTGTCCACCTGCGCCACGAGCGTCGTGGGAATGTGCACAAGCCCGATTCCGCGAGCGTAACTTGCCGCAACAAACCCGGCCACGTCCCCAACCACTCCGCCACCAACGGCGACAAGCAAAGCGCGGCGATCGGCCCCCGAGCGCACCAGTTGCCGGGATGTTCGCTCGACAGTGGAAAGATTCTTCGCGGCCTCCCGGTCATCGAACAAGATTGTCGCGCGATGAACCCCCTTGAAAATCCTTTCGATGCGAGCGCCCAGGTGTTTCCATACGCGCGGCGACGAAATCAGGAACAGCGCACTCTGTTCCGCAAGACGCCCAACCGCCCGGGCTGATTTGGCAGCAACACCTCGCCCACACCAGATTTCATACGTCCCACTCGTGGACCGTACCTTGATTTTCTTCATCGGTTTCGCGCAGCAGCGATTGAAAAATGTAACACAATCGGCGAACTGTCAACGACGCGAAAGAGATTCTAGGTATTGAGGCATTTTCCGATTAGCGCGACAATCGTCCAGGTGACTTGACGATCCGCACCCCGCAACTTTCTCGAGCCCCGTTTGTGGTTCGTTTCCGAGTGGTCGACGATACACCCGGAGTGTCCGGGGCGATCGGCACATTTACCCATAGCGCGCAATACCCTCCCACCCCATGCTGGAACGTTTTCTGGATGATCTCCCCTTTGGCGGTATCTAGCTTGACATGGAAATAATGAGGGGATAGCATCCGCTTGAACTCCTACCTCGGTGGCACTGTCCACGGCCAAGTTTTAGGTACAAGCGAAGGCTCATCCTCAGAGGCAATCGAGACTCTGGCTCAGGAGGCAGACATCATGGGCAAGATCGCAGCGTTTCTCTATGGGATCATTGCATACCTGATTTTCTTTGTGACGTTTCTCTACGCCATCGGATTTGTCGGTAACTTCTTCGTTCCGAAATCCATTGATTCCGGCGCGGGAGATTTTTCCATCGGGGCCCTGGCAATTGATGCGCTCTTGCTAGGCCTCTTCGCTATCCAGCATAGCGTGATGGCGCGCCTGTGGTTCAAGCGTGCGTGGACGAAACTTATTCCCCACCCTATTGAACGGAGCACGTATGTCCTGCTCGCCAGCCTGTGCCTCGATTTGCTCTATTGGCAGTGGCGGCCCATGACGGGAGTTGTGTGGGAAGTTCAGAACGGCGCCGGCCAGTGGATACTTCTCGCCCTTTTCTGTCTTGGTTGGCTCACCGTATTGGGAAGCACGGTTATGGTCAGTCACGCTGACCTTTTTGGCTTGCGGCAGGTCACACTTTACCTGCGCGGTCAGCCGTATGAGCCGATTGGTTTCAAGACGCCCATGCTTTACCAGAGCGTTCGCCACCCGATCTACCTCGGGTTCCTCGTCGCCTTTTGGGCCACGCCCAAGATGACTCAGGGCCACCTGCTATTTTCCATCGCGACGACGGCCTACATCCTCTTGGCCATTCAATTTGAAGAACACGACCTGATCACGTTCTTCGGGGACGCTTACAGGCAGTACCGGCAGCATACGCCGATGCTCCTTCCATTCTCGAAGCGCCCAAGATGAGCCACTTGGCCGAGTAGTCGGGAAACTGGACATGTGGTTCGCCAGGGCACTTTGGAACTGTTTCAGGGTGGCGGCGTCCTCGGAAACTATTGCGGTCCAGAAATCCGCATGCGGGAAGTTGCGGTAGACTTAATTATCTTCACTTGAAAGTGTTGCGGGCTCATCAGAAATCAACTCAGCGTCAGATACGCGCTTTGCCCGCACTCGGATTGCCCAATCCCGCCCTACGATGGCGGAAGCTACGTCTTGTTTCGATCCATCGTCACGTTATACGGTATGTGCAGGCAATCTTCGAATCCACTGAACCGGAGGCAACAGCGAAACGTGAAGACAACACAGCTGGGAAAAAATGGACCCATCGTCTCCGTAGTTGGGCTTGGTTGCATGGCGATGTCCGACATGTATGGGCCGTCGGACGAATCTGAAAGCATCGCGACAATTCGGGCGGCGATTGATTCTGGGATCAATCTGCTGGATACAGGCGACTTCTACGGAATGGGCCACAACGAGATGCTGATTCGCCGGGCGATTGAAGGCCGCCGCAAGGACGTCTTCATTTCCGTAAAATTTGGCGCGCTTCGCGGGCCCGACGGCGCTTTTATCGGACATGACATGCGCCCGGTGGCGATACGAAACTTCATCACCTACAGCTTGCGCAGGCTTGGGACCGACTACATTGATCTCTATCAGCCCTGCCGCGTCGATCCTCACACTCCGATTGAGGAAATCGTCGGCGCGGTCGCCGATCTTGTGAAAGCCGGATACGTCCGGCACATCGGGCTTTCGGAAGCGTCCTCGTCCACCATTCGGAGAGCGAACTCAGTGCATCCGATCTCTGCTCTGCAGATTGAGTATTCGCTTGTGAGCCGCAGTATCGAAGCGGACATTCTCCCCACCGTGCGCGAGCTTGGCATCAGCGTGACGGCCTATGGAGTGTTGTCACGCGGCCTGCTTTCCGGCTCTCCCATCACCTCGCCGAAAGATATGCGTAACCGCTTTCCGCGCTTTCTCCGCGAAAACCACGACAAGAACCGCAAACTCGTAGACGCATTGAATGCGATTGCGGCAAGCAAGAATGCGACCGCCCCTCAGGTGGCCATCGAATGGGTATTGTCGCGTGGTGCGGATATTGTTCCCTTGATCGGAGCGCGGCGGCGCAAACAATTGACGGAGTCCCTTCAGGCGCTTGAGCCGAAACTAACGGCCGAAGACCTGGCCCGCATCGAGTCCGCGATTCCCGCCGATGCCGTCGCGGGGACACGTTACTCGGAAGACCAAATGAGCCATCTTGACAGTGAAAGGCCCGCACGTAAGGCAGTCTCTTGAAAATTGCCATGTGGGCGCTGCTCCTCGCCGTCGCTTGGACGGCCGCGCTGGCAACCGTGGCACACTCGCCCGGCCTTCATTCCACCCCCGGCATATGGCTAGGAGTGTTCGGATTGCCGGGTGTTGTGATCGCGAACTGGGTGCAGTCCTTCCTGTTTCACGGGTTCAACAATTATCTCGGGTACTGCCTCATGTTCCTGGTGAATTGGATTTTTTACTGCAGCGTGATTCAGGGTCTCGTATCGGTGAAGCGCAGACTCTGGAAGTAACCGCTACCGGATTTTCTTCTCGAGTTCGGGAAGCGAGGCGATCAACACGTGGCCAGTAATCGCCAGGGTCCGCGGATCGATCTTGTCAAGCGTATCGCTGGTGGTATGCCAGTACGGCACTTGAAGATCAATAATGTCCGCCGCCGGGACATCCCGATTCAAAAATGCAACGTGGTCATCTGCTACGGTTATGCTCTCGTTGATAAACACGTTCCCGTATCCGAGCCGCGCCGCAGTGGACCACAGAACTTCTGTGAGCCAGGGAGTGGAATTTGTTTCGCGCTTGTACACAGGATTTGCCGGGCCGACCATGTCCACCAGAATCATGGCCTTCACGCGCTGCAAAGTTCCGGAAAGCGCGAGGCTCGCAGCCAGTTCGCGGCTCCCATAGGTGTTGTCGGGATCGGCCCACTGAAAATTGAAAGCTTCCTCGCCGTCCAGAAACGCCAGCCAGATCGTCTGCGCGTTCTTGCGCGCGCAGAGAATGCGCCCCAACTCAAGCAGAACCCCGGTGCTTGACCCGCCATCGTCGGCGCCGACAAATTGGTCGATCCGTTTTGTATCGTAATGCGATGCATATAAAATAAGGTTTGGATTCGCGGACGGAATCTTCACCAGAATGTTTTTCATGGCCACATCGCCAATCGGTGTGGAAGCATGAAAATCCTGCTCCTCGACGGGGCAACCGAAACTCTTGAGCTGGCCGATGATGTAAGCCTGCGCGCGGCGAATCCCGTCGCTGCCGGCCGGGTGCGGTCCGATGGCCACGAGCTGCTCGACGTGCTTGTAGGCGCGGGCGCCGTCGAATCCACCCGTCGTTTCAGCGGCCGGCGCGCTAATAGCGCTGGCCAGCGCCGGAGGCGCGGCCCTCGGGTCTTCAACCGCGAGCGAAGCCTGGTGGCCACAAGCCGCCACGAAAAGTACAGCCGTACCCACAGCGCCGAAACCCAATCGCCGGAATCGTGATTCCATTTATCCCGCTCCTCCGCCCACGATCGCAGCCGCTTTCGCCTTTCGCCGCACCACCAGGGCCGCCACGCCAATCCCGATGAAGTAGAGCGCCACCATCGGCGCCATAAACACCAGCATCGTCGTTGCATCCGGCGTTGGCGTCACGATAGCGGCCACCACGGCGATGATCAAAATGGCGTACCGGAGATTTTTCCACAGAAATTGCGGCGTCACGATATTAAAGAGCGCGAGGAAGAAAATCAGCACGGGCAGCTCGAAAATAATTCCGAGCCCGAGCAGGACGATCAGGATGAAATCAAAGTATTCGTTGATGCTGATCAGCGGCTTGAAGGGGCCCTGGAATCCGATCAGGAAATTCAACATATAGGGCAGCATCACGAAGTAACCGAAGGAAATTCCAGCAAGAAACAAAAACAAAGAAGCGACGATGAATGTTGTTACGGCGCGGCGCTCATGCTTATAAAGGCCCGGCGCGATAAACAGCCAGACTTGATAGAGCACGAACGGAGCGGCGAGAACCACGCCGATATAAATTCCGAAGGTGATGATGATATTGATCAACCCTGCCGGGCTTGTATAGATCAGCTTGTCATCCAGATGCTGCTTGCGCAGAGCCTCCTGCATCGGACGTGAGATGAAGCCAATGACTTTTTGGGAGATGCTGACGCCAATCATGGCGCCCACGGCGATGGCGATCGCCGAATTGATCAGCCGCTTCCGCAGATCCACCAGGTGTTCGAAAAACGACATCTTCCCGCCCGCTTCCTGCTCCGGCGG
>Ga0137409_10006081_pt2 | contig 12294 bp, 11 predicted proteins | sample CZODoug1_16funga_FD_122059 | JGI IMG/M metagenome (GOLD analysis project Ga0137409, IMG submission 122059) | Vadose zone soil fungal communities from Angelo Coast Range Reserve, California, USA - CZODoug1_16fungal (Hybrid Assembly) | ecosystem: Environmental > Terrestrial > Soil > Vadose zone... | reverse complement strand
ATCGCCCCGGGGCGTGACCGCACGCTCCTCGCCATGCGCGAGGCGCCCCAGCCCATCATCGCCGCCGTCAACGGCGCGGCGGCGGGGGCGGGCATGAACCTCGCGCTGGGCTGCGACCTCCGCATCGCCTCGACGGAGGCGAAGTTCGCCCAGGCCTTCGTCAAGCGCGGCCTGCACCCGGACTGGGGCGGCACGTATTTCCTGCCCCGCGTGGTCGGGATGGCCAAGGCCTGCGAGATGATCTTCACGGGGGATTTGATCGACGCGGCGGAGGCGCTCCGGCTCGGCCTCGTGAGCCAGGTGGTGCCGCCGGAAGAGCTCCTGCCCACCGCCCATGATCTCGCGCGCCGCATCGCGGCGGGCCCGCCCGTGGCCATCCGGCTCGCCAAGCGATCGCTCTACGCCAACGTGAACCTCGATCTGCAGGGGGCGCTTCACATGGAGACGATGGCCCAGAACATCTGCTTCGAGACGGAAGACGCGACGGAGGGGATCCGCGCCTTCGTGGAGAAGCGCCCGCCCGTTTTCCGGGGACGGTGACCCACCACCGCCGTGCCGGCAGGCCCGCGGCCGATGCCCCACGCGCGTGAGCGATTCGGCGACACCCTGTCATGAAGGTCACTGACGTCATCACGCATCAGCTCTCCGTCCCCGTGGACGAGCCCTTCACGTCGTCGAGGGGCTGGGTGTACAAGACCAAGGGCGCGCTCGTCGTCGAGATCCAGACCGACGAGGGGATCACGGGCTGGGGCGACTGCTACGGCCCGGCCGCGGTCGCCAAGGCCGTCGTGGACAGCCTGCTCAAGCCGTCGGTGATCGGCTGCGACCCCTTCGACGTCGAGGTCATCTGGGAGACGCTCTACAACAAGGTCAAGGACTATGGCCTGACCGGCATGACGATCTCCGGCATCTCCGGCGTCGACATCGCCCTCTGGGACATCGTGGGCAAAGCCTGCGGCAAGCCCGTGCACAAGCTCCTGGGCGGGTGCTTCCGCCCCCGGATCGAGGCCTATGCCACCGGGCTCTACTTCAAGGACATGGCCCGCGTCACCGAGGAGGCGGTGGCCGAGGCGCGCACCTACGCGGAGCAAGGGTTCCGAGCGGTCAAGATGAAGATCGGCCTCGGCGACATGAAGAAGGACCTGACGCGGATCGCCGCCGTCCGCGATGCCCTCGGGCCCGACCGGCTGCTCATGGTCGACGCGAACCACTGCTACAACGTGCCGCAGGCGATCACTCTCGGCCGCGAGATGGAGCGGCTCGGCGTGTACTGGTTCGAGGAGCCGATCTCCCCGGAGGATCTGGACGGCTACGTCGAGGTGTCGCGCGCCCTCGACATGGCGGTGGCGGGCGGGGAGAACGAGTTCACCAAGTTCTCCTTCCGCGCCATCCTCGACAAGCGGGCCATGGACATCATCCAGCCGGACGTCTGCGCGGCGGGCGGCCTCACGGAGTGCAAGAAGATCGCCGCGCTCGCCCAGGCGGCCGGCGTGCAGTGCGTGCCCCACGCCTGGGGCACGGCCATCGGGCTCGCCGCCACCTTGCACTTCATCGCCTCGCTGCCCGACAGCCCGCCCTGCCTGGTGCCCGTCCCGCCGCTCCTGGAGTTCGAGCAGACCTTCAATCCGTTCCGCGACGACCTCGCCTCGTCCAGGATCACCCACGGCAAGGGATGGGTCGATGTACCCACCGGGCCCGGCCTCGGCATCGACATCGACCGCGACGTGCTCAAGCAGTATCGAGTGGCCTGACGCCTCCCGTCCCGATGCGTCGCTTCGATCTCGTGATCTTCGACAATGATGGTGTGCTCGTCGACAGTGAAGGGCACGCAAACGAGATCCTTTCAGAGCTGCTGAACGAAACGGGCGTCGAGCTCGGCATGACCCGCGAGGAATGCATGGCGGAGTTCATGGGGCGCTCGATGACGACCATCCGCCAGCTCGTGGAAGCCCGGCTCGGCCGCGCCCTGCCGAGCGATCTCGAGGACCGCTATCACGCGCGCCTCTTCGAGGTCTTCGCCACGAAGCTCACCGCCGTCCCCGGCGTGGAGCGCGCGCTCGAGCGCATCGCCCTGCCGACGTGCGTGGCCTCGAGCGGCACTCACGAGCGGATCCGTCGGGCCCTCACGGCGACGGGGTTGCTGGCGCGCTTCGAAGGGAGGATCTTCAGCGCCCAGGACGTCGCGCGGGGCAAGCCCGCTCCCGATCTGTTCTTGCACGCGGCGCGCAGCCTGGGCGTGGCGCCCGCCCGCTGCGCCATCATCGAGGACAGCCCGCTCGGCGTCGAGGCCGCCAATGCGGCCGACATGGTCGCCTTCGGCTTCGCCCGCCTCACGCCCCCTGAGCTCCTTGTCCGGGCCCGGGGCGGCATCTTCTCCTCGATGGACGATCTGCCCGACCTGCTCTCGGATCTCTAGGTATGACTTACGAGGTTAAAAAGGTGTTGTTTATCAATCGTTAGAGACGCATCCCTTGGCAACTTACACGAGGCCTTTTGGTTTACGGCCGCGCCAAGCCTGCCGCTCTCGCAGGACCATCTGCGGAATGATGGGTCCCCGTCTCCGCCCGAATGCGCATACATTCTCTCTGCCGGGCTCACTGGAGTCGCGCGCGGACGGATCTGCGGTGCGGGTCTGAACGATGGAGGGCACCCCATGCGGATGACACGCTGGCTGCTGCTCGCGGCTCTTGTGCTGGTGAATCTCGGATGCGCCACGGGCCCGGCGGGAGCCCCAGGGGATCCGCCGGTGGACGTATCGGGTTTGTGGAGCGGAACGATCACGCTTGGTGCGACCAGCAAGCTCCGCTGCTGCGGGGGGTCAAGCGGGCCGGTCCATCTCACCCTCGAGCAGGACGGCGCTCGAGTGGTCGGTTCGGTCACCGGCATAGGTTTCTACGGAACTCTCACGGGTCACATGAGAGGGACAGACTTGGTGGGCGACTTCCGCTACTCGACGGGCCAGGCCGGCGGCGGCTCACACTTCAGCGCCGCCGTCTCCGGGAACGAAATGCTGGCCGAGACGGTAGAGTCGAAGCTGATTTTCAGCAGGGCCCGGTGACCGGCCGCAATCGTCGACTGCTTGAGACCCGCGGGTCGGCACGCAGGCGGACGCCTGGCACGAAGGTCATCGCTCTCGCAGCCTCTCGTCGACGCTATTCGTAGACGATCACGGAGCGCTTGACCTCGCCCTGCTTCATGAGGTCGAAGGCGTGGTTCAGCTCCTTGAGCGGGAGGCGCCGCGTCACCAGTTCCTTGAGCTGGTACTTGCCGGCCATGAAGAGGTCGATGAGGAGCGGCACGTCGGTGCGCTGGTGTCCCGCTCCGAAGGACGACCCCGTGAGCACGCGCTGCTGGAGGAGCAGGCCGGGGTCGATGGACAGGCGCGTGCCGGCCGGGCTGACGCCCACGATCACGCACATCCCGCCCCGGTGCGTGGAGGCGAGGGCCTGCTCGATGGTCTTCTGGGTGCCCACCACCTCGAAGGCGAAGTCCACGCCGCCGATGCCGCCGATGGCCTGCACGCGCGCAACCGGATCCTCTTTCGAGGCATCCACCACGTGGGTCGCCCCGAACTCCTCCGCCCACGTGAGCTTCTGGGGGTTCACGTCGACGGCGATGATCTTGCCCGCGCCCACCATCCGCGCCGCCTGGATGGTGTTGAGCCCGACGCCGCCGCAGCCGAACACGGCCACGCTCGCTCCCGGCGGCACCTTGGCTCGGTTGAACACGGGGCCGGCGCCCGCGAGCACGCCGCAGCTCACGAGGCACGCGAGGTCGAGGGGCGCGTCCTTCCGGATGGGGATGACGCTTTCCTCGAGCAGGACGGAGTGGGTGGCGTATCCCGAGACCTGGAGGAAGTGGTGGAGCGGTTGCCCGTTCTTGCGGAAGCGAGACGTGCCGTCGAGCATGAACCACCGCGGCTTGTCGCGGAGCGCGCACATGGTGGGCTGGCCGCCGATGCAGTACCAGCATTTCCCGCAGGAGGGGATGTAGCTCGAGCACACGTGATCGCCGGGCTTGACGCTCTCCACGCCGGGCCCGATCTTCTCGACCACGCCGGCCGCCTCGTGGCCGAGGACGACGGGGAGCGGGTGAGGGTAGTCGCCCGTCATCACGTGCAGGTCGCTGTGGCAGACGCCGTTGGCCGCCCAGCGCACGCGTACCTCGTGGGGACCGGGCTCGAGCACCTCCACGTCTTCGATCACGAGAGGCTTGTTCACTTCGTACAGAACGGCGGCATTGGCGTCCATGGGCATGCCCTCCTTGTGGCTTCGCCTACTTTGCCGCGGCGACCACGATGATCTCGACCAGACAGTGACCGGCGAGCGTGGCGCCCACGCACGCCCGCTGCGGCCAGTGGTCGGGATCGGGACCCATCCACTCGTTCCACACGGCATCGAACTGCGTCTTCATCGTCATGTCGGCGAGAAAAACCTGCGCCGAGACCAGGCGCGTCTTGTCCGTCCCGGCCTCGGCGAGGTTCTTGTCCAGCACCGCGAGGGCGCGGCGCGTCTGCTCCTGGATATCCGCGGCGCGGTCGTCGTGCGTCGCGACCGTCCAGACGAGATCCCGGTAGGCCGCCATGCGGTTGCGCCCTTGAGCCTGACCGCGCCAGCGCCTGATGGGTTGCATGAGAGCCTCCTCGGTCTCGGTGCCCCGACGGAACGACTACTTCAGCGAGTCCGCTCCCGCCCTGGCGACCTGCGCGTCCTGGGAAGAGAGCACGCCCGACACGCCGATGCCGCCGATGATCTTGCCGTCGACCACGATGGGGACGCCGCCCTCGAGCGGAGTCACGCCGTCTACCTTCAAGATGCGAAGCCCAGCGCCGCCACCGGCGATGACGTCCTCGAGGGCCTTGCTGGGACGTCGGAAATTGACCGCGGTCGTGGCCTTGCCCTTGGCGATATCGATGCTGGCGTACTGGGTATTGTCGAGCCGCTGGAGGGACACGAGATGCCCACCGCTGTCGACGATGGCGATGACGACGTTCCAGTTGTTCTTCTTGGCCTCGGCCTGCGCCGCCGCCATGGCCTTCTGGGCCTGATCGAAGGTGATCGGCGCCCCGTAGGGCGGGGGCGGAGGGGGTGCTTGCGCCATGGCGACGTGCGGCACGGCAGCAACCGCGAGGAACATCAAGGCCATTCCCATGTGACGCAGTGTACGAGTCATCGACGCGCCTCCTCTGTGTGGTGAAGGTTTATAGCACGGATCGCCTGCATGGTTCACTCGCACGGCCTACTTCGTTACCCGCACGCTGCCCTTCATGTTCGGGTGAAGGGCGCACCTGTAGTCATCAGCCGAGCATCCAGTGGCCGCCGTCGACGCTGATGGTCTGCCCGGTGACGTACGCCGCGTCGTCGGAGAGAAAGAAGATGACGGCGCGCGCGATCTCCTCGGGCAGGCCGAGCCGACCGAGGGCGATCGAGTCGAGCAGGCGCCGCTGCCCCGCCGCACCCATGGCTTCCCATTGCCGCTCGGAGGCCGGATTCGAGCGCACGAAGCCCGGCGCCACGCAGTTCACGCGGATGCCATGGGCGCCCAGCTCGCGCGCGGTCTGGCGGGTGAAGCCGATGAGGCCCGCCTTCGCGCTGGCATACGCCTGGATGCCCGTGAGGCTGTAAGAGCGTCCCGCTCCCGATGAGATGTTCACGATGGCGCCCCGGCCCGCGCGCTTCATGAGCGGCGCCGCCGCGCGCGTGAAATGGAAGGCTCCGTTGAGGTTGATGGCGAAGATGACCTGCCAGTCGTCATCCGTGACCTGCTCGATGGGCCTCATGGTCTGCCCCGCCACACCGCCCGCGGAGTTCACGAGGGCGTCGATGCGTCCCGCCGTCGCGTCGATCCGCGCCACCAAGGCCGTCACCGCCTCCGGATCGCGCACGTCCAGCTCCGCGACCCGGCAGGCGCCCGCCGCCACCGCCTCCACCGTTCGCTGCGTCTCCTCGAGCTCGCGCGCCAGCACGTCGCACGCCCACACCGCAGCCCCTTCGCGGGCCAGCTCCACGCAGATGGCGCGGCCGATGCCGTGCGCGGCGCCGGTGACGACGGCTGCGCGTCCCTGGAGGCGCACCGCTAAACCTGGCCCCGCAGGCGTGGATCGAGGGCGTCCCGCAGCCCGTCCCCGAGGAGGTTGAATCCCAGGACGGCGAGCATGATCGCGAGACCCGGGATGGTCGCGATGTGGGGGGCCACGAGCAGGAAGTCCCGTCCGCTGGAGACCATGAGTCCCCAGGACGGCGTGGGCGGCTGCACGCCCAGGCCCAGGAAAGAGAGGGCTGCTTCGACCAGGATGGCATTGGCCATGAAGAGCGTCGAATAAACCACCACGGTCGGCAGAATGTTCCGGAGCACGTGGCGCCGCAGGACCTCGCCCGCCGAGGCCCCGAGGGCCCGGGCCGCGCTGACGTACTCGCTCTCTCGGGCGGTGAGCACTGCCCCCCGGACCACACGGGTCACCGTGGGCGTCCCCCAGATGCCGACCGCGATGGTGGTGTTCAGCACGCCGGGCCCCAACGCTGACACCACCGCGATGGCGAGCAGAAGGTAGGGGAAGGCCAGGAGTACCTCGACCCCCCGCATGATCAGCACGTCGATCCAGCCTCCCGCGAATCCCGCCAGGCAGCCCAGGACCAGGCCGAGCCCCAGCGCGATGGCCACCGACAGGAGTCCCACGAGCAGGGCCACCCGGCTCCCGAAGAGCACGCGCGAGAGGATATCGCGTCCGAACTCGTCGGCCCCGAGGAGGAACTTGTTGCCCGGTCGCGCCCGCTTCTCGATCAGGCTCTGCTTGGCGGGATCGGCGGGCGCCAGCCACGGCGCGCCCACGGCCGCGACGACGAGCAGGGCGACCACGACGAGCCCCGCCAGGGCGAGGCGGTTACGCCGGAAGCGCTGCCAGGCATCAGCGGAGAGGGTGGCGGGCGCGGCGGGGCGGGCGATCATCACTCCTGCGCTCACCGCCATGCTAGCCCTGCCGCGCGATCCGCGGGTCCAGCGCCCCGTAGGCGAGGTCCACCGCGAGGTTGATGACCACGAAGGCGAGGGCAAAGATGAGCACCGCGCCCTGGAGGAGCACGTAATCGCGGGCGAAGATCGCCTTGACCATGAGGCGCCCGAGCCCGGGCCAGGCGAAGACGGTCTCGGTGAGCACGGCGCCGCCCATGAGCTGGCCGGCCTGCAGACCCAGGAGCGTGAGGATGGGAATGGCCGCGTTGCGCAGGGCGTGCTTGGTCACCACCAGCCGCTCGGCCACGCCCTTGGCCCGCGCGGTCCGCACGTAGTCCTCGCGCAGCACGTCGAGCACGCTCGAGCGCGTCATGCGGGCGACCATGGCCAGCGAGGGCAGGGCCAGGGTGACCGCGGGCAGCACGAGGTGCGCCGGCGATCCCATTCCTCCCACGGGCATCCAGGGCAGCCACAGGGCGAAGACCACGATGAGCACGAGGCCGGTCCAGAAGACCGGCATGGAGAGGCCGAAGAGGGAGCCGAGACGGGCCAGCGCGTCGAAGGCGGAGTTCGGCCACACCGCGGAGATCACGCCGGCGGCGATCCCGAAGGCGGCGGCGATCACCAGGGCGGCCGCGGTCAGCTCGAGGGTGGCCGGCCAGGCATCGGCCAGCTCGTCGACCACGGGTCGGTTCTGCTGGATGGAGCGGCCGAGGTCGCCGCGCGCCACGCGCCCGACGTACCCCACGTAGCGGACGAGCAGGGGCTTGTCGAGGCCGAGATAGTCGCGCAGCTTGGCCACCGCCTCGGGCGTGGCGTGCTCGCCCAGCATCAGCGACACGGCATCGCCCGGAATCAGCTCGATGGTGAGCATGACCACGAAGACCACGCCCAGCAGCACTGGAACGGCGAGCAGGAGTCGCCGGGCGATGAAGGTCAACATGGCGGTCGCGCCGGGCCCGGCCCCGGCGCGGGGCACGCGGCGGCGCCCGGGCCGGCGGGCGCGGGAGGCATCATGAAAAGGGCGCTACTTGTCGAGCCAGACCTTTCCCAGCCACAGGTTGTACTCCACGGGATGCACGGTGAAGCCCTTCACGCTCGCGCGGGTGACCACGATCTCCTTGGTGTTGTAGACGGGAATCCACACCATCTCCTTGGCGAGGATGTCCTGCACCTCGCCGTAGAGTTTCTCGCGCTCCGTCTGGTTCATGCTCCGGCGCGCCTGCTCCACCAGGGCGTCCACGCGCGGATTGGCGTAGCGCGAGGTATTCCAGCCCGCGGGGGGGACCTGCTTGGAATGGAAGAGCGCGTAGAGCGAGTAGTCGGCGTCCGCGTTCGAGGTGACCCAGCCGAGGGTGAACATGTGATGGTTCAGCGGGTTACCGCGGAACTGAGTGAAGACGGTCGCCCACTCCAGGAACTGCACTTTCGCCTCGACCCCGACCTCCTTGAACATGGCCTGGATGGCCTCGGTGATCTCGCCGTCCTTGGGGTAGCGACCGCGGGCGGCCAGCCACGAGAGCGAGAGCTTCTGCCCTCCCTTCTGCAAGACGCCGTCGGGCCCGGGCGTCCAGCCCGCCTGGGCGAGGAGGGCCTTGGCGCGGGCGCGGTCGAAGGGGTAGAGCTTGTCGAGCTGCATGTCCTTGAAGCCGAACACGCTGGGAGCGAGCACGCCGCGGGCGGGCACCGCCGAACCCTCCAGGATGTTTTCGAGGATGGCCTTGCGGTCCACGGCGTGGAGGAGGGCCGTGCGCACGCGCACGTCGTCGAGCGGGGCCAGCCCGGCATGCATGCCCGCGAAGACCACGCGCCCGCCCACCACCTCGTGGACGACGTACTTCGAGTCGCGCTTGAGGGCGGCGAGCTGGGCGGGGGCGGGCAGGAGCACCATGTCGGCGTCGCCCGTCTGGAGCGCGATCATCCGGGCGCCCTCCTCCGGCACCACCTTGAAGATGACGCGATCGAGCGGCGCCTTGTCGCCCCAGTAGTCGGGATTGCGCTCGAGGATGACGTGGGTGTTGGTCTTCCACTCGACGAACTTGAAGGGCCCCGTCCCCACGGGCGCCCGGCTGAAATCGGGGCCCATCTTCTGCACGGCCGTGGGCGACACGATGCCCGTGCAGTACATGGCCAGGGTGCGGAGGATGGGGCCATAGGGCTCGCGCGTCATCACGTCCACCGTCAGGTCGTCCACCACTTCCGCCCCGCTCAGGGAGCCGGCGAGGCTTGCCCACCGCGCGGGAGGCGTGCCCCGCAGGGCGCGATCGAAGGTGAATTTCACGGCGGCGGCGTTGAGCGGCGTGCCGTCGTGGAACTTCACGTTCGGCCGCAGCTTGAAGCGCACCTTGGTGGGCGAGAGGACCTCGTAGGAGGCGGCGAGGGCGGGACGGATCTGCATCTTCTCGTCCATGGTGAGCAGCGGCTCGAGCATGTTGAAGTAGACCCAGGCCCCGGGGGCGGTCGTCTCGAGCTGGGGATCGAGGGAGACGGGGTCGGTGGGCCGCACGATGGTGAGGGTGCCGCCCTTCTTCTGGGCCTCTGCGGGAGAGGCGGATCCGAGACAGACCGACATCGCCCAGGCGACGGCGAGGGCGGAGAGGAGCGCGCTTCGAGCTGGCATCATCGAGAAATCTCCTTTCGCGGCACGACTTCGATCACGATCGCTCGCCGGCACTGGCCAGCTCACGGACGAGCTCCGCTGCCTCGTCCAGGGTATGGAGGACCCGGTTGCGCTCCCGGACCAGCGCCGCCACCGCGAACCGGCTCGCGTCCGACGCGGGGTCGAGCGCGGCGAGGCCGCGCGCGGACTGCAGCCCCGCGAGGGGCGGGATGCCCACGGCGAGGTCATGGGCGAAGCGATCGCCCGTCGTGTAGAGGAGCGGGATGAGGGCGCGAGAGAGGCGCATGAGCGTGCGGTTCACCCCGGACGCCGAGCGCGCGAGGGAATCCTCGTGCGCGCGGAGCGCCCCCTCGAGGGCGCGCGCCGATTCGACCACGGGCGCGAGGTCGACGACGCCGGCGGCGACGGCGTGCAGCTCGGACGCGGTCTCGGCGATGGCGCGCGCGGCGCGGGCATGGGCGAGGGGCAGCACGGGGGCATTGCAGAGCCGGAGGGCGGCCGCGACATAGACCTTGGTGTCGAGGGCGAGCACCGCGGCGTCGATCTTGTCGATGGTGTCCTCGCGGGTGTGCCACCACCAGGGGAATCCGGAGGTCCCGAAGAGACGCTCCGTCGCTCGGCCGAACTGCGTGTCCTGCTTCGGGAGCTGGGACATGGACATGAAGGCGCTGGGGAGACCGATGCCCCAGAACGACTGGTCGCCCGCCCGCGAGAAGTGTCGGGCGCGCCCGCGCTGTCCCGTCACGTCCGTCACCACGGTCTCCGCGAAGTCCGCGGCGTCCTCGGTGGCGTGAAAGACGGTGTAGTCGGTGGCCCCGCGCGCGCCGGTGGAGTCGACGTTCATGTGCAGGACGCAGCGGCGCTCGAGATCGCGCCAAGCATGGTCCGCGTACCAGGCGGAGCCGGCATAGCGCCCGTGCGAATGACCGGACCAGAAGGCGAGCCGCATGCCTCGCCGGAGCTCGCGCCGACGGGCGCCGAGCAGCCGCGCCACCTCGAGCATGGTGGCATTGGCGGTGCCGTTGTCCATGGCGCCGAAGTGCCAGGCGTCGACATGGCCGGAGAAGAGCGTGAAGGTGTCCTCCGCCGTCCCCGTCAGCTCGGCGACGAGATGCGGGATGGCCATCCACCCCGTGCGCACGCGCGTGATCAGGCGCACGCGCAGCGGGCCGCGGGCCAGGAGCGCGCGCAGCCGCTCGGCGTCGGCCCGGAGAATCGAGCAGCAGGGGAGGCGCGGGATGCGCGAGGCCGTCTCCGGCGTGGGCGTGCCCCAGACGGTGGTGACGATCATGTTGTGGAGGTGATCCAGGCTCACGAAGATCTGGCCGAGGGTTCCCGCCTCCTGGGCCGTCCACGCTTTGCCCGGCGTCGCGAAGCCGTCGATGAGGGCGAGCTTGCCGGTGGCGCCCGCGCTGGCGAGGGCCTCCCCCGTGCCCTCGCCGCCCTCGACGAGCTCGGCCTCGAGCCCCTCCGGCGGCGTCGTCGTGGAAAAGGAGTGGGTGAGGGCGGGGAGGGAAGTGCCGTCGGGCAGGACGATGCGGGCCTCGAGGGGGAGCGAGATGTACGCCTCGATCTCTCGGCGCTCGACCACGAGGCCGAAGCGCTTGAGGCACCCCTCGATGTAGTCGAAAGCCTGCGCCTCCCCCGCGGTTCCCGACTCGCGCTCCCAGGAGGCGATGGCGCGCGCATGGCCCATCAGCTCCTCGGCGGAGACGGCGGGAAGGAGCCGCGCCTCGAGCGGATCCTGCCAGGCCCAGGGCGCGCCGCTCATCGGGGCGAGCCTTGCGCGAGAGCCACGAGCGGGTCGAGATTCGCCCACGCCATCTGACGGCGCCCGTCTTCCAGGTCGCGGATCAGCTCGGTCAGCCGCCGCATGAGCGGCATGGCCACCCCGAACGCCTCGCCCTTTCGCACGAGGACGCCGAGCTGGCCATCGACCTCGGTCTTGCGCCTGCGCACGGCGAGATCGCGCCAGATTCCCGTCTTGGTCTTGGTGTGCGCCCGGTAGTGTGTCGCGATGGCCGTCATCGCGTGCGCGCGGGCGCTCGAGTCGCCCGCGAGGGCGGCCCGGTACCATGTCGGATCGAACTCGTCGAAGGGCTCCAGTCGCACGCCTGCCTTGTCGCTGGCCGCCATGCCTTCTCCCACGATGCCCACGAGCGCCGCCTGCACGCCCGCGCTCCGCTCCACCACTTCGTACACGTGCGCGTCGACCACCGCGGTGCCGAAGAGGAGCGCGCCGTAGATGAGCTTGGCCCACTTGTAGCCCCAGATGTTGTCGGTGACCGGCGTCTCTTCCACCGCGCTCAGCAGCTTCGCGAGCTCGCGGACGCGGGGCGTGATCCGTCCATCGAGCTCGCCGAGCACGAAGGCGCCGTGGCCGCCGTGGAGGATTCGTCCCGGCGCCACCCAGTCCGCCGCCCAGTTGACCAGACAGCCCACGGTCCGCTCGGCGCCGATGGCCTGCGCGATCAGCTCCTCGCTCAGCCCGTTCTGGAGCGAGACGATCGTCCCGCCGGGCGCCAGCCGCGGGGTGATCTCCCGGAGCGCCTCGGCCGTGTGGTGACTCTTGACGGCGAGGAGGACGAGCTCGAGATTGTCGCCGAGGCCGTCGGGGGTGACGGCCCGCGCGCGGGTCGTGGTCGCCGCGCCGTCCCTGTCCACGGTGAGCCCGCCCGCGTTGATGGCCTCGACGTGGGGAGCATAGCTGTCCACGAGGAGGACCT
>Ga0137409_10006334_pt1 | contig 12296 bp, 10 predicted proteins | sample CZODoug1_16funga_FD_122059 | JGI IMG/M metagenome (GOLD analysis project Ga0137409, IMG submission 122059) | Vadose zone soil fungal communities from Angelo Coast Range Reserve, California, USA - CZODoug1_16fungal (Hybrid Assembly) | ecosystem: Environmental > Terrestrial > Soil > Vadose zone... | reverse complement strand
TTGGGCCTTCTGTTGTCTGACGGCATCACGCCACCCATCCAATCCTTGTTCATCTATGACTGCAATCCAGTCGCCACCGCGCCCGACCAAAATGCGATCCTGCGCGGATTGGCCCGCGACGATCTCTTCACCGTCGTCCATGAACAAGTGATGACCGACACCGCCCGCTATGCCGATATCCTTTTGCCGGCGGTGACATTTCTCGAGCAGCACGAAATCAAGCGCTCTTATGGAAGCTACATCGTCGGCGGCGTGCAACCGGCCATCGAAGCCTGCGGGGAAGCCCGGCCCAACGAATGGGTCTTTGCGCAACTGGGCCGCGCGATGGGCTTTTCCGATGAACCATTTGGCTGGGACACCTCCACCAGTATGCGCAAAGTGGCCGACGCCCTCAGTCTTTCCGGCCAGCCGTGCGATCCGGCGCTTGCGCTGAACGGCGACGTCCAGGGCTATCCGTTTTCAGGCGGCAGGCCGGTGCAGTTTGAGAACGTGAGACCGCTCACACCGGATGGCAAAGTGCATCTTACCCCGGCGGCGCTAGGGCCTTCACCATTTCAATACCAGCCCGTGCGCCAGGAGAGTTTTCCGCTCGCGTTGGTAAGCGCCTCCAACAACAAAATGATTTCCAGTACGCTGGGCGAATTCAACTATCCCGAACTCTGGCTCACGCTTAATCCCGCCGACGCCGCGGCGCTGGGGCAGCGGGGTAAGGCCTGGGCGCGCTCCACGTTTACGTGGAACGTCGCGCTCGACGCGCTCGAATCGAACGGCAGACATCCGGAGCCGACGCAGAAGCCCCTGCCCTTCGTGCCCGCCGGCGTTTGAGCGGACCGTTTCCGTTCCTGGTCGTAGCACCGCTTGCGTTCGCGTCGTCGCTCGTATTGACCCCGATTTTGGTGCGCGTCGCGCGCTTCACCGGGTACCTGGATCATCCCGATCCGCGAAAGTCCCACGCGGAGCCGACCCCGCTCCTGGGGGGCGTCGCGGTCGCGGGCGCGCTGGTCCTCGCCGCGATTCTCGCGCGCTCCTTCTTCTCGACTTCATCCGCGCTCCCTCGGCCGGGTTTCTTCATCGGCGCCGCCCTGTCGCTCGGCATGGGGCTCCTCGACGACCGGCGTCCGATGCCGCCGCTCGGAAAGCTGGCGGGGCAGCTCGCGGCCGCCCTCTGCCTCGTGCTCTGGGGGCCGGAGGTCGATTGGATCCGCGCGAACCCGTTCGCGCTCATCGGGGCCATTCTCGGCGTGGTGGCCCTCCTCAACGCGATCAACTTCCTCGATGCGATGGACGGAATCGTGGGCGCCACGATCCCGATCACCGCGGCGGGGTTCGTCGCGATCGGCCTTCTTTACGGCGCGCCGGTCGACCTGGTCCTGGCATGGGGCTTGGTAGGCGCCGTGGCGGGGTTTCTCGTCTACAACGCCCCTCCGGCCCGGATCTTCCTTGGCGACGCGGGGAGCCATCTTCTCGGCTTCGCGCTCGCCGCGCTCGCTCTGCAATCGCTCCAGGGGCGGCCCACACTCGCCCACCTGTCGGCGGTGGCGCTCCTCCTGGCCTACCCGCTCTTCGACGTGATCTTCGTCATCGCCGTACGCCTCGCCGGCGGGCGTCCTGTCTACGTCGGTGGCGTCGACCACACGACCCATCGCCTCGGGCGACGATTCGGCAGATGGGGCGCGCTCGGCATAGTAGCCATCGCGGTAACGCTTAACGTGTGCATGGGAATACTTATTTGGGGCCTTTCGGACCCGCAACCGGTGATTGCGGCTGTCCTCATTTCTGGGCTTGGATATGCCATTTTTGGGGTCTACCTGAGACGAATCGGTCCCACCCCCTAGTTCGACATTTGACAAAGACTTTTTACAGCTGTATAGTCTCCTGGCCTAGGTTCCAACGGAGGTAAGTCGGAGCTCCGCTGGTCAATTGCGAGGCCAGAACGCCATGTCGCAGTCCCCAGATCCACTCCACGAAAAGGATCCGGCAGTGCCGGACATCCCGGAGTTGGACCCATTGGAGCGGTTGAGCCGAGGGCTCACCCAGTGGGAGCGCGAGCTCCTCGCGCAGCCCCGATCGCCCGCGCGTCCGCGCGCGTCCACCGATCTCGAGCGCGTCAACCACGTCCTCCAGGCCAGCCGTCAAGTCAGCGGGACGCTCGATTTGAACGAGCTTCTGGTTCGCATCGTCGATTCGGTCGTTCAGATCGCCGGCGCCGATCGTGGCTTTCTCATGCTGATGCGCGAAGACGGGAAGCTCCATTTCGAGATCGCGCGCAGCCGCGACCAATCGACGCTCCCCCCCGAAGAGTTCCAGATCTCGTGGAGCGTCGCCGAAGAAGCCGCGCACCGCCGGGAGACGGTCTGGGTGCCCGACGCGGTCGGCTCCTCCCTCTTCCAGGATCGGAAGAGCGTCCGCGAGCTCTCGCTGCGCACCGTAGTCGCCCTGCCGATTTTGAATACGGGCCGGGTCCTCGGCGTCCTGTATGTCGACTCCCACTCGATCGCGCACGAATTCACGCCGGAAGACATCGCGATCCTCGAGGGCTTCGCGGCCCAGGTGGCCGTCGCCCTGGAGAACGCGCGCCTTCACGAACAGCTGAAGGATTCGAAGAACCGCCTGGAGATCGAGAACCTCAACCTGCGCCGCGCGCTGAAAGAGGAATCGCGGTACGGCCTTCTCGTGGGCCGCAGCCCCAAGATGCTCCGTGTGATCGAACTATTGGAGAAGGTGATCCCGACCCAGGTCGCGGTCCTGATCCAAGGAGAGACGGGTACCGGGAAGGAGCTGATCGCCCGGGCGATCCATCTGAACGGCCCGAGGCGGGACAGCAACTTCATCGCGGTCAATTGCGGCGCGCTTCCCGAGAATCTCCTCGAGAGCGAGCTGTTCGGATATCGGAAGGGGGCGTTCACAGGCGCCGCCGAAGATCGGGTCGGCCTCTTCGAGGCGGCCGACGGCGGCACGCTCTTCCTGGACGAGGTGGGCGAGATGCCCGGCACGCTTCAGGTAAAGCTTCTGCGCGTGCTCCAGGACTCGCAGATCCGCCGCGTCGGTGACACGGTCTCCCGCCGCGTCGATTTCCGCCTGGTGACCGCGACCAACCGCGATCTCAAGGCCGAGGTCGACGCGGGACGCTTCCGCCAGGATCTCTTCTACCGGCTCAACGTCGTCCCCATCACGCTGCCGCCGCTTCGCGAGCGGGGCGAGGATGTGCTTCTCCTCGCGCAGCACTTCCTCGAGCTCTTCGCCAAGCAGCAATCGAAGGAGATCCGGGGCCTCACGTCGGAATCGCGGGAGCTGCTCCTCCGCCATCCCTGGCTCGGGAACGTCCGCGAGCTGGAGAACGCGCTGGCCCGGGCCGTGGCGCTCTCCGACAACGGGGCGACGATCGAGCCGGCGCTCTTCGGGCTCGGCCCGCCGGTCACGCGGCGCTGGGACGGCCAGCACACCCTCCGTGAGACGCTCGACGCGGTCGAGGCCGAGACGATCCGAGAGGCGCTCCGGCAGTCCGACTCCAACGTCTCCCGGGCGGCGCGCGCCCTCGGGGTCAGCCGCCAGCACCTCCACAATCGGATGAACGCGCACGGCATCCGCCGCTCCCGAATCCTGAGCGAATCCGCCGGATAGTGTCCGACGTCGCCGCGCGGCGGCTGGCGTCGCTTCGCGGAATTCTCATGCAGAGCGACGCGGACATCCGCGCGCAGTTTCCCGAATACTTCCTCACCCATTACTCCTGCCTCCGCATCATCCGGAATCCCGCGCGCATCGAGCACATCTTCCAGAAGGGCCGGGAGATGTTTCAATACCTGGAAGCCGACGGGAAGGACGTGCTCGATCTGGGCGCCGGCTTCGGTCTCGAGGCGCTCCTCGTGGCGATCTACGGGGCCCGGCGCGTCGTCGCGACCGAGATCGACCGCGACATGGTCGCGGTCGGGACGTACCTCGCCGAGAAGGTGGACCCACCGGCAACGAATTTTGAGTCGCGCTTCGCCGACGGAATTGGGATGGAATTTCCCGCCGGCTCGTTCGACGGCGTCATGGCCAACTGCGTCATCTCCCACGTGCGCGATCCGGAAGGATTTCTGCAAGAAGCGCACCGCCTGCTTCGCCCGGGCGGCGTCCTCTTCCTGAGCGATGAGAACAACTCGCTCTATCTCCCGGCGCGTCCGCGGAGGCGCCGCGGATGGAAACGGATGGAGCGCGAGCCCGACGGCCCCTATTTCGAGGTGCGGCGCGCGATGATCGGAGAGCACTTTCCGAGCCTCTCCTCGAATCAGCTCCTCGAGTCGACGCGGAGGACGCGCGGCCTCGTGGGGGCGGAGATCCAGGCAGCGGTCCGCGAGCTGCTCGAGACGGGGCGTGTCTCGCGCGAGCCAGCGTTCCGCTACCGGGACCCTCGGGACGGGCAGTACCCCAGGCGGGAGCTGAACCCGTTCCGGATGATGCGAAAATTCCGCGATGCGGGCCTCCATCCGGAGCTTCTCCCTGCCTTCCTCTCGCGCGGAATCGAGGTCCACCCGAGGCAGTGGATCAAGGACTTCCTCCGCTTTTTCTGCTCGCGATGGCCGGCGCTTTCGGTCTTCGTGTGGCCGATCATGAGGCTTCGAGGGCGAAAACCACGTTGACACCCGGGAGAACCCTCACCTAGGCTGGGCCATCGTGAAATTGGCGGCAGGGTTATCCCTCCTCGCGCTTTTGGTCGCGGCACCCGTCGCCGTCGCAACGCCGACCGGTACGCTGCCGCCGGCTCCCCCCGAGGTTCCCGCGCCGCTCGCCTTCACCGCCGTCGACCGGCCCGGGGATTCGGGGGACGCCATCCTCCTGACGTGGGGCGACCCGCCCGATCTGCCCGCCGACGCGGTGATCGAGATCCGCCGCGCCCAGCCGCCCGCGGACGAGTGGACCGACCTCGCCAAGGTCAAGCCCGGGGTCGGCCAGTACGTCGACACGACCGCCCGCGACGGGAACGTTTACCGGTACGAGGTACGCGTTCGCTCGGCGGGTACGGCCGATTCGACCGGCATCGCCGGGGCGGTGGGACCGCCTGTCGTGAGCGACCCGGCTGCCTCCCACGACAACTGGTTCCGCGCGGAGCGGACGAATTCCTTCATCGCCATGGGGCTCTTCACCGGCATCATCCTCGTTTCGATTCAGGTCGCGCGATCGGGGCGGCCGCTCTTCATCCGCAAGATCGCCGGCTTGAACGCCGTCGATGAGGCGATCGGCCGCGCGACCGAGCTGGGACGCAAGGTCCTCTACGTCCCCGGAATCGCGAGCGTGAACGACATCCAGACCGTGGCGTCGCTGGCGATCCTCGGCCACATCGCCCGCGCCTCGGCCCGATACGGCACCGACCTCGACTGTCCGAACCGCGACCCGCTCACCTTCGTGAGCGCGCGGGAGACGGTGCGCTCCGCCTTCCTGGCGGAGGGTCGCCCGGACCTCTTCCGGGAGGAGATGGTGAACTACATCACCTACGATCAGTTCGCCTATACCGCGGCCGTGTCGGGGCGGATGGTCCGCGAGAAGCCGGCGGCGAACTTCCTCATTGGACACTTCTTCGCCGAGGCGCTCATCATGGCCGAGACGGGGCAGTCGACCGGGGCCATCCAGATCGCGGGCACGGCCGACCCCGCGCAGCTTCCGTTCTTCGTCGCGGCCTGTGACTACACGCTGATCGGCGAGGAGCTCTTCGCGGCGGGGGCCTACCTCTCGCGCGAGCCGGTCCTACTCGGCTCGATCCGCGGGCAGGACCTGGCCAAGGCGCTTCTCCTTCTCTTCGGCATTGTCGGCATCGTGGCCGCCACCTTCGGGATCACCTGGTTCGCGACGGTGTTGAACACGCGATGAGCGGACTCGATCTCAGCTTCGGAAAAGTCGCCCTCTTCCTCTGCTTCGGTCTCCTCCCGATCGCCGGGTTCCTCCTCGGGCTGCGCGCGCCGAGCATCCGCCGTCAAGGACCGATCATCCTCGCGTTCCTCGCGGGGATCATCCCGATCCTATCCATCTACATCCCGAAGCGCTTCCTCGCCCACCCCGAGATGGGGATGAGCCCCCGGCTGGACCAGTACCTCATCATCGTCGCCGGATTCGCCCTCCCGCTCGGCATCGTGAACGTGATCCAGAACAGCTCTCGCAAGGCGATCCGGCGCGAAACGGGCTGGCCGTTCGCGGTGGTGCTCCTCGTGGGCCTCTTCGTCATGGGCTCGTTCGGCATCTACGGCGCCTGGACGGGGGAGGGAATCGGATTCCGGGTGGATGGGACCTCCACGCCGTTCAAGTGGATGGAGGAAAACTGCTTCAAGCCGCTTCAGTCGACCATCTTCGCGCTCCTCGCGTTCTTCATGGCGAGCGCCGCCTTCCGCGCCTTCCGCGCGCGAAACGCGGAAGCGACCATTCTCCTCGTGGCCGGGGTCCTCGTGATGATGGGCCGCGTACCGCTCTTGGAGTTCATCGCAACCCCGTTCCCCCCACTCATGCCCGCCGCCGCGGCCGCCAGCCAATGGCTCGGCAAGCTGACAGAGTGGATCATGGACGTGCCGAACAGCGCGGCGCAGTCCGGAATCATCATCGGGGCGGCGCTTGGCGCCGCCGCGATGGCGATTCGCGTGATCCTCGGAATCGAGCGCTCCTACCTCGGCTTGGGGAAGGGGGACTAGGTGGCCGGTCTTCTCGACAAGCTTCTCAAGATCGACCGGCGGTGGATCTTCTTCTTCGTCGCCCTGAGCGTGACCGTCCCGATCCTCGTCCCGCTCGGCCTCCCGATCTCCACGACGAGCGCTACGCAGATGGCGTTCGATTTCGTCGAGGCACTCGAGCCCGGCGACGTCGTCCTGCTCTCCTTCGACTACGGCCCTTCCTCGGCGCCCGAGAACGACCCGATGGCAGAGGGATTCATGCGCCACTGCCTGTCCCGGGATCTTCGTGTGGTCGTCTGCGTCCTGTACCCGTTGGGCGCGCTCGGCCTGGCGAACAACGTGGTCGCGCGCATCGGCCATGAGTTCCCGAACAAGGTCTACGGCACCGACTACGTCAACCTGGGATACAAGGACGGTGACCGGGCGGTGATGCGCCGATTGGGCGACAGCATCGCGGACGCGTTTCCGACGGACGTGAATGGACGCCCGATCGCGGATCTGCCGATCTTCCACGGGGTCCGCTCGATCCGGCAGGTCAAGGTGGTCTTCACCGCGGCCACCGGGCTGATCGGGGAATGGTGGATCACGTTGGTCCACGCCCAGTTTGGCACCCCCGTGATCATCGGCCCGACGGCCGTGAGCGCGCCGAAATACTACGCCTACATCAGCTCCGGGCAGCTGGCCGGGATGCTGGGCGGCATGAAGGGAGCGGCCGAATACGAGCAGCTCATAGGGAAGAAGTATCCCGTGCTGGGCAACTACTACAAAGGGACCCGCCTCTTCACCGCCGTGAAGGGCATGGACGCGCAGACGGCGATCCACTTCGTCATCATCGTTTTCATCCTGATCGGAAACGTGGCGTTTTTCGCGTCGCGGCTCCGGCAGGGGAGGAGCTAGCGGCGTGGGCGATCTCTTCGGCACCTGGCTCGCCGCGCTGCTGACGCTGGCTGCCTTCTCATTCCTCTACAAAGACAATCCGATCTACCGGTTCGCCGAGAGCCTCTTCGCGGGGGTTTCGCTGGGCTACTACGTCGGAATCGTCCTCGACCAGACCCTCAAGCCGAATCTCTTCGAGCCGCTCAAGACCAATTTCGGCCTCAACTGGGACCTGATGCTGGCCGGTGTCCTCGGAGCACTCCTCTACGTGCGCTATGTGCCGCGGATCGGGTGGGTGGCCCGTTACGGGCTCGCGGTCTACGTGGCGTACTACATCGGCGTGGAGTTCACGCAGAAGATACAGGGCGAAGTGATGCCGCAGCTGGCTCGAACGATTCGACCGTTGAACCAGTGGTCGTTGGCGAGCGTCGGCGCCTTCTTCGCCTCGCCGAGCCTCGTCTCGCTTTTGGCGATCGTGGGGACCTACAGTGTGCTCGTCTATTTCTTCTTCTCGAGGGAGCACGGCCGGGTCATGAGGCCCATCTCACGCCTCGGGATCTGGTTCCTCATGATCTCCTTCGGCGCGGCGTTCGGTTTCACCGTGATGGGGCGCGTGGCGCTCCTCATCGGGCGGCTCAACTTTCTTATTTTGGACTGGATCTATCCGACTCTGGGGATCTGAGGGCCGGATTCACCACAGGAGCCACCTTCGCCGGCTCGCCTGACGGCGCCCCGGGACCCTTCTCCGCCCCCGTACCCTTGGCCGCTCCACCCTCCGGCGAAGCCTTGAAGTTGACCATCGGCACCGTCGTTTTGTTTCCGGCCGGGTAGTCGACCGTCACGATGTCGCGAAGCGCGGCGATGCGGTGCGTGAGTCCCGCTATCGTCTCGGTCGCGGCGCGGATGCGCGCGACCTTGTCGCGGGTCTCGGGCGGAAGGCCGGGGTGGACGAAGAGGAGCTGGGCGTTCCCCTGGATCACTTGCAGGGGATTGTTGATCTCGTGGTTCAGCGCGACCGCCATCGCCGAGACCGCCTTCATGCGCTCCGCCCGGAGGCGCTCTTCGGAGGCCTGGTTGACGGCGAGCGCGTTTCGAACCTTGATCGGGAGCTGAAAGCGGATGTCCCACTCCGTGAGCGGCTTCATGAAGTAGTCGGCCGCGCCGAGGGTCAGGCTTCGCTCGATGTCGTCGGGCGCGGTGGACGCGCTCGCGACCAGCACCGGGATGTCCCGGAGGCGGTCGCTCTTCTTGACCGCCAGGAGGACGTCGAATCCGTTCGGCGAGGGCATCATCAGGTCGAGCAGGATGAGATCGATTTTCTCCTTCTCGAGAATCTCGAGCGCCTGATTCCCGTTCTCCGCCTCGGAAAACGCGTACTCCCCCTGACGCAGAACCATGCGCAGGAGCTTTCGGTTGTGGGCCTCGTCGTCAACGAGGAGTATGTGGTGCGGCATTTGCTCCCTTCTCGAGCAGCGCGCGGATTCGGCTGATCAGCTCGTCCGCGCTCACGATCGGCTTGGAAATGTAGTCATCGGCGCCCGAATCTTGAAGAAACCGCTCGCGCGAGCCCTTCATCGCGTGGGCCGTCGCGAGCAGGATCGGCACGCGGCTCGTCTCGGGATTGCTCTTCAGCCGCCTGCAGATCTCCAGCCCGTCGACGGCCACGCCGTCCCAGAGGCTGTTCGAGAGCGACACGTCCATGATGATCAGGTCGGCCCCTCCCGAGCGCGCGCGGGTCACGACGAGCGCCGGATCCTCGGTCACCTCCACCTCGAACTTTGCCGACCGGGTGAGGATGAGCTGGAAGAGCTTCGCGTTCATGGGATCGTCTTCCACTACGAGAATTCGCGTCGCCATAGGCTCCTTACGTGGCTTCGGCGCGGGAGCCGATCGTGGCCGGGAAGGCCAGAGTCACCCGCGTCCCTCGGTTCAACCCCTCGCTCTCAACCCTGATCGTACCGCCCATGTTCTTCACCAGGGCCTGGGTGATCACGAGGCCGAGGCCCGTGCCGGAGTGCCGCCGCCGATACGACGAATCAACCTGGCTGAATTTCCTGAAGAGCCTCGCGTGGTGCTCGGGGGCGATCCCGACTCCGGTGTCTTCGATTGAGACCCGCGTCTCTTCGGTCGCCGCGTCGCGCCAGGCCCGGACCCTCACCTCTCCTTTGTCGGTAAACTTGACCGCGTTCCCAAGCACGTTCAGCAACACCTGGCGCATTCGGGCCGGGTCCAGGGCCACGTCCAGGAACTCCACCGGATTGTCTACCAACAACTTAAGTCCCTTTTGGGCCACCAAGGGCCGGATGGCCTCCACCGCGGATTCGATCGCCGGGCGGAGGTCCCCGTGGACGAGGCGCAGCTCGAGGCGTCCGGCGGCGACCTTGGCCAGGTCGAGGAGGTCGTTGATGACCCCCAGGAGGTGCTCGGCCGATTCCCGAATCGAGCGGGCGAACTCGCGGCCCTCCTCCTCGGTCTTGTGGACGTTCTGCTCGAGGAGCATCGCGAATCCGATGACCGCGTTCAGGGGCGTGCGGAGCTCGTGCGAGGTGTTCGCGAGGTAATCGTTCTGGAGCCGCTGCGCCTCCTCCAGCTCCCGGTTGACCGCTTGGAGCTTCTCGTTCACCAGGGCGACCTCCCGCGTACGCCCGCGAAGGTCCTGCTCCTGCTCGTGGCGGTCGGTGACGTCCCGCCCCACGAGGACCATCGCCCGGAGGGCGTTCCCGCGGTCGAGCGCGGCCGAGAGCCGCACCTCGGCGGCAAAACGCGTTCCGTCCCCGCGCACGAACCAGATCAATCCCGAGAATTCTCCCGCCGACCGGGCCATGTCGAAAAGCGTGGCGCCGTTCGCCCCGGCATCGGCCGGAACCGCGAGCTGATCCAGGCGAATTCCGACGAGCGCTCCCGCGGCGGCGCCGAGGGCATGCTCCGCGGCGGCGTTCGCGTGCGTGATCTCGCCCGCGAGGTCGAGGCCCAGGAAGATCTCGCCGGTGCTCATCATGTAGGAGGCGAGGAGCTGGTCGCGGTGCTCGAGGCGAAGCCGCTTCAAGCCCGAGAGGAGCTGGGCGCCGATCCACCGGAGGAGAGCGCCGCGCTCGGACTCGAGCGCGCTCCCGCCCGGAAGGAAGCACTGGAGCACCGCCGGAAGGTCGCCCTGGTCGGCAAGCGGAATGGAGACGACGACCGGGCGAGGACCGAGGCCCTCGGTTCTCGCGGGGAAGCGCCACTCCGGTACCGAGTCCGGGTCGCGCGCGATCTGCATCTCGCCGAGCCAGGCCGCGCGGCTCGCGGGCGAGCGGGCGTCGGGGCCGACCGCGTCGGGGAGGAGTTCTGCCTTGGCTCCCTCCGGAAGACCGCGCGTCGCCGCGACCGCGAATTCGGCCCGACCCGGGCGGTGGAGATAGAGGGCCCAGTGCGGGATCCCGGTTCCCGTGGCGATCGCCTCGAGCCCCTGTCGGATCAGCTCCTGCTCGCCGTCCGCGTGGGCCAGCGTCTCGGCGACCCGATAGATGCTGAGCTGCGCCTGGAGCGCGTGATTCCGCTCGATCTCCGCCCGGCGGCCCCGATAGCGTCGATAGGCGAGGGCGGAAAGCACCGGCGCCGCCAGGAGGGCAATCCACGGCGCGCCGAGGCTCCACGTGGCGGTCACCACGCAGATGCAGAGGAGGACCGCCACGACCGCGTCCCCGATCGCGGCGCTCCGGATCTGCGACGCCCGGCTGACCGGGCTCGGCGTCGCGGGCGTGGAGCCTGGAGCATGTGTGCTGCGCTTTTGCTTCCGCACGGTCGTTACCCCTGCTGACTAGGGAGAATGGGTCGGAGGGAACTATCGGCAGCGCGGGGCTGGAACTGGAGCCGGGCGGAGTGGTTTTTGAGGGGAGAGCTTCCCGGTAGCGTTCGAAACCACAAGGAATTATCATTCCGCCCGTGCGACCGACACCGCTCCTCCTGGCCGCCCTCATCCTCCCCGTCGTGCTTTTCCTTTCCGGCTGCTCGAACAGGGTCGAGCGCATCGTGGGGAACGAGCGGCTGATCCGCGGTCCGGGGGGCCTCGGCACGACCGTCATCCAAGGTCCCGCCGTCGACCGCGACACGTACGTGACCCCCGGCACCGCGAACTTCGGCACCAGCCTCCTGGTCGGCCGGAGCTCGACCTACGAGGCGCACGCCTTCTTCAAGTTCGCGTCGTTCACGCTCCCCGACACGAGCCGTGCGGGGTTCACCCCGGGGGAGGTGCTGTTCGAGCTCGCGCAAGACACGCTGCGGCGGTCGCCCGTCACGCTCGACCTGGACTTCGGCCTCACCAATGCCGCGATTCCGGACAGCGCGGTGCTCGCGTGGCCGGGGCCGACCCTGGGCACCTCACTCGGCTCCACCACGTACGATTTCGCCGGCCCCATCCTGATCAGCCTGGGTCCCGGAAGCTTCTCCGAGTACAAGCAGTGGGCGCTCAATCCGGGGTCGGTGCCCGGGTTCATCCTCCGCGCGCCGCTCGTGCAGGGAGTCGCCGGGTTCCGGGCGGGCGCGGCGCGGTTCCGGGTGCCCTACTCGTGGGATAACGGCGGCACGACGGTCTTCGACACGACCAACACGACCGTGACGTTCGACGCCTACGTCCACCCGCCGATATCGCCGACACCGACCGGCTCGGACACGGCTCTGGTGCTTGGAGGCGGTTTCGAGGCGGGTCTGGCGATTCACGCTCCGGTCGCCGCGGTCGCGCCGGGGGCCTCGGTCAATCAGCTCCGTCTCGTCCTCGCCGTGATCGACTCGCTACCGGGAGTGGACGGG
>Ga0137409_10006333_pt1 | contig 12297 bp, 13 predicted proteins | sample CZODoug1_16funga_FD_122059 | JGI IMG/M metagenome (GOLD analysis project Ga0137409, IMG submission 122059) | Vadose zone soil fungal communities from Angelo Coast Range Reserve, California, USA - CZODoug1_16fungal (Hybrid Assembly) | ecosystem: Environmental > Terrestrial > Soil > Vadose zone... | reverse complement strand
TCTGTCAATCTTTAATTTTAGGGTAGAGGGACTTGAGTTTGGTGCGTGCGTCGTTGATTTGGGATTGCCAGTCGACCCCACGCTGCTTCTCATTACTCGACGTGGACCACGCGGCGGTTTCCGCCGCAAGTTGCTTGGTGTCACCAAACCGGCGGTCGTGCAAACATTGACGCGTCAGCGCACTCAGTTCGTTTTCCGCAATGTTGAGCCAACTGCCGTGCTTGGGCGTGTACCGAAACTCGAGCCGCCGGACCAACTGCCGTGCCCGCGCCGCGTCAAACGCCTCGTAAAACGCGCCCATCGTGTGCGTGTTTAACCCTAGGCGATTTCCGGAAAAGAGCTTACCTTTTCAGGGGGTTGACGCTGGATTGATCAAAATGTCGTACTTGGGTAATTTCGGATCGCGCTTCAACCGCGCTTCAACTGCCTCCATCGCCACCTTCCCGAGCGCAATCCCCTTTGTGTATACGTGACGGCTGAGTTCCACTACCGGATGCAGCCCCTTCCAGGTCATCTTCTTGGCCCATCCCAGCATCGTCTCGACATCGAGCAGTTTCGCTCCATTCCACTTCAACTCCAAGATACCCCAACATCTTTCGATGGGATTATATGTGCTGTGATACGGTGGATAATACAGCACATGAATCGATCTCTTGATGACATCAGCAAACTGCACCATGCGAGACAAAAATTGTGTCCGTCTGCCACTGCTCTCTGGACCATTGTCCATTTTGATCTGGAGCTGACGCGTGGCTGCTTTCTCTTGCTCATCCATCGCGTTCCACTTGGCTTCGATCGTATCGACGAGGAAGTCACTCGTTTTATATGAACTGCCAAAGGTTATGTGCAGCGCAGCACTCTCTTCATCCACAATCCCACAGGGGATATACTTCTCCTCGCACCCCATATCGTGATCACTCGCTCGGTGGTCGCCTCGCGTCACACCCCCGCGTGAAAACTCGCCAATCTTCACGGTCGCTTTCCAATCGATACTCCAACGTTTGACGCCTTCAGATGACATGGCTTGGGCCTCTTTTTTTTATATGAGCAAAGATCGCATCAGTCTCTTTGAGCTTCTTTTGCGGCTTGGCTTTCATCACCCTGCGCAAGCGATACCCTAGGCGATTGAGCACCGCGGCCATGGTACTGGGCGAGGGCAATTGCTCCTCGCTATACCCCTGTTCTCTCAGCGCTTGCAAGGCCGCTTGGGCCGTGAGGCGTGTGGAGGTCAAGCTGGTGCGAAAGGTCGGATCCTGTTGCGCATGGGCATCGGCAAGTTGACGCAGCGCTTGGGCGGCCTGCAGATGTTGCTCTTCCCAGCGTTTGCGGCCACTGAAAGCGGATTGAGCCCCCAGACAGCGGATCCCGCTTCGGCGCTCGGCCAGGCCCAGCGCGACGGTCTGGCGCCCCCACCCAAAGACCACTTCCGCCATCAGGGGGTCGCCCTCACCATATTTCAACGTCATCTCGGCCTCAAAAGATCGCCGTGCGGGGCCGGTCAGTTTGGATGCCGCGAGGCGGAGATCGGCGATTGGCGATGGTGTGAGCGACGGCTGGCTTGGCAACGTGGCGTGCGGCATGTACATGAGAGGTCCTCGTACATAGAGTCCGGGTTCACATTCCTGGAGGATCATCTGCGCATGCCTACTCTAACAGAGTACGATCTTTTCCGGAAATCGCCTGCATCGGACTTATAGTTCATTTTATCTTATAGGACAACGTGCCGATAAGATAGGGAGAATCGGGTATCCACGCGTGCCTATCCCCGGTGATACGCCTTCAAGGAGTCTATCATGGCTATTGCCACCATTCCGTCGATTGCCACGGAGATACGCCCCCTGTTTGCGGGGCGCTCCGGCCCGCTCTGGCAGGTCGAGTTCACCGGCCTCGGCCTGCCCCTGGCTGCCAGCGATCTCCCGACCTCGCTCCAGATCGCCGTCGGCCCGTCGACGAGCAGCCCTCCGCCTACGTATAGTGTCCACAGAACCCTGCAGGTCGCCCACCCCGCTATCGGGATGACGGTGAACCACTCAGTGTGAACCCACGGTGCCCTCCGCCTCTGGGCATGCCGTCCGCTGCGTGCCGGCGCTGCCGGCGAGCGGCATGGGAGTGCTGCCCTTTCTGCCTCATCGGCCACGACTATGAACGGAGATAGATGGCAATGCCGGCCTGGAGGATGTGGAGAGGAAGCAGGACGCATTTCATCCGGGCTGGCCGAATGGTCGTGTGCAGTGCTGTGAGTAACGCTTCTTGAGGAAGTGTGATGACCTCTTGGAGCATTTGTCCCTGGATCAACTCGGTCAGGATGGAAGCTGCAGCGCGGCTGATGATACAGCTATCCCCACGAAACCGCACCGCCGTGATCGTCTGATCCGCACTGACGTTCAGTTCCATCCGAATGCGGTCTCCACACAGCGCATTGACGGCTTCGTACGCCACTTCGGGCGCCGGGAGGGCACCATAATTACGCGGATGGCGAAAATGCTCGAAAATAGTCTCGCTGTACTGCAGCGTCATAGCGGGACACCTTTACCCTCTGTCCTGCCGCTGCTGACTCAGCGGCAGATGACTGCCGCCGTAGCGGGTCGCCACAACTTCAGCGAGAATCGCCAGCGCAATCTCTGGCGCACTCCGTCCACCAAGGTCCAGACCAATCGGCACACGGATACGCCGCAGCGCTTCTTCAGGCACACCGTCTTCGCGCAAAAATTGCCGGAGACCCTCGCCCCGGCGGCGGCTCCCTAAGACACCGATGTAACCCACCGGACTCGATAGGACATGACGCAGGATCGGCAGATCATATTTGTAGTCATGCGCCACGAGAATCACCGCGGTGCAGGAAGACAGCGGTAGGGTTTTGACGATCTCGGAAGGCATCCCTACCAGGAGTGTATCCGTCGCGGGGAAGCGCTCAGGTGTCGCAAAGCGCGGCCGGCTATCCACCACGATCGTGTGGAAACCGATGGGCCGGGCTAGCTGCACCAGCAACATCGCCATATGGCTGGCTCCGACGATGATGAGTGTGGCCGGCGGTGTATGGACCTCCACAAAGACCCGCGCTGTCGTGTGGGAAAGGGCTGCGCCCTGCGCCGACACAGTCGCGCCAAGCGCAAAGGACAGAGTGCGCGAGAGTCCCCGCGCCAGGTCGGGTAGCACGGCCGTGCAGACTGCCTGCTCCAGCGTGGCGTCACCAAGTGAACCGAGAGTATAGCCATCGTCAAGAAGCAGCAGCTTCGCCCCCATCGTCGCGCCGTCCAGGCAGGTCATCAGTGCCCCTGAACCACCCCTGTCGAGGTGCGACTTCAGGGCGGTGTACAGGTCAAAGAGTTGGGAATGCTCAGCGCTGAGTGGTTCGAGGAACACCTCAATCGTCCCAGCGCACGACAGCCCAAGCTCCCAGGCCTCCTCATCCCCAAGCGGCAACTCAATGAGGCGCGGCACCTGGGTGGCCAGCATGGCCTCCGCTTGCTCGATGACGTGCGCATCCACGCAACCACCAATGGTCACTGCGCCAAAGATTTCTCCTCCCTCTCCGACCCACATTTTTGCCCCCTCCTTGCGCGGGGACGTTCCTACGGTATTGACCAGGGTGGCGAGGGAGACACGCCGATTAACTGACCGAAGCTGTTCGAGCTGCTGGAAGAATTCGTGCATGAAATTTATACCAACGGAGTAGCTTTGCGCAGGAGCGTCTCGTAGTCCTGCTGGGTATCTACGTCCTCAGGGAAGGCATGATCCACTGCCACGTCACGCACCCAGTCGGGATGCGCGTCCAGGATCTTCCAGGCGGCCTTATCACCGCTGAGTTGGCGCAACTGGTCAAAGAGTTCATACGCAAAGACCATCGGATGGCCCCGACGACCACGATACGAAGTCAGGGCAATGCGACCACCTTGCGTCCTCCAGTCCTCCGCCACCTGGTCGATCACCGCGCTGTCTACCCCGGGCTGATCCCCAAGGAGCACCATCACGGCCTCGGCACGCGGGTCGATAGTGGCCATACCGGCTTTGTAGGAGCCAGAGCAGCCTTCGGTGAAAACAGGATTAACAATAACCTTGGCACGTGTGTTGCGCAGCCGGGGCTGGATCTCATCCGCGGCACGGCCCAGGACCACAATCACCTCATCGAGCGCACTGGCAGACTCAGCCTGTGCCATGACCCAGTCGAGCAGGATCGTGCCCTGAAAAGGCAGCAACTGCTTCGGTTGACCCATGCGGCTTGAGGTGCCAGCAGCGAGTATGAGTCCAGAGATAAATTTTTGCATGGGAAAAGCCCCTCACCCTAACCCTCTCCCAGAGGGAGAGGGAACAGAATAACGTTCTGGCTCGCGGTCAAAACCCGCCTTGCAGCCAAGACCGCAGAAGAGAAAAGTCTTCCCGTCATAGGCGGACGTATATCTCGCCCCAGCGGCCTGGACAGTCATCCCACACACGGGGTCCACAACCGCCGTGTCTGGCCTCACGGTTGTCGTGTCCGACAGCATGTCAGCAGCCGCGACAGCAGTACGGGTTCCGTCAACAGCCTTGTTGCTGCGTCGCAGTTGGAGGATCTCAGCCATGATACTGAAACCAATTTCAGGGGGTGTGACGGCGCCAAGATGCAGTCCGGCAGGGCACTTGACGCGCTGCAGCAACTCTGGCTGTACGCCCTTGTCGCGTAAATACTGGAAGATCGTAGCGGCTCTTTTGCCACTGGCGACCAACCCAAGATAACAGGCACTGGTATCGATGACGGCCTCGAGCGCCTCTTCGTCGTACGCACCTTGCGTTGCTACCACCACATAGCTCCGTGGGCTTATCCTGGTGCGGACTGCCTCCAACTGCGCATAGAGGGTTTCAGCATCGGGAAAGCGCTCCCTGGTTGCGGCGGGGTCGCTGACGCAGACGCTGAAATCCAACAGGGCTCCAAAGCGTGCCAGAGCCTGGGCGACCGGCGTCTCACCAATGACGAGCAGTTCAGGCCGAGGCAGAAATGGCTCAACGAAGATTTCCAGCGCCCCCTGACTGGCGCACGTCATGACAAAGTCATAGACGTCCTCCTGGGGCACAGAACTGTGCTGGAATTCAGGACTGATGCGCAGTAACCGCGATTTGCCGTCCGCCAGGGCCTTGAGGGCTTCTTGAATCACCGTGGGTTGCGCACAACTACCTCCCACCCAGCCTGTGAGCGTGCCATCGGCTCTGATGAGGGCCTTGGCTCCGGGGTAGGCAGCAGTCGGTCGCTGGCACGCGACCACCGTGGCGAGGGCGAAAGGCTCCCCCTCAGCGCGCCACCGACTGGCTTGCTCGAAGAACGTATCCCACATACCAGGCCTATCCCCTCTCTAGTGCTGCGCACCGCAGTTGTCCCGCCAGTTTGGCGGGGTGAGTTCCCTTCTTAACCTAATCTGTCACTCCACGGGCGCGCAGGCATTGCCAGACCTTTTGCGGCGTGATGGGAATGTCAATATGACGTACACCGAGGTGCCACAGGGCATCGACCACGGCATTCACGATAGCCGCCGGGGCTCCCACTGTGGCTGACTCGCCTATGCCCTTGGCTCCCAGAGGGTGATGGGGCGAGGGGGTACACGTCTTGTCCGTCTCCCAGTTTGGCGTCTCCATCGCGGTCGGTAACAGGTAGTCCATAAAACTCCCCTGCTGGATGTTCCCCTGGGCATCATACGAGATCTCCTCGAACAAGGCGGGAGCCAGGCCCATGGTGAGGCCGCCATGGATCTGCCCCTCCACGATCATGGGGTTGATAATGTTGCCACAGTCATCAACCGCCACGAAGCGGCGAATTTTCACTTCACCCGTGCCCTTGTCGATATCGACGACGCAGATATAGCTGCCGAACGGGAAGGTCAGGTTGGGCGGATCATAGTAGGACACCGCCTCCATGCCGGCCTCCATCCCCTGGGGATAATTGGTGTACGCCGCAAAGGTGATCTCCTGGATGGTCTTCGAGCGCTCTGGAGAGCCTTTGACGAAGAACTTCCCGGGCTCCCACTCCAGGTCCTCCTCGCTCGCTTCAAGAAGATGCGCCGCGATTTTCCGCGCCTTGTCCCGAATCTTCCGGGAGGCAATGGCCGCCGCCGCCCCCGCGGTCGGGGTGCTGCGGCTGGCGTACGTGCCGAGACCATATGGAGCCGTGTCGGTGTCACCCTCTTCGACTTGAATATCAGCCACCGGGATCCCCAACTCTTCGGCGAGGATCTGGGCGTAGGTCGTCTCGTGCCCCTGCCCTTGCGATTTCGTCCCGAAGCGCGCAATAACCTTGCCCGTAGGATGGATGCGGATTTCGCAACTATCGAACATCTTGATACCCAGGATATCGAAGTGCTTGGACGGACCGGCCCCGACGATCTCAGTAAAGCTCGAAATACCTATGCCCATGATCTCGCCCCGTTGCCGTTTTTCAGCCTGTTCCCGTCGCAGTTCGGCATAGCCGATCTTGTGCATGGCGAGATCGAGGGCCGCACCATAGTTGCCGCTGTCGTATTCCCAACCGAGAGCGGAGGTGTAGGGAAAACGGTTGGGCTGGATGAAATTCTTTTTGCGGAACTCGGCTGGATCCATCTGCAACTCGTGCGCCATGATATCCACCATGCGCTCGATGGTATGCACGGCCTCGGTCACCCGGAAGGAACAGCGGTAGGCGATGCCGCCTGGCGGCTTATTGGTATAGACCCCGTCGACCTCGACATGGGCCGCTCGAAAGTCATAGGAGCCGGTACAAATGTGGAACAGACCTGCAGGAAATTTTGAGGGATTGGCCGCCGCATCGGTATAGCCATGATCAGCGAGCGTTTTAATGCGCAGCGCCGTGAGCGTGCCGTCCCGTTGCGCCGCCAACTCAGCGGTGATGTGATAGTCGCGAGCAAAGGAATCGGCCTGCAGATTCTCCATGCGGTCCTCGATCCACTTGACCGGTTTCCCCGTCAGCACCGCCGCTGCCACCGCGATGACGTAGCCCGGATAGACCGGCACTTTGCCGCCAAAACCCCCGCCGATGTCCGGAGAGATGATGCGGATCTTGTGTTCGGCCAGGCCCACGTGTCCGGCCACGAGCGCGAAGACCGTGCGAATGGCGTGCGGCGCCTGAGTGGTCATCCATATCGTCAACTGGCCAGAGACACGGTCAAACTGGGCCACACAACCGCAGGTCTCGATGGAGGAGACATGGATGCGGGGGATATACATATCCTCCTGCACCGTCACCTCAGCGTCTCGGAAGGCTCTGTCAGTGGCGGCCTTGTCACCGACCTCCCAGTGGAAGATACGGTTATCCGTCTTGCCGGGCTTATCGGTCCGCAGCACCGGCGCTCCAGGTTCGAGAGCCTTGAAGGGATCAACGACAACGGGGAGTGGCTCGTAGGCAACCTCGACCGCCGTGACCCCGTCCGCCGCGGTGTAGCGGTCCGTGGCCAGGACCGCCGCCACTTCCTGGGCTTGATACATCACTTTCTCGACCGGCAGGACCATCTGCATGTCAGACATCAGGGTCGGCATCCAGTGCAGGTTATACTTGGCGAGGGTGGCGCCGGTGATGACGTCCAGGACGCCGGGCATGGCCAGCGCCTTGGAGGTATCAATGTGCTTGATGGTGGCATGCGCATAGGGGCTACGAACGATATCGAGATACAGCATGCCCGGCAGTTCGATGTCATCCACGTACGTGCCCTGACCCCGGATAAAACGTGGGTCTTCCTTGCGCTTCACGGAGTGGCCCATGCCGCCGACTGCGGGTGATGTTCTGGGTGTCATGAAGTCTCTCCTTGCCGTATCTTCTCCGCCGCATACTGCACCGCTTTGACAATGTTGACATACCCCGTGCACCGACACAGATTGCCGGAGATGGCCCAGCGGATCTCTTCCTCGGTCGGTGCAGCGTTATGCTGCAAGAGCGCATAGCCGGTCATGAGCATGCCCGGTGTGCAGAAGCCACACTGCAGACCGTGCTCCTGCCAGAACCCTTCCTGGATGGGATGCAGTTGCCCATGCTGCTCCAGTCCTTCCACCGTCAGCACGTCGCGCCCATCGGCCTGGACAGCGAAGAGCGTGCAGGATTTAATGGGTTTGCCATCTAAGAGCACCGTGCACGCCCCGCAGTGGGTGGTATCGCACCCGATGTGCGTGCCAGTCAAGCGCAGGACATCACGCAGGAAATGGACGAAGAGGAGCCGCGGCTCGACCTCAGCTTCGCGAGTAATACCATTGACGGTGACCCGAATGCGATGTGTGGCCATGACCACTTCCCTCCTACCTACGCCACCTGCCCACCGGCGCGCTCCAGGGCACGGGTGAGCGCTCTGGTCGTCAGCACCCGCACCATATCGCGCTTGTAGGCGATTGAGCCACGCAGGTCTGCTTCGGGTCTGGCCGCCTCAGCCGCGAGCTGCGCCGCCTGCGTGATGCTGTCCTGGTCCAGGTGCTTGCCCTGGAGAAAGGCCTCTGCAGAGTGCACCTTCAGTGGTATGGGACCAACATTGGTCAGACCAATCCCGGCGCGTGCACAGATGCCCGTAGCATCGATGGTCACCTGCGCCGCCACGCCAACGATGGCGAAGTCTCCGACCTTACGTTCCAATTTGACGTACGCTCCGCCGCTGCCAGCGGTTGGGGCAGGGATACGGATTTCTGTCAGAATTTCATCAGGACGTAGGGCGGTGGTGAAGAAATCGGTAAAGAACTCGGCAACTGGAATGGTGCGCTCGCCATCGAGGCCAGTAGCCACGATCTCAGCCTCCAGGGCGAGGAGGGTCGCTGGATGATCGTTGGCCGGATCAGCATGGGCCAGGTTCCCACCAATGGTGGCGAGGTTGCGCACCAGCGGGTCACCAATAACCCGAGCGGTATCGCACACAATAGGATATTGCGCCCGCACAAGTTCGGAACGTTCGAGGTCGGCCTCGCGAGTCAGCGCCCCTATACGCAAAAAACCATTGCGTTCGTGGAGACGATCTAAGCCTGGGATACGGTTGATGTCGATGAGGTACGCCGGCGTTGCCAATCTGAGTTTCATAAGCGGGATAAGGCTTTGCCCCCCAGAGAGGAGTTTCGCCTCGGAGCCATAGTGGCGCAGCAGAGTAAACGCTTCATGCAAGGTGGTAGGAGCAAAATACGCAAATTGAGGGGGAATCATGTTGCCTTACCTCCCACTGAGCCCTCTGGCACCCCCTCGCCTTCTCTGACGAAGGGCTGGCACGGGTAAAGCAACCCCATGCTTTCGCGTATCTTAAAGTGACTCTCTAGACGCTGTCAAGATGTGGTTTGCATGCCCTGCTGGACTGGAAGTCTTCCCATCCCTGTGCACGCCCACGGGCACTGTGCCATAATAGCCTGTGCCTTGCCTCGATGCCACCTGGCGTGAACTCGCGAAGAACCAGGGAGGCCGTCGTGAGTGACATTTCGTCCGCTCTCTCGGTGGCGCAACGGCTCATCCACGTGCTGGACCACCTTAGGATCCGCCAAGGATGGTTTTTATGGTGACGGCAGTGCCTGTGTCATCATGCAACTGATCTTCGTATTGTTGCTGTTTTTCATGTTCCCTGCAACCGCTCGTGCACAGGCTTCGTTCAGTTTGAGTATGCCTGTCGCCTGTGAACTGGGGAAAACATGCTGGCTGGTCAATTACCCGGACACCGACAGAACCGAGAACAGCGCCAAAGATTTTACCTGTGGGCCCTTGTCATACGATACCCACGACGGGACAGATTTCGGTATCCGTGATCTGGTCGCGATGAAAACCGGCGTTCCCGTGCGGGCGGCAGCAGCGGGCACAGTAGCAAGATACCGTGATGGTGTCGCAGACCGTATGCCCTCAAAAGACGACATCAAAACCATGCTCGCGGCAAAGAAGGGGTGCGGTAACGGCGTGGTGCTGGATCATCGGAACGGATGGCAAACACTATATTGCCATATGAAGAAAAATAGCCTGGCTGTAAAAGCAGGTCAGGCTGTCAAACAGGGCGATCAACTGGGGTTGGTTGGCCACTCTGGGATTGCGGAATTTCCTCACCTGCATTTCGCCGTTTTCAAGGATGGAAACGTGATTGACCCCTTCAGCGGTCAGGGTCTCGACAAGCCTTGTGGGACAATAAGGGAAATTTTATGGTCGCCCCCTCTTGCCTATGAGCCTGTTTCGATCTACGCAGCAGGCTTTCAATCAGGTACGCCCAGCATAGAACATCTCAGCATCGACGCCTCTTCACCTGATACCCTCCACCGTGGCAATAGCGCAGCTCTGGTCTTCTGGATCATGATATACGGGGCCGCTGCCGGAGATCGTATTCACCTGGATATCATCGGCCCTGGGGATGCAGTTGTCGTCAGGCGTGATACCGTTCAGGATAAGACCCGCGCCCGTCAATTTTACTATGTGGGGCAAAAGTTCGGGGAAGCTCTTGCACCCCCGGGTCACTATACGGGTGTTGTCACACTAAGCCGGACGGATACCGACGGAAAGACGCTGAGCCGCACCCGGGAAGTAAACGTAACGGTGCGTTAAGACCGCTTACGCCTCCAAAGAATGTACAAAATGGTCAGTCAAGGCCCAAAGGGAGACGCTAGGCGCAGCACGCCGCCAAGGTGTTGGAGCAGGCCCTGAATAACTTTGGCCCCCCCGCATACCTGGGGGCCGAGATCGAAGGCCGCTTGCGAAGCTCGGTCAAAACCTCGCTCAGAGGGAGAAGAGCGGGCGGAGAAACCCTGGAGCGTGCACGCATCGTCTTGAGCAGTCAACTGTGTCATAATAGGCCACCGCGCGGAAGCCTCTGAGGCTATGGCCGCGTTGGGGCGTTGTTATATCTCATGGCCGAGAGGCCGGCACCTAGCGATAGGGAGGACCCCAGTGGCACAAAAGTCACGGGTTTTGGCGGGACTGCAAGCCGTGGTGCTTGCACTGGTGGGCGTCGTAGGCGCTGCCCCGACGGGCGCGCAGGCCCAAGGGGTGGTCACCACACAGAAATTGTCGGCGCCGCTGGCAAATGAGCTGGTAGGCGAATCGGTCGCGACCTGCGCGCAGAAGGGGTATACGGTCACCGCGGTCGTCGTCGACCTTGACGGCGTGCGCCAAGCCATGCTGCGGGGCAACGGGGCGCCGATCCACACGCTTGATAATGCCTTTTACAAGGCCTACTCGGCGGCGTCGCTGACGCTGGCGCGAAAGGAAGATAGCACGAAAGCCGTCGCCGATCGGATGAGCAAAAACCCGGCGACGACCGTGCCGCAGACGCCACTGCCCAATGTCACGTATGCGGTTGGTGGGGTGACGATCATGGTCGGCGGAGCCGCGATCGGCGCGATCGGCGTGAGTGGCGCTCCCGGCGGCCAATTCGACGAAGAGTGTGCCCGCGCAGCCCTCGCCAAGGTCCGGGATCGGATAAAATAGCGCAGCTTGCGTTTCAATCCGATCTTTGAGCTTTTCCTTGGTCTCCTGGCTTCTATCGCAGGTGAATCCGAGCGGTCGTGCATTTCTTTATGGGAATGTAATTTTTAATTGCCGGGGAGCCGCCAGATGTTTGTTGGCCCAGATCATGACACCCCGGCGGACGACGTCACCTACGTCTCTTCCAAACCCTTGCTCCTGAAGACTTACAGCCTTCCGGTACTCGGCCTGATTTAGCTTAACTGTCGTGTCCTCTACTTCAATCGGAAAATTTATGAACTGAGGTTTCCAACCTGGGACTGGTCGTAGCTCCCGATCCGCTTTAATGTCCTTGACACGGAACTTATCGACCGTTCTCTGATTTTTGAAACGTCCGTAGCGCGCCTTGACCCGATCCACTATTGCCTTCGTATCCGGGGATGCTTCCAACACCTGTATCTGAATGGGCTTAAAAGAAAAGTTACTCGTCCATCTAATATCTCCCGAACCACATATTAAAGGAACAGCCAGAATATCAAAGAACGCGACCAGATCCACAAAATCACCTTTGCGACCTGTGTTCGCCATGGTCCACACCTTGCCGGTTGAATCCCACTCTGAATTCATCCACATGTTGAAAGAGTCGTGGACGTCATCCGGCGTCAGACCGTACTCGCTAATGCTTTCAGCAATCGTATCCTGGCAGTTTGTATGTCGCTCGAGTCCGAATGACATTTCAAACAGGGTAGCGTGACAGGTTCTGCCCAAAACGTCCGTTTGGCAGGTAGGAGACATTTCAAGAATACCTATCATGGGACGGTATCTGGGTGGATTGGAACATAAGATGTCTCCTTTCTTCGGGCGAAAACCGGTTGAGCCACGGCTAGAACCCACGTCCATCCTTTCTTTATAGTCGTGCAGGTTGAATGCGTTGAAGTCGACACACT
>Ga0137409_10006332_pt1 | contig 12297 bp, 12 predicted proteins | sample CZODoug1_16funga_FD_122059 | JGI IMG/M metagenome (GOLD analysis project Ga0137409, IMG submission 122059) | Vadose zone soil fungal communities from Angelo Coast Range Reserve, California, USA - CZODoug1_16fungal (Hybrid Assembly) | ecosystem: Environmental > Terrestrial > Soil > Vadose zone... | reverse complement strand
ATTTGCCGGCATGAAGATGCGCAAAGCCGGCATCACCATCCTCCTGAATACCCGAGCCGTTGCGGCGACGCACGACGGAATCGAGATCAACAACGGACAGATGCTCCCGGGAGCCACAGTGGTCTGTACGATTGGAACCGCGGTCTCGCCCCTGGTGCAACGCCTCGACGTCCCCAAGGAACGGGGACGCATACGGACTGCGCCCGATATGCGTATTGAAGGACACACGAACGCGTGGGCCATCGGCGATTGCGCCCTCATTGTGAACGCCTTCGACAACAAACCGTCAGCTCCCACCGGGCAATTCGCAGAACGGCAGGGTCGCCAAGCGGCGCTCAACCTCGTCCGAATTCTGAAGGGCGAACCCACGCAGCCGTTTCGCTTCAAAGCTCTTGGCCAACTCTGTTCCATCGGCGGCTATCAGGCCGTCGCGGAAATGCTGGGCATGCACATCTCAGGTTTCCTCGCCTGGCTCATGTGGCGAGGTGTTTACCTCTTCAAGCTTCCCACGTGGTCGCGCAGAATTAAGGTCGCCTTGGACTGGTCGTGGGATGTGCTCTTCCCGCGTGATCTCGGCGACGAAAACAACCTGCAGCAGGAAGTCACCGAGCTCCTCCGCCAGGGCTCCCCGCTCGTCGCGGTCGATGGCCTCGACCACTTCATAGGCCTCCTCCACGATGAATGGCTTGAGGCTCGCAAGAGTCTGCTTTCGGTCCCACGGGCACCCTTCCGGCCCCCTGAGTCTCGTCATCAAGGCAACCAGCTCATCGAAGGAGCGTTTTGGCATGGCCGGCATTGTCTCCCACCCCGATTATTTCTGTTAGCATCGTTGAATTCCGCCCGAATCCATGACCATTTTTCTCCATTCTCAGCGGCGGCCCCAACAATGGACACCTGAGGAACGGCTCCGCTTCCTCTCGAGTGTCCTGGAGTCCTTCAGCGCGGCCGTCGAGCTGGCGCGCGACGCCGGGCGCGCGCGTTATGCGCAACGTTAAACGGACAAGGAGCAAACCCCAATGGTGCGACAGTCAAGCGACGACGGAAGACGCGGCGAGGCCGGGGTGCTTCTATCCATTCGGGGCGATGCGACGGAAATCGAACTGACGATCGACCAAGTCGAGCTTCAGCAACCAGCCGGCACCAGGAATGGCAACGAACGCGTTTGGAGACACGAACACTTCATCACGTTCCTGCAACTCCCACCTGAGTTGCGCGGTGACAATTTCTCGAGAGAGCAACTCGCAAACTTCGGGTTGACGGTGCTTGGGTGCATTCATGCTCTTGCGAACCGTTTCCCAGCTGAACCGTCAGACGACGTCGAATCGTAGACCGGTCGGCACTTGAGGCAAAGATGGCGTCCTCCAGAACAACAACGCAGCAAACTAACGTCCGGGCTGCCGTTTAACATGCCGATCCAGTTGTCGGTCTGTGTTGTCACGCCGCGTGCTGGCGCACGCGCCGCGCCAACCCAGCCCGCAACTGATCGCCGACGTTATCCGATTGATGGACGGCGCGCTGCAGCAAATTCGCAGCGTGTCGTACCTGCTACATCCTCCTCTACTGGACGATATCGGGCTTCGCTCAGCGCTGGGGTGGTATCTGGACGGACTCTCGAAGCGGGGTGACATTGCGCTCACGATGGAAATGCAACCGACGGAATTTCCCCGGCTCGCGCCGGACCTAGAGACCACGGTATTCCGCATCATTCAGGAGGCCTTGGCGAATGTTTTCCGGCATTCGCGGGCAAGCAAGGCATCCGTTACGCTGGAAAAAAGAGAGAGTGAGATCGCCGCTACGGTTCGCGACGACGGCGTGGGAGTCCCGAAGGAAATCGCGGAGTTTCGTCCTGACAGCATAGGTGTCGGCCTAGGAGGAATGAGGCAACGGATTAAGGAACTAGGAGGGGAATTGGTCCTGCGAAATACCCATCCGGGCACAATCGTCGAGGTCGTCATTCCGATACCCCTCCACGCCATCGAACATTCCAGCACCGCCGACGATATGTCCCTCGCCAAAGCTCAAAACGAAGTGCAGTAGTGTGCGTTTTTCAGAAGAATTCTGGGGAGATCGTGTGGCACAGGCTTCAGCCTGTGCGGGTTTGATTTGGGTTCTCCGCTCGGGGAAGACCCAAACCAAAAGCGCACAGACTGAAGTCTGTGCTACCAGAAGCGACCCCGCGCTTCGTCTCATTTATATATACGCAGAAAGTTGGCATGCCGAACGATGCCTTGGAGCGCCTGTGAGAAATGCGGAGTGGTACGAACTTCTCACGAGAAGTTAATTGTGGCTGTTGGCCCGTTCCATTGCATGCAGACAAAGCGTAAGTCCACGCGGTCCAAGTAGCACAGACTCTTGTGGTGAGCGCTGGCGAACCATCAGCCTGCGTAGTCTTGATTTCTGCCCGGCGCAAGAAAACCCACTGAGAAAAGCGCACAGACTGAAGTCTGTGCTACGCAAACCCGCTTCGTATCCAAACGCGATACAACGCATCAAACTGACACCTGAGAACAGAAAACCATGCCGTGTTCGTGAGAAATGCGGGCGTATAGATGAAGATTGAGGGCTGGGCGGGAATCTAGCGCTGTCCTCTGCTACCTTGACGATGCTGCGCGCCCGATACCAATATTGTGGATCGTTGAGGCTTCCAGGTTAAAGGAGTGAATTGCCGGCTCGTGTTGGAGTATTGGCCTGATCGAATCCAGCACCTGCCGGGCTTGACCGTTCACATACTTCTCCGCGTCTTCTCTGCTCTTCCAGATCGTGACACCAACAAATTGGTCGCGCTCCGTGTCTGAGGTTAAAGCCACAGCGTCGACAAATCCTGGCTGTTGCTTGAGAAGGGGAAGTCCCTGCTCAACCATCGCCTTAATGCAATCCTTGAGATGGCCCGGCTTGGTCGTCAACTGAATCATTCTTGTATACATGGTGGTCCTCCTGAGATTTAATGTTGAGGACTTGGGCAGGCTCGACGGGGCCAAGGCTACGATTCGTGCACGCCGAGATCAATACGGCAAACGCTGTAGGCACGGATCGTGACAAGATGAAAACTTCTGGCCGGAACCCATAAACATGGCAACCAGGCTCGAGAAGCCGGATTCAAGAAATGTGGACCTACCCGCAAACATAAGAGGCCATTGAATATGATGAGACCCACCAATCGCTTCCAGTCTTGAAATGTTGCGAAACCCTTGACTATCTTTCTTGGTAAGCAAAAGGACTTCTGTTGTTGCCCAATTGGGCACATTCTTTGCACAGGTACAGGAATTACCCGATGGCGTCTTCCGCTTTTGAGCGGCAAGCTTTCGATATCAATCCGGGAAAAAGGGGGCGCGTGATGAGTCTTACAATGCAAACTCCAGAAGAAATTCGTTCAGGCTTGCAGTCGAACCTTCCTGATGGGGCAAGAATCTTGATTGTTGGTGATAACGACTCTGCCTCAAAGCGACTGAGGACTTTGTTGGTGGAGGCAGGGTTCGCTTCGGATTGCGCCAAGAGCATCGCGACAGCATGTGAGGCGGCCAAATCCGGTCAGTTTCAGGTGGTCGTTTCGATACCTCAACTGGGGGATGGATCGTGGAGGCGGCTCACCGAAATTGCTAATCACTACGATCTTCGGTTTGAGGTTGTGCTATGGGCGCACAACTTCGATCTCCGAGAGTGGGCGGAGGCGTTGGAAAACGGAGCATTTGACGTCCTAGATGCTGTCAATGAGCAGCCAAGAGTTATCGAGGTCATTAAGGGTGCATTGTGGGCAGCTTATCTGAAGGGCGCCGGGCCCAAGCCAAGAGCGACTAGTCCTCCAAGGGTGGCGTGATTGAGCCTGCGTCCTGCGCCGTCTGCCTTCATCAAAGGGGGACCGCCTCGACTCCAGTCCCAGTACTTCGGAAATTCCCGAATCCTGTAATTATTTCCGTCAATTAGGACTCAGAGAAGATTATCCCCTTTTGCTTTGAACAATTTGGGGAAGCTGCCCGTGGATATCTGACTGCCTATAGACTGGTCGGGAGGTGTTTATGCTAAATCTCGCACACCTGAGCAAACGCAACTATATCTTGGTTGGCGGTTCACTGCTGCTAGCCACAGGGCTGGCACTGGCGTCCTCGATGGCGTTGAAACGTTCCGATCCCGTCACGGTGCCGGACGAGACGGTTATCCACGTCACTTTGAATCAAGCCGTGGCGAGTGACGAGAATAGGCCAGGAGATCACTTCGAGGCGACCGTCTCACAGCCGATCGTCATTGCGAATAAGACAATCATCCCTGCAGGATCCCCGGTTCAAGGCCTCGTGGTTGATGCGCACCATTCAGGGAGACTGATGGGCAGAGGCCGCTTGCAACTGGCTCTTGAAACTGTAACCGTCGATGGCAGGAATTATGAAATCCGTACCTCCGCTCGTACTAAGGTTGGCGGTAAGCACAAGAAACGGAACCTCGAGCTAATTGCTGGAGGCGCCGGAGGAGGAGCCCTCATTGGCGCTATCGCTGCCGGCGGCAAGGGCGTTCTGATTGGGGGGCCCATCGGCGCGGGAGCTGGAACTGCAGCAGCATTTTTCACAGGGAAGAAGGACGTCAGACTACCACCTGAAACTTCGCTTACATTCACACTCGAACAACCACTGACAGTCAACGCCAAGAGCTGACCTGCTGAATTTTGCTTGAGTCGGTGTCGGGGCTCAACAGATGGCATGAACATGGGCACGAATTGGGCATGTCCCTATCAATCATCGCCTCCGTGTCGTGAAAAGCTGCTCCGTCACGGAGGCGAAGAATTCAATCCGACCCTTACGAGCACGATATTCCCTGAGAGGCGCGGTCATGTGGTTAAGGGGTCGGGGAGTTGTTCGCAATACGTTGGGGAAGTATTGATTTGAAGGGTCGTCGACTCCGCGTAGCCTCTCAGCAGAAGGGCAGCTCGCCTCCAAATTTGGAAACCGGCACTCGTTTGCGATGGGAGAGCAAGTCAGTGGTGGCAGAAGATTATCGGGGTCTTGCGTCCAGGAGAGGACCGCACTTTCGTGCCTGGGACGCCGCGTAGCGTACCAGTTCGTGCGCAATAGAAGCCCTCAGAGCGATTTTCTCGGCACGTTTGAGTGAAGAGAGTCCCTAGTCGCAGTTGCAACGCTGCGTATTGACGCGCATACCTTAGCCACCCGTACGGAGGGCCAGCTACCTCTTTCGGCAATCCAGACCACACAAGTCTGGATGTGCCGCGCTGTGGTTCCGTATAATGGAGTCACATGAATTGCTACGTCCGCGGACCGAGGAGACACCATGGCTGAACCTTCCTATGCAACAAGGCGTGCCAATCCGCGCTTCACGATTTTCGCGGATGCCGAAGTTACCCTTCGTGACGGAACGTCGGTTCCCGCACAGCTTAGCGAATTGAGCTCGCGTGGTTGCTACATCGATACGCTGGAACCCATTCCCATGCGCACGAAGTTACGTCTTCGCATCTGCGATGGCAGGAGCACATACGAACTGCAGGGCAAAGTGATCTACATGCATTCCGGCGGCGGCTTGGGAATTTTTGGCATGGGCGTGCTGTTTGGAGAGATGGGCGCCGAGCAGCACTCCGCAATTGAAGCCTGGCTGGGCGAACTCGCCGGCCAGCACGCAAGCCCGCGCTCCTAATCTTTCCCTCGGCTGTGTCAAGAACACGGGTCGTCTCAGGCAGAAATCGACTTCCGCGCGTTGTGCTTTCCCGCAATTTTCCGGCTCAACACCATCAGGAGTTTTCTGTCGCGCTCTGCTGCGCGGCTTAGAAGTCTTTGCAACATCGGAAGAGCCGCGTCCTGGATGTTTTAGAGAGGATTTTTTGAAAGGGCGCGCGGCGCGCCCCAGGGAGCGGGTTCTCGATCAGTGTGCGGAAGATCATCCCGGACTCCCTCGCCTGCTACCAGACGGGGGCCCCCGCCAACAATAACGCCACTTCCTCCGCCGCCAGCGGTTTGGAAAAATAATATCCCTGGGCATATTTGCAGTTCAGTTTCTTCAGCAGCGCAACTTGTTCAATCGTCTCCACTCCCTCGGCGATTACGTCCAAGCGAAGATTTTTGGCCATGGGCATAATCGTCTGGGCAATCTCCATGCCGTCCGCCGCATCGCCCGCGCCGCTGATGAAAGAACGATCGATTTTCAGTGTGTCCAAGGGAAACCGGTGCAGATAGCTCAGCGAAGAATAGCCAGTACCGAAGTCGTCAATAGCAAGGAGGATACCCAACGCTTTGATCTCCTGCAACATCTTCGCCGTTGCCATGGGATCTATCATGACAGTGCTTTCCGTAATTTCCAGCTTCAGCGTTTCCGGAGAAAAGGCCAGTTCACGTATCAAATCTCTTATCGCTTCGACCAAGTTCGGTTGTAGAAATTGCTTGGCGGAGAGGTTTACGTTCATCGTGAAATTGAGATAGTTATCGGATTCCGCCTTCCATTCGCTAAGCTGCCGGCAAGCCTCCCGCAGATTCCACCAGCCCAACTCCCGAATGAGGCCGGTTTCTTCCGCAACCAGGATGAATTCGTCCGGCCCAATCAATCCTCGAGTCGGATGCTGCCAGCGGAGCAAGGCCTCAAAGCCGACAATGCGGCCAGATTCAAGGGCAACAATCGGCTGGTAAAAATTCCGAAATTCTCCCCGCTCCAGGGCATGTCGCAGATCTGTTTCCACCTGCAAACGCGCCACCAGGCTGGCTCGCATATCCGCATCAAACACCTCGTTGCGGGCCTTGCCCAAGGATTTAGCCCGATACATGGCCGTATCGGCATCCCGCAGCATATCGTCCGGGTTCTCGTAGGCGGAGTTGCTTAAAGCAATTCCGATGCTCACCGAGGTGAATACCTCTTTCCCACTTAATACGAAAGGCGGCGTCAGTACCTTCATTAGCCGGTCCGCGGCAAGTTTCGCATCACCCGGATCCTTAAGATCATCCAGCAGGATCGTGAATTCGTCTCCTCCCAGACGCGCCATCGTGAATGTTTCTCCCATACGCGCGACCGTATCAGTCAACCGCAAGCACTTCTCCAATCGATTGGCCACTGCAAGCAGGAGTTGATCTCCAACCAGGTGGCCCAGGCTGTCGTTGATCATCTTGAATCCATCGAGGTCCAGGAATAGGACCGCAAACAAATGGTCTTTCCGGCGTTTCGCGTGTTTGATCAGCCGTCCGAGTCGATCGATAAACAGAAGCCGATTGGGTAAGCCCGTCAGTGGGTCAGTCACCTTTCCTTCGGTGATGTCGGTCTGCGATCCCGCCATGCGCGTGGTCTTTCCCGAAGCATCGCGAACGGCGAGCCCCCTGCTCAGCATCCAACGAAAGGTTCCATCTTTGTGCAGCATACGCTGCTCACTCTCGAAATGAGGAGTCAAGCCTTGTTGGTGGGCAGCGAGTTCGTCTTGGACACGTTTTCGATCCGAGTCATGTATCCGGTCAAGCCATTGTTCCAGTTTGTCCCCGATCTCGTCTTCGTGATAGCCCAACATGGACTTCCAACGAGGGGAGAAATACATGCGGTTGGTCAGCAGATTCCAGTCCCAAAGGCCATCGTTGGAACCTTGAGCCGCCAATGCATAGCGCTCTTCACTCTCTCTCAATGCCTCTTGTGCCCGTTTGTGCGATAACTGCGAGGCTATGCGCGCCAGAGCGACCGGAAAGTCGACCGGCTTCGTCAGATAGTCGTTCGCCCCTTGATCTAGCGCCTTTACAATGTCTTCGCTTTGGTTTTTTGCCGTAACCATGATGATGGGCAGTTCTATCGATGAATAGGCTTCGCGTAGGGTTTTCAGGGCCTCCAGGCCGCTGATTTCCGGCATCTCGATGTCCAATAAGACCAAGTCCGCCCCGTCTTGTTTGATACGTTCCAGCAATTGTCGTGCGCTCTCCGCTTGTCCAACCACATAGCCTTTCCGTTCCAAGCGCCGAGCAAGCATGTCCCGGTTCAATTCATTGTCATCCACAATAAGCAGCCGACCCTGGAGGGCATTCATGACGGTTTCCTTACGACCAGCAAATTTTCAATCTTTTCAGTGAGTCGCCCAAAATCCACAGGCTTGGTGTCAAAGTCATCGCAGCCGGCCTCGTATGCTTTCGTCCGATCACTCACCAAAGCGTGGGCTGTTAGCACGATGATTGGTATATGGCGAGTCGCTTCATTGGCCTTCAGGAGACGCGTTACTTCCCAACCATCCATCGCCGGAAGACTTATGTCCATTAGAATAAGGTCGGGGCTTTCCGATTTCGCCAGCAAATGCCCCTGCTCGCCATCGTGGGCGGCGATGACGCAATATCCCTTCCGTTGGAGACGTCTGGAGAGCATATCCCTGTTCAATTCATTGTCTTCGACTAGCAGAATTTTCAGCTTCATTCCTTGCTCCTAGGCCCCAATTCTTCGATTGTCCAGCGCAGCGAATCTCCACCAGCCATAAGATTATATGATGCGTGCCGTTTCTTTCCAGGCGCCACTCTTCGTTTTTGGAGAAGCATCACGATGGGAGTCGGGCGTTGCCTTCGTATCCGTGACAGCGAAAGAGCGAGCGACCCGGTGCTTTTCTATCAGAACCGCAAGACGGTCACGGTCAACCGGCTTGATCATATAATTGGACGCGCCCAATTCAAAACCCATGGACTCATTGTCCACGACCGTTACCATGATCACGGGGATCGCTGCCAAACCAGGATCTGCTTTAAGCTGATTCAAAACCGCCCAACCATCGCAGTTCGGCATAATCACATCCAGAGTTATGACCAATGGGTTCACTTGCTTGGCAAGCCGCAGACCTTCTTCGCCACTGGCGGCAGCGACTACATGAAACCCTAGTCTAGTCAGAAAGCGGGACATCAGGTCGCGAACCACCGAGTCATCATCAATCACAAGGACGGTATCCTGGTTCGGTTTCACCTCGGCGGACGCAGCCGGAACATCGTTGGGTTTCTCTGGCTGTGCGGCTTCGATTGGCTCTGTCGTGCCCTTGGCCGGAAGATGGACCGTAAAGACGGAACCCTGATCGGGCACACTCTCGACGGAAATGCGGCCTTTCATCAACCGCACATACCGGTAACTGATGGCAAGTCCCAAGCCAGTCCCTCCGTACTTCCGGGCAATGGAGACATCCGCTTGGGTAAACTCTTGAAATAGGTTTCGTTTCTGCTTCGCACTGATCCCAATCCCCGTGTCGGTGACCCGGAAGCGGATCCAGTCTTGATTGTCTTCCGTGCTCCTATCCACATCCACTGAGATTGCGCCGTGATCCGTGAATTTGCACGCATTGCTGAGCAGGTTGTATAAAATCTGACGGACCTTGGTGATATCGGCGCGCATTGCTCCCAGTTCATTTGCCAGACGGACCTGGATGGTATTAGAGTTCTTTGATAACGCCGGATGAAGAGTGGCGACCATTTCCTCAATCATCTGGGATATATCGAAGTTTTCAAGATGCAGGCCCATTCGCCCGGCCTCAATCTTGGAGAGGTCCAGCACATCATTGATCAGGGCCAATAAATGTTTCCCCGCTCCCTGAATCTTTTGCAAATCCTTGACGTTTTCTACCTTACCCAACTCCTGGGTTTCCTCCTCCAGCATTTCGCTATAACCAATGATGGCGTTGAGCGGAGTGCGCAATTCGTGGCTCATATTGGCGAGAAATGCGCTTTTGGCGCGATTGGCGTCCTCGGCCGCGTGCTTCGCGTTGAGCAACTCCTCTTGCATCTCGCTGCGTCGAACGATTTCCCCCTCCAACTCGAGGGTCCTGATCTGAAGTTCATCGTTGGCGTCGTGCACCGCCGCATCCCGCTGCTGGATTTCAGACAACATCGTATTGAACCCGTCGATCAGCCTTCCGATTTCGTCGCCGTAAAATTTGGTAGCTCGCACTTCGTAGCTTTTCGTGGCGGAAACCATTCTCATGGTATCTTCCAGGTGCAAAATCGGCCCGGAAATTAATTGCTGGAGCTTCGATGACACCAGCAGCGCGAAGAAGCCGGATATCAGGACGAAACTTAAGAAGATAATTCCATATCGCTTGGCCCGTGAATTCCATTGCCGCATGTCCGATTGCAGGAACAATATTCCGAGAGGTTCCCCGTTTAGAGAGACGTCCTGAAAGACTTCCAGATGACTTCCTTCAATCCGATAACCCCTTTCCCGCGGTAGGACAGGAAGAGGCGGCGGGGGGGTATTTCCGTGAAAATACCGGGCAAAGACCTTTCCGTCGCGTGTATATAACACAGCCGATACGATGTCTTGCTTGGCCTGGAGGGCCGCCAAGGTTACGGTCGCGGAGGATTCGTCTTTAAAGGCCATTGCTGCCGCGCTGTTGTATCCGATAATCTCGGCCTGAGTCGTCAGATCCTGGCTCAAGGATTGGCGAAATGAAGTTAGATCGTAGATGAGGAAGCCCGCGGAAGACAGAACCACGGCGACGCCGCTCGTCAGCATCGTGATCAGCATCAGTTTCCGCTTGATCGAGATGTCCTTCAGATTCACTCGGACTTCCTTCCATCCGCCGCGACTTGTTGGACGATTTTAGCCAGCGTGAGCAGCCTGGAACTGATGGTCAGGTCCGCGTGCTTGGCTGCCTCGACGTTCACCTCAAAACGAACCTTATTGTCTTCCAACACGAAATTCATGACGCCACCGCGCTTGGCAAAACCGGGCGCGTCCCCGATTGTCAAGATTGGCAGCCCCTTCATTGCGTCAATCACACTCTCGATGTGTTCTTTTTCCGATGTACTTACAAACAAGATGTTGCAGTCCTTGAGATCTTTGAGATCCCTGCTCCATTTCAGCCTCTTGACCGCCAAGCCCCGTCCATTGATTTTCTTGTCAGCGACGATCTTGTCGAGGGTCGCCCCAAAGGGATCCTCCCCTAGAATACCGATCACAATCGGGGAATCCGGCTGGGCAAAAGAGATCGTTGGCCATTCCACTAGCTTCGCGAAATTGTAAATAAAGCCGGCCTTAATCAAATATTCCGAGGAATCAGAAGAGTCCAATACTTCTGCATGGCTCCCTAAGGCCATGGCGGACAACAGACAGGTAATGACGATCAGTAACCCAGCTTTTTTCATGAAACCTTTGCCTGCCTAGTCATGAAATCCGACTCCTGACAGCCCACTCGCCAAGCTACTCAAATCTCCAGGTAATAGTTCCCCGGAAAGTGCGCGCCACCCTGGTAGGCATTGTGTTGATAAACTCCGGAATGAACTCCACGTGTTGGTGATTCAGCAAGTTTTGGCCGCCAACGGAGAGCTCCAGGTGTGCAACTGGCTTCCAGCCGAGTTGAGCATCCAAGGAGTAGTAGCTGGGTATATTGAGGCTGGGAAGCCGGTCCACGAATCGAACAGTCAAGTCCTGCTCCAAATGCTTGGGCAGGTCTAACGAGGACCTCACATACCATTGATGACGCGGGCTCGCACCATCCGGATTGTCGGGAGTCGGGTCTAAACTATCTTTGTTTTTTTGTATGTTCATTTGCAGATAGCTGTAGGAACCCATGAGCCTCCACTTGGGAACGACTCTCCAATCTGCAAACAGTTCCGCACCGTATGTTCCCCCACCCATCTTATTGCTGGCAACAAAAGGAACGACAACATCGGTAGGCGCTGGGTTCCCTTCTACGAAGGGTGTGCCAGGTTCCGCGGACCGTAGATTCGTGTAACTGTTATAAAAAGTAGCGATGTCTGCCGAAAAGGTGCTAGTCGCCTGAACGCGGTAACCGACTTCGTATGCGAGAAGGTCTTCTGATTTGAATTGCGGGCTACCTAAAATCGATACTATACAAGGAAAAGGGCTAGTGCTGCATGGCCCAAACCCAGCTGGAATGACGGCTTCGTTTAACTGAAGCCCCTCTTCCGTCAACGCAGGGGTTCTGACCGCGCGCGAGATGGCAGCCCAGACCGATTGGTTCTTACTGAGAATCCCCACAAATCTGACGTTTGGTTCCACTTCAAACCCTGTGAATTTGTTATGTTCGAACTTGGAGCCAAATGTTACGCGCAGCCGCTTGTCGAATAGACTCATCTCATCCTGCACGAAGCCGCTATATTGGTTCAGGCTGCTGTGATTCGGCTTCAAGGAAACGGTAAAGCTGGAGCCATTCGAGTCCTGAATCGAGCGGAAGCCCAGGCCCCACACAAATTCCTGCGATTCCCCGACGTGCAGATCATGCTGGAAATCGATGTCGTATACCCCTTCGTGATCCGTAAAAAGAGAGTTATCAACTGTGTTAGTATTGTCATAGTATATCTGCAAAGACGTCGAAGATCTATCAAAGGCATGATTCCAGTGGCCTAGGATGTTGCCCCC
>Ga0137409_10006331_pt1 | contig 12297 bp, 12 predicted proteins | sample CZODoug1_16funga_FD_122059 | JGI IMG/M metagenome (GOLD analysis project Ga0137409, IMG submission 122059) | Vadose zone soil fungal communities from Angelo Coast Range Reserve, California, USA - CZODoug1_16fungal (Hybrid Assembly) | ecosystem: Environmental > Terrestrial > Soil > Vadose zone... | reverse complement strand
CGGCTCCGGAATCCCTTCCACACTCAGCCAGCAGTTGCCGCGCGAAAGCATGGCGAAGTGCGCCAAATCTGTGGGTGGCATCTTTTTGCCGGAAGGTATGACTCTCTCTTCGGTCTGATTTTCCTGTTTCACGCCCCATGGCGCTGTGGCTTCGAGCCTGTGCAGACCGAAAGCGGTCACGTGCATCGTTCTGAAGATGTCTGTTATCGGGTCCAACATAGCCTCCTTCTTTTGGACGAATAGACAAAAAACTTAGACTCCCAAGCAGTTCTCGTCCACCGCCCAAGAAATCTACTCAACTGTACTGAATTCTACAGATCTACCAAAGGGAGTCATTATGGGAAAGCTTGAAGGAAAAGTTGCAGTCATCACAGGTGGATCGAGCGGCCTCGCGCTGGCGAGCGCCAAGCGGTTCGTTGAAGAGGGTGCCTACGTTTTCATCACGGGTAGGAGGCAGGAGCAGCTTGATGAGGCCGTCAAGTTGATTGGCCGGAACGTGACCGGCGTTCAGGGTGATGCGGCCAATCTCGAAGACCTCGACCGGTTGTTCGATATCGTGAAGCGGGAAAAGGGCAAGATCGACGTCCTGTTCTCGAGTGCCGGTATAGGCGAGCCCGTCCCGCTGGGGGAGATTACCGAGCAGCACTTCGATAAGACCTTCGATCTCAACGTGCGCGGCACACTCTTCACGGTGCAGAAAGCGTTGCCACTGTTCAACGATGGTGGATCAATTTTCATGACCGGGTCCAACGCTGCGGCGAAAGGTTTCCCTGGTTTCGGCGTGTATGCGGCGAGCAAGTTGGCGCTGCGCTCCTTCGCCCGTACTTGGCTCAACGAGCTGAAGGACAGAAAGATCCGCGTGAACCTGCTGGTTCCCGGTGCTATTGCCACACCGATGCAGGAAGCAGCTCTCACCAAGGAAGCGAAGCAGTATTTCGAATCCCTCATCCCGCGGGGAACGATGGGTCAATCTGAGGAAGTCGCGACGGTCGCGCTGTTTGTTGCTTCAGACGATTCAAGCTTCGTGAACGGGGTGGAGTTGTTCGTCGACGGCGGCATGACGGCGATCTGAAATCTCAACCGTTACTTACTTCGAGGCGAGTCACTCATCGCCGCGCCACGCGCAAACAATCGAAGCCCCCCGGGCCAACAAGGCAATCAAAGGGATCTTCGGTACTGAATGTTCCTGATCTACCAAAGGGAGTCATCATGGGAAAGCTTCAAGGTAAGGTTGTAGTCATCACGGGTGGATCGAGCGGCTTGGCGCTTGAGAGCGCCAAGCGGTTCGTGGAAGAAGGCGCCTACGTTTTCATCGTGGGCCGAAGGCAGGAGCAGCTCGACGAGGCCGTCAAGCTGATCGGCCGCAACGTGACGGGCGTGCGCGGCGACGTGTCCAATCTCGACGACCTCGACCGCCTGTTCGACACAGTCAAGCGGGAAAAAGGCAAGATCGACATCCTGTTCGCGAGCGCCGGCAAGGGCGAGGCCGCCAAGCTGGGCGAGATCACGGAGGAGCACTTCGATGCGGGCTTCGGCCTGATTGTGCGCGGCACCTTGTTTACGGTTCAGAAGGCGCTGCCGCTGATCAACGATGGCGGATCGATCATCATGACCGGCTCCGTTGCTTCCGTGAAAGGGTTTCCTGGTTTCGGCGTGTATGCGGCGAGCAAGGCGGCCTTGCGCTCCTTCGCACGTACCTGGCTCAACGAACTGAAGAGCAGGAATATTCGCGTGAACGTGCTGAGCCCCGGGCAGGTCGACACGCCGGATTCCCAGCGCCTCGACAAGGAGACGAGGGAGATGTTTGAGTCCCTGATCCCGCGCGGCAAGATGGGTCGTCCTGAGGAAATTGCGGCGGTCGCGCTCTTTCTTGCTTCAGACGAATCGAGCTACGTGAATGGCGTGGAGTTGGCTGTCGACGGCGGCTTCTCGGCAATCTAAAAGCCGGGAAATCAAGAGCAACATCAACATGTTTGTCCGACTGCGCTGGCCACAAACCCCGACATCACGAGTGGCAATAGCAGGAGCCATATCGGCGTGTAGCATTCAAAATACAAACGTCTCCTCCTCCGCGACCAGAAAGACTGGTGCACCGCCTGACGAAATCGAAACTGCATTCCCAATCGTCTGTTTGCCGCCTTCAGAGGCTGCACATTGTTCGAGAGCCTCCATCGAAGGGAAATAAACCTCAGCGATGCGGTGGAACGGAGGTTCGCCCGTCGGAGAACCGAGCACCCTCGTCGCGACAATCTTGGTTTTGCCCGCAAGTTTCGCGACCGCCATGGGCACATGGTCCTGGTTGTAGACTGCTTCGAAGGCTTCGATATCCTTTGGGCGTGGATAAATCACCACTAACTTTACTGCCATCTCATTCTCCTTAAGAAGTTACCTAGACCATAACGGAACATCGTGAAGGGTCATGTCGTGGTCGGCTACTTTAGGAAGCGGGGCGAACCTTTCGAGTCGGCCGCCCCGCTGCTGTGAAAGTGGCGCTCGGCCAGTTTCGTTAGTTAAGCCGGGCGGCGACACCGCACACGATTACCGGGCCGAAACTGCCGTACGGCGCACCATTAGGTCCGGTGATGTATCCGTCTCTCGCCATTTTCAAGATGCGGAACTCCTCGGTCAGGAGACCGCGATACCCCTTGCTTATGGCGTCAGCGGTCCACTCGTAGACGTTGGCGTCCCAGACTGGGCTGTAATCGGTGGCAGTCGTGGGAATGCCACCAAACGTATTGTTCGGCCGATGCCCATCCAGAAGCGCGGCGCCCAGACCCTGACGCTGCGGATTTTGGCAGCCGCCTTCTGTCGCCCCGTTCGTCGCGATGAAGATCCGCTCGACGGCGCTACGCTTGATGTCGTCCACCCCGGTCTCGATTTTGCGCAAACGTGGAGCGAAGGTGTTCCCCTCGATCGCAGACACAGTGGGATCGCTTGACTCAGTCGAGATGTAGAAGACCGGCTTGCCAAAACTATAGCCGTTAATCAGGGAAAGCGTGACTGTCCGATTCGCCGGATCAATGGAGATCACCTGATCATGTACGAGACCGTAGTCCGGGTCTCCGTTTGGGAAGTTGATTTGTGAATCGTCCACCGCAGCGGCGATGACGGGCGCGTCGTAAACAATGCCGTTGGCTCTTACCAGCGGGCTGTAATCGGCATCGCCGACCGAGCCCGGATTCGCGATGCTCGGGGGAAACGGTTTTTCCTGAGAGCCGGCTTGGACCTGCCGGTTTGGGCTGAAGTCCACAAGGCCGGATTCGAAGAGGAACGTCCCGTCGTCGCGAATCGTGGCGGGCCGTGCGGCATTGCCAGCGTTATGCAGTTTTTTCGAGAAGTTCACGCCCAGGCGCTCCGCTTCGGCTTGATCGCCCGCATCGAGGATGATGTACCATACGGGCTTCAGACCGAAGCGAGTGTTCACCGCACCCTTGAACAGGGGCAGCGTGATCGTTCCTCTGGGGGTACCGGGGGGAACATTCACCTTAATCAGCTTTTCGATCGGTATGTCGAACTTGCCTGATTTCAGCAACTGGACTGGCCCTGCTAGTTCTGCATCCGTGAGCGAGTCGGCCGGCGGGAACTGTTTAATATTGACTTTCGTTCCTATCGAGGCCAAGGGCGGAATGATGTTGCATCCGGGTCCCGCCTCATTCGCTGCGGGCCCGGGACCATTCCCTTGAAGTAAGAGTCCGTCCTGTTCTTGCCCTGCCGCGAATGGCGCAGCCGAAACAAACATGATTGCCGCCGCCGTTGCAGCGATCAGTACCGGGTTTGTGAATTTCGACAATCTCCTCATCCTTACCTTCCCCCCTCCGTTTTTATGGTTGTTGTTTACAAGTCCGCCATTGATGAACATATTTGCACCAGAGGGTCTCTGGTGTTCTTCTCGTGTTACCTGCATGACTTCACTTCTCCTTCATAAGTAATGTGGTCTGAGACTCTGCGTTCTGCGGCTCGTGTTTCGTTTTGATTTGGGTTATGTTGCGGTCGCGTAGCACTAAAAGCGCTATTTAAGGTCAGTGCTGCATTTCCTCTTTCTGCACACTGTCGCTCTGCTTCATGTTGTCGCCGCGTTTCATCTCATCTTTGCCCATTGCGTCCTGCTTGCTCGTCTTTTTGGACTTGTGGGCTTTTTTCTGTTTCTTGCCTTTTGTCATCTCATCGTGCTTCATGCTGTCGTTGCCCATGGAATCTTGTTTCATCTCGTCCTTGCCCGTGGAGTCCCGCTTCATCTCGTTTTGTTTTGTTTCGTCTTTTTGCATGCCGTCTTGCTTCGCGGCGTCCTGAGCGAAAACGCTGGTGGAACTCGCCAGAACACACGAAGCCAGCAGCATCATCAGTTTCTTGTTCATTGGATCTCTCTTTGCGTTTGCGATTCGCCCACTTCGGGCGTGACGGAATGATTCAAGACACCGGAAAAAGTTTCCGAAGCACTCGCGCTTCCGGGATTTGTAACTAACTGGCTCGATCTGCATCCTCCAGTTATGCGTGATCTTGTTCGCGAGGCGGGCGGTTGATTCAACGGCTTCTAATGTTGATGTTGTGGATGTGCTGCCTTAACTCTGCTCAAGAGGAGAAGAATGAGCTTGGCTTACTGCTCGGCGCAGAATTCATCCCAAGGGCCGCAACCACTTCTGACCAGAAGCTGAGTTTCGGTAGAAGCATCGCGTATTCTGTCGACTATGCGCGCCGTCTATCCAGCGGAAACACTGCTTTGCTCCTGGAGTTCCCGTTCCCTGCAGGCCGAGTCACAAGGTGGAGAGCGCCCAACACAACGCCATCACGAGCTTCGCAACGTTGTTTGTGACGCCTTCGTTGCGAGTTCGCTTTGCGAGTCATGCGCCCGCATCGCCGTGGCTATCTGGCGGCGTCGCATACGGACTTTACGAAGGAAGTAGCTTATTGCAAAACGGAGTTGCTAACGCGGAGATACATCGAAGCGTCGCAACAGCGCAATTCGGCGGCGGAATCGACGTTCGTACCCGGCTCAAAACGCTGTTCGGGATCGGCTTCAGAGGCGAGGTTCGGAACTTCTACACGTTAAACACGCCCAGCTTCGGCGTTCCAGTTCAGCGAACACAGCAGCACCATGTCGCCGTCTCGGGAGGATTGGTTGTCCACTATTAGCCGGCCTCGGCAAGGATCGTCACTAGTGAACATGGAAGACCGGATGCTCGATCACCTCGCCGACCACAAGCGCAAGTGTCAGCCCAGAAGCCACGAGGGTAATGGTAAAGCTGAATTTCTCACGCAACGTCATTGGCTTCTTTCGCCAGCGAGCGGCAGACCGGTTTCGGGCACGCCAGGCGTTCCACAACACCAATAGCGTGATCAATGCGGCGGCAGCCGAAACGAGTAGGACTGGGATGCGGATGATATCGGCGTGCAAGCGCGAAGCCTTCACCGCGCCCGCTACAGCCCCGAGTCCGACGAAGAGCTTGGCTGAGGCACTGGCGACAAGGATTGCACACGCTCCTTCTACGAGGCTGCCGACAAAAGCTGCGCTCGAGAGCAGCAAAGAGGGAGAGGATGATTTCTGAGTCTCTTCGACGGGTGAAATGAGATCAGTATCGGTAACAGGCACGCCCACCTCGCATTCGAGTCTGATGCCACAGCATTCGATAAGTTTCGACCGTTTCGGAAATCTGTACGTCCAGTCCAGTCGGAGACTCTGAAACTTTCCGGCAGGTCGTGAATCCCACCCTCGGACTCGACTCTGACATGCCCACCAGTAGTGGGACTGCGCGGCTGTGTGCGAATGCAGAACACCCTGGTAAGAGAATCCGAAAATGATCGCATCCTGGAGGGCGAGCGAGAGCTCATCGCCGAGGTCCTGGCTGGAAATCATGAACGGTATTACGAACTCATTGCACCGATCGAGCGGCGGGTGTACTACACGGCCTATGCGATTTTGCGGAGCGAGGCCGACGCCGAAGAGGTGTCGCAAGAGGCGATCCTGAAGGCCTTCAGAGGCTTGCGCACATTCCGTGGGGAGGCAAAATTCTCTAGTTGGTTACTGAGCATCGTGGGGAACGAGGCCCGGATGCGTCTGCGACGAAGACGCGAGGTGTCTTTGGAGCTTCTAAAGTCCCCCGACAACGAGGGCGAATATACTCCAATTGAACTCGCCGAGTGGCGAGAGATTCCCGTCGAAGCGCTCGCACAAAAGGAACTCGCGGCACGTCTTGAGGAAGCATTGGCAGCTCTTCCGGAGATATACCGGGAGGTGCTGATCCTACGCGACATCGACGAGCTCAACATTGCGGAAACCTCGGCTGCACTGGAAATAACCGTGCCGGCGGTAAAGACTCGACTTTTGCGCGCCCGACTAATGGTTCGCGATTACTTTGTTTCGCGGTCATGGGCCAGGCACACTAGATTGAGAAAGGCACAGCCATGATCACCCTGAGTTGCGAAGAGGTTCGCCGGGAGATCTCGAATTATCTCGATGACGACATGTCTCCACGCATGCGGCGCTTGCTTGAGGTCCACCTGGAGCAGTGCCGCAAGTGTGCGGTGCTGCTGGACAGCACGCACAATGTGCTTGTCTTGCTGGCCGACGAGCACAGATTCGAGTTGCCGGCCGGATTCAGCCTCCGCATGAGGCACATGCTGGCCAAGGAGTTCGAAAAAGCAAAAAGCTGACTGACCAGCGGCTCACAGGCTGTCGATTCCGAAGTCTTTGGTGTATCGACGGGCACGAAAGGTCAGACAAGCGGGTCGACTCTCCTTCCGATAGCACGAAGGGCTTCTGCGGCTATCCAACATGAGGCGCCCAATAAGACCAGATCCTTGATCAAGAACTGACCTGTATCCCCCAATATTGAAATGCCATGCCCCAGTTGGAGAGCGCCGTGTGTTGAAAACAGAAAGCTGATAGTCAGCAGGAATGTAACGACCGCTCCTAAACTACCCACGAACGATGCTTTGGGAGAGAATGGACGGGCCGCGATCAGAAGAGCCGTGGCAATCTCAATAAAGCCGATCACGTTGGAGACAGCCTGAACGCTCAGTACAGCGTACATCCAGGACATTAGCGGGCTGTGCGCAACCAACGGCTGAATGCCTGCGGCTTCCCCTGGAGTGAACTTCAGCACCCCAATGAGCAATAAAACCACGACCAATCCGTAGCGCGAAACCACGATCCCTGTCGCTTCCAGCCGCGACTGAATCCGGGTTGTGGACACTGCCTGTATTGCATGATCCATATCCTCAGTATGTGCCCTCACTAAGTTCATCCGACCCTTCCGAAAATCTCTTACGCACTACCGCAGATTCTGGAGAGCTGGAAAAGTTACGTGCCGGAAGTATTCGAACCGTCTGAGACCAACAGCAACACTCTGGTGCAGTCGATGGTCTGACATTGGGGGCGGTAGGGGACACTATCGTGGTCGTCGCTCTCGTTCTGAATTTCGTTGGAGCGAGTCATTAAATTGCTTTAGAGACGTACTCTGAAGCTCCAGCTCTCCTGCACAATCCTGTAACTTTGCTGCGAACGAACAGTCTCATCTCTTTACCGGTCAAGTTGGGGTCGCCGATCACGGGTTCGACTGCCAACTTGCTCGATGAGAACAACGATGAGGCAGTTTTGTCTTACAAGTGTGGCGCGTTTTTGCTCTAGCATCTTCTTGTTCCTGGGTCTATGTGTTTGTGTGCATCCAGTTCTCGCCCAAAAACAGGACGTGACGCTGTCACTTGGCGGAGTCTTTAGCCAGTCACGGAGTTTTCAAGGAACGGGCACCGCGCAGATTTCCAGCGATTTCGATCTGGAAGCGAACTATGGGTACCGATTTGTTCGTGCGAACATTGCCGCGCTTTACAGCGCGCGAAAACTCCTCAACAGAAACCTACGCCGCACTGGAGTTCTATATCGATAACTGGCGGTGGGCCGGCGTGCCCTTCTTCGTGCGTACTGGCAAACGCCTCGCGCGACGCATGACTGAGATCTCTGTTCATTTCAAGCGCACGCCGCAAGCGCTTTTTGCGCGGACTCCAGACGAAGAGATCGATCCGAATGTGATTACGCTGGGTATTCAGCCTGATGAAGGCATTTCAGTGAAGTTTGGTGCGAAGAAACCGGCTGCCCAGATGCAGATGGCCCCGGTGCAGGCGGAATTCTGTTACCGGACGGCCTTTGGCGCTGCAACACCAGAAGCGTACACCACCTTATTGCTCGACGCCATGCGTGGTGACGCTACACTTTTCACGCGCGGAGATGAAGTGGAAGCCGAGTGGCGCATCATCACGCCCATCGAAGAAGCGTGGGCCCAATTGCCTTCGCCTTCGTTCCCGAATTATGCGGCTGGGACCAGCGGTCCCCCGGAAGCCGACACTCTCATCGCGGGCGACCACCGTCGGTGGCGTCGCCTCGAACAGTCGGTGCAAGAGTCCGCGTAGATAGGCCAGAAGTGAAATTGCCTTTAACGGCGATAGCCTCCAGGCAACCAGTGGAACTTTCTGCGCCACCAGTAATTCAAGGGACGTCGGGATCTACCTTCGGCCGAATGCTCGCTGCACGGCGCTGGCACTCGACATGCGCCTGCGGCTACTACGGCAGCTGATCTGGAATGGACGAGCTGGAAGCTAGTGTTTTTCCGGTTCCGACTCGCGGCTTTCACCGACGGCTTCGCCGGGTTCTGAATCTGGGCGCTCACCGAGTTCCCTTTCGAAACCTGCCTGGCCCGCATACTCGCGGCTAAATTCCTCTTGTGCGATCGCACCGGGCATATCAGCACCGGGTCGAATTTCACGGGTTGGAACCGGGGTCTCAGGAGGTTTTCCGATGCCGACGCGGGTAGAGAAACCGGGGCTCACGAGTACGGATGCCCCGGCAATTCCAGGAGACGCTACTTCCACCAAGCCGTCGAAGACGTCGATTTCACTGACTCCACGCGCGTTGACCTCCACGTCGAAACGCGTGCCACGAACGGCGATCACCGCGCTGGGCGTTCCCATCTGAAAAGGAGGAGTGCCGCCCGTACGTTTGCGAACATAGGCACGAATCCTACCCAAAGTAACATCCAGAGTGTTCCAGGCGCCCGGTGAGGGTTCTTTTACGACGAGACGGGTGTGGGGCTGAATCAAGATTTCACTCTCATCCGTGCGCAGGACAAGCAGGAGGCGGCCGTTTCCTGTTTCAACCATGGTACCGGCGGGAAGGACTTGCCCCCGCTGGGGGCGCGCGAGACTGGTACCGGGTAACCGCACGTGAACGTCGCCCCTCCATTCGCGGATGATGGCTCCGGCAAAGGGTGCAGGGGATGACGGCGAGGATGAGACTTGGGTCTGGGCGGCGCATACAACAAGCGCCGCCCAGAGGGGGAAGACTGCTAGACAACTGCCCAAGGAAGGAACCCGCACACCGTGGGAGGTGCGTATGCGAGTTCCCGTCTCTGTGGCTTCCGCAAGGAAAAGCACACCAGCCTCCAATGATCACCGCAATCACCTTACCATTGCGTGCATTGACTTTGACTTCATAGTCTTTGCCGTTGGTGGCATGAATATCGGTCGATTCCCTCTCCACAGGGTGCAACTCGAATACCAACAACCAGGGCGCTGGCTCGCCCGTTTCCTGGGCATGAAGCGGGCATACTGGGTCATGGTGACTCACCCAGTTGGGTCTTTTGGACTCAGTTGCTGAGCATCAACTCGGGCGAATGGGAATCGTTCCGGCTGGCAAGGTCACGCGCACACGAATTCCCTTTTCGTCGCTGAAGGCTTCGAGGTCACCGCGATGCTCTTCCACGATGCGCTTGACGAAGGTGAGCCCCAGGCCCCACCCGGGTGTGGAATCGGCAGCTGCGCGGACACGGTAGAAAGGCTCGAAGAGTCGTGCCATCTCTTCGGCTGGGATGGGTGAACCGGGGTTGTTGACCTCGAAAAGTACGCTCGTATTTGTTCCGGTAACCCCCAGGGTGACCTCGCTTCCCGAGGGGCTGTACTTCACCGCGTTGTTCAGGAGATTGAGGAGAACGCCGGTCAGCATGGGCGCATCGCCTTCGAGGGCGGGCAGGCCAGAATCCTCGTGGACTCGAATGCGAATTTCGGCGGCTTCGGCGATCGGAGCCATGACCTGCTGAAGCTGCGCGATCATCTGGGAAATTGAGATGCGTTCCCGCCGCAAGGAGCGTGCTCCCGCATCGAATCGAAGCACGTCGAGGTAGGTGTTGATGAGGGAAACCAAGCGCTGTGACTCGCGGAAAATGGTGGCGGCCGCACTGGGCGAGCCCGAAGCCTGCGGATAGCGTAGCAGGAATTCGGCAAACCCTTGGATCGACACCAGCGGTGTACGCAGCTCGTGGGTTACAAAACGGAGGGCCTCGGCGCGCGCTTGATCTCGTTCAAGGGTTGAGGTGAGATCTGTGACGACGATCATCCACTGTGAGCCAGGGCCGCTGGAAGTTAGCGGCAAAGGCACTCCGCGAACCTGCCAGAAGCCTCCTTTGAGGTGGAGTTCACTTTCCAGCGGGAGACGGGCTTCGCACAAACGAGCTTCCTGCAGGCGTTCTTGCACATTCGCCCAGCTCGGGTGCCCGAGCTGCCGGCCAAAATCCTGCAAATTCATTTCTGGGTTCCAGCCCTGCTTGCGGCAGAACTGATCCCAATAGTGATTACGGAACAGAGTTTCTCCACTCTGCGCAAATACGGCTAGGCCCTCATGCATGGACTCGAGCAAGTTCTGGCGAAACGTGTAGAGAGAGGCAAGCTCGGCCTGCAATCTATTGATCAAATCCATACGCCATTGCAGATCCGTAGTTTCGCGTTTTTCCGGGGAGGATTCTAAGCTGGCAAACTGAGGCACCTGCCCGATTTGAAGGGTGAGGCGCAACTGACGGAGACCTCGCGTCAAGCCCCGGTTGACGGCGACCAGGTTTTCTAGTTGTGCCAGCGGAACAGCGAGGAGGCCGACGCAGAGTAGGGGGCCAAACTCGATCAGGCGGTGCGCGCGGGCGAAAAGCCAGTACCCCGCGCCATAGCTCAAGGCGAGTAGGGCAGTTTGCAAGAGGACGCCATTCCAAAGCGGCCAACGCAGAACGAGCCAGGTCGAAATAAGCGAGAAAACCACTAGGAACGCGCTTTGCGGCCATGCGCGAGCGGGGCGCAAGGTACGCCCACTCATCAATCCGTCGACCAGATTGGCGTGGATTTCCACACCCGGCATCGGCATTTGGCCGCTGACCGGCGTTGGCAAGCGATCGCTGAGCTCGGTTGCGCCGAAACCGATGAGCACCGCTTTTCCGGCAAGGGCGGGCTGCGAGTGCCCTTCCAGCAAATCCGCCGCGGAAATCGTGGCAAACGGCGGCGCGTCCTGGCCTGGAACGTACTGTCTGCGGAAATCGACGGTAAAGAACTCCGGGAAATAGGATTCCCAGCCTGGTTTTTCAACCAAGCTTTGGGAGGGGGTGTGTTGCGCGACACGCGATATTTCCAAAGCCATGGCCCACTGTGGGCCGTCCAAACTCAACTCTCGTGCGGGAACGCGACGGCAGATTCCATCCGCGTCTTCCACGGCTTGAACGTGGCCCACGGAAGCGCCGCTGGCGAGAAATTGCGGAAGCGGCTCGGTCCACAAGCGCTGTGGAGAACCGCTCACCTTGGCGGCGAGAACGACATTCCCCGCCTCGCGAATAGCTTTCGCTAGGTCGTTGTCGGACGGTGCGTCTCCAGCTTCCGCGAGCAGAATATCCAAGCCGATGGCTGAGGGTCGTTGCGCGGAGGCGGCACGAACGAGGCGGGCTAACAGCGTACGTGGCCACGGCCACCTCCCGTAGCGGCTGAGGCTGAGATCGTCAATCAAAACAAGGGCGGTTGAATCCGAGGTGGGAAGGGGAGGACGAAGGCGGAAGTAAATGTCCCCGAACCTGCGGCTCAGCTCTTCCACTGGGTAGGTGAGACTGAGCGCGGCGACCAGACCCAGGAGCAAGAGATTCAAAACAAGCCAAGACCTAACGCGGCTTTGAGACAGGCTTGTCGCTGCTGAAGGGGTCATTGGCTGGGAGCGTCTAGATCGATTCCAAGCCGCTGCGCTTTCTTGTAGAGCGTCTTGCGCTCAATACCAAGAGCGCGCGCGGCGTGCGTGCGGTTCCCCTGCGCATCTAGCAGGGCGCGAACGATCTGTTGGCGTTCCACTTCACGAAGCGTGGCGCTGGCCTCCGCGTCCTCGGGGTCGGCCGCGTCGGTTGCATGAGTCGCAATACCGTCAACGGAAGCGCTCGCAATATCATCCTCTGCAATTTCTCCCGTGGTGGACAAAATGGCAGCGCGTTCGATGACATTTTCCAATTCGCGCACGTT
>Ga0137409_10006330_pt1 | contig 12298 bp, 9 predicted proteins | sample CZODoug1_16funga_FD_122059 | JGI IMG/M metagenome (GOLD analysis project Ga0137409, IMG submission 122059) | Vadose zone soil fungal communities from Angelo Coast Range Reserve, California, USA - CZODoug1_16fungal (Hybrid Assembly) | ecosystem: Environmental > Terrestrial > Soil > Vadose zone... | reverse complement strand
GGGGCCCGGGCGGCCCATGCGCATCACGCTGATCGCCCGGCGCATGACGTCCGCGACCTGGCCGGCCAGATTGATGGTCTCGACCGACTTGGTCACGGAGGCGTAGGTGCGTGCGGAGCTGAAGAGCGGAAAGACCTGGGCGCGGTCGCGCGGGTGCCCGAGCGGCAACAGGAGCATCGGCGTGGAGTCGGAGTACGCCGTGGCCACGCCGGGAAACGCGTTCTCGGCGCCGGGGCCGTACTGCATGCAGAAGACCGACAGTGTCTTGCCGTTCTTCACCCGCGCGTAGCCGTCGGCAATGCCCACGCCCACGCGTTCCTGGCGGCAGAGCACGGGCCGGATGTCGGCCTTGGCCGCCGCCTCGATCACCGCGGTGGTGGGATACGCGCTCAGGAACTCGGCGCCCTCGACCTTGAGAATGCGCGCGATGGCATCGACGACTTTCACGGTTGGACTCTCCTCTGGGTGACTATACTGCGGCCCTGCATCCTCGCGATCGAGGGAACGCGCAATGACCCGCTCTGCGCACCTGTGGAGATGGACGCCGGCCGTGGCGACGATGGCTCTGATCCTGGCCATCGCCGACGCCGCATGGCCCTCGACTCCGATGACCTACTACGATTTCCGTTCGCCCCTCCCGCCGGGAGGCTTCTGCGAACAGCAGGTGTTTGGGGCCGGCCGAGTCATCGCCGAGCCGATCAACGCGATCTTCTCGCTCACCACACTGCTGCTCGGGCTGCTCGGCCTCTTTCGATCGAAGCGCACCAGCATGGCCTTCCAGTTCCTCTTCGGGTTGCTGGTGGCGTACGGCCTGTTCGCCGCCGTGTACCACGCCACGCTGATGAACGGGTTCTACCGCATGAAGGACGTGGCGATCAGCATGGTGCAGTCCTTCATCATCATCATGCTGTTCCACTCGCTCTACCTCTACCGGGTCAAGCAGCAGGGACGGGAGTCAGGGCATGGATACCGGATCGTTGCGGTGCTGATGACGCTGATCTTCACCGCCTACCCCGCGGCCGTGCATGTGGCCGGCGAATCCAGCCCCAGTCCCTGGGTGGCGTGGCTCGTCTTCGACCTCTTGTGGATTCTCATCGCGGCGCAGCTGATCCTGATCTGGCGGCGCCGCTTTACCTGGCCGAGGACGCCGCCCGATGCCCGCGTGTTCCGCCTGGTCTGGTATGCCATTGCCTGCACGGCCCTGGCCTACGCGGCCTGGTGCGCCGACAAGTTCTTGTGCCACGCGGACACGCCCGTGCTCGGCTACCTTGCGCTCCACGGCTGGTGGCATCTTTTCATGGGCCTCGGCTTCTACTACCTCATCACGCTCTGCCGTTACTTTTCCGGTCACGAATACGGCTTCGAGCCCATCCTCGAACGCATCCCCACCCGCGGCCCCCTCCGCCTCTCCTTCGTGGAATGGCAGTCGCGCCGTCGAGCCACCGCAGCCCCTGACTGATCCTGCCGCTCCTTTACTTCTTCGGTTCCGCCACGAACAGCGGAATCCGCCGCGTGGTCTTGGCCTGGTACTCCGCGTAGGGCGGGAAGGCCGCGACGGCGAGCTTCCACAAGCGCGCTCGCTCGGTCTCGTCGCTGACCTCACGCGCCCGCATGGGCTGCACCGCCGTGAGGTCGCGGATCTCGACGGTGGGGTTGGCGCGCAGGTTGTTCACCCACACCGGGTTCGCGGGCGCGCCGCCCACCGAGCCGACGAGGACGTAGTTGGCGCCGTCCTTGACGCGCATCAGCGGGGTCTTGCGGATCGCGCCGGTCTTGTTGCCGGTGTGGGTCACGATGATAACGGGCAGCCCGGTGTCGCGGAGCGTGGTGCCGTCAGCCCCGCCACTGCGCTCGTAGAGCTCGACCTGATCGCGCACCCACTCCCTGGGGCTAGGAACGTACTCTGCCATGGGACTCTCCTCAATACAGGGTAATGTAAGACCTCAATACCATGATCAACCCACGTCGCAGCCTTCATTCTCTTACAGACGGCCCCGCGACACAAGCCAGAAACTCCGGGGGGAAGGAGTACACTTCCAGGGATGACACCATGATCTAGTAGGCCGGCACCAGATCATTGCCCAAACGAGTATTTGTGCAACAATGGAGGTCGCAATGTATGTGATTTTCAACGATACATGGCGCGCAATCGGCTCTTGGCCTCTTTGTGTGGCGCCCTCCCACCGCCAATGACAACGTCAGCGCGTATAATGGTCACGGTGTTCCATGATGATAAACCACCTGATCAGCTGCCCGGACTGAGCAGACAGGAGAGCACCGAGGACGTTAAACGACTTGTATGATCTTCTCCTTCCCCCCTCTACACCGCTCTGGATCGAGAGTATTGACGCCCAAGGGCCCGGCTTGATGCTCACGCTGGCGGTCACCGACCCGCAAGCCGTCTGTCCCGATTGTCTTCAGCCCACCTTGCGGGTCCATGGGCGCTACTGGCGGACCCTGGCCGATCTGCCTTGGGCCGCCACACCGGTGCAGCTCCGCTTGCACATCCGGCGCTTTTGGTGTGAGACCCCGCGCTGTGCGCGTAAGGCCTTTACTGAGCGCTTACCTGAGTTGGCACCGCATTATGCCCGCACTACGGCCCGCCTGAGCCACTTGCAGACCGATATCAGGCTCGCGTTAGGTGGAGCGGCAGGGGCGCAGCGCTTGGTCAACCAAGGGTTACCGGGTAGCCGCAATACCCTGCTGCGGCGGGTGCGGCGCTTTCCCCTGCCCGATGCACCCGCCCCTGAAGTGATAGGCATTGACGATTGGGCGCAGCGTAAAGGGCACACCTACGGTACCATCATCGTCGATCTCGACCGCCATCGCCCCGTGGACGTGCTACCGGATCGTAGCGCCGAGACCGTGGCCGCCTGGATGCAAGTCCATCCCGAAGTGCACGTGGTCGCCCGCGAGCGGGCCGACGCCTATGCCTCAGGCGTGAGACAGGGGGCACCGCAGGCCATACAGGTGGCCGACCGCTGGCATCTGCTCAACAACCTGCGCGAGGCCGTTGAGGAGGAGTTACGCGTGCGACCGACACTCCCTTGGTGTCCCTCCATCGAGGCCTCAGCGGAGGTCGTGCCGGCTTCTCCCTCCCATCCGCAGCCAGTGCAACCTGCTCCAATGTATCCCCATACGCCTGCTGGCCGCCGAGCGGAGGGCGCCCGACAACGCCGCCGCCCCCAGCGTCTGGCACAGTACGCGCAGGCCTGTAAGCGCAAGCAACAAGGGCGGCCCCAGCCCATGATGGCCCACCAGGTGGGCGTGAGTCAACGGACCTTGACGCGCTGGGGCAAAGCGGGAACGTTCCCGGAACGGCAACGCCGCCACGGCGACCGCCCTCGCCTGTCGCCCTCTCCCACGTATGTCCAACAGCGCTGGGCCGAGGGCTGTCGAAACGCCATGCATCTCTGGCGTGAGGTGCGCGAGCAGGGCTTCACAGGGTCCTATGCACGGGGAGCCTCTTACGTGGCGCCTGTACGCCGAGGGCAGGCGGTGCGCCAGGGGGCAGGGGAGAGTGCCCAGGAGTCAACGGCGTCAAGCGAGCCGACGGCGTTCACGGCTCGTGCGGTGTCGTATCGCCTCATCCGTCGGTCGAGCGATCATACGGATGACGAGCGGCACCACCTGGAGCAAGGCAAGGCGCAGGAGCCGATCATTGCCCACCTCGCCCACCTCGCCACCGACTTGACGGCGATGGTCCGCAACCGGTTGTCGGGTCGGTTGGGGGACTGGTTGGACACGGTACGGACGCGGGGGTATGCGAGCCTCACGAGTTGAGCCACGGGCCTTGGGCCAGACGTGTGCGCAGTGCGGGCGGCCTGAGCACTGCCCTAGAGCAATGGGCAGACGGAAGGGCAGGTGACACGCTTGCAATTGGTGAAGCGACAGATGGATGGCCGGGCGAAGCTTGACTTGCTGAGACCGCGTGTGTTGTCTGCGACCTGAGCGTTGACGGAAGCATTTGACGCGCGCCAGGAGCTCCCAATCCTATGAAACACTACAAAAATTAGTACTTGTAGTGTTCAGAGATGTATAGACCTCCGTTGAGCTCTACTTTGGAGCGGTCTCGGACGGCACCGCGGTGATCCTCATGGAGTGCGCTGGCCGCCTCAATTTTAGCCCCTTAGGCTCAGCAAGCCAATCGTTTTCAGAGCTCTGTGCACCACACAAAGTGGCCAAGAGCCGATTGCACGCCATGTATCGCTGAAGATCACACGCGATGTAGCAGAGGAGCTTGCAGCGTGCGCAAACCTGTTGCACAATGTGCCACAATGGCAATAGGTTTGTACAACCGCCTGTGGCCGATGTGGAAACTATGGTGCTCGTCGACACCACAGTGTGCAGGACAGGAGAAGACGCGATGAAAGTGCTGGTCACGGGGGCGAGCGGCCAATTGGCTCCCTTTGTCATCCGCGCCTTGCGGGAGCGGCACGACCTCGTCCTGATGTCGCGGCACCCGCCAGACGCAGAGTTTGCCGCGTTTCCCTGGCTCCAGGGCGACCTCACGGTGTATGCCGAGTGCCGGCGGGCGGTCCAGGGGGTGGACGCCATTCAACACCTTGCTGCACAGCCCTGGCCGGTGGACCATCCCGCGCTGCGGGGGCGGGCGGCAGCCCAAGGGCTCCCCTTTGATGTCACCTTTCAGAGCAATGTGGTCGGGCTGTATTATCTCATGCACGCCGCCGTCGAAGCCGGGGTGCAGTGTGTCGTCATGGCCGGCAGTAATTGCGCCCTGGGGCATGGCTATCGTATTAGTCAGACCCCGTTCCCTTTCCAGGCGCTGCCGATTGACGAACACCATCCGTCGTATCCAGAAGATTCCTACAGTTATTCGAAGTTGGCGGGCGAACTGCTCCTGGCCAGCTCTACCCGGGCGTATGGGATCCACACTTATGTGACCCGGCCGGCGGCGATCTACTCGCCCGCACGGCGGCAGCAGCTAGCTCACACCGCCGCGCCGGCCACCGGCTGGGATCCCTGGCTGTGGACGTGGGTGGGCAGCGAGGATGTCGCGAGCGCCCACCGGCTCCTGATGGAAGGAGCCGAGACCCTCCCCCCGCACGCGGTGTACTATCTTACGGCCGAGGACACGACCGCCCTGGCACCATCGGCCGCGTTGATTGCTCGGTGGCAGCCCACCCTGCTGCCCTTGGCCGCGGAGTTACACGGACATCAAGCCTTTTTTAGCACCCAGAAACTGCAACAGGCAGTCGGGTGGCAGCATCACACCTCCTGGCGAGATCTCCGATAACCCGTTGCATGCTGCTATGGGTCGGCTAGCACGCCCACCAACGCGGGCGGTGGCTGGCCAGTGCGCCGCCGCCGGGCGGTACAGCCCCGGCGCATCGTGGGCGTAGAAAAACTGCTGTCCAGGTACATAACCCGTTGTCTCCACAATCGGTATGCGTGGACGCTAGCGGTTCTGTGCAGGGTTGAAACCCATCTCCTCAGCCTCCCCTCATTATTGTTCCCTTTTTATCACTACAATCTCTGCATTTTCCAGGTAAAATTATAGACTGTAGGATAGTGGAAATTTCATGGGGATAGCGATGATCAAATGAGGTCTTTGGGGGATAGACATGTCACAGCGCCGTCCACACCATAGTGCACGCTCACCGCTTGCACTCATCCTCGGCCTTGCCGCACTGCGCGTGGCCATCGTCGCCCTCGTGATCGTGGCCCTTGTGGGTAGTGCAAAGGAGCCGAGAGACGTGCACCCACAGCGGTATCGCGCGGTGTTGCTCCCGACCCTGCCCGATGAACCACCCGCCCAGGACATCATGGGACCCTCAACCATGGTCGAGTCGGAGAGCGAGGAGACAGCACAGCGGCCAGACCGTGGGGCGGCGCATACGGAGGCGCCCTGGTATGGGCTCTGTCCCCTCAAGAGCGTGGCCTCGCTCGACGATTTTCGTCGGGTGGTGCGCAGTGATCAGCGTCTGGCAGCGTATTATGGCAGTTTTAATTGGGCCAGGGCGCGGCTAGTGACGACTGCAGAACCACAGTTGGTCTATGTGAGTTACCAGAAAGCAGGAGCACTAGCACGGACCAAGCACCCGATGCTCTTACCGAAGGGCGATACGCTGCTAACCGATGGGGTTCTACAGGCACGCACTTACTGTTGCAACGAGGTGTTCGAGATCGTGGATGCACCGCTACCCCCACCCTCAGAAGGTGACCAGCCGGCATGGCCACTCCCACCCTCCACACAGGTGCTCTGGCCTCCTGAATCCCCGCCAGCGCTTGCCCCACCAGAAGACGAGACACCGCCAGCGGAACTCGTGGCCCCGCCTGTGGCGCCCCCCTTCTCACCGCCCTCTGCACGAGGAGAAATGCCACCGTCGTCACTCGTGGCCCCGCCTGCGGCGCCCCCCTTCTCGCCGCCCTCTACACGGGGAGATGTCCCACCGCTTGAACTCGCTACGCCGCCTACGGTGCCAACCTTCCCACCGCCGCCATCGCCGGGAGAGATACCGCCGTCGTCACTCCTGGCCCCGCCTGTGGCGATCGCCTTCCCGCCTCTCCCAGACTCTTTCCCAGCGCCGGTGCCGGTGCCATCATTTCCGTCTCCCCTGGCATTACCCCCAACAACGACAGTTGTCCCCGAACCCTCGACCGTTACCTTGCTGAGCCTGGGGCTCACGGGTCTTGTGTGGTGTCGCTGGAGGGCATGGAGGCGCGCCAGACGTGCCGCGCTCGCCTCGCGTGCCTGTACGGTGAGCGTTACGGGACGTGCAGCGTCGTAGCAGCCTGTGGCGCTGGCCTCCGGCCAAGCATCACAGGCACAGCAGGCGGCACAACATCCGCCCCAGAGGTGGCGTGGCAGGGCAACACGAGGCCCTGCGGGTCGGGTCGATCCCCAAACCACACAGCCGCGAACTGCCCGTGTATCCCCACGCCCATGGCGGGCCAACGTTTCTGCTGCCAGCCGCCGATTTCGAGGAGCACGGCTTGATGGGGCGGACTCTGCTGCCAACCTGTGAGGATGCGACTGGCTGTCGCTGGGATGGAACTCCAATAGGCTAGTTCATAGCCGTTCCCGGTATACACGTTTGCCGTGATTTCCCGAGGCTTGTTCCACATCGCTGCAGCCAGGGCATGGTCAGGACGATAGCACACCGGCGTCCAGTACCCCTTCGATGACCAGCTATGCAGGTTGCAATCCAATCCACGACTCTGGGGCACGGTTACCCAGAAATTCTCGTGTAAATCCCTTACATGGACTTTGGCAACTTGGGTCAAAGAGTATGTGATGCTCATAGGGGCTAAGCCATGCTTATTGCGATAGTCATGAATCAGACGCGCCAGCTTCTGCTCTTCATCTGATAGGCACCTAGAGGACGTCTGAGAACTATTGATCACTTGGGAAGCGAATGCGTGGATATTGGTCTTTTGATAAAACATCATCATAGTGAGGAGCACATAACAACATATATGCTTACCATTGACTAATATTCTGCAATACTGACTAATATTCATACGTTACATTACAGATTTTCTAAGTATATTACTTAAATAAACACCTATGATCCTCTCTTTATCGGATTTTTTTTAGGAAATTTGAGAGAAAAATGCCTAATTAACAGACATGGAAGTATAGTTAATAGCTGGGAGATCGATCTATTACAGGACTGTTCGGCAGCCAGAATAATGCCACTGTTTCAACAAATTTTTGTCAATGAATGCATGAAATTTCAAAGAGTTGTTCATCATTGACAAGGCGAAAAACTTCTAAACTAGAAAAACCAATAAGTTACAAAAGTTCTTCTCTCGCTTTCTCGGTGGCCATAAAGCGTGGGGGGAATTCACTTGTAACACAAACGGGGGTCTAGACATACTCCTCGTGGCACGCTGCCACGCAAAGCCAGGAGGAGAGTCATGACCTCCACCTGTGGCTGGCTGGTGCCGTCAGCGCGCCGCGTGCCATGACCTCATGCGCGCCAAAGATTTCCGAAGATTTCCGAGAACCTGGGGAACATCCTAAAAACGTCCCCCGACGGCTATCGGCCGCATGCGCCACTGCTCAAACCGCTCTGAAACGCGGCTCCGGAAGCGCTGTATCGCGAGGGGGGGCGGTGGCATGGCGTATGGCATTTGACGGCAGGACGATCATGGTCTAGCATCGCGCTCTCTCTGGAAGTCGTCCAGTGCTGGTATACAGGAAAGGAGTTGGCTATGGCAGAGTTGCCTCGTCTGAACGGTATCATCAAGGCCCTGGAGGAGGGCGGCGTCGCCTTTGTCGGCTCGGCGCCGGCCGATGGTGCGGCAGGCACCAGTGCGCCCTACGACGGCGCGCTGTTCGAGATGGAGCACGGTCCCTATGATATACGGGCGCTGCAAGAGGGGCTGCAGAGTATGCTGGATCGCCGCCAGATTGCGCAGCGCGGCATCGCTCCGGCGGTCACCCCTATTGTGCGGATTCCTCCGAACCAGGGACAGACCAACTGGGTCGCCAAACAGGTGCTCGACATCGGCGTGTACGGGATCATCTGGCCCCACGTCGATACGGTCGAAGAGGCGTATAACGCCGTGGCCGCCATGCGCTATCCCAGGGTCGAGGGCCGCCCGCTGCGCGAGCCCTTCGGCCGCCGCGGCGATGCCCCCAATCGCGCCGTCACCTACTGGGGCATCACCCAGCAGGAGTACTACGCCCGAGCCGACGTGTGGCCCCTGCATCCCCAGGCCGAGCTGCTCTGCGGCCTGATGATCGAGAGCCCTGAGGGGATCGGCAACCTGCCGAAGATGCTGGCAGAGGTGCCCGGCATCGGCGTCATCTTCACCGGGGAGGGCGACCTCTCCCAGGAGCTGGGCCACCCGCGGCAGTATGACCATCCTGACGTGCTGCAGGGCGTCAAGGAGATCCTGGACATCTGCAAGGCGCACAAGGTGCCGAACGGCTGGTTCCACACCACCCTTGACAATGTTGAGCAGGTGATCAAAGACGGATACCGGGTCCTCATGGCCCCGTCCTCGCGCAGCTACGCCGTGCTGCACAAGGGGCGCACCGCCGCCGGTAGACGCTAAGCTCTGAGATCTGTGCAGCACCCCGGCCTCGGCGCATGATACGCCCGGGGCCGGGTCGTGCGTCTTCGGATGAAGACGCGGGCGCCTCGGCGCGGCGCGCGTGTAGAGGCAGCCGGCAGCATTGTATAGCTGGGTCATGCGTGCGGTACGCGGTCGTCGCGCGTGGCAGATGGTCCTGGGCGCCAAGGAGGTCTATGATGCGTGTGACAGCTCCACATCACTATGCCACGGACGCACTCCTGCGCGATGGTGGTTCGATCCATATCCGAGTGATCCGGCCCGACGACAAGCAACGCCTGCTGGCACTGTTCGAGCGCTTGAGCAGCCGTTCCGTCTATGTTCGCTTTTTCCAGACCAAACAGCGACTCACAGACGAAGAGCTGCGCTACTTTACCGAACTGGACTTCACGCGGGATGTGGCACTCGTCGCGACGCTCCAGGAAGGACAGGACGAGCACATTATAGGCGTGGGTCGCTATTTTCGCATCACTGAGGATGGCAAACCCACCACGCACGCCGAGGTGGCATTTACCGTGGCTGAGGCTCATCAGGGGAGAGGCGTGGGCACGCTCCTCCTCGAACATCTGGCCACTATTGCCCGGATGCAGGGTATCGACACCTTCGAGGCCTATGTGTTGGGTGAGAATAATCGCATGCTGGAGGTCTTTGAGGCAAGCGGTTTCACGGTGCAGCGCGCCCTCGACACCGGCGTATTCCATGTCTCCTTCCCAACGGCTGAAACACCCCAGGTGCGGGCCGCCAGCACCGAGCGCGAGCGCGTCGCCGCCGCCCAGAGCATGCGTGCCTTTCTCAACCCGCGTTCAGTCGCTGTGGCTGGGGTGTCGCGGCGCGGCGATGGTGTGGGTGCGGTACTGCTTGCCAATCTGCAACGGGCTGGATTTACTGGCCGGCTGTATCCCATTCATCCACACGCTACAGAGATCAATGGCCTGCCGGCCTTTCCCCGCGTCAGCGCCGTGGGTGCGCCTGTGGACCTGGCGCTCATTGCCGTGCCCGCGGCAGGAGTTGAGGAGGTCGTGGCCGATTGCGTCAGCGCTGGCGTCCACGGCGTGGTGGTCATTGCCTCGGGATTTGCGGAAGCCTCAGCAGCAGGGCGTGAGGCGGAGCAGCGTCTACGTGCCCTGGTACGCGCCTCAGGCATGCGCCTGGTGGGGCCCAACTGCATGGGCCTCCTCAATACGGATCCTGAGATCGCGCTCAATGCGACGTTCACCACCCCTGTCCTGCCGCCTGCAGGCAACATTGGCATGCTGTCGCAGAGCGGTGCGCTCGGCCTCGCCATGCTGGACTACGTCCAGAGCCTCCACGTCGGCCTCTCGACGTTTGTGTCGGTAGGCAATCGGGCGGATGTGTCCAGTAACGATGTGCTGGCCTATTGGGCCGACGATCCACACACCGACGTCATTGTGCTGTATCTCGAAAGCTTTGGCAATCCGCGCCGGTTTGCCCGTATAGCGCCTGACGTCGCACGGCATAAACCGATCATTGCCGTCAAATCTGGGCGCTCGGTGGCTGGCAGCCGCGCTGCCGCCAGCCACTCGGCGGCTCTCCCACCAGCGACACTGCTGTGGAGGCGCTCTTTGAGCAAGCCGGCGTGATCCGTGCCAATACCCTGCAAGAACTCTTCGATGTGGCCGTGTTGCTGTCTACGCAGCCCATGCCCCTGGGACCGCGTGTGGGCGTGGTCACCAACGCCGGTGGGCCAGGCATTCTGCTGGCAGATATGGGCGAAACGCACGGACTGGTCTTCCCAGAGCTGACACCGAGGACGACAGCAGCGCTGCGCCCCTTTCTGCCGCCGCAGGCCGGGCTGGCAAACCCCATAGACATGATTGCCTCGGCCACCCCTGCGCAGTATACGCGTACGATCGAGCTGGTGGGCGTGGATCCCAACATTGATGCGCTCATTGTGATCTATATTCCGCCGCTGGTCACGGAGCCCGCTGAGATCGCGCAGGCGATTGCCCACGGTGCTGGTACCGTGCCAGCGTCGAAACCGGTGCTGACGGTGTTTATGACCTCGCATGGCGTTCCTGCCACGCTCAATACTGGTCCACGCCGCGCCTTACCAACCTACACCTTTCCGGAGAACGCGGCCTTAGCCTTGAGCGCTGCGGTGCGCTATGGGCGTTGGCGTACACAGCCGCGCGGCACACCGTTGCGCCTCTCGTCGTTTGCCCACAGTGCAGTACGGGCCGTGATTGATCGGGTGCTGGCCAATGTCTCGGGCTCTTTGTGGTTGCAGCCAGGTGACGTAGCCACTGTCCTGCAAGCCGCTGGCATCACGCTGGCAGCGGCAGAACAGACCAGCCCGGCCGAGGCGGTTGCTACGGCTGAGCGCCTTGGTTACCCCCTGGTTGCCAAAGTCGTCAGTCCTGATGTCCTGCACAAAAGGGATGTCGGTGGGGTGATACTGGGTCTCGACACACCGGCGGCCGTGGCCTCCGCAGTGGAGACGCTGGTTGCCCGCATGCAACAGAGACAGGCGCGTCTCGACGGCATTCTGTTGCAGCGGATCTTCCCCCCCAAGCCAAAGTATTAGAAGTCGGTTAAGTAGCGGAATTCACTGCACAAGGCGTTCTGAGTGAAGGTTTTTCTTCGTGGACACACGCGTGCCAGAGAGCGAGAAGGCCTTGGGAAGCTTGATGTCGGCGCGGTGCAGTCATGCCGCGAGGGCGTCACGAGGCGTGGGGATGCAGTGATCGCTGGGGGCATTCGTCGGTGACACTTCGACGAGACAGAGCGTCGCCAGGGCGTGGAGGCCTTCTTCCACTGTGAGGTCGAAGGTGCTCCAGCACGATGCCAGATACTGGATGATCTGGTAGGCGAGCATGACGACGAAGGCATGCGCCCGCGTGCGTTCTGCCAGGCGTAAGAAGATGGGGCGTATTTCCAGGGGCGCGGTTTTGCAGGTCCGAAACGCGTGTTCGACAGACGCCAGATCTTTGTAGCGGTCATGGACCATCTCTTTGGGTGCTTGCGCTGGTGTCAGGTCGGTTGTGAGCACGTAGCAGCCATCGAGTTTGGCTGCTTCAGTCTGCGCGTCCTCATTGACCGTGAGCGTCATGGCGCGCTCCGCTACAGTCAGCTCGACCCAATCAGCGATGCGCAGGTGTTTGGCGCGGGCCACAAGCTTGTGCCAAGCCCCCTGTGGATTGGCACGCGGATGGTCTGTGAGGTATTGGTTCTGCTTGGCGACGTGCGCCTGGAGCGTGGCCAGTTTCGCGTGTCGGTTGTCCCGGACTTC
>Ga0137409_10006328_pt1 | contig 12301 bp, 10 predicted proteins | sample CZODoug1_16funga_FD_122059 | JGI IMG/M metagenome (GOLD analysis project Ga0137409, IMG submission 122059) | Vadose zone soil fungal communities from Angelo Coast Range Reserve, California, USA - CZODoug1_16fungal (Hybrid Assembly) | ecosystem: Environmental > Terrestrial > Soil > Vadose zone... | reverse complement strand
GTCGAGCTGGTAGAACTCGCCCGGCGAGCGATCGGCGCGGCCGTCCTCGTCGCGGAAGCAGGGCGCGATCTGGAAGTAGCGGTCGAACCCCGCGACCATCAGCAGCTGCTTGAACTGCTGCGGCGCCTGCGGCAGCGCGTAGAAGTGGCCGGGATGCAGGCGGCTGGGCACCAGGTAGTCGCGCGCGCCCTCGGGGGAGCTGGCGGTGAGGATCGGCGTCGAGAACTCCGTGAAGCCGGCGGCGATCATGCGGCGCCGGATGCTCGCGATCACGCGGCTGCGCAGCAGCACGTTGCGATGCAGCTTGTCGCGGCGCAGGTCGAGGAAGCGGTGGCGCAGCCGCGTCTCCTCCGGATAGTCCGCGTCGCTGTTCACCTGCAGCGGCAGCGTGTCGGCCGCCGACTGCACGGTCAGCGCCTGCACGGCGATCTCGATCTCGCCCGTCGGCAGCTTCGGGTTGATCGCGGACGGCTCGCGCGCGACGACGGCGCCCGTCACCGTGATCACGCTCTCGAGCCGCACGGCCTCGGCCGCCGCCAGCGCGGGGCTGCCGGCGTGGAACACGCACTGGGTCAGGCCGTAGTGGTCGCGCAGGTCGATGAAGAGCAACCCGCCGTGGTCGCGCTTGCGATGGACCCAGCCCGACAGCCGCACGGTGCGGCCGACGTCGCCCGCGCGCAGCTCGCCGCACGTGTGCGTGCGATACGCGGGCAGGGCGTCGCTCACCGGGGCTCCTCCCGCCGCGCCAGGGCTTTCGGCGTCGGCCGGCGCGCCGGGTCGTCGAGCGCGGCGTACCCCCAGAAGCCGTGGGTCACGAGGTCGTCGAGCTGCTTCTTCACGTTCTTTCGCCTGACCTCCAAGGATACGAGATAGCCCTCGACTCTCAAGGCCTTGGCCGCGCGGACGGCCGCGGCCACGTCGCCGCCGTCGTCCACCAGGAGCGCCAGCCGCCGCTGCGGCGCCTCGGCGCCCTCGCGCGCGGGCATCCCCCCGCGCTCGGCCAGGATCGAGATCAGACGCTCGAAGCCGATCGAGAAGCCGGACGCCGGCACCTCGCGGCCGAGCAGCCGGCCGATCATCCGGTCGTATCGCCCGCCGCCGGCGATGGAAGACGGGTAGCCGGCGGCCGCGATCTCGAAGATCGGACCCGTGTAGTAGCCCATGCCGCGCACGAGCGTCGGATCGAAGCGCACCCGGCAGCCCGCGGCGATCTCGGCGTTCGCGGTGGCGATGATCGTGGCGAGCGACTCCCACGCGGCCTCGGCCGCGCCCGGCAGCGCCGCCCTCAGCCCTTCCAACGACACCTCGGCCGCGCTCAGGCCCGGCAGCAACGCCTCGAAGCGCCGGACGGCGTCCGCGTCGTGCCCACCCTCGCGCAGCTCGGCCAGCACGCCCGCGGCGCCCAGGCGGTCGAGCTTGTCGAACGCGATGAAGAAGGCGGCATGCGCCGCCTCCGGAAAGCCGCAGTGGCGCGCGAGGAGCTCGAGCAGGCGCCGGTCGTTGATGCGCACGGTGAGGCCAGAGAGCCCGAGCCGCGTCAGGGCGTCGGTGGTGGCGAGGATCAGCTCGATCTCGACGAGCGGCGAGGCCAGCCCCAGCACGTCGATGTCGCACTGGGTGAACTGCCGGAAGCGGCCCTTCTGCGGCCGCTCCGCGCGCCACACCGGGCCGATCTGGATCGCCTTCAGCGGGTCGGGCAGCCGCGCGTGGTTCTCCGCGTAGTAGCGCGCGAGCGGCACCGTGAGGTCGAAGCGCAGGCCGAGGTCGGCCAGATCCTCCCCCGCGCGTCGCGCCGCCTCGAGCTCCTCACCGCGCTTCATGACCTTGAAGATCAGCTTCTCGTTCTCGCCACCGTCGCTGCCGGCCAGCAGGCGCAGGCTCTCGAGCGCCGGCGTCTCGATGCGGCGGAAGCCGTAGGCACGGTAGACGGCGACGATCTCGCGCACGGCCGCGTCGCGCAGCTCGACCTCGTCGGGGAGGACGTCGCGCATACCCCGCGGGGGAGCGGTGGGAAGACGGCCGGCCACGCGGCTATCCGCGAGGCCGGGCGGCTGGCATCAGAGCGTCGCGCGTGAGCCGGATGCTCGCCGTATCCTCACGGGGACTAGTCTCCCGTCGTCATGATGATCTGCGTCTCGGAAGCGCTCTTCAGAAACGTGGTGAAACGCACGACGGCCGCGATGAGGGTTGGCGGATTCTCGCCCGGGATCGCGCCCAGCGCGGTGATGGTTCCCTCGAAGCCGGAGTTGATGGACTGGAACCGATAGCCCGCCGGGCCGCGGAACAGAATCCCGATGTGCCCCTCGAGCTGGTTCTGCGGCACCACCACTTCCTCGACGCCGTCACCGTCAAGGTCGACCGCGACCGGGACGGGCTCGAAGTTGTAGAACTCGGTCCGCGGCGACCGGCTCGTCGTGCCCCCCTTGAGCAGTTCGAGCCTCTGGTAACTGCCACCGCCGACGGGGCTCGACGATCGCCAGGTGTCCTCGGTGCCCACCGTGACGCGCAGCCGCTGGTATTCGTCGACGAACACGAGGGCGCGCGTGTCCTTGCCGGCGATACTGGCCAGCGTTGCGCCCGTTGCTCTGAACGTACTGGGTACGCGCACCGCAACGTCGCGCACGAGCTGGTCACCCTTGAGGGTGACCCGATGTGCCTGGCCCTTTTTGAAAAACGTCTCTCGGCTGAACCCCTGAGCCCAGAGCGTCTTCTTCGCGCCGCTACCGTCCGCATCGACGGCCCAGAGAATGTCGTTGCCGTTCTTGACGATCGTCACCGGCTTGCCGTCCTTCGTCCCGAGCACGAACGACGTCAGCAGGATGCTCGGATCCGGGTGGTAGCGGTTGGCCACGACCTCGAAGACGCCGTCGCCATCGAGATCGGCCAGCTGAACGGAGATGATCCGTCCCGGCGTGGTGAACCGCTCGTCATACGTCCACTCGGGCTCCAGGGCGCGCTCGACCACGCGGTACAGCCAGATCTTTTCGCCGTCCGTCATCACGAGCCGCGGGATCTGATCCTTCGGCGAGACGGACACGTCCATGGCGACGACCGGGAATGCAAAGCGCCCGATTTCCTTCAGGGGAATCGAGTTCTCGCCGCTCGAGTAGCTGCCGGCCTCGAGCTCGCCTCCGAGAATGCGCGCTAGGAGTGAGCGCTGCTTGGCTTGTGGCGGCAGCCGATCGCCACCCGACGAGAACCGCTCTCGCGGCGCCGTGCGCACCGAGGGTGGTACGAACGCAGCCGACGCGACGACGGGCGTGGTGCTCGGCAGCGCGAAGAAGCGCGCGTCGACGTACGGCTTGCGGTCGACCGTCTTGAAGTGCAGCGCCAGCAGGTTGTCGACTTTGAAGCGGGTCGCGCTCTCGCTCAACCCTTTGCCTTCGAGAAATTCGTCGGGTTTGATCCCCTGCTGGGTCACCCACACGCCGACGTGATCGCCCATGGCCACCTGGATGCGCCCGCTCCGTCCCAGTCCCTCCACGATGTCGTTCAGCGCCGCCTCCACGATGGCGTCGCGCACGCCGCCGACGAACGGAACGACCGTCACCCGCTGCTTGCCGGCGGAGATGCGGGCCACGTCACCCGGAGCCACGTCTGCGCCCGGCTCCACCCTGCCGATCGAGTACGCCTCGGCGACCTCCTCGACACGCACTCGTCCGAGCGCCTTCTCGGTTTTCCCGAGGACCTCGCCGGTCTTGGGATGACGAAGTTCGCGTCCCTCGCGGAAGAGCGACAGGTCGAGCCCGGGCACGACACCGTCGCGTTTGCCAACCGAGAGCGTCACCGTCGTGCCCTGCACTTCGACGACGTCGCCCGAGACGCGGGGGAACAGCCCGACGATCTGATTGACGATGGCCTGAAGCGCTGCCGATGACGGGGCCGGAGCCTGTCGTGCCGGCGGCGTCTGGGCCCACGGGAACGACACGCTACCGAGAATGACCGCGAGCATGACCACGGGCGCGGAGAGCACCGCGAGCCTCTGCCATTTCATGCGGCACACTATATCACCCTGTCCCGGCGTCTCGGTATCTCGCCCTGAATCAGAACGGGCCCGGAGGTCGCCCTCCGGGCCCGCGTTCCACCGACGCTGCTCGAGCCGACTCGCTAGAAGCTGAACCGCAGGCGAGTCGTCGCGATGATCACATCGTTGACGCCGTCCTTGCCACCGCGTCCGAACGTTCCGGAGTTGGTGACGGCGGCGCTGGTGGCAACGGTCGACCCGCTGCCGCTCGTAGCGCCGCAGCAACCGGTGGTAATGGCGTGTGACATGGCATCACCGGCGAACAGGTAACCGCCCGCGATGTCCCATGCGATGCCGGGCGCAAACCGGTACGTGGTGCTCAGGTTTATTTCAGTACCCAGATACCGCGAGTTGCCGTTCGGGCGTCCGGACGAATTCAAGATCTCGAGCGGCGCAAGACCGCCGGTCGTCGTCAGGAGGCTGTTCGTGTCGACCTTCTTGTCCGTCCAGTCGGTCGTCACGCCCGCGCCGACCGTGAAGCTCGGCGTCACGGCGTACGCGACCTTGCCGCCGACCTGGATACGACCGTACTTGTCGTACCCGATGGCCACGCCCGGGTTCAGACCGGTCGCGTTGTTGTACAGGATGTGGAAGTAGTCGATACCGAGCGAGAAGATCTGCGTACCCCAGTCCGCCGCGTAGCTGGTGTCGGTGTCGAGGGGCTGGAAGAAGCCGATGCTCTTCCACGGGTTGCTCTTGGCCGAGTCGCCCGATGTCCACATGCCCATCGCGGCGAGCATCAGCGGCCCGACGTTGAACGCACCGCGGACGTCGACGAGCCACGCGCTGATGTCAGCCTTCTGGAGGCTGCCAATCGCGCCGTACGGCGCGAACGACCCGAACGCGGTCGGCGCGGGGATAATGGCGTGCCGACTGCCGAACTGATAGAGGACGGACGGCTGCAGCGAGAACGGACCGGCCGTGAACTTGCCGTCCACACCGATCGTGTGGCGATTCTCGATCACGCCACGGCCTGCGGCACCGGCCACGGCGCCGGGGACGGCGCCGGCGGAGCCGGTGAAGGCCGCCCCGGCGTCGACGCCACCGCGTCCCTGACGCGCTGTCCCGGACGTGGCGCCCTGAGCCTGGAAGAACGAATACATGGGCTTGACGTCGAGGCCCTTGAAGGGCGAGAACCCGAAGCTCGCGATGACCGCCCAGTCCTCACCGCGGATCCAGCCGTCTTTGAATCCTGTCAGCTGCTCTTCAAGCTGGACGTAGGCGAGATTGAGCGTCGCGCCGGGGGCGAACTCGAGGTTCACGACGACACCCGGGAAATCACCGTTGGCGTACAGCGCCAGCTTGTCGGTGGCCACGGTGCCAAACGGCTGCGCGCCGAGACGCAGCGTGTTGGGCAGCGGAATCGGCAGCGGGAACTCGGTGTAGAGCCACTTGATCTCGACCATGCCGATGGTGTCGGTGTTCATGTCGAAGCCGGCGTTGCAGCCGGCGCACTGCCTGCCGCCTTGGGTGATGCCGCCGGTAATGTTGCTCCGGGTGTCGAGGAACGTGTCGTTGGCACCCGTCTGGCCGTACATGGCATCGAGCTCGATGCCGAGGACCGCCTTGGCCTTGCCGACTTCGCCGATGATGTCGAACCGGCCGCGCGTGCGTCCGGTGGCCTGCGTGTCCTTCTGCCGACTGTAGTTGTTGTCGTAGTCGGAGAGGTTCTTGCCGTACGTCCCGACTTCGTCGATGAACCCTGTGATCGTGACCTTCGGGGCGGGCGCCTGCGCCATGGCCGGCGGAGCCAGGACCCCGAGGACGGTCACGAGGGCGACTGCGAGTATCAACAGTCTCCTCATTACTGCCTCCTCAAAGAGAGGTGAGCTGCAGCAACGTACTGATGTGCCGCCAAAGGCCGACAGCCACAACACAAGCAGACTGCGGACAACATGTGCGTTATATGGGACAAAGCTCGGAAACGTCAAGTAAAAACTACATTTAGTGGTCTGCGGCTAACTTCCCTCCCCCAGGGCGCGCAATCGCTCGACGGCCGCCCGGCCGAAGGGTGACTCGGGAGCGATCTGGCGGGCCCTGCGAAAGAAGGCCTTCGCCTCGTCCGGGCGCTTCTCGGCGGTCAGGACCAGCCCGAGGTTGTAGTAGGCCGCCTGGAGGTCGGGGTCGACGCTGAGCGCGAAGCGCAGCGCGTCCTCGGCCTCGCGGTAGCGGCCGAGATGGAACAAGGCCAGACCCAGATTCTGATGGGCGTAGTCCGTCACGGTCAGGGACGGTTGGGCGATGGCCTTGCGGTATGCGGCGACGGCGCCGTCCCACCGTCGCGCCTCGGCCAGCGCCGTGCCGAGGTGGAAATAGGTGTCGCCGCGGTGGGGATCGAGATCCACCGCCTTGTTCAATTCGGCCACCGCCTGATCGATTTGGCCGAGATCGAGCAGCAGCATACCGAGCGTGTCATGGTAGAGCGCCACCCTGGGATTGAGGCCGTTCGCTTCCTGAAGCGAGGACATTGCGAGCGCCATCTGGCCCTGGTTGATCTGGGTGAGCGCGCGCTCGTAGGAGTTCTGCGCCTGCAGGCGCTGCATCTCGGTGACGCGGCCGGTCGCGCAGGCGGCCAGCAGGCCGCCGAGCGCCAGGATGAGGCCAAACGTGCGCTTCGTTGACACCTTAGAACCTCCCATATACCTTTCATAACGTGCCGACGTACGAATACCAGTGCGAAAAATGTCAGCGGGTGTTCGAAGTCCGCCAGCGGATCACCGAGCCGGCGCTGACCACCTGCGAGGTCTGTGGCGGCCACGTCAAACGCCTGCTGTCCCCGGCGCCGTTCATCCTCAAGGGCGAGGGCTGGTACGTCACCGATTATCCGTCGGAAGCCCGCAAGAAGGCGAAGGAAGCGGAGAAACCCGCCGCGAATGGGTCGGGCAAGGCGTCGGACAAGGGCGCGGCCGACAAGAGCACGGCGGACAAGCCGGCGGCCTCGAAGAGTGACGCCTCGCCGTCCTCGGGCTCCGCGTCGACCTCCTCCGGCACTACGGGCGCCGCCTCACCCTCCGCACCGGCAAAGAACGACTGACCACGACCGGCGTGCCGCGCCGCGCGCGCAGCCGCGCCGCCGCGCTGCCCTCGCGCACCGCGATCTCGAGCCGTCCGCTCCCTCCAACCAGCGCGCCCGCCTGGGCCGGCATCAGCTCGCCGTAGGTTCCCACGAACGGCAGCGCGCGCCCCGCGATCCGCACGCTGATGGCGCCGAACGACTCGAACGCCTCCGCGCGGATCGACGTCACGAGATTGCCGAAGCGATCGACATGGAGCACCGTGCCCGCCACCGCGCCGTGCGCCTCGCGCACGGTCGACCAGTGCAGGCGCACGGGATCGTCCACGGCCGGTCCGAGACGCTCGGGCGCGAGGCCGAGCGCCAGGTGCGCCGCCGCGGGCGCGAACACGTCGCGTCCGTGGAACGTGCGACTCACCGCGCGCAGCCGGTAGTCCGGCGCCGTCAGCTCGAAGGCGCGCCAGTCGCGTCCCCCGAGGAACGGCGTGAAGAGGCCGTTGTCGGGGCCCACGAAGCGCGCGGCGGCGGTGACGAGGGCCAGCCCGCGGCGCTCGGTGCCCACGCCGGGATCGACCACCGCGAGGTGCACCGTGCCGGCCGGGAAGAACGGCGCGGCGGCCTCCAGCGCGAGGGCCCCCTCCGTCACGTCGTGCGCCGCCACCTCGTGGCTCACGTCCACCAGCCGGGCCTCGCGCGCGATGCCGAGGATCACGCCCTTCATGGCGGCGACGTACGAGTCGCGCGTGCCGAAGTCGGTCGTCAGCGTGACGATGGGCGCCACGTCACCGATCGGGTCACCGGTCGCGGTCGACCACGAAGTCGGCGACGAGGGTGAGCAGCTCGCGCTCCTCCGACGGCGGAAAGACCTCCAGGTCGCGCTTGGCGTCGCGCGCGTAGCCGTGGGCGCGCTCCAGCGCGTACTCGACCCCGTCGTGCGCGAGGACGAGGCACCGGATCTGCTCGATCTCCGCGGGCTCCAGCGCCCGGCGACGCAGCATCAGGCGCACGCGGTCGGCCTCCGCCTCGCCCACACGCTCGAGCATGGCGATGAGCGGCAGCGTGCGCTTGCCCTCGCGGAGGTCGGCGGCGATGGCCTTGCCGAGGCGTCGCTCGTCGGCCACGAAATCCAGCGAGTCGTCGGACATCTGGAAGGCGATGCCGATGTCGAGGCCGTAGCGGGTGAGGGCGTCGAGCTGCGGTCCCTCGACGCCGCCGAGCAGCGCGCCGATGCGGCAGCACGCCGACATGAAGGAGGCCGTCTTCTGCGTGATGATCCGGACGTAGTCCGCCTCGGAGGTGAGCCCGCTGCGCTTGAGCTGCAGCTGGTAGACCTCGGCCTCCGTCATCGAGACGGTCGCGCGTGCCAGCGTCTCCATGATCGCGCGGTCGTTGTCGCGCACGAGCAGGGCGAAGGACTTCGAGTACAGGTGGTCGCCCACGAGCACGGAGGCGTCGTCGCCCCAGTGCGCGTTGGCAGAGGGCTGGCCGCGCCGCAGCGGCGCCTGGTCGACCACGTCGTCGTGAATGAGCGTCGCCGTGTGCAGAAGCTCGACGCCGCAGGCGAGGCGGACGGCGCGCGGCCCCCGGTAGCCGGCCAGACGCGCGGCGAGCAACAATAAGATCGGCCGGAGCCGCTTGCCGCCCGCGCCGGCGATGTATCCGCCCATCTCCTGGATGAGCGCCACCGGCGAGGCGATCTCGCGCCGGATCTCCGCCTCCACGGCGGCGAGGTCGTCGCCGACGAGGGCGGCGACGCGCTCCTTGAGGACCTGCTCGAGGGTCGGCGCCGACACGCCGGCTACTTCAGGAGGACGCGGTCGCGCACCTGCACCTGGGCGCCGGGGGCGAGGCTCTGCACCTCCGCCACCGAGAACCGGTCGCGGATCTCCGTCACGCGCACGGTCGCGACTTCCTCGTCGAGCTCGCCCAGCAGCTCGCCGGTGACGGGGTGCACGATCGGAATCCGGTCGCGGCGCAGGCTCAGCACGGCGCCGGGCCGGAGGCCGTCGAGATTGGTGAGATCGATCACCACACGCGCACTGTCGACATAGACGACATAGCCGCGCTCGGGCGGCTTGGGCGCCGGCGCGGGGCTGACGGGCGTCGGCGCGATGGACGCGGTGGCGCGCGCGGGAGCGGCGGCGAGCGCGGCGCCGCCGCGGTTGCCGGCCGCCGACTTCGACGGCTCGGCGGTCTGGTACATCGTGCCCTGGCGCGGGCTGATCTTGCCGCCGCCGGGCGGCGTGCCGTACTTGGCGACGATCTCGGGCTGCGCGATGATCGCCGCCTGGCCGCGCAGCAGCGTGGTGATCGTGGTCGGGACCTTGTCCTCCTCGACCCAGATGTACTCGGGCTCGCTCGCCACCTCGCCGAAGCGCGGATTCTTGATGAGGAGCCAGCGCGTCTCCGCGGACTTGATGACGACCGAGGGCTCACCGGGATCGCGGATGCCGAGGATCTTCTTCGTCATGGCGCAACCGGAGAGGACGACGGCCGGCAGGAGTAGCCAGACGAGGTACCGCGTCTTCATGCGGCGTGGAGCATAGCACATCGGCTTGTCCTACCGGAGGTAGGGGTCAGTCCTCGATGGGGGGTTCCCAGGGAAAGCGCTGCTCTTCCACCGCGCTGTTCGGCAGCAGGTTGAGGCGCCGGGAGAAGAGGGCCATCCCCGTGATGGCCGAGATGTACGTGACGTCGAGGGTGACGGCGCCACGACGCTCGAGGAGCACGGGCACCAGCCAGCCGGCGACGTCGAGGTTCTTCGCCGCGCGGACGGCCGACTGGGGCCGCGCCAGCATCTCCTCGACGCGCAGGCCGCCGCCCGCGAACATGTCGCCGACGGCGATCGGGTCCACCACCTGGAAGCGCTTGCTCCGCTCCAGCACCGTGCCGATGAGGTACGGCACGCGGCGCAGGTCGGCCCCGGCCGTCGTCATGTCGAGCACGGGCGCGACGGCGATCTTGATGCGCCCGCGGGTGATGCGTGCGCCGTCCTCGGCCAGCGGCTTGCCCTTGTCGGGCGCGGCGATGAACGTCGCCACCGCGAATTCCGGCTGCACGCGGCGCACCTGGGCCCAGCCGAGCACGTCCTCGTAGCGACCGAGCGGCCGGCCGGTGAGCGGGTGCGCGAACGGCGCGCCCTTGCGGAAGATCGTGTACTCCTGCCCCACCTGCGCCCCACGCGCGGCGCCGATGTCCAGAAAGATCTCGTCGCCGTCGAGCGACACGACGATGCCCTCGACGGGCTGGAAGGCCTGGATGAACTCGTCGGCCATCAGCGTGAACGTCCCGCCGATGCGGTCGGCGAGACCGGCGGCGGCCGGCCCCGCGGCCATGGCCGTCGCGAGCAGGACCGCGGCGAGCACGGCCGCGGCCAGGCGGGCGCGCCGCATCAGAACGTCACGGAGGGCTGGTGCGCGCCGAACACCGCGCGCAGCCGGTGGCAGATCTCGCCGAGCGTCGCCGCCTGCTCCACCGCATCCACGATCAGCGGCATGAGGTTGGCCCGGCCGCGCGCGCCCGTCTCCAGCGCGTCGAGCGCGCGCGCGGCACGGTCGGCGTCGCGACTCTTGCGCACACGCGCGACGCGCTCGGCGAGCGCCTCGCTCACGCCCGGGTCGACGGCAAAGCGCGCGGCCAACGGCTCGTCGTCGGTGACGAACTCGTTGACGCCGACCACCACGCGCCGCTTGTCCTCGACCTCACGCTGCCAGCGGTAGGCCGCCTCCTGGATCTCGCGCTGCATGAAGCCGATGGCCTCCACGGCGCCGCCCTGCTCGTCGATCCGCGTGATGTAGGCCTGCGCCGCCTCCTCGATGTCCCGCGTCAGGCGCTCGACGGCGTAGGAGCCGCCGAGAGGGTCGACGGTGTCGGCCACGCCGGACTCGTGGGCGAGGATCTGCTGCGTGCGCAGCGCGATGCGCACCGCGCGCTCGGTGGGCAGCGACAGCGCCTCATCCATCGAGTTCGTGTGCAGCGACTGGCAACCGCCGAGCACGGCGGCCAGCGCCTGCACGGTCACCCGCACGACGTTGTTCTCGGGCTGCTGGGCGGTGAGCATGCTGCCGGCCGTCTGGGCGTGAAAGCGCAGCATCTGCGAGCGGGGATCGCGCGCGCCGAAGCGCTCGCGCATGATGCGCGCCCACAACCGGCGCGCCGCCCGGAACTTCGCGATCTCCTCGAGGAGGTTGTTGTGGGCGTTGAAGAAGAACGACAGCTGCGGCGCGAAGGCGTCCACCTCGAGCCCGGCCCGGCGGGCCGCCTCGACGTACGCGATGCCGTTGGCGAGGGTGAACGCCACCTCCTGCACCGCGGTACAGCCGGCCTCGCGGACGTGGTACCCGGAGATCGAGATGGTGTTCCAGCGGGGCACCGCCTCGCGACAGTACGCGAAGACGTCGGTGACCAGCCGCATCGAGGGCCCGGGCGGGAAGATGTAGGTGCCGCGCGCGATGTACTCCTTGAGGATGTCGTTCTGGGTGGTGCCCGACAGCGTCGTCGGGCTCACGCCCTGGCGGCGGGCGACGGCGACGTACAGGGCGAGGAGGATCGACGCGGTGGCGTTGATCGTCATCGACGTGGACACGCGGTCGAGCGGGATGCCCTCGAACAGGTCCTGCATGTCCTCCAACGTCGCGATGGACACGCCGACCTTCCCGACTTCCCCGCGTGCGATGGGATGGTCGGGGTCGTATCCCATCTGGGTCGGAAGATCGAACGCGACTGACAGTCCGGTCTGCCCCTGGTCGAGCAGGAAGCGGTACCGCTTGTTGGTCTCCGCCGCCGAGCCGAAGCCCGCATACTGGCGCATCGTCCACAGCCGCGAGCGATAGCCACTCGGGTGGATGCCGCGCGTGAACGGGAACTCGCCCGGCGTCTCGCGCAGGCCCTCGGCGGGGACGTCGGCGGGTCCGTACACGCGCTTGACAGGCTCGCCCCAGGACGTCTCGGGCTCGCGCTCGCTGCCACTCATCGCGGACTCCTCACAGCGGGATGTTGCCGTGCTTCCTCGGCGGGTTGGCGTCGCGCTTGGTTCGGAGAACGGCCAGCGCGGCGCACAGCCGCGCCCGCGTGTCGCGCGGCTCGATCACCTCGTCCACGTAGCCGCGCTCGGCGGCCACGTACGGGCTCGCGAACTTCTCGCGGTACTCGCGGATGCGCGCCTCCCGGAAGGCCGCGGCGTCGTCGGCCGCCTCGAGCTCGCGCCGGTACAGGATGTTGACGGCGCCCTCGGGTCCCATCACCGCGATCTCGGCCGTCGGGAA
>Ga0137409_10006327_pt1 | contig 12301 bp, 9 predicted proteins | sample CZODoug1_16funga_FD_122059 | JGI IMG/M metagenome (GOLD analysis project Ga0137409, IMG submission 122059) | Vadose zone soil fungal communities from Angelo Coast Range Reserve, California, USA - CZODoug1_16fungal (Hybrid Assembly) | ecosystem: Environmental > Terrestrial > Soil > Vadose zone... | reverse complement strand
GAAAACGTGAATCCCAAGACGGGACGCGTCAATCCCGACAAGGTGATTCTGTCCTGGTTCAGCGTGTCCAGTCTCGCCGCGGCCCTCCGCGGGCACGTGGTGCTCCTCGATACCTACATCGATTCCCGGGAAAACTATCCCAATCGCGTTCCCACGACGCTGGACGAGCTGGTCGCGCTCCAACCGGAATTCATCTTCATCGGGCACGGCCACTTCGATCACGCCGACACGGCGGGCTACATCGCCGCGGTGACGGGCACCACCGTCGTCGGGACGCCCGAGCACTGCGCCCAGGTCCAGCGGGACGCGACGAACGCGCTCGGTCCGGGCGCCACTGTCAATTGCGTGGCGGTCGTCTCGGCGACCTCGGCGCCCGGCAGCGAGGTGAAGGAGCTCGCGCTCCTCGACAACGTTTGCATCACGGCCTTCAAGCATCTGCATTCGGCCGCCGTCGCGCCCGATCCTTCGCACCCCGTCAATCCGCCGCTATTGCTGCCCGACCCCGGAACGTACCTGCTGCATCCGCCGGGCCCGGGGCCGAGCGACGGCGTGCAGTCGGCAGGCAATGAAGGCTGGAGCATGTTCTATCAGTTCCGGATCACCGACTTCGCGCTCTCGTGGCACGACACCGTCGGGCCGTTGAAGGAGAACGCGCCACAGGTCTTCGACGTCTTGCGCGCCCTCGCGCCGACGGACGTGCAAGTGGGTGCCATCCTCGGCTTCAACATCTTCACGAACGGTCTCCGCGATCCGGCGATGTACATCGCGGCGGTGGAGCCGAAGATCTTCGCTCCGCTGCACCACGACTTCCGATTCGTGACGCCCGAAGCCTCGGGCGACGACTGGAAGGCCACCATGGATCGCGAGCTCGTCACGATGTCCCCCGACCGTCGACCCGAGCTCCGGTGGCTCTACGACCCCTTCGACTATCTGCGGCCGGGGCTGATGACCTTCGACGTCAAGGCGCCGTACTGGAAGACGGGCGACGTCGCGGGCCGCGCGCCCGAGACGTGCAAGAGGTAGCCTCGTGGGGCCCCGCGGTCTCGTCTTCACGGCATTCCTGCTCCTCGTCGCCGCAGGTGCGGACGCCCACGGCGACAAGCAGGCGCTCGAGCAGCCGCCGGACTTCGACACGCGCGTGCTCGCGCGCGTCAACGACGCCGTCATCACCGGGCGCGACTTCCATCGCGCGTTCGACGCGCTGGGCGCGGACCAGCAGCTGATGGTGCGCCGGAACGTCAGGAAGTTCCTCGAGACGCTGGTGCAGCGCGAGGTCCTGTACCAGGCGGCGCTGCGTGCCGGGCTCGACCGCGATCCCGACGTCATCGCGCGTCTGGCCGACATCCGCCGGGCCGTTCTCAGTCAGGAGCTGCTGCACCGCGAGCGCGCCGAGGCGGCCAGGGCCGCGCCTCCGGACGCCGCGCGCCGCTACTACGATGCGCATCGCGAGGAATTCACGACGACGGAACGGATCAGCGTCAGCCACATCCTGGTCAAGACCCGGGAGGAAGCGGACGCCGTCGTCGCGCGCCTCCGCGGCGGCGCTGACTTCGCGGCGCTGGCGCAGGAGGTCTCGCGCGACGACGCCAGCCGCGACCGCGGCGGCCGCATTCCCGTCGTCTACCGCGGACAGATGAGTCGCGAGCTGGAGGCGGCCGCATTCGCGCTGACGCCGGGCCAGCTGAGCGGCGTCGTCCAGGACGCCGACGGCTATCACGTGCTTGTCCTCCACGGACACGTGCCGGCGGCCCCGACACCGTTCGAGAGCGTGCGGACGTCCATCGAGCGCAGGCTCGCCGCGACGCAGCTCGACCAGCACCTCAAAGACGTCATCGCCACCCTCGCGCGCCAGGCGCACATCGAGATGACCGAGGGTGCGCTCGGCGATGTGCGATAGCGCCGTGCCGCGCAGAGGACGACGCGCTCCCCGACAAAAGGAGACCCCAATGAGCCGCATCGCGATGCTCCTTGCCGCCGTACCGATCGTGATGGCTGCGGTCGCCGCCGCGCCCGCGCCGGCGCGCGCGGCGGATCGATTCGACGTCACTGTGCTGTCGAACCGGGCGGATCTCATCAGCGGCGGCGATGCCCTCGTCGAGATCGTGCTGCCGACCGGGGTCGATCCCGCCAGTGTCCGGGTCGACGTCGACGGGCGCGACGTGACCGCGGCCTTCGGCGTGCGTCCCAACGGCCGCTACATGGGCCTGGTCAGCGGGCTCGCGGAGCGCGCGAATGTTCTCACGGCGCGCGCGCCGGACGGCTCGGGCGCGCGGATCACCATCACGAATCATCCCATCGGCGGGCCCGTCTTCGCCGGCTTCCAGGTCCAGCCGTGGATCTGCAACACGGTTGCGAACGGCTTCGGGCCGCCGCTCGACGTGCAGTGCAACGTGCCGACGAAGTACGAGTTCTTCTATCGCTCGACCAGCAGCAGCAGCCTGCAGGCCTACGACCCGAACCATCCGCCCTCGGACGCCTCGATGACCACCACCGATCAGGGCCGGACGGTGCCGTTCATCGTGCGCCGGGAGACGGGCGTCATCGATCGCGGCTGGTATGCCATCGCGGTGCTGTTCGATCCGACGCAGCCGTGGGCGGCGTGGGCGCCGCAGGCCGGGTGGAACGGCAAGATCTCGTGGACCTTCGGCGGGAGCAGCACGTCGGACCACTACCAGCGGAATCCGCCGACCGTGCTGAACGCGGAGCGGCTCGGCGCCGGCTTCATGGTCGCCGCCGGCTCGCTGAACACGCACGGGCAGAACAACAACGACGTCGTGTCGTCCGAGACCGTGATGATGATCAAGGAGCGGATCATCGAGCAGTACGGCCAGGTCCGCTACGTGATCGGTGACGGCTGCTCGGGCGGCGCCATCCTGCAGCACATGCTCGCCAACGCCTATCCGGGATTGATCGATGGCATCCAGCCGTCATGCAGCTTTCCCGATTCGCGGACGACGGGTCTCGAGTCGGTCGATTGCTCACTCCTGCTGCGCTATTTCCGGACCACCTCGCCGCAACTCTGGCTCGTCGAGCCACAGCGGGGGGCGGTGTCCGGCCATCCGAGCGAGAGCACGTGCATCGCCTGGGTCGACGTGTTCGCCTTCGACCAGACCGCGAATCCGTCGAACGGCTGCGGCGGCAGTCCGAACGAGCCGTGGGTGTACCACGCGGACACCAATCCCGAGGGCGAGCGCTGCACCAGCGTCGACTACGCGCTCGCCGTCTGGGGCCGTCGCGACCCGGACCTGTGGGGATCGATCGAGCGCCAGATCGGCCGGGGCTTCGGGCGGAACCCGTATTCCAACGAGGGCGTGCCGTACGGGCTGCGCGCGCTGATGTCGGGCGAGATCCTTCCCGAGCAGTTCGTCGACCTCAACGAGAAGATCGGCGGCCGGGACATCGACTACAACTGGGTTCCGCAGCGCACGTCCGGCGATCGCACCGCGTCGTCCATCGCCTACGGCACCGGTCGCGTGAACGACGCCACCCGCCTCGACCGGGTGCCGATCATCGACCTCCGTGGTCACGACAACGAGGAGATCCACACCGACGTCAACTCCTACATCATGCGACAGCGGCTGCTCGAGGCGAACGGTCACGCCGACAACCACGTGATGTTCATCGCGCAGACGCCGCTGGTGCTGCCGCCCAGCGTGACCGCCGAGGCGTTCAGCCTCATGGACCAGTGGCTGGCCAACATCGAGGCGGACACGAGCGGCGACCCGCGCGAGGTGAAGGTGGTGCGCAACAAGCCGGCCGGCGCCGTGGACTCCTGCTACATCGGCACCGAGAAGGTCACCGACCAGTCGAAGTGCCGGCCCCTGTTCCCGTACTTCGGCACCACGCGCATCGCCGCCGGCGGTCCGCTGGCCAACGACGTGATGAAGTGCGAGCTCAAGCCGTTGAGCCGGCTCGACTATCTCCCCGTGACCTTCACGGACGGGCAGTGGGCGCGGTTGCAGACGGCGTTTCCGACGGGCGTGTGCGACTTCAACCGGCCGCCCGTGAACGCCCAGCCGTCGGCGGAATGGGTGACGTTCATGGATGGTCTCGGCGTCGGACGCCCCCTCGGGCCCCCGCCCGTCGCCACCGCCGTCGCGCCGCTTCCCGATCTCACCGTGACGTCCGTCAGCCTGTCGCCCAACACGCTGACCGGCGGCGCCCCGCTGACGTTCACGGCGGTCATCACCAACGCCGCGGCCGGCGCCGCGTCGAACGTCGGCGTGCGGTTCCTCGTCGACGGCGTGCCGCTCGGCGCCGACCAGTCGATCGCCCAGCTCGGCGGCGGCGCCAGCCTGACCCTGACGGCGCAGTGGTCGGCGAAGGGCCAGAACGGGCCGCACACCCTGGAGGTCGCCGTCGATCCCGCGAACACGATTCCGGAGCTCGACGAGACGAACAACAGCGCCACGAAGACGTTCACCGTCCAGGGCGGAAAGGCCCAATAGCCGTAATGGTGGGGGCCCCGAAATGGCCCCCCACTATGAGGCGGCGACGAGCTCTTCGTCCTTCTCGCTGGCCGGGCTGGCGAGGCCGCAGTCCACGATCTTGTAGAGCAGCGCCTTGTAGCTGATCTGCAGCAGGCGCGCGGCCTTGGCCCGGTTCCAGTGGACGCGCTCGAGCATGTCCTTGATGGCCAGACGCTCGGCGTCGCGCGCCGCGCGCCGCGCGACGTCTTTGAGGCCCATCATGGTGTCGGCGACCGCAGGCGCCGCCGCCGTGCCGGGCGCCGGCATCGTCGTCCTTCCGCCCGCGAGGCTCGTGGCGATCTCCGGAGGGATGTGCTCCGCGTTGCCCAGCACCACGATCCGCTTCAGGGTGTTCTCGAGCTCGCGCACGTTGCCCGGCCACGAATAGTCCGTGAACGCGCGAAGCGTCGTCGCGGGAAGATTCAGCGTCGAGCCGTACTCTTTCTTGAACCGCGTCATCAAGTGGCCGACCAGGGCGGGGATCTCTTCGCGGCGCTCGCGGAGCGGCGGGACGCGCACCTCGATGACGTTGAGCCGGTAATAGAGGTCTTCGCGGAACTGGCCGGCCCGGATCGCGGCCTCGAGGTCTCGATTCGTCGCGGCGATGACGCGGACGTCCGTGCGAATGACCCGGTCCCCGCCGACGCGGGCGGATTCGCCATCCTGGAGGACGTGGAGGAGCTTGGCCTGCAGCGAGAGCGGCATCTCGCCGATCTCGTCGAGCATCAGCGTGCCCCCATGCGCCACTTCGAACTTGCCGGGCTTGTCCCGGTGGGCGCCGGTGAACGCGCCTTTCTGATGTCCGAACAGCTCGCTCTCGAGGAGCTCGCCGGGCATGGCGGCGCAGTTGATCTTCAGGAGGAGCTTGTTGGCCCGCGGCGAGGTGTTGTGAATCGCCCGGGCGACGACTTCCTTGCCGACCCCACTCTCGCCACGCAGAAGCACGGTCACGTCGGTTCCGGCGATCTTCGCGATCAGTCCGCGGACGGATTGCATCGCACGACTGCTGCAGAGTTCCAGGGGATCATTCATGAGATGAATCATATTGCAGCCGGTGTGCCGAAGTTTGCGATGTGCTATACGCCATGATTCCAAGCGGTTTAACCCATCGCAGGCGGTGGCCCTGAGTTAGATTGTAGACATTTCAACCGACGGAGGGACGGCATGTACAAGATCCTGGGGGCCATTCTCGTGGCCGCGCTGGTTGCCGACTTCATCTGGGTCATTCGCACCGCGCTGAGCGTCCACTGACGCCGGTCTGACGGCGCGGCGGGCCCCGCAGAGACCGCCCCGCGTACTTCATCACCCTGCTTACGGCCGGCGCCCCGCGCGTAGCACGCGGCCGGGAAAGGCGCCGGTGTGCTGGCCATGGTCGAGCACGACCTGGCCGCCGACGATGACGTGGTGCACGCCGTCCGCGCCCTGCACGCGCCGCGGCGTGCCCGAGGGGCCGTCGCGCGAGACCTCGTCCTCGCGGACGCCGATCGTCGCCGCATCGAAGACCATGAGATCCGCGGCCATGCCCTCGCGGATGAGGCCCCGGTCGGACAGCCCCATGATCCGCGCCGGCTGGAACGTGTAACGGCGAATCGCGTCCTCGAGCGTCAGCAACTGTCGCTCGCGCACCCACTCGGCCAGCACCCAGCTGGACTCGCCCGCGGTGCAGAAGTTCGTGTTCAGGTGCGCGCCGGCGTCCGACTGCGAGGGAATGGCGTGGCCGGTCTTCACGAACTCCGCCAGCTCGACGTCCTCGGCGGGTGGCCGCGACTGCAGCTGGAACTCGGTGTCGAGCCTCTCTTCCAGCGCGAGATCGAGCATCACGTCGGCCACGTGCGTGCCCTGCTCGGCCGCCAGGTCCGTGAGCGCGCGCCCTTCGAGGGCGCGGTTCTTCGCCAGCGCCGTCTTCTTCACGACGATCGACTGCCACTTGATGAATCGCCCCGGCACGCCGGGCCGGCGGCGCTGGCGCTTGTCGGCCCACTCGCGCAGCTCCCCCCGCTTGGCGGGATCGGCCAGGGCAGCCAGCCGCTCCTCGAGCGGCTTGGCCAGCGTGACGTCCCAGACGTCGAGGTTGCTGAAGAACGTCGTCTTCTTCAGGGTGAACCGCGGATTGAAGGGGATCGCGCGCAGCAGCGCGTACATCTGGGCGCCCTCGCGCGTGGACGCCTCCACGCGGGCGCGCGGCGCGGCGTCGAAGGTCAGGAAGAACACCGGCCGGCCGCTGGCCCGCGCCACGTCGGCCAGGTGGGCGTGGTCGGCCTCGGTGGGCTGCGCGGCGCCCTTGGGCAGGATCTCGATCACGCCGCGATTGAACTCGCCGAGCGCGCGACCGAGCGCGACGCGCTCCTCGTCCGCCGCCAGCCGCGTCGGCACGGGCTCGCCGTGCGGGCCGGCGTGGGTGGGCGAGTCCGTCGTGCTCCAGCCCCAGGCGCCGGCGTCCATCGCCGCGCGTAGCAGGTCCTGCATCACCGCAATCTCGTCGGCACTCGCCGCGCGGTCCCACGCGGCCTTGTCCATGGCGGACAGGCGCAGGGGATTGTGACCGACGAGCGGCATGAGGTTCATGCCGAGACCGATGTCGATCGCCTTGAGATACTCGTCGAAGGTCTGCCACGTCCACGGCAGCACGGCGCTGAGCGACCTCACCGGCAGGTCCTCGACGCAGCAGAACGTGGCGAGCATCGGCTCGCGGTGCTCGGGGCGCAACGGCGCCAGCGTCAGCCCGCAGTTGCCCATGAGCGCCGTCGTCACGCCGTGCCAGACGGAGGACGTGCACAGTCGATCCCAGAAGGGCTGGGCGTCGTAGTGGGTGTGCAGATCGATGATCCCCGGGGCCACGAAGAGGCCGCCGGCGTCGATGGTCCGCGCCGCCGCCGCGTTCACCCGGCCGATCTCCGCGATGGCGCCGTCCTTCACCGCGACGTCGGCGCGATAGCGTGAGAAGCCGCTGCCGTCGACGACCATGCCGTTCTTGATGATCAGGTCGTAAGCCATGTCTGTCCTCGCTGGCGTTATCGGGAGACCTTCAACCCGAATCGCTCCTCCACGACGTGCGTGACGCCCGAAAAGTCCTGGCCCGGCCACTTCGCCCTGGCCGCAGTGTACGCCGCCAGCGTCTCTTTCAGAACCGGCATGCGGTCGAGGTCCGCGCCGGCCATGCCCGCGGCGAGCGAGACGTCCTTGTGCATCAGCTCCACGGTGAACGTCGCGTCGAAGTTGCCCTCGACGACGCGCATGACGCGTCGGTCGAAGTAGGTCGAGTACGCCATGCCGCCGCCCTGCCGGACGACGTCGTAGTAGGTCTGCGGATCGACGCCGAGCCGCGTGGCCAGGGCGAGCGACTCCGCCACCGCCACCGCGTTCACGGCGCCGAGCGCGTTGTGCAGGAGCTTGATGCGATTGCCCGTGCCCGACGGGCCGACGTACATCGTGAGGCGACCGATCACGTCCAGCAGGGGCTGGACGGTGGCGAGCGCCTCGCGCTCGCCGCCGACCATGAAGAAGACCTCGCCGCTCTCCGCCTGCGGCGAGCTGCCGAGCATCGGCGTGTCGAGGTGGGCGGCGCCGCGCCCGCGCGCGGCCGCGTGGATCTTCTGCGAGGTCTCGGGCGTCACCGTCGAGCAGTCGCAGGTGATCAGCCCGGCGCGGGCGGAGGCGAGCACCCCGGCCGCGCCCAGATAGGTCTCGAGCACGATCTCGTCGTTCGGCAGCGCGGTGAACACCACGCTCGCGCGGGCCGCCACCTCGCGGGGCGCGGCGTGCACGCTGATGCCGGCGACCGCGCCGGCGCGCTTGGCGGCGTCGGGTGAGACATCGTGCACGTGCACGGCCCACCCGGCCGCCGCCAGGTTGCGCGCCATGGGGAAGCCCATCCGCCCCAGTCCGATGAAGCCGACCTCGCCCTTCGCCATGAGGTTCCTCCCGGAGGGCGAGCTTAACGCGTCGGGGCTTCGCGCGTCAGGAGACCTTGCGCCGATCCACCTGACCCTGCTGGATCTCGCCGCGCCAGGCGCCCGTCTCACGCCCGCGGCGCTCGATGAACTCCTTGAAGCGCTCGAGGTCGCCCTTGATGCGCGCCTTCACGACGCCCAGCGCGTCCGCCACGTTCTCCACGACGCCCTGCGGCTCGTAGTCGACCTGCAGCATCACGCGCGTCCGATTGTCGTCGATGCGGTGGAAGGTCACCACGCCGGCGTTCCAGGCGCCGCCGCGGCTCGTCCACGCGATGCGCTCGTCGGGCCGCTGCTCGGTGATCTCGGCGATCCACTCCTTTTCCTTGCCGCCGATGACGGCTTTCCACTGCAGACGCTTGTCGTCGAGCTGGTGGACCTCCTTGACGCCTTCCATGAACTTCGGGAAGTCCTCGAACTGCGTCCACTGGTTGTACACCGCGCGCAGCGGCGCATTCACTTCGATCGATTGCTCGATGGTGGCCATTGCAAACCCCCTTCGGTCGAGTCAAGGGGTAGAGCGGTCGCAAAGCCGGTGCCAGCGAGCACCTCGTGACCGGCGGGCTGCGTGCTTAGTGGTGATCCTCCGGGAGGTAGCGCTCGAGGAGCCCGCGCATCTCGGCGCTGTTCCACTCGCGCGCGCCGAGCGCCATGCCGATGGCCTCGCCGCCGGGCCGCACCACGAACGTCGCGGGCAGGCCGTTGACGCGCCACGCGCGCGAGGCGCTCAGGTCGGCATCGAGCAGGATCGGGAAGGAGAGCCCGAGCCGCGCGGCGTAGGGCTCGAGCAGGACCCGCGGCGCGCCGCGGTCCACCGAGACGCCGAGCACGACGAGCCCGCGCCGCCGGTACTGTCGCCACAACGCCTCGAGCGTCGGCATCTCTGCCGTGCACGGCTCGCACCACGTCGCCCAGAAGTTGACGACGACGAGGCGCTCGCGGTGCTCTTCGAGGGCCGTCATGCCGCCATCGAGCCGCGGCAGCCGCAGCGCCGGCGTGCGGTGCCCCTCGCGCAGCTCGCTGACGCCGGCGCGCTCGAACGGATCGAGCCCCGGCCCGTGCGCGCCGTGATGGCCGCCCTCCTGGCCGGCGCGCCGCACGGGCAGCGCCCACACAAGGCCGCCGACCAGCGCCACCGCCAGCCCCGCGCGCCCGAGCTGCTGGCGCCGCCCCACGCCGAGCAGCGTGCTAGACGCCCAGCTTTTCATCGTGAGCCATAGTGTCGCGCTTCGAGCGCCGGCTTCGCCGGCGCAATCCTAATCTGGGGGGAGGCAAGGAGGAGCGCGCCGCCAGGCGCGCGACGACGGTCGGAAGGGGGGCGAAGCCCCCCTCCGAGTTACTACACGCCCAATTTTTCACGAGTCACCGGGCTGTCGCGCAGCTCGCGCGACGAGGCCTCGAAGACGATCACACCCTTTTCCATGATGTAGCCGCGGTCGCAGACGCTCAGCGCCACGCGCGCGTTCTGCTCGATCAGCAGCACCGTCACGCCCAGCCGCTTGAGCTCGCCGATCATGTCGCGGATGTGGCGGATGAACGCGGGGGCCAGGCCCTGGGTGGGCTCGTCCATCAGGATCAGCCGCGCGCCCGCCATCATGACGCGCGCGATCGCGAGCATCTGCTGCTCGCCGCCCGACAGCGTCTTGCCCGGCTGCTCGAGCCGCTCGCGCAGGCGCGGGAAGTGCTGGAAGACGTCGGCCAGCCGCGCCTCCCGCAGCGCGGCGGAGCGCCGTGGCGCCGCCGACAGGCCCAGCTCGAGATTCTCGCGCACGGTGAGACCGGGGAAGATGCGCCGGTTCTCCGGCACGAGACCGACGCCGAGGCGTGCGATGTCGTGGGGCGCCAGCCGCGTGAGGTCGCGGCCCTCGAACTCGATGGCGCCGCGCCACGGTTTGAGGAAGCCGATGGCGGTCTTCATGAGCGTGGTCTTGCCCATGCCGTTCTTGCCCAGCAGCGCGACCGCCTCGCCCTGTCGCACCTCGAGGGAGACGCCGAAGAGGATCGGGGTGGCGCCGTAACCGGCGTGCACCTCGCGCATGCAGAACACGTCAGTCGTCCCCGCCGCCGAGATAGGCCTCGATGACGCGGGGATCGTTGCGGATGGCCTCGGGCGTGCCCTCGGCGATCTTCTCGCCGAAGTGCAGCACAGCCACGCGATCGGAGATGCCCATCACCACCGACATGTCGTGCTCGATCAGCAGCAGGGTCAGCCCGCGCTCGAGGACGACCTTACGGATGAGGGCGGTGGCGTCGCGCGTCTCGCCCGGCGTCATGCCGGCCGTCGGCTCGTCGAGCAGCAGCAGGCGGGGGCTGGTGGCGAGCGCCACGCAGATCTCGAGGTAGCGCTGCTCGCCGTGCGACAGGTTCTTCGCATGGGCGTCGCGGCGAGCGGCCAGGCCGAACGTCTCGAGCAGGGCGAGCGCCGCGGCGTCCACGTCGGGCCGCCGCCACAGCGAGGCCGCGCGGCCGGACTCGGGCGCGCGCGACTGGGCGGCCACGCGCACGTTGTCGAGCACGGAGATCTCCGGGAAGATGTTGGTGATCTGGAACGTTTTGGCCAGCCCGCGGCGGTTCACGCGCTCCGGCGGCAGCCCCGTGATGTCCTCACCGCGAAAGCGCACCGTTCCCGCCGACGGCGCGTGCAACCCCGACACGACGTTGAACAGGGTGGACTTGCCCGCGCCGTTCGGCCCGATCACCGAGAACACCTGGCCGGCCTCGACGGCGAAGCTGACGCGGGTGAGCGCGGCCAGCGCGCCGAAGCGCTTGGAGACGTCGGCGACCTCGAGGATCACGCCGCCGCGCGTCCCGAGCGCCGCCCGAAGAGCTGGCGGAGCCCGAGCAGGCCCCGGGGCATGAAGAGCACGATGACGATCAGCACCCCGCCGATCACGATGAAGTACCAGTCGACCACCGACGAGACCTTGTCGCGCAGGATCGTGAAGAATGCGCCGCCGATGATCGGCCCCACGAGGGTTCCGAGGCCGCCGATCATGACGGAGATGATGAACTCGCCCGACTCGGTCCACAGCATCAGGTCCGGCGTCGCGAAGGCCGAGCGCATGGGATAAATGGCGCCGCCGACGCCGGTGAGCAGGGCGGAGATCATGCAGGCGCCCATCTTGTAGCGTTGCACGTCGTAGCCGAGGAAGCGCGCGCGGTCCTCGTTTTCGCGGATGGCCACGAGCACGCGGCCGAAGTGCGAGGCGACCACCATGCGGCAGATCGCGTAGGCGGCCGCCAGGTAGCCGAGCACGAGGTAGTACTTGCGCAGCGGCGTGTCGATGAGGAAGCCGGGGGCGAGCGTGGCGTCGGGCAGGCCCTGGATGCCGTCGGACCCGCCGAACGTCTGGGTGTACCGAAAGAAGGTGTAGACGACCTCGGCGAAGATGAGCGTGAGCAGCGCGAAGTAGATCCCGCGGCGGGCGGTGGCGAAGTAGCTGACCACCAGCGCATAGAGCCCGACCACCAGGAGTGCTGCGCCGATACACGCCCAGACCGACTGGACGCCGCGCTCCATCACGATCGCCGTGGCGTAGGCGCCCAGGCCGTAGAAGGCGGCGTGGCCGAAGGAGACGAGACCCGTGTAGCCGATGAGGAGATCGAGGCTCATGGCGATGGCGCCGAAGAGCAGCGCGTCGAAGGCGAGCAGCAGGTAGTAGCGCGACATCCCGGGCGCGAGCGGCAGCGCCGCCAGCAGCGCGAAGACGACGAGGGCGCGCCAGCCGGGCACGCTCACTCGAGCACGCCCTCGCGCCCGGCGAAGCCGCGCGGCCGCACGATGAGCACCACGATCATGATGCCGAAGATGGCGATGGCCACGCGCTGCGGGTTCATCCAGAGCGAGAAGAGGCTCTGCGCGATGCCGATGACGAAGGCGGC
>Ga0137409_10006325_pt1 | contig 12303 bp, 12 predicted proteins | sample CZODoug1_16funga_FD_122059 | JGI IMG/M metagenome (GOLD analysis project Ga0137409, IMG submission 122059) | Vadose zone soil fungal communities from Angelo Coast Range Reserve, California, USA - CZODoug1_16fungal (Hybrid Assembly) | ecosystem: Environmental > Terrestrial > Soil > Vadose zone... | reverse complement strand
GAACTTCCTTCGCGGCAAAGGATTAGTCGTTCCAACGTAGAGAACGAAGCACATAAACCCACCCCATTCTAGCATTCTGCAACTTGCCGATACCTAGTCGCGGGCAATCGTGGCTCTTACCACTCGACCGTCTGGGCCGAGTTTCAGCACCAACCATTCTGAGTCGATGCTCATGAATCCACGCTCGGGGCCGAGATAGTACACCATGTCAAATTCCTTAAAATATTCCGTTTTGGGGGGCTCACCGAGGCGTGCTACGACCTCCTGCCGCGTCAAGCCAATCAGCTTTTTGTTATCGACAAGGTCGTCGGCCATCCGAAGACGGACAGATGCGGGCGTACGCGAATTGCCCCACAATGAGGGGTCGAAGTGGCGGCCAGGACGCATAACAAGCCAGAATGCACCAGCGAAGAGCGCAACAGCGGCCAGTGCAAATACGACCCTCAATTTCTTTCCCATGCGAGTAGTGTAACGGCTCGGCATCTTTTTGCGGAACTTGGGTTGATTCAGACTACTGCCTGATTAACGCTAACCGGAGTAAAGGGTTACTTCAAATCTCCGGTTATCCGACTACCGGGCGCTAGAAAATTCTGGACCTGTAGTGAGCCACGTCGCCGGTCAACTCCATGTTGCGCCAACGTCAATGTCTGACATTCTGGTCGAGAAATTTGAAGACATCGTCCTCCCATAGAGCGACATCTGTGTACAGGAAATTGTGGCCGTCACTGGTGGTCTGACCGACTGGCGTGTACATCTTAAGTACGTAGGGTTTGGAGAGCCGGGCAAGCTCGGCCCCCAGGGACTTGCCTGGCGTCACGGAGTAGTCGTTGGCGGTGTGAATGGCGGGCATCTACTTCCGGCAGATTCTTCAGGAACGACAACCCTGCGCTGACATCGTCGAGATGGTCCGCGGTCATTAGCACGAATTGCAAATGCTTGCGAGCTTCTTCGCCCTTGGCAGCTTCCTCCCGCTGCAAGATGTCCCCTATAAACGCTCCTTGGCCTGCTGAAAGGCCTTCCCGGCGGCGGAAGAGATAAAGGAAGACGTAACCGTGTTTCACGAAAACTGGGCCGAGTATCTGGGCTGCCTCGGTGATCGTGAGTTTGTGAGTGTGCTGCTGGGGACCGTTACCGCGTCCGTGATTGAACAAGACGGCGGGAAAGGGCCCAATCCAACGGGCTTCCACAAGTAAGCTTTGAGATGTAGATTTCCGCTGGCGATCTCAACGGTTTGCGGAGCGATAGTTTGCGATGACTGGCCCGACGCGGCGACTGCGAACATCCCGGCTAGCACGAAGGACAATAGTGCTCTCATAGAGTCGGAACACCTCAAGCTGGCCAACTATAGACTGGACGAAAGGTCAATTGCCGGGAGAAAATCGGCGGACGTTTTCTTTCTAGGCTTCCATCTCAGGAGGACGCTCATCAGGAGTTCGCCGAGAAGTAGGGTGTCGCATATCCGCTGCTGGCCCGATAGACCATCGCTGTTCAAATTGGAATCTTCTCGTAAGTACTTGCGCGTCTTGGTTCATCCTGCTCCGAGGTCAGGATACGCCACCGGCGGAAGACTTCCAGCGTTCTATGTCGTGAATGACTTCACTGCCGTTAAAGAGAGGGTCACTTGGAAGCTTTAAACGGGCGATCCTTTCTACAACTAGAAGAGGTCCCTTCCATTTCGTTTTGACAACAACTACGCCACCTTGATTTTCATTGATTGTTCTTCCCCCTAGTGCGTATGAGACGACAAGATCTCGATGGATCGAATAAAGTCTGGCCAATAGAAAACAGGCTGGTCCTACGGGGAATTGAAGATGGGTCTGGCCCACTCGTCCGGGGATGCCGACTCCGGGTGCTCGGCCTTCCAGCGCATGGCAGCGGTGATCCGGGTGCGCCCGCTGGGGTGATCAAAGAAGATGAACTCCTCGACCGGCCCTGGATCAAGTTTGCGATATTCTCCCAGCATCAAATCTACGTTGGCCTCGCCATCGGGTTGACCAGCGGCATTGAGGCCGTACATGTCCGCCTCGAACTCCATGGTGCGCGTGATCGTGTTGGTCACGGGCGTCATAAGAAAGAAATAAACGGACAACCCGATAATGGCCAGCGGCAGCACGGCCACGTCGGTCATCCCCCGGATGCCCCAGTTCTCTCCCCAGCGCGCAAGGCCAAAGTTGATGCACCTGTTCAGGAAGGCGAACCCTATCACTACCACGACCCCAAACATGACCAATCCCTTGTACTCGTGGTTGAGAACGTAGTGGCCCATCTCGTGTCCCATGGTGGTCTGAATCTCGGGCAGGGTACATCGTTTCAAGAGATTATCGTTCAGCGAAATTCGCTGGGTCCCGGCGAAACCGCTGACGTTGGCGCTAACTCGGTTCGACTGCCGGGAGGCGTCGAACTCGTAGACGTCGGTTGCAGGAATCCCGTTTGCGCGCGCCATACTGAGGATTGGATCCTTGATCCGGGAATCCTGTAATTTCGTGTACTTGTTGAATAAAGGGGAGATGTACACCGGAGCGATCAGGCCGACGAAGGCCAGAAAAAGGATGGCCACCACGGCTCCCCATACCCACCAGCTTTTTCCCAGGCGCCGCACCAGCCCGAAGAGCGGTACCATCAGCATCCCGCCCAGCACCACGCTAATGGCCAGCATAACAGCCTGGTCCCGCATCCACGGCCCGAACGTCTGATTCAAGAGGCCGTACTTGTGCTCGCGGAAGTACCCTTCGTATGCGGTGAGCGGGAAAGTGAGCACAAAAACGACGATAATGAACTGAACCCAGTAGAGCTCCGTCTGGAGGGGGCGGAAGCGCGTAATGCGCTCGGCCAGATCACGCATGCGCATCGACCATCGGAACCTCAGCAGCAGCCACATTACGACGACGGTCGAGAGAAAATCCCACAAGAGCAGCCAATAGCCGCCTTCGAAATAGGCGTTGGAACGAGCCCGTTCTGCGGGAGGCATCTTCGCCAGATATGCATCGACGGCTGCTTTGATGTCCAATGATTCTGCTGCTGCGTGCCGATCGGCGACAGGCGGCGTGGGCGCCGGGGTCGCGCCAGGGCTCTGCGCCGTCGCAATGGGAGTTAGGACAGTGCACAGCAGAACGAGCCGAAGAACACATCGCGTTACGCGAACCATTTGTTCTCCTCTTGCAGCGATGGCACGTCGTTTCCATGAGGAGTATACGCCGGATCAAGCATCGCCATGAATCGCAACCTGCGTTTGCGCCGTGATTAGTTCCTTCCATTCCGCTACGAAGCGCGTACGAGGTGATTGTCCTGGACCTATGAAGGAAACCAAATCGGCAATCCAGAAAATTGCAAATCCAACCGGGATAGTTCGTTTCAAGAAACCCTCCGTGACCGAATCGGCGCCGAGAGTTATAAAACGGGGGCTCCACTCTTCGCCCCAGGGATGAACGCGGATACCGTCAATTTGCAACGGCCGCAAATGCCCCTGCAGAAACGGTTACACCGCGTGGGGGTCAGCTCAGTGGGAGAGCACCTGTCTGGAACGAAGGTGGTCTGTTTTTGTGTAAATGGGAGTGCGGCGCACTCGAAAGTGTTTTAGAATAAAATGGTTACAAGGATGGGCGTGTAGCTCAGCTGGGAGAGCATCTGCTTTGCAAGCACGCCGTCATCTCACCTAAGTCGTTGAATCGACGTCTCTTAACAGTGCAAACCCCTCTGCTAGTTGGGCTACTCATTGGGCTACAGATAATAAGGATACGTTGTCCAAGTTTGGACAAACACTCCGAAAGATGGGCTCGATTTTGTGTCGAACGAGCACTTCAGAAGAACGACCTCGCCTTGCTTTTCTGCAATCGGCGAAGCGACTCGTGGCGTAATTCAAAACCCTGAAAACACGATGGCCCGGAAATTCGAAAGAGCTTCCGGGCCGTTTTTCTTTTGCATGAGCGAGCCGCTGTACTCGGAAGGCTTCACAAGATGTGGGCGAAATACGATGTTCTCCGACGACCGGAGATTGCATACCTGATGTGCCAGTTCGGCGACCGGAGTGGCGTTGAGGCGGTGACGAGGGCGTTTTTCGCGGATAATTACGACACGGGGCGGCGACTTGAGCCGGACGGCGCGGCCGCAGGAACTAACGCTACTGACGACGCCTTCCGCATGCTGATCCTATACGGGACACTGCAACATCATCAAAAGCTTCTTGGATTTCTAAGGCTTTCGGACGACCCCTTACGCAAACGCGATAGTCTTTGCGCAAATTTATTAGGCCTTTCATCCATCGACAAAGGTTCGGGACTGCCGGTTGGGTATCCCAGAGAGCAATTCCCATTCGAGCTCGCCATCGCTTGCCTAGACTACACAGAGGAAGTCGGGACGATAGTTGCTGCGCCTGGTGGCACAGCGGACGTACAGGCGAGTTCGCAGCAGGGCTCAATTACTGTGTCCGGAACAGTCGGCGTATACCCGCAGCGGGGCTGTGATTATGCAGCGCAGACGATACAAAATCTTACTCTCCAGGATTTCGGTCACCGCGTCAGCGACTCAATTTCACAGCGAGACAAAGCTATTAAGGCCATTAAGAAATGGTGGACCGAGCCGCACGACCTACCGGGCACTTGGATGCTGATGGATCTGCTTTACTTAACGCGGGTTTGATGCCGCTTGTTGGGCAACTTGCTTAACCATTGCGTCGTTCTGTTTGATGCTGCCCTTCACGAGGTCCGTCTTTACTTCCGATTTCTGTCCTGCCAGCAGGTTAACTTCAGTCTCGAAAGTCCGGTAGCCCGCCAATTCAATCTTGATGCGATGCTTTCCCGCCGCGATCAGCATCGAATGGAACTTGCCGCCAAATTCGCCCACATGCCCTACGTACCAGTCATCGAGAAACACGGCGGCTCGATGCGGCTGTACCGTCAGCTTCAATGTTGCTGTTGTCGATGGTGTCGACCATCCCACGCTTTTTTCCATCGCCACGCGCACCGTTTGCTTTTGGCCAGGTTCAACCACAATCTTGCGAACAAAGTTTTCAAGACCCGCCTGTCGGACGCTGATTTCGTGCTCCCCAGGCAGTAGCATCACTTTCTTGTCGCCTTTGAGCTCTTTCAGATAGCCTAGATACTGTCCATCGATCCAGACCCCTGAGTCCCTCTCCACTTTGCTCGCGCCTTCAAACTGCACTTCCCCCATCACCCGATTGTCCGCGTAACTTTCTGCCGCGGAGAGCAAGAGAATCAATGCCGCCAAAACTGCCACTAACATTCCGAATTGGAACAGCTTCCCATCTCGAAAGGCTTCTTTGCGTATATTGAACATGCCTACCCCCTTCACGAACCCACGGCAGGGAAGACAAAGTGCATTTGCCCAACCAAACGCAACTTCCTGAGAACAGCCCCAAATCTAAGAAACAGTTGGGTTTGTCACAATCTTCCTACCAGTTGTCCGTATTCGCGTGCTAGTACTAGACCGCAAAAAATACTCTCCACCTGCCATCTTCGACCAAGTTTTCCTCACCGCTCAGCTTTGGTTTAGGCGTTAAATCCCTTTGATGGCGTCCCTTCTTCGCTGTTGACTCTCTCTGATCCCCGACAGTTGTCCGGTAAATCCGACTAACCAGGAGTTGGCCCCAAAGGTGGAACGTACCGGCGGCATGTACCGTACATCGAGTGCGACGCCAGTATTTGAGAGTCCCCCTGCCCTGACGAACAGATGGCGTCAACGGCACTACACAGGACTAGTTGTGTTGTGGGGGCATTCACAGGCTGTAAGAATCTAATGTATGCGAGCACTCATTCGCGTTACAGCGTGGGAGCGAGTATCCCCTTGGAGGCGCGTCCTTGGCGCACTAATTCGCGTGGGGATTCTAATCGCTGGCTTGACTGTTCTCATCAACCTGCTAGGTCCTCCAATCGGCATTTTCATTACGACGAGGATGGAGGCTAGGAAAGTCCCCGCAGTGAAAATAGCTACGGAGGCGCTCGCTGATTATTCTGTCTCTAATTCACCGGGAACGACGCTCTCGTATTTCGGTTATGAGTTTGAGGTTCCATGGAATACGAGTTTCAAGCAAAAGGGGCCTGGGAGGCCTGGGAAAGGTGGCCTCGTGCAACTTCAGTTTGATTCGGGTCAGAACGTGACTTTCATCGTTCCCGCAAATCAGGGTGGCCTCCTCACGGAGATTGTGCAAGATGACTCTTTAAAAATGCGCGACTTGCAGTTGGTCTTTGGGGACCTGATGACCCGTTCGGCGTACGACCAATATGGGGCACTTTTGAATACGACGCCTCGAAGTATCCGAGCTTTTGGGCCACGAGCAGAGGCAGTTCGCGGAGTTACATTGCTAACCATAAAAGCAATCGCTTTCGGTCCGGGCCTGGAAACAGGGGCGTTCTCGTTTGAGCTACCTGGCAAACGTGGTTTTCAAATCGGTGACCCACAGAAATCGAGGCGCGTGGACCTAAAAGTTTTCGATTCCACAGGGCACCATGTTGAGATTCTCTGCGGCACAACAAACGGCAGCGTTCGATTCTCACAGTCAGAACTCAATCGTATACTCACGAGTCTCCATACCATTACGGCTCCTACACATTTGGCCGCTCTACAAAACTGAGACGCAAGTCTTGGTAAAGCGCTAACCGAACAAGCGGTTTTCGCATGTCCGGTATCCGACTTCTTGGGACTTAATCGTCGAGAGACGAGAGCGGCGAAAGACGTCACATCCGCGGCTTCAGGAGCGCTTGATAAACGGGGGGTTGGCTCAACGCCTGCACATTGGGCCACCCGGCGCCAAGCATACGCTGGGTCATGCCAATAAAAATCAGGTCGTTCGTGGGATCGACCCAGAACCAGGTGTCCGCCGCTCCGAGCCAGAAGAAAGTGCCTTTGCCAACCACCTCGTCGGCTTGCAGCGGGTCTGTGAAGACCGCGCAATCGTAACCCCACCCCAAGCCAGGTCGGGGACCCATAAAAAAACCCTCACCCGTCATAAGACTGGGGGCCAGATGGTTTGAGGTCATGAGCTGTACCGTGGCCGGCGCCAGGATGCGCACGCTGTCCAGCTCCCCGTCATTCAGGAGCATCTGGACGAAGCGCAGATAGTCCTCCGCGGTAGAAACCATACCGCCACCGCCCGAGGGCATGGATGGCTGCATTGCATAGTCGCTGGGCACAGTCTCGTCCGGTGTGTTCGCGATCAGTTCGCCTTTTTGGTCTCCAGAATAGAGCGTGGCAAACCGGTTCCGCTTTTCCTTGGGAACGAAGAAGCCCGTGTCCTTCATGCCGAGGGGCCCGAAAATCCGCTGTTGCATGAAATCGGGCAAGGACTGGCCCGACAATTTTTCAGCGATATAGCCTTGAATATCCATCGACACGCTATAGACCCAGCGAGTTCCCGGCTGGTAGAGCAATGGGATCTTCGCAAGCTTGTTGATCATCTCTTGCAGGGATTGGGATTGCAGCACTTGCTGGTCCTTGTACAACTTGTCGACCGGACTCGTGCCAAAAAACCCGTACGTGAAGCCCGCCGTGTGGGTCATCAACTCGCGCATGGTCGGCGGATGAACAGGGTCTTCCAAGATCATATTGCCGCCCTGATCCACGCCCTTGAAAACTTTCAGCTGGGCGAACTCAGGGATGTACTTCGAGATCGGATCCGAAGGATGCCACTTTCCTTCTTCGTAGAGAATCATCATGGCAACGCCGGTAACCGGCTTGGTCATGGAAAAGATGCGGAAGATCGTATCTTTTGTCATCGGAGCGCCGCTCGCGATGTCTTTCTTTCCGTAGGTCTTCTCCTCAACCACTTTGCCGTGGCGCGCCAGAATGGTTACGACGCCGGCAAGCTGCTTCTGGTCCACCTGGCGCTGCATCGTCGCATGGAGCCGCTCAAGTCGCTCCGATGAGAAGCCAAGCGCCTCCGGCTTGTTCTCGACGAGAGTGGGGGCTTTCTTGTTCGCTTGCTGAGCGTGGGTCGGATGCGTGCTGGCTACAAAGAGCAGTCCGCCGAACAACGATAGGGCGAAACGCGAGAGTAGGATGTTCTTCATTTCTCTAACTCCTGATGATTTCTGGAACTGGCGTGGATGGCCGGACACCTTGGTAGAGCCGCGCGGTCAAGGTAGTAACCGGAGTTTCCGACTTAGACCTCGGACTCGCGCATCATATTCTTCTCCTGCCCTCGGCACAACGAACGCGGCCCTCGCCGCTATTTTCAAGGAGTCTTGAGGCTGGTCCTCATCGCCAGCAAAGCCAGTCTCTGCTCGTGATTCATGGGCTCCCACGGGACAAGTTTCTCGGCAAGCACATCCATTCTGCGAAAGAGGGTCAACTCGAGGAAAAGCCCCATAAAATCCAGGTCCCGGAAGACCAACGAGCCAGCCTCTCTCATCCTGTCGCGAATCCGCTCGAAATGGACCGGCATCTCAGTCCAGTGAAGGCTAGCACGGTGGTGATGGCAGAGGTGGTATCCTTCGTTCATGAAGTCCACCTCATGCACAAGAGTCACGGAATTGGCGAAATAATCCTCAGGACGTTCTGGGTCACAGAAAGCGTGCTGGACCCAGGCGGTAATGGCGTTGATGAAATTCATGCAGAGAAGAGGAACCAGCACGAACATCGTCCCAATTCTCCAATCGTAAATAAAGACAGCCCCGAAGTAAGCATAGTAGCGCGCCATTCCCCATAACATGCGTCTTCGGTTCTTTTCGTCGCCGTGTGCTTTAAAGTAGGCGTAGGGAGCGAGCCCCAAGACCGTCCAAATGTTGTCCGAGAGATACCACAGGAAATCGAGCCGGCTAGTTCGATCGTAGCCCATCGTGTTGCGAGTGTCGTCGGGCCCGCTGTTCTCTCTATGGTGGAGACACACATGAGCCGTCCGACCCAGTTCCGGAATGTTCCCATACAGGTGCCCCAGGAAGAATTCCAGGTAGCGGCCGAAGACTTTATCGTATTTCTCCGAAAAGTAGCCCTGGCGCCGGTGTGCCTCCACGTGGCTGGCGCTGAACATCCTCACAAACCGCTGGAACTTGAGACCGTAAAGAGAAAGATAGAAAGCGATCGCCAGCAGCAGCCGAGGTTTCCCTAAAACGAGTTGGATCAAGAAAATTGGCACGGCGGTGAGGCTAAGAGAGACCATCAGTCGTAACGCGGGCGTGTCTCGGGAGTCCCTCAGAACTTTTTGGCCGAGCCGGTCGAGGACCCGGTCGTACGCAAGGGAGAGAAATTCATACGCGTCGCGTAACGGACGAACCCTCCCGAGGAACATGGCCGCGCCGTAACATCCGAAGGAAAGCACGGCCACTGGCAATGCGGCCACCGTGCTTGCCAAACCTATGAGGATTGCGAACCACTGAAATAAGAATAGGAGTTTGGGTTTGGCTCCAAAACTCATCGTCATGGAGGAGGTGCCTAACTCGAGGTTATAAATTTCCATTTCAGCACCGTGCGCCGAGATTTGGCCCGTTCATCCGTGCGCCCATATTAGGCCGCGCTACGAAAGCGAGTCAACATGGGCGCATGAATGCCTTATGTAAGCGCGCGGGGCGTCAAGACATCAGCGAGCCCGATGCGACGGAGCAGTTCAGCGCGGACCCGGTCTAACACCATGTTCACCACTTCAGCGCCGTCCTGTGCCGGATCCACGTGCACCCGGAACGGCCTCTTTCCAAACGGAGTATCCACGACCTTAACGATCGCCTCTGCGACAGCCGACACATCGGCGTCAGGAGGCACAATCGACGCGAAACCTTTCATGATGTCGTCGGCAAAGCCCTCATAGGGACCTGCTTCGTATTCGGCAACGCGCTCCTTATCTGCAGGAGAGCCTGCATGCGCGAAGTGATTCGTGCCGCCAGTGAATGCGCCCGGAACAATGATGGAGGTTTCGATGCCCCAGCGCGTCAACTCCCGTGCGTAAACCACGGCCAGAGCATCCATGCCCGCCTTCGCGGCGAAGTACGGCGCCAGATACGGCGGAGTTCCTCCTGCTGAACTGCTGCTTGAGACCCACACCAGCAGACCATTCCTCTGCTTACGCAACTGAGCCCGGGCTGCGCGGTTTACACGTTGCGTGCTGAGCACGTTGATGTCGTACAGCTCCGCCAATTGCTCCGGCGTGAATGCCTCTGCCGGGCCAAAGACCATATGGCCGGCATTGTGGATCACGACATCCAGTCTTTTGTTTTCGCCGACAATCTTCTGAATCGCGGCGTCGACGGAAGCTTGCGATGCAACGTCGAGCTCAATCGCGCGCAGATCGGCCTTGTTATCTTTGGCGAATTTTTTCGCCTCTTCCACTTGCGGCGCATTCCGCCCAGTAGTGTCGCGCATGCCGGCGTACACGGTGTGTCCTGCTTTGGCCAGAGCCCGTGCCGTGAGAGCGCCAAAGCCGCTCGATGCTCCAGTGATGACGATAATTTTCATAACGACCTTCTCCTTTGAGACGTCTTTCCCAGGTCTTCGGGCCAATCTGGCGCGCTTTATGCGAAGCCTCCATTGGCGCGAACAACCTGGCTGTTCACCCAACCGCCGTCGGGGCCGGCAAGGAATGACACTACCCTGGCGATGTCCTCGGATTGGCCGAGCCGCTCCAGAGGAGGAATTTTTTTGAACTCGTTGATCTGGGCCTCGGTCTTGCCCTTTAGGAACAGCTGGGTGGCGACTGGACCGGGCGCGACCGCGTTGACAGTTACGTTTCGTCCGCGCAGCTCATTGGCAAGGACGTGCACCAGACCTTCTACGCCTGCTTTCGATGCAATGTACGGACCGTAGGTGGGGAAAGACTTCGCCAAAACGCTGCTTGAAAAAGCGATAATCCTGCCGCCCGACGCGATGTGTTGGGCCGCCTGCGCGAGCACCAGGAAGGTTCCGCGCAAATTGACCGCGATTACTTTGTCAAAAGTGGCGACATCGCCGCCAGCGATGGGAAGAAGAGGCATGATTCCAGCAGAATGGACGACTACGTCGACGCTTCCAAAGGTCGCCAGCGTCTGCTTGAAGAGATTCTCGACGTCCGCGGGGTTCGTGACATCCGCTTGCACAGCGATGGCTTGTCCGCCCGCGGCCTTGAGCTCCGCCACCAGCTTTTCAGCCGGGCCGGAGTTGCCCGAATAGTTCACCGCAATTCCAAACCCGTCCTTTGCCAGCCTTTTTGCCACGGCACTGCCAAGTCCGCCAGATGCTCCTGTAACGATCGTACTTCTTGTCATGATTGTTCTCCTTCTCCTGCTTTCCGATTTGTCCAAAGTTCGCTCGCATTTATTTAGATATACCGACGTGCTATTCGCGTCATGCATTGTTAGAATGTATTCCATGCGTGAAGTGCATCTACGGAACCTTGACCTCAATTTGTTAGTGCCCCTCCACGTCCTGTTGGAGGAACGGCACGTCACACGCGCGGCGAAACGAAGTTTCTTGAGTCAGCCGGCCATGAGCCGGGCGCTGGAACGGTTACGCGAGATGTTCGCTGATCCCTTGCTGGTTCGTAGTGGCCGCACCTATGAGCGTACAGTTCACGGCGAACGTCTGCTGCGGGAGTTGGAGACGCTGCTGCCACGGCTTGAGGCTATGGTGGGAGGAGTGGAGTTCGATCCCGCCCGAAGCCAGGAGCGGTTTCGTGTGGCGTTGACCGACCACGCAGCCACGATTCTGCTACCGCCGCTCTTGGCTCGGGTAAGGAGGGGGGCGTCCCACGTAAAGATGGAAGTGTCCGCGTGGCGCACCGAGGCCTATGAGGACGTCGCAGCAGGCAGAATCGATGCGGCTCTAAGTGCAGAAGAAGCCCCTGCTGTCTTGGAGAGTGAAGCGATCCTAAATTTGGACTTTGTTTGTCTTGTAGGCTCCGCTCTGAGGGTTTGCACGCGCCGTTTTACGCTGAAACAATATCTGCAATTTCCGCACGCGCTGGTCGAAACCTTGGCTGGTCAACAAACCTTGGTGGATCGCCCTCTCGCGCAGCTTGGCGCGAAGCGGCGTGTCGTGCTCAGTCTTCCGTTCTTTGTGCCGGCGATCTTTGCCATCGCTCAAACCGATTTGATCCTTACTGTGCCCCGCAGATTGGCAAAGATCACCGCCGGGATGGCTGGCGTACGCATTGTGGAACCGCCTCGCGAGATCAAGGCCTTTCCGTATTTCATGGCCTGGCATCCACGACTCAGCACTGAACCCGCTCACAAGTGGTTCCGTGAGCAACTGCGAATGGCTGCCCGGACAATTTGAGCAATCGGGAAACAGTAATCCACATGCCTGTTTAATGGTGCCAGCTCAACCGGTCGATGCAACACCTTCTAATCAGTTGATCCGACAATACTTCCCCCTAGAGAACCGATCTGT
>Ga0137409_10006324_pt1 | contig 12304 bp, 18 predicted proteins | sample CZODoug1_16funga_FD_122059 | JGI IMG/M metagenome (GOLD analysis project Ga0137409, IMG submission 122059) | Vadose zone soil fungal communities from Angelo Coast Range Reserve, California, USA - CZODoug1_16fungal (Hybrid Assembly) | ecosystem: Environmental > Terrestrial > Soil > Vadose zone... | reverse complement strand
GCCGATGCGCGCGCGGCCCTGGGCCGCGGCGTGCCCGGCCAGCGTCGCCGCGGCCAGGCCCAACAGGATGGGTCGCATGAGGACAGTTTTACTCCACTCCGCGGGCCGGTGCCGTGACTCCGGTCACCGGCCCCGGTGGAGCCAGCTTACTTGATCAACAGGCCGACCACGAGGCCGGCGGCGAGCATGCGCGCCAGCCACGCCCAACACGTCGCATTATAGAGCGGCTTGACCTTCGTGTACCACACCGCACCGCCGATCGTCTGGAAGCAGATCGGTAGCCACAGCACCGCGGCGAACTCCAGGCCCGCGAGCGGCCCCCCGCCCATCACCCAGAGACTGCCCATGAACCTGGCGTAGACGAATGCCAGGAACACACCGAAGAGGAGAGAAAGTATGGCCGATTTCATGAGCATCGGGCCCATGTTCATCGGCTGGCCCGGGGCGGGCATCACTGCGAAAGCATCCATCCCTTTGGTGAACACCTTGCCCCACATCACATAGTCCACCAGAAAGGCGACCACTCCGGCGATGAGTCCGGCGATCCACCAGCTCATACGTGCTCCTCCTGAAATGAGAGTGGGCTACTTCCGCTCCCCGGGCACGCCCAAGTCGGTCATGGCCCGCAGGTCCAGCACTGCGTCGAGCTCCTTGCCTTTCAGCAAGCCTTTCTCGATCACCAGCTGCCGTACGGTGACGTTCTTGGCTACGGCCTCCTTGGCGAGTTTGGCGGCCTCGGCATAGCCGATCTTCGGCGCCAACGCCGTCACGAGCGCCGGGCTGCGCTCGAGCCAGTGCGCGCACTGCGCCGCGTCCGCCTCGATCCCCTCGACGCACCGCTCCGCCAGCACGCGCGTCGCGTTGCCGAGGATCAGCATCGAAGCGAGCAGGTTGTGCGCGATGACCGGCATCATGACGTTCAGCTCGAGCTGCCCCGCTTCGGCGGACGTCGCGACCGTGACGTCGTTTCCGATCACCTGGAAGCACACCATGTTCACCATTTCGGGGATCGACGGGTTCACCTTCCCCGGCATGATGCTCGAGCCGGGTTGCACCGCCGGCAGCACGATCTCCGCGAGGCCGGTGCGCGGTCCCGAGGCGAGCAGCCGCAGGTCACTCGCGATCTTTCCCAGGTCCACGGCGTAGGTACGCAGCGCCCCCGAGAACGCCGCCGGGTCGCCCATTGATTGCATCAGCTGCACGCGATCCTTCCCTTCGCGCAGATCGAGGCCTGTGATCGCCCGCAGGTGCTTCACCATCAGCCCGGGATAGCGCGGCTCCGCGTTCAAGCCCGTCCCCACGGCGGTGCCGCCTATCCCCAAGTCGCGGAGATCGTCCGCCGCCCGGACGATGCGCTCCCGGTTCCGCTCGATCGTGTGTCCGTAAGCGGTGAACTCCTGCCCCAGCCGGATCGGAGTCGCGTCCTGCAAGTGCGTCCGGCCCGACTTCACGATGGGGTCGAAGGTCTTGCCCTTGGCGAGGAACGCGCGGGCGAGGCGGTCCAGCGCCTCGAGCAGCGCCGGCAGCTCGGCGAGGACCGCGAGCCGGATCGCCGTGGGGATCACGTCGTTGGTGGACTGCGCCATGTTGACGTGATCGTTGGGGTGCACCGGCTTGTACTCGCCACGCTTGGCGCCCAACAGCTCGTTGGCTCGGTTCGCCAGGACCTCGTTGGCGTTCATGTTGTGCGAGGTCCCCGCCCCCGCCTGGTAGGGATCCACCACGAACTGGTCGCGGTGCTCGCCCGCCAGGATCTCGTCGGCCGCGCGGACGATCGCGTCGGCCAGCTTGGCATCGAGGCGACGGGTCTCTTTGTGGGTGAGGGCGGCGGCCTTCTTGATCCGGACGACGGCGTCGACGAACGGGGCGAGCGGGCGCAGATTGGAGATGGGGAAGTTGTGCCGCGCCCGCTCGGTCTGGATGCCCCACAGGGCCCCGGCGGGGACGGGCAGCTCGCCCAGAGGATCGCGTTCGACGCGCGTTGCGCTCATCGCCTCATTCCGTTCCGTCCGACTGCCGTTCGTCTCGAGCCAGGAATCGCCCATGCACCTGCCCGATCACGCGGTCTTCAGCGCCGACAAGATGGCCAAGGTCGACTGCTTTCGCTCCGAGCGCCTGCTCGTGGGACTGAATTGCTTCGAGCCCGGCCAGTCCCAGGCGGTCCACGCGCACGCCGGCGCCGACAAATTCTATGTGGTGCTGAGCGGAAAGGCCAATTTTGTCGTCGGGGAACGCACCGTCGCCGCCGTGGCGGGCGACCTGATTCTGGCCCCGGCGGGAGTCCCGCACGGCGTCGCGCGCGCCGAGACTCGTTCGGTGGTGCTCGTTGCCATCGCTCCGGCGCCCTAACGCCGTCGCCGAAACCACCCGACGGTGAACAGCTCCTTGGCGGCCTGGGCGCCGTGTGTCCGGACCAGCAGATACACGCCAAGGACGGTGAGCAGAATCGCCGTGTAGAAGCGCCACAGCAGCAGCAGGATCACGGTTTGGCCCGGCGGAAAGTCTCCAGCGAACCCCGACAGAAACGCAACCTCGATGCCGCCGCCACCCGAGGGCAGCGGTACCACGAGGCCCGCCTGCAGTAGCGCCAACGCGCCGTAGAACATCTCGCCGAACGGGGGTGCGCCGGCCAGGCCGTAGGCGAGGGCCGGCAGGACGAGCGCCCGAGCCGTCAGACTGACGAACGTCAGCAGCGCACCGAGGCCCACCACCCACCACGGGGCGCGCCGCACATGCGCGATCGCGACGCGCCACTGCCGCCGCACCCGGTGCCGGATGGCGCCCGCTCGCACCAGCCGCTGCAGCCCGTAGATCACGAGCAGCACGACCAGGGCCACGATCTCGATCGTCAACAGGTCGCGGGCCAGGCTGTGCCCCAGCCAGCGCCCGGCCCGATCGCTCCAATCCGGGATGTAGTGAACACCGAGCGCGATGACGATGAGCCCAAACACGGGCCATTCGGCGGCCACTTCGACGCCGAGCGCGACGAGTGCCGTGACGGGCCGGATGCCCGACCACGTCAGGCCGAGGAAGCGCGCCGGCTCGCCGCCGAGTCGGTTGGGGGTCAAGGTCGAGGCGGCTTCGCCGTACAGGTTCAGACGGAGGGCATCGGTGAACGAGAGTTGCCCGCCGGCCGCCCAGGTAGCGAGCTGGATGCGCCAGACGCGGGTGGCGCAGTCGAGCGCCAAGAGCAGCAGCGCCAGAAGGTGGTTCACCGGTCGTCCACCGCGGGCGGGCGCTCCACCGTGAGCGGCCCGCGCGGCACGTGTTGGCATGCGAGCCGCCACCCTTGCGCCACGAAAGGGCCGAGCCGCGCGTGGTCGATGGGCGACGCCGGGAGGTCACCGGCGACGACGCGGACGCGGCAGCTGGTGCAGTTGCCGACGCCACCGCACACCGTCTTGAGGGGCGTGTCGGTCAGGTCGGCGATATCGAGAAGGGTGCGACCCCTCGTGCCCGCGGACACGACCGCTCCGTCGGGCATGAACGTCACCAGGATGTCAGTCAGAGCAGTCGCCCAACGGATACATGAACCCGCAATTGGAGCACGGATTCTTGCATCCCCATGGCTTGGGCCGCACCTCGGCGCCACACCGCAGGCACGTGGGTCGAGCCCCGCGGGGGAGGGCGGACTTAGGCGGGGCGGGCGGCGCCGGTGAGGAAGGGATTGGAGCGGCGCTCGTGTCCGACAGTCGTTTCTGGTCCATGTCCGGTGTACACGATGGTCGCTTCGGGCAGAGAGAGCAACTCGCGCTCGATGCTGGCGATGAGCGTATCGAAGTCGCCGCCGGGGAGGTCGGTGCGCCCGATCGACCCCGCGAACAGGACGTCGCCCCCCAAGACCACCCCGGGGCCCACCAAGGATACGCTCCCCGGCGAATGCCCGGGCGTATGCCGCACCTGGAAGCTCACGTCGCCGACGCGCACGGTGTCCCCGTGCGCAAACGCCCGGTCCGGAGGCGGGAGGGTCGGCGCCCGAAGGCCGAACCATTCCGCCTGCTGGGGGACCGCGTCGTAGAGCGGCCGGTCGGCGGGGTGGAGCCACACCGGCACGCCCGTCTCGGCGGCCACGCGCCCAACGCCCAGCACGTGGTCGATGTGGGCATGGGTCAGCCAAATGGCCACGGGTTTCGCGCCCGTGGTGGCCAGCTTGTGAAGAATGAGGCCCGCCTCTTCGCCCGGATCCACCACCGCGCACTCCCGCGCCTGCTCGTCGACGACGAGATAACAGTTCTCGACGAACTGGCCGTTCGGGATCTGGACGATCTGCATCAGTCGCCTTTTTCGCGCAGGGCCTTCAGGTACTTCTCGACCGCGATCGCCGCGGTGGTCGCATCGCCGACGGCGGTGGTGATCTGGCGCGTCAGCTGGCTGCGTACATCGCCCGCCGCGAACAGGCCGGGAATGGACGTCATCATGCGCTCGTCCGTGATGAAGTAGCCGCCGGGATCGTGGTGGACGTGGCCCTCGATGAGCTGCGTGTTCGGCTTGAACCCGACGAAGACAAACACGCCGCCGACATCGAGGTTAGTGCGCTCGCCGCTGCCGGTGTCCTCGAGCACGACGTGCTGCACGCCCTTCCCGTTCCCGACGATCTCGGGCACGACGGTGTTGCGGATCACCTCGATCTTCGGGTTCGCGAAGGTGCGCTCCTGCAGGATCTTGGAGGCGCGGAAGTCTTCGCGCCGGTGGACCAGCGTCACCTTGCTCGCGTACCGGGTCAGGTAGTCGGCTTCCTCCACCGCCGCATCGCCGCCGCCCACCACCGCGAGGTGCTCACCCTTGAAGAAGGCTCCGTCGCACACGGCGCAGTAGGAGACGCCCTTGCCCGCGTACTCCTTCTCCCCCGGGACGCCCAGTTTCACCGGTGTACCACCGGCGGTGAAGATCACCGCTTGCGCGCGATAGGTATCGCCCCGCGCGGTGACGACCTCGAACCAGCCGTCCTTCGTCTTGCGCACGCGCTCGACGGTGTCGGTGAAGATCTCGGCCCCGAATTTCTTGGCGTGCTCGGTCATCTTCTGGGCGAGCTCCCACCCCTTGATGCTTTCGAAGCCGATGTAGTCTTCGATCAAGTCGGTGTTCAGCAGCTCGCCGCCGGGAGCGCCCCGCTCGATGGTGAGCGATTTGAGCATGCCCCGTCCCGCGTACAACGCCGCGCACAGGCCCGCGGGCCCGGCACCCACGATGATGACGTCGTATTCCCGTTTGCGGTGCTCAGCCATGCTTCCGAAATTCCAGTCGCGGGGGATCACCCTCCCCCGCCAGGGCCCGCGCCAGCTGCGCGCGGAAGTGAGTCGTCTCGAATTCCACTTCGGGTTGCTCGGGCCCGGCGAGTCGTTCCAGTGCCGCGGCACCCACGACCACCGTACCGTGGCGATTGCCGCGGCTGCGGTGCAACAGCGCCGCCGCTGCTTGAATCAGTCCCTGAAAGACTCGGGCCTCGTCTTCCTTAATAATAGAACGCCACACGGTTTCCAGCGCCTCGTGCGCGAGCCAGTACTCGCCGGAGTTGAAGAGCTCACGGGCATTCTCGAGGTAGCGACGGCGCTCCTGCGGGGTCACATCGGGCCGAGGCTCAGCAGGTTCACCGCGCCGTGACAGCTCGAGATCGTCCCGACGAGCACGCCGGCCCGCGCCCCGTTCGCCCCCGCTTCGGCCACGAGACGATCCCCCGCGAGCACTGCTTCCACCGCGAAGGTGCCGACGCCGAAGACATGGTGCTTGCACACGAACAGGGCGGGGCCGGCGACGGGCTGGCCCTCCGTCCGCAGCCGGTCCGCCAGCGCGCGGACCGCGTCGCCCATCTCCCAGGTGCGGGGCGCGCCGATGGCGGGACAGAGGGCGGGCTCGATGCAGTGCGTCGGGCAGATCCAGTCGGCGAAGGAGATGTAGCGCGTGGCGTCCTGCGCGGTGCGGTCGTACGGGGTCCCGATGTCGCCGGGCACCGGGTCGACACGCACCTCCCTTCCGGGCCAGCGTTGCCGAGCGCGCGCCAGCAGCCACTCGAACATGAGATGCGGCATGTGTGGAGACGGGACGATGTGATCATCAGAGGCATCGACCAAGAAGTCATCGAAAAACGGCGTCCATTCCTGCGTCACGAACCGCCGGTCCGGGGCTTCGCCAAGCTCCCGGCGTGCCCGGCAATCGGGATTCCGATCCACGACGATGACAGTGCGGAGATCCACCTTACCGCGGGCCTTGGCCTTGGCGAGCTGCGACGCGTAGAAGCTGCCGTAACACCCGCCCCCCACGACGACGACGTCCCTCAGCGGATGAGCCTCCCGCCGTCCACGACGAGGACGGTGCCCGTGATGAAATCGCTCTCGAGCAAGAACTGCACGGCAGCGACCACATCCTCCGGTTTCCCGAGGCGCCCCAGCGGCGTCGTTTCACGAATGTGGTCGCGCGTCGCCGGGTCCCATTCCTCGGGAAGCAGCACCGGGCCGGGGGCGACGGCGTTGACGGTGATATCGGGCGCCAGGGCGCGGGCCAGGGCCTTGGTGAGCATCACCACGCCCGCTTTGCTGACGCAGTGCGGCACGTACGCCGGCCACGGCTCGAAGCCGGCCACGTCGGCGAGGTTGACGATCTTGCCTTTGGCGCGGCGCAGATGCGGAATGGCGCCCTGCGACACGAAAAACGCGGCGCGCAGGTTGAGGTCGAGCGTCGCATCCCAGCTCTCGGGCGTCACGGTCTCAACCGCCTGGCGGACCATGATCGCTGCCGAGTTGACGACGATGTCGAGCCGGCCCAGCGCCTTGACCGCTTGATCGGCGAGACTCCGAGCCGCGGCGGCGTCGCTCAAGTCGGCGCGCACCAGCTCGGCGCGGCGCTGCTTGCTCACGGCGCGGATGTCGCGGGCGGTGGCGGCGGCGCCGTCGGCCGAGCCGTGGTAGTGGACGGCCACATCGCATCCCGCGCGCGCGAGCCCAACCGCGATCGCTTGGCCGAGCCGGCGGCCGGCCCCTGTGACGAGTGCCGCCGCGCCCGCCAGCTTCACCTCAGTATGCCTTGCCGGTGATGGGCACGATCTGTCCGGTGATGGCGCTCGCCGCATCGCTCGCCAGGAACAGCACCGTCTGAACCACCTCGTCGATCTCCACGAAAGGAGTCTTCGGATCGGGCTGCATCTGAGCCACGTTGTCGGCGGTGCGGACGGTGGCGGGCGCGACCGCATTGACCCGCAGCCCCGCGTCGCGGTACTCGCGGGCGAGGGCGCGCGTGAGTCCCGCCACGGCGGACTTGGATGCGCTGTACGCGGCCATGTGCATCATGGACCGGACCGCGGCGATGGACGCGAAATTCACGATGGATCCCCCGCTCCGGGTGAGCAACGCCGGAACCGCGGCCTGACACGTGAAGAACGCCGTCTTGAAGTTGACCGCGAGCTCGCGGTCGAGTGTCTCCGGGGTGACTTCGGTGAACGGCCCGAAACTGAAAAACCCACCCGCCACGTTCACCACGACGTCGAGCCCCCCGAACTGCGCCCGGGCCGTCGCGACCGCGTTGCGCGCCGCCTCGGGTTGCGTCAGATCGCCCGCCGAGGCCTTGGCCGCGATGCCCTCGGCGGCAAATTCCTTCACGCGGTCGGCGAGCCCGACGGCGTTGACGTCGGCGAGGAGGAGCTTCGCCCCGGCGCGTCCGAGCCCGCGCGCCACCGCGTGCCCGATCTGGCCGACGCGCCCCACCCCGGTTACGAGGGCCACCTTGCCGCTGAAGTCAGCGGGCATCGCCGACCGCCGCGACGATGTCGTCCACCCGCGGCGCGCCGCGCTGCGCGAACCGCACCGTTCCGTCACGAGCGATCACATACACCGTCCGTTGAATCCCCCTCTCGTCGTCCTTGAGGGCGGCGTACGCCCGCGCCATCGCGCGCTCCGGATCGGACAGGAGCGGGAAGTTGAAGCCCAACTTTTCGACGTACGACTGGTGACTGCCCACGCCCGCCGGATTCACACCGAAGGGCTGGATCCCCGCCTTCTTGAACTTGCTCATCTCATCGCGCACGGCGGAGAGTTGGCGGTTTCAGCCTGGGGTGTTGTTGCCGGGATAGAAGATCAGCGCCACGTGACCGGCCTTCAGCAGGTCGGCCAGCTTGTACGTCCGCCCGTCGGACGCCTCGGCGCTGAACGCCGGTGCCTTCGCGCCCACGGCCAACGGTTCGCTCATGCGCTGGTCCTCGCTCTCGTCTCACGCCGTTGCTCGAGCAGCTCCAGCCATTCGACTGGAATCCGCATCCCGCCGAGCGGCGCGTGGTTGTCGCCGAACTCCGTGTCGCCGTGCCAGTCCGAGCCGCCGCTGATCCCGAGCCCCAGCCGCTCGGCGATGCGGGTGAGCCGCTGCTCGACCGACGGCGCGTGGCTCGGGTGGCGCACCTCCAGCCCGTCGAGTCCTTGCGACTGAAACTGGCGGAGCTGCCCCTCGCTGCCGTGGTCGCCGAGGTGCGCCGCCACCACGACGCCGCCGACCGCATGCACGAGGGTCGCGACGTCGGCCAAGCGCGGCAACGGCTTCTCAACGTACGCCGGGCGCCCGCGGCCCAGATAACGCGAAAAGGCGTCGCTGATGTCGTCCGACGCCTCGCATTCGACCAGCGCCCGCGCGACGTGAGGCCTTCCGACCGCACCGCCTTTCGCCTGTGCGTCCACGTCGTCCACGGCAATCGGCACGCCCAGCTGCTGCAGCTTGGCCACGATCTGCTCGCCGCGGCGGCGCCGCGCGGCGCGCGTCTCGTGCAGGAAGCTCTCGAGCCGCGTGTCGGCGAGCGGCAGGAAGTAGGCGAGCATGTGGAGCTCGCCCCACGGCGCCTTGACGCTGAACTCGCAGCCCGGCACGACGCGCACGCCCAGCGTGGCACCTTCGGCGGCGGCGGCCGCGACGCCGTCCGTCGTATCGTGGTCGGTCAGCGCAATCGCGGCCAACCCGGCCTGCTTGGCGCGGCGCGCGACTTCCGCGGGAGCACATTCTCCATCGGAGGCGGTGGAGTGACAGTGCAGATCAACGTGCACCGTAGGCCGCCTCCGGCGCGGTCCACGCGGGCTGGGATTGGCGGAACAGGTCCAGCAGCTGGCGGTCCGACAGCTCGGCGAGGGCGCGCTCGGGGGAGCGATGACCGATCGGCGCGTAGCGGGTGACGCGCTGCTTGCGCTCGGGTCCGGTGCCCAACTGGAACACGAGGGCGAACTGGTCGCGCCCGTACACGTTCACGCGGCCCGATGGAAAGACCTCCCACGTCTCCCCGTCGACGACGATTCTGCGCCTCACAGCGCAGGCGCCGCGAGTGAGACTTCGCTCCACAGGTCCCAGGCGTCCGGCGCATACGTCGCGAGGCTCTGGAGCCGCTTCTCGAGCTGGATCTCCTCGGGCAGCCGCGACGCCTGCGCGCGGTGCGACATCTCCGTCGGGCTCTCGGAGAACTCGATGAACAGCCGCGGGTCCTTGGCGTTGCGAAATACCCAGATGCGCTGGCCGCGAGCGTCGGCGAACTGGCAGAGCTCCCGCAGAGTGCTCAGGTATTCCGTCTCGTTCGGCGCCGAGACGCGCACGCGCGCCGCGGTGAGGACTTTGGGCATGTTCAGACCGCTCCCTCAGGAAACTCCTGCAGCATTTTCTTGACGTCGGCCAGGAACCGGTCGGCGTCGGCGCCGTCCACGATCCGGTGATCGTACGACATCGTGAGCATGCCCATCGTGCGGACGGCGATCGTGTCGCTCCCATCGGGCAACGTGACGACCTTGGGGCGTTTCTCGATCGCCCCGACGCCCAGGATCGCCACCTGCGGCTGATTGATGATCGGAATGCCCGCGAACGGCCCGAAACCGCCGGGGTTGGTGATCGTAAACGTGCCCCGCTGGATGTCGTCGGGCAGCAGCTTTTTCGTGCGGGCGCGCTCGCCGAGATCGGCGATCGCCCGGGCGAGGCCCATGAGCGAGAGCTCGTCGGCGTGCTTGATGACCGGCACGATCAGGCCCCAGTCGAGCGCCACCGCGATGCCGATGTTGATGTCGGCGCGGTAGATCGTGCTGTCGCCCGCCACCGCCGCGTTCACCACGGGATGCTTGCGAAGATTCACCGCGCAGGCTTTCACGATGAAGGCCAGGAACGTCGGCTTCTCCGTGGCCTTGGCACGCAGCTGGGCGACGCGGGTGAAGTCCACCTCGAAGAAGCTCGCGACGTGCGCCGAGGTGCGCCGCGACATGATCATATGGTCGGCGGTGATCTTGCGGATCTTGGACCACGGCTCGACGCGGTCGCCGGGCCAGGGCTCGACGCTCGGAGCTGGCAGCTGGGGACCAGGAGCTGGGGACACGCTTACCGGACCACGTTCGATAAACCCCAGGATGTCCTGCTTCGTGACCCTTCCGGCGAAGCCGGACCCGGGGATCGTCGAGATGTCGACGCGATGCTCGGCCGCGATCTTGCGAACGAGCGGCGTCGATTTCTTGCGCAGGCGTTCTTCGGCAGTCTCTTGCCCGTCCCCGCCCTTCCCCGCCGGGACGGCCGGACGGTCGGACGGCCGGACGGCCGGTGCGGACGGTGGCGGTGGCGGTGGCGAGGCCGCTGGTGCCCGCTGGGCTGCTGCGACAGGAGGCGCCGCTGGCGAAGGCGCCGGCGCGGCAGCGCCCTTATCAGTCTCAATCACTGCCACCAGGGTCTGCACGGGCACCGTCTGCCCTTCTTGAACCTTGATCTCCGCCAGCACCCCGGCCGTGGGCGCCGGAATCTCGGCGTCCACCTTGTCGGTCGAGATCTCGAACAGGGGCTCGTCGCGCTTCACTTCGTCACCGACCTTCTTGAGCCACTTGCTCAAGGTGCCCTCGGCGATCGACTCCCCCATCTGCGGCATCAGCACGTCTACGCGAGCCATTGTCTCTCCGTCAGTATGCGGCCAGCCACCGTGATGCTTTCACGATGTCTTCAGTTTGCGGCAATACGAAGTCCTCGAGTGTCGGTGCATATGGGATCGGCACGTCATGCGCGGTCACCCGCATGATCGGGCCGTCGAGCCACTCGAACGCCCGCTCGTTGATGCGCGCCGCGATCTCGCCGGCGATCCCGCCGGTGCGTGTATCCTCGTGGACGATCAGCACCTTGTTGGTCTTCTGCACCGTCTGCATGATCGCGGCATCGTCCATCGGCAGCAGCGTGCGCAGGTCGAGCACCTCGACCGACAGCCCGTCTTCCTTTTCGAGTCGATCCGCCGCCTCGAGCGACTTCCACACCGTCGCGCCATACGTGACGATCGAGAGATGCTTCCCCTCGCGCGCCAGTCGCGCCTTGCCGATCGGCGTGAGGATTTCCTCTCCTTCGGGCAGCTGCTCCTTGATACGGCGGTACAGCCACTTGTGCTCGAGGTAGAGCACCGGGTCCTCGTCGCGGATCGAGCTCTTGATCAGCCCCTTGGCGTCCCGCGCCGTCGCCGGGTAGACGATCTTGAGCCCTGGCGTGTGCAGGAAGGCGGCTTCCGGGTTCTGCGAGTGAAACGGGCCGCCGCGCACGTAGCCGCCGCAGGGACCGCGCACCACCAGCGGCGTCGCGAGCCCGGCGCGGTAGCGCGCCGTCGCGACGTAATTGGTCAGCATGTCGTAGGCGCAGGAGATGAAATCGATGAATTGCATCTCCGCCACGGGCCGCATCCCCATGTGTGCCGCGCCCGCCGCCGCGCCCACGATGGCGGCCTCGGAAATCGGCGTGTCGATCACGCGGGACTCGCCGAACCGTTTGGCGAAACCGTCCGTGACCTTGAAGGCCCCGCCGTAGGCGCCCACGTCCTCGCCCAGGATGAAGACGCGTTCGTCGCGCTCCATCTCCTCCCACATCCCCTGGCGCAGGGCTTCGAGGAACGTGACTTCCGGCATTACAGCGCCTTGAACCAGAGCTTGTCCGCCGCAGGCGGATCCACGTATACGTCCGGCAACGCCGTCTCGGCCGCGGGGAGCGGCTCATCGACGCACGCATCGGTCGCCTGATCGACCTCGACGCGGACCCGGTCGTCGATCTCCTTCAGGTCCGCCTCGCTTACCAAATCGCTTTCCAACAGACGCGCGACGTAGCGGTCCACGGGATCGTCCTCGCGGGCCCAGCGCTCCAGCTCCTCCGGCGGCACGTAGTGCTGGTCGTCGTGCTCGGCGTGGCCCTTGCGGCGGTAGGTCTTGACCTCGATGAAGTGCACGCCCTTGCCGCGTCGCGCGCGGTCGACGGCGAGCTTGGTCGCCTCGTACACCGCAAACACATCGTTGCCATCCACGGTCACGGCGGGAATCCCGTACCCCTTTGCCTTCTCGGCGAGGTCGCGAAC
>Ga0137409_10006322_pt1 | contig 12307 bp, 8 predicted proteins | sample CZODoug1_16funga_FD_122059 | JGI IMG/M metagenome (GOLD analysis project Ga0137409, IMG submission 122059) | Vadose zone soil fungal communities from Angelo Coast Range Reserve, California, USA - CZODoug1_16fungal (Hybrid Assembly) | ecosystem: Environmental > Terrestrial > Soil > Vadose zone... | reverse complement strand
CCCTCATCAATCTCCAGCAAATAAATCGAAACGTGCTCCGGCCCGAGCGCCTGCAACTCTTCCAGCGATTGCCGCCAGCTCTCCTTCGTCTGGTGCGGCAACCCCGCAATCAAATCAAAACTGATATTGAAAATCCCCACCTCGCGCAAAACCGGCACCGCCCGGTAAATATCCGCCCGTCGGTGCATTCGCCCCGCCGCAACCAACTCCTTATCTACAAACGACTGCAACCCAAAACTAACGCGGTTAATTCCCGCGCGAACCCACGCCCCCGCCTTTTCCGCCTCAATCGTCTCCGGATCCGCCTCCAGCGTCACCTCAGCAAGCTCCGTCGCGAAACCTTCTCGAATCGCCTCCAGAATTTTCTGCAAGTGCGCCGCATCAAGGAGGCTCGGCGTCCCCCCGCCAAAGTAAACCGTATCTACAATCAAGTCTGTGCCCGGGGTCTCACCCTTACTTTCTAGGGGCGCACCATGGCGGTGCCTCAACCGCCCAGGCCAATCCACCCCTGCCGCCTCCAGCAACTCCCGATGCCCTCGAATCTCCCTGCAAACCGCCTCAGCGTAAGGCGCAAACCTCGCCGCCGACACCACTCCCGTATGAAAATTACAATACGTGCACTTCGTCTGACAGAACGGCACCTGAACGTAGATCCCTAAGCGTGTCATCGATTCAAAACTCTAGCATACCCACACCGCACCCGCTGCGGTGTAGCGCGCCTTGCAGATTTCACTGGTGCGCTAGTTCCCGATTTCTGTGTTTTTCGTCGAACAGAAAATATAAAATACAAGTGAGTTATGATTCCTGCTGCCCATATGGCGCCTGATCCAATGCGTCAACCGCGCGACACGCACCGTGCAAACTGGGAACCCCACTCGTCCCCAATGAGAACGTTTTGGCATCTCGGCCGGTTTCACGTTCTCCTTCCTGTCATGGCGCTGCTCTGTCTGGTACTTTCCCCTCATGTGCGCGCAGACACGATTTCCGGCACCATCAAAGACCCCTCCGGCGCAGTCGTCACCGGCGCGCGCATCGAGATCTCTGGCGACAACCTGGCTCAACCGCTGCTGCTCACCTCCGACGAGTCCGGCAAGTTCGCCGCGCCCGATTTGAATACCGGAAAATATTCACTCCGCGTTGCCAAAGAGGGATTCGACGACCTTGTTACTACGGTCGACCTGCACGGTACAGCCGAGCTCCCGCTTAAATTGACGATCGCCACGCAGCAAACCAGCGTCACCGTCAACGAAAAAAGCACGGCGTTCGCGAATTCAGACGCCGCCTACCGCCAGCTCCGCAACGACGGATTAGGCGACACCTTCCTCTGCGAAAATTTCACCCTCCCGATGGATGTCGGAACCTTCGAGTTGAAATCTGGAACGATTACTTTCCTAGCGCCCGTCAACAAATTTCAAACTGGCGCTGTTTTCGTCGGCCACGGACACTTCACTCTTAAACCTCTCTCCGCACTTGACGCCACCGAGATGGTGAGACGCGCCGGCAGTCCGACCGCCGAGGAAGACTTCACCGAAGTGGTGTTTCGTTTCTCCCCCGACCAGTTTTCGCAATTCGCTGGCGTGCTCGGGCACAAAACGGATACGCCCTCCGAGGCCTCCACCGCCTTTCAGCATTGGAAGGATAAAGTTCGCCACCGCCACGAGTATCCAGAGGGTTTGACCCAGGCACTCCTCGAGAGCGAATCGATCGACAACGTAGACGCCGACGTCCTCGCCTCCATCTACAATCCGAAACACCCTCCGTTTTTCAACGCCTACATGCATTGCACGTCTCACAAGGACCTACGTTTCTTCTTGCGCACTCGTGTGGGCGCGATTCCGCAAATCGATTCGCCCGAAGAAGTCGCGCTCGTCAATTTCAACGGCGGGGGAATGGATGACGGCATCTGGTATTTGCAACACTTGAAATCCGAGCTTCTGGCCCACACCGCTAGCGCGCAACAAGACAAGCGGCTGTTCGCCACCCGCCGCTACAACATCGAAACGGTAATCGGGAAGAATGATCACCTGTTCAGCCGCGCAACGATCACGTTTGAGCCGCTCGTGCCCGGTGAACGCGTTTTGAAATTCGCGCTGCTTCCCACCCTGCGGGTCACGCGCGTGTCCGGTGAGCGCGGTCAGGACCTCCACTTCATTCAGGAAAACAGAAAGGAAGATGGCTCCTTCTACGCCGTTCTCGACGAAGCCCCTGCGATGGGTCAAGTCCATTCCATCACCGTGGAATACGGCGGCGACAAAGTGCTGTCTAACGCGGGCAGCGGAAGTTACTACGTCGGCGCGCGCGACTCGTGGTATCCGAACCTGAACGGCTTCGGTGAAAAGGCGCTCTACGATCTCACGTTCAAGGTTCCTCCTTCGAATGTCTTGATTAGCGTCGGCAAGCTCGAGGACCAGCACACCGAAGCCGGTTTCGCGGTGACCCATTGGGTAACGCAAATTCCGGTGGCCGTCGCGGGATTCAATTATGGCCAGTACAAAAAAATGGACTGGTCCGACTCCATCACCCACTATGAGATCTCCGGGTATTATTTGCCGGAATTGCCCGACAACTTGCGGCGTTTTCAAAACGGCGCGCTTGGCAGCATGGCTCCCGGCGCAATGACCAAGTACGCGCTGGATCAGGCTCGCGCCCAGATGCAGGTGTGCACGCTCTATTTCGGCAGGGCTCCTTACGAGCACCTGTATGTCACTGAACAACCGAATTTCAACTTCGGCCAATCGTGGCCCAATTTGGTGTACTTGCCGATTTCGGCGTACATCGACTCGACCCAGCGGTGGATGCTGTTTGGCCAGATCAATTCGAGATTCACCGGATTCGTCCAGGAAGTCACGCCGCACGAGGTGGCGCACCAGTGGTTTGGCCACGGCATCGGCTGGGCTTCCTATCACGACCAGTGGCTCTCGGAAGGTTTTGCGGAGTTTGCCGCGGGATTGTTTCTGCAGAAAGCAGTCGGACCGAAGTGGCAGAAGGACTACATTGATTTCTGGGAACGCCAGCGCGTCCGCATCCTCGAAAAAAACAATTTCGGCGTTTCGCCGAACGATGCGGGCCCATTGTGGCTCGGGCTCCGGCTCATTTCTCCGCGCTCCGGGCAAGCGTATCAGGGCGTAACGTATTCCAAGGGCGCCTACGTTCTGGCCATGCTGAGGTCACTGATGTACGCGGAAAATGGCTCCAGCGGCAACCCCGATCAGGCTTTCATCGACATGATGCACGATTTTATGGAGAGTCACCGGGAGATTCCCGCCTCCAGCGAATCCTTCAAAACGATTGCTGAAAAGCACATGACCAAGAGGATGGACCTTCAGCAGAATGGGCGCCTGGATTGGTTTTTTCGGGAGTGGCTCCTGGGTACCCAGGTTCCCCGCTACAGTTTTAAATATGAATTGCAGCCGGCGGAAGGTGGCAAATTCAAAATCCACGGGGAAATCACCCAGAGCGAAGTGGACGAAAATTTCGCGATGTTCGTTCCGGTCTTTGCGGATTTTGGAGACGGCATGATGCGGATGGGTCAGGTACCAATTGCCGGGAATTCCACGCGGACGTTCACCTATGTTTTGGATCGCAAGCCGAAGAAGGTCGCGATCAACGCCTACAAGGAAATTCTGGAGCGCTGACGCAATCTCGCAGTTCCCTCCCGTAGGTAGTCGCGGATCACCCGCCGTACATGGCTCCCCTGTGAAAATGACTAATTGTAAGGGGAAAGGAAACTGGCGCGCCGGAGAGACTCGAACTCCCGACCTCTGGTTCGAAGCCACATGCTCTATCCAGCTGAGCTACGGGCGCACGAAGCTATTATGCCTATCAACCGGACTCGCCGAAACCGTCCACGCATGCCAACATGCTCCGACCCGGGAGGACAGCGACGAAGGCTGGCATCTCCTGCCGTTCGCGAGATATCCTGTCCGCGGGCGGCAGAGCGGCTATAGCCGCCCGCTACGAGGGAAATGATGGTTACACGACGTGAGTTTCTCGATGCACTTGCGGTGGGCGCGGCCGGCCTGGCCATTGGAACGACAGCAAAGAGTTACGGCCAGATCCTCGGCTCCAACGATCGCCTCAACTTTGCTGTGATCGGTCTGAATGGACGCGGCTATGCCCATCTCTCGGCGCTCAAGGCGAACCGCGGCGCTGCGCGCATTTCGCATGTCTGCGATGTGGACAGCACGATTCTCGGAAAGTTTGCTGACCGTGTGCGGCGCGAGACCGGCGAGTCCCCTGCAACGAACAAAGACTTTCGCGCCATTCTCGAGCAGAAGGATGTGGACGCCATCACGATTGCCACTCCCGACCATTGGCATACTCCCATGGCCATCGCCGGGTTGCAGGCGGGCAAGCATGTCTACGTGGAAAAGCCGTGCAGCCACAATCCTGCGGAGGGAGAGATGCTCGTGCAGGCGCAGCAGAAGTATCAAAAGCTTGTGCAGATGGGCAACCAGCAGCGCTCTTCACCGCACAGCATAGAGGTCGTCGAAAAAATTCGCGAAGGCATTATAGGCAGGCCCTATCTCGCGAAAGCCTGGTACAGCAATGTGAGAGAGTCCATTGGCACGGGGAAAGAAGCGCCCGTGCCGGCGCAACTCGATTGGGACTTGTGGCAGGGCCCGGCGCCACGCTGTCCCTATAAAGACAACGTGCATCCGTACAACTGGCACTGGTTCAGAATCTATGGCACCGGCGAAACGCTCAATAATGGAACGCACGAGGTGGACGTCTGCCGCTGGGCGCTGGGCGTCGATTATCCGAAGCGGGTCACTTCTTCCGGCGGCCGATATCACTTCAAAGATGACTGGCAGTTTTATGACACGCTGCTGACCAGCTTTGAGTACGAAGACAAGATGCTCACTTGGGAAGGCAAGAGCTGCCAGGGAATGAAATTTTACGGCCGCGATCGCGGCTCGGCCATCATGGGAACGGCCGGCACCGTGGTTGTCGATCGCGATGGCTACGAAATCTACGACCTCAAAGGGAATAAAACAAGCGAGTTCAAGGCCGGCAGCACAACGTCGTCTTCGGACCTGCTCGGGGCCGATTCCATGACCGATGCCCACTTCGCGAACTTCATCGCGGGAATCCGCAAAGGCGAGAAGCTAAACGCTCCTGTCGCTGCCGGAAACATTGCCGTTACGATGTTGCAGCTTTCGAACATCGCGTGGGAAGTGAACCGGGAGTTGCATCTCGATACGAAAGACGGGCGGATCCAGGACGACCCGGAAGCGATGAAGATGTGGGGGCGTGAGTACGAGAAAGGCTGGGCGCCGCATGTCTAGGATGCAGCGGTGCCAGCCGTGTGATGAATTGCAAATCAAAAATACTTTTTCCCGCCGCACTTTCGTTCGCTCCGGTGCACTGGTTGCGGCGGCGTTCGCTGCTTCCAACGAACTCTTCCCCGTAGCCGCGGGACGGCCGTCGGCTCACGAAGGATCGCCGATTCGTCTGGGCCTGGCCAGCTACACGTTTCGCAACTTCAGCCGTGCGCAGATGATTGGCTTTCTGAAGCAGCTGAGTGTATTGGAGTTGAATGCCAAGGACGTCAACGATCATCTGCCGGCAGATGCGCAGGAAGAGGCAGTTGCGCTGGCGGACTATGCCGCGGCGGGCATCAAGCTTCACGCTGCCGGAACCATCTATTTCCCGAAAGATGAGGACGCGGACATCCGCAGCAAGTTCGAGTATTGCAAGCGAGCAGGGATTGCCGTCATCGTCGCCGGCGACCCCGCGCCGGAGACCCTGCCGCGGATCGAGAAGTTCGTGAAGGAGTACGATATCCGTTTCGCCGTCCACAATCACGGGCCGGAAGATAAGTTGTGGCATTCGCCGCTGGATGTATTGAAGGCGGTAAAGGGCATGGATCCGCGCATCGGGTGCTGTATCGATGTCGGGCACACGGTTCGTGCCGGCGCGGATGTGGTTCAGGCGATCCACGCGGCAGGCCCGAGGCTGTTTAACCTACACATGAAGGACCTCACAGACTTCCAGAGCAAGGATAGTCAGGTGCCGGTGGGAGACGGCGTCATGCCGGTAAAGCGGATTTTTGAAGCTCTTATCGCGATAAAGTACAAAGGCTTCGTCGATCTGGAGTATGAGATTCATCCCGACGATCCGATGCCGGGCGTCATCGGCAGCTTTGCCTATATGCGAGGCGTCCTGGCAGGCTTGGGGTACGAGAGCCGGCGCTAAAGCATTCGGTCGCCAACTGCCTGATCACAGTGGGTGGCAGTCGTAAATCCCAATCCTCTCCGTCGCCATCAAACATCGTAGAGGGAGCAAGACCTACGGCTGGAGCTTCTCTGCAAGGAAGCAAACATTGTCTATCCCTGTCTGGCGTATTTCAATTAAGGCCTGTTTGACAATCACCGTACCTTGCGCGGGCGTCGGCGCGAAGGTAGACCTTCTTTTCTGCGCCATTCTTCAGTCCTTCTCGAATTTTATCCGGCAAGTTCTTCGCCGAAATTGGAACATTGCGGAAATAGATTTTCCCGTCACGCGTGACTGCTACCGAAAGCGCGTCTTCCCGCACCGCCCTCGGCATCGGGCCGGCATACCAAGTCCGCGGCAAGTCCACGCCAGAACCATGAGTCACTATCGGAGGGCAGACCACAAAAATCACAAGAAGAGTAACCGCGAGCCCCACAAGGGGGTAAGCGTCAACCCGGCTATGGATTCTGTTAGGCCACTTTACCCCTGTCTTCGTCCAACCATGATAGCTAAGCCGCATTTTCCGTCTTCCAGCACCGCCGAGCCATCGGATCGAACCCCAAGCAACCCGCGGGCCGGTGTCCGCTCTCCGTCAAGGACCAAAGGGGCTGCAAGTATTAGACACCGCCAGCCCAACGCGAGGTCCCGGCGAAAGCATCGAATGACACCAGGTTCTAACTAGCATTGATTCAGTAGGTTGTATGTTATCGAATAGTTTTCCTTGACGATTTCCCACCGGCCATGTAGGATTCTTACAGATATTCTTCCGGCCTTTTGTGGAGCGCGGCAGCCTGGCTGCCGCTTTTTTTTGCTTTGGAGCCTTTCTTCTCCTAGGCATCTCACGCCGCTCGAACATTCCAGATCGGGCGGCTTGGCAAACGGCCCTGATTCCTTGGTTTCACGCCCTTGGGCAGGAGTTGATTTTCTGATGCAAAACATGCATTTGTAACCCCTTTCGTTTGTGCCCGTTGCGCACTCTTTTATTTTCCGTATCGCGTAAGTCCTGTATTTGCCACTCTTACGAAAACTGCCGGGTGTGTACCAACTCTTCCCATTCTGGAACTCGGCGTCCGCCCGACCGGCGCGAGGAAGCGGGAATCCGCGAAGGGAACGATGTATCGTGCCCCTACGGTGGCCGCGAGAACTTACTTCGTAGCAGGATTCGGGTCGTGGTTCACCGGCTCGGATTCACCGCGGAAGGGCAGCTTGAACGTGCGAGAAATCTCCGGCCAGAATTCGCGGAGCACGTCGAAACCTGCGTCTTGAAGGATGCTGTAGCCCACCCGCTGCGCTGTGTTAGCAAAGCCGCGTTCGTTGTCGGGCTGATACGTGTTACTCAGCACGACGGCGCTGGTGGTCCCCAGCCATTCCGAAATATTGAACATGCGTGTGCCATTGTCGCGGTGAGCCACGACCGCGTGCTCCAAGGCATGGAGCAAGCGCTTCCTGGCGCTGCCATGGGCGAGGCGGTAGTAGCGCGGGTCCTCCGAAAATATCCAGGGATACGCAAAGTCTTTAAAGAATCTGGACGAGGCCTGACCGGCGAATTCGGCGCCAAAGCGCCGGCCATATCCTTCTGCCCCCTGTCCATAGCTGGGGTCCGAGTCTGCGGCCTGGTCCAGCCCGGCGTTGAAACCGCTGGCGAGAAACGTCACGGGATCAAACGAATCTTGGACGAACAGAACGAATTTGTCTTTCAGCTTGAGAGTGCACAATTTCGCGCCGGGCTTGTAGTGCGGGGGGTGCACCGACTTGCGTTCCAACGGCCGGGCAAAGGTGCCCACGACCTTCTTCAAGGGTCCGTTGTAGTCTTCCAGCCGCACCATCGGAGGCGGCTCAACGCAAGGCCCCGCCGCATTCTTCGTGGCTTCTTCCTGCAAAGGCGCATCGGGCGGCTGCTGTGGGGGAGCCGGCGGCGCCTGTGCACGAACTGCGCCGCCAGCCAATCCGGCCAGCACCACCAGGAGGGACGTTTTTGCCAGCGTGCGAAAGCGAGTTCCGTGGCCCACGGCGAACCCTATCATTTTTGCATACATGAACAAGACAAACAATTTGTACCGCGAATGTCAAACTTTGCATGGAACGCAAATAATCGTTGCGGTGCACTTTGTTAGTTCCATGTTGTGATATGAAGACCTACGGCGTCGCCAGAGACATAGATTCGGACGTCGTGCTTGCCGCCTGGTTCGATGGCAGACCACTTGGTGATTGTGGCGCCGGTATTTTCATACGATTCGGTTTCCTGGTGCGTTGTCCAATCGGAGGGCAGCAAGCCCTGGATTCGAGCGATCAGATCGCGGAATCTTGTCTCAGCGGCTGGGCCGGAAGTTTCTGGCCAGTAGCACACGAATTCGGTTCCAACTTCATTGGAAGGGGGCTTTGCGGCTCCCTTGATCATGCATTCCTTAGCCCCTTCCAGTTTTACGATGGCATCGGATATCTCGCCGTTCGTTTTGGCCGTACGGATATCGGCGAAAGAATTCAGGCGCGCCGTAAACGCCATCTTGAAGTTCAGGCAGAAATCATCGCAATCGCCGGCAGAAGTACGGGGGACATTCTTTGGGACAATCTTTGGGGCAGTCTTTGGAGAAGGGGGGCGTTTTACCAGGTAGGGCGAAGAAAGAGAATTCATCCAAAAGTGTAGCCTCACTGTTCCATCTTTTTCCTTCACGGTTTGTAACTGGAGGGGGCAGTCGCCGATGTACGGCCCATCGTTCGGCGGATTTTCACAATCCGGCGGCCCGGCGCGCACAAAATGGTCGCCATCCGGCGAGCTAACCTGGAAGCGCCACGCCAGCTTGAGACGCTTCAGAGCGTCGAGAATGCTGCTGTACGCGTTCTGGGCGTCTTGTTGCGATACCTGGGTGTAACACATGTACATCGAAACGTTGTTTGCCCAGGCCCTCATTTGACAAACGAATTTCATTCCATTGATGGAGAGTTCGGGACCACCCGTCTTGTCTGCCCCGTACGGTCTGAAGTCTGTTACAGCAGCATCGAGTATGTTCTGCAGATTCTGGCACGGCTGGTCTGTGCATTGCGCAAGCGCAGGAATCGGTAGAAAACAGAAGCACAATACAGAAATCACTCGGACCACTGTCTTGTTCAATCTCATTCCCCCCTGGCGAAAAGTGGACAGGAATCCAGTTGCGTTGGGGGCAGAGGAGGGAATGTCCCGACGCTGGAAGTGTGTCCCGCCCCCGTACCACTGTCAACTCGCTAAATTTGCCAGCGGGATCAAGAGGGAACTTAATGCGAGCCACACGAATAAGCAAACCCAGTGGACTCTGCGGAGAATTGTCGTAAGCTGCTCCGTTGAAGGAGCGAATTGCATATGTGCATCGTGCTTGGCAGGCGATTCCACCGACTGACAGCTCTCCTGTTGCTAGTCCTTCTCATCACTGGCTGCGATCGGTCTGCGCAGCAGCCGGCCGAGAACGCTGCGGCGGCTGAGCCGGAGAGTTCCGCCGTCGAGAGCCTGCTCCGCTCCAGCGCGGACTATCAGCATTGGTTCCGCTTCTACGTGCGGCACGCCAGCTATGTGTACCCGGGCGATGCAACCGTCTACCGCGAACTCCGCCGCCTTGGATACATCAACATCGAGGCGGACAACCTTGAGAACCGACAACTTCCTGCGTCGAGGTCGTTCATGATCGTGAGCCTCACCGACAGGGGGAGCGCGCTGCCGGGACTGGAAGCGGGGCACGACAGTTGGGGACTGCCGATTGGGCAACAGCAGATCGTCTCCATTACCCCCGCCGGGCAAGGCCCTGCGCCGGAACGGCTGTACCGCTACAACGTGGTGTACAAGTGGGAGCCCACCCAACTAGGGTCGGAGATCGAGATGGAGCTGGCGGCGAAGTCCAAGCCGCCCAGCGGGCTGATCCAGACGGAAGTGCATATCGGGCGCGGCACCTCGGGATTAGTGGTGATCGGTCATCCCATGCGCGGCGTTCCGGTGCAACCATAGCTGAGCCGGTGGAGGCGTTCAGCGACCACGGGTGTCAAAGGGAATTATTTCTTGGGAGGCTTGTCCTTGTCGGGAGGCGAATCGCTGTCGGGAAGCTCGACGTGCCAGATGTCTTTGTCGCTCCGCAGGCCGAAGACGCCGACGTGATTCGATTCCGACGTGCCGATTTGTCCGATCCAGACGACCTTGAAGCGCGCTTTGCGCCAGCGGCGGCGGACTTCGATGGTATCGCCGGGCTTGGTCAGGAATCCAACGCCGTCGAGGCGCGCTCCATCCTTGCACAGGTCCACGGTGTACGCGCTTTGCGCGAAGGGATTGCCTTTGGCGTCGATGCCTTTCACGGTCACGCGAAGCGACTTCGCGACGCGCGGCTTCTTGCGCGTGCGTTTCCAAAAGTCCGGTACCGGCGTCTTGAAGGTGATCCCGATTCTCGACTCGTTGTCCGAGTAACGGTCCACGTAGACGACGCGAACTTCCTGCTCCGCGCGGCTGGCTTTGTGGATGACAAAAACCATATCGCCGACTTGGAGTTTGGCCTTCAGGATGACCAGCGCGCCGCTGGCATTGACCATGATCGTTTCGGTGTCTTCGTGGAACGCGCCGCCCTTGCCCGCGAATCCGTAAACCACGACGGGAATGCGCAGCGCCAGGCGCGGGGTGGACCGCAAAATCTTTTTGGTGGGGCTAACTGTCGCGCGAGAAATGGAACGCCCGGTCTGTGCCGCTGGAGCATCGACGGGAGCGATTTCGATGACTTCTCTGGGCATGCCGTGCTGCTCGCCATGCTCGCGGCACTTGAAGTCCCAGCCTTGTTCAAAAACTTGTTCGAGGGATTCCTCGCGGTCGGAAAGCGTCACCCAAGTGTCGCTGTCCCCCTTGGAACACGAGAGCCGGACTGCAAAGTTCCGAGCCATAGGAATTCCCCGCGTTTCTTCATCATACCGCGGCGCAACCGGGTTGCCGGGCGGAACGGCGGCGCGGTGCTTTGAAATGTAACGGGGCGAAAGGACAGGATGGGGCGAAGGCCACGGAGCTGGCACGCCACGTCGCCGGGTAGAGTCGAAAACTATTGTGGGCAGGCGGCTCCGCCGTCAATCCAGATTTTCATTTGCGCGACGGTGTCTGCGCGGGAGAGCGGCGGGAGAGTGCGCCCCGTGCCGGGGTCCCAGCCCCAGCCGACCAGCTCGTCGGAAGAAACGTGTTCGAGCAATTGCGCGAGCGAGCGGCCGCCGGTTTGCTTCGGATCTTTGAGCTGGCGGCACAGCTCGGCCGGCGTGCGGCCGACGAACACCATTTTGTGTTCCGGCGCGGGGAGCGACCACTTTGGATTTCCCGGAGGCAGATTCGCGCCAGGCAGATTCGCAGACTGGTGGCAGGTGTCGCAGCGCATACCGTAGACGCCGTGGCCGTCCTTGCCGCGCTTCACATTTTGCAAGTGGACGTGACTGTCGTCGCCTTGCAGGGGAGAGTCTCCGGCGGGGTGGCAGTTCTGGCAGCGCGGAGAAGTAAACACTTTGTAGATTTGCAAAAATGCTTCCCGCGAGGCGCTCTCGTCCGGCTTCGGAGTTCTCGGCGCAGCATGCAGCGTGGCGATGGCCGCGACGGCGAATAAGGAAACGCCGCACGCCGCGGAGAGCCAGAAAGGTGACCAGCGATGGTGATCTATTTTTCTCGCGGTCATGATTTGGCCTCGTTTCCGCCGGTGAGATCGCTCGCGCGAATCGGCAGGCGCCGGATGCGCTTGCCGGTGGCGGCAAAAATCGCGTTTGTAAGCGCAGGCGCGACGGGAGGAACGCTAGGTTCGCCGACGCCCGTTGGATTCTGCTCGCTCGGCACGATGTGAACTTCAATTTGCGGCGACTCGAACATTCGCAGCATTTGATAATCGTGGAAATTGGTTTGTTGCACGCGGCCGTTTTCCAGAGTGATTTCCGTTTTGAGCGCGGCAGTAAGGCCGAAAACGATGCCGCCTTCCATCTGCGCCTTGACGATGTCCGGATTGACGGTGCGGCCGCAATCCACGGCGCAAACGACGCGATGCACCCGCACGGTGCCGTCTTTGTCCACCGAAGCTTCGATGACCTGGGCGACGTAGCTGTCGAAAGAAAAATGCGTGGCGAT
>Ga0137409_10006321_pt1 | contig 12308 bp, 7 predicted proteins | sample CZODoug1_16funga_FD_122059 | JGI IMG/M metagenome (GOLD analysis project Ga0137409, IMG submission 122059) | Vadose zone soil fungal communities from Angelo Coast Range Reserve, California, USA - CZODoug1_16fungal (Hybrid Assembly) | ecosystem: Environmental > Terrestrial > Soil > Vadose zone... | reverse complement strand
GACCCTGGGACCCAATGACCCAATGACCCGATGACCCGATGAACCAATTCGCTGTTCAGATTGGAGAGTCGTGATGAGCGATCACATCGAGGATCTCAAGCCTGAAGATATGGCGGCTGGCGACAGGCCCCTCGCCATCCCGGAAGAGTTGCCCGTTCTCCCGCTCAGGGACACGGTGCTCTTTCCCAACTCCTTCATGCCGCTGGCTGTGGCGCGCGAAAGCTCAGTGCGCCTCATCGACGATGCGATTGCCAACGGGAAGCTGATTGCCGTCTTTACCCAGCGTGATGCCTCGGTCGAAGAGCCTGGCCAGGCGGACCTCTTTGGCGTCGGCACCGCGACGCACATTCACAAGATGTTCAAGTTGCCCGACGGCAGCCTGCGGCTGATCGTGCAGGGGCTCGCCCGGCTTTCGCTCGACGCCGTCGTCGAGGCGCGACCCTACCTGCGCGCCAGGGTCAGCTCGGCGATCGAGGACACCAACGACACGGACCGGCTGGAGATCGACGCGCTCGCGCGCAATATCAAGACGAACTTCCAGCAGGTCGTGTCCCTGTCGCCGCTGCTCTCCGACGATCTCCAGACGCTGGCGACGAATATCACCGAGCCGGGCCGGCTCGCCGACTTCATTGCGTCGAGCCTCTCCACGATCAGCACCACGGTGAAACAGGAAGTGCTCGAGACGCTCGACATCCGCGCGCGGATGGACAACCTGAACCGGATCCTGATCAAGGAGCTCGAAGTGCTCGAGCTCGGATCGAAGATCCAGTCGCAGGTGCAGTCCGAGGTCGGCAAGAACCAGCGCGAGTACTTCCTGCGCGAGCAGATGAAGGCGATTCAGAAAGAGCTGGGCGAAGGCGACGATCAGACCAAGGAAATCGAAGAGCTCCACGAAAAGATCGAAGCGGTCGGGATGCCGGAGACGGTGAAGAAGGAGGCGCTTCGCGAGCTCGATCGATTGTCGAAGATGCCGGTCGCGGCGGCGGAGTACACCGTGTCGCGTACGTATCTCGACTGGCTCGTATCGTTGCCGTGGGCCAAGCGGACCGACGAGGTCATCGATCTACCGAAGACCAAGCAGACGCTGGACGCCGATCACTCCGGTCTCGAGAGAGCCAAGGATCGCATTCTCGAGTACCTCGCGGTCCGCAAGCTCAATCCGAACGTGAAGGGGCCGATCCTCTGCTTCGTCGGCCCTCCGGGCGTGGGCAAGACGTCTCTCGCGCGATCGATTGCCGAATCGCTCGGCCGGAAGTTCGTCCGCGTGTCGCTCGGCGGCATGCGAGACGAGGCGGAAATCCGCGGCCACCGCCGGACCTACATCGGCGCGCTGCCAGGACAGGTCATTCAGGGGCTGCGCCGCGCGGAATCGAAGAATCCGGTGTTCATCCTCGACGAGATCGACAAACTCGGCTCCGATTTCCGCGGCGATCCCTCGTCGGCGCTGCTCGAGGTGCTCGATCCCGAGCAGAACAACACCTTCCGCGACCATTATCTCGACGTGCCGTTCGATCTGAGTGAAGTCCTCTTCATCACGACCGCCAACGTCCTCGATCCCGTTCCCCCCGCGCTCAGGGACCGGATGGAAGTGCTCGAGATCGCCGGCTACACGGAGGAAGAGAAACTCCAGATCGCGACGGATCATCTGGTCGACAAGCAGGTGAAGAACCACGGCTTGACGCCGGAGTACATCCGCTTCATGCCCGATGCGCTGCGTCAGGTGATCCGCGGCTACACCCGCGAAGCGGGCGTCCGCAATCTGGAGCGCGAGATTGGCTCGCTCTGCCGGAAGGTGGCGCGGCGGCGTGCGGAGGGCAACGAGTCTCCGATCGAGATCACGCCTGAGGTCGTTGTCGAGATGCTCGGCGCACCCAAGTTCCTCGACGAGGAAATGGAGGAGCGTACGAAGGATCCGGGAGTGGCGATCGGCCTTGCCTGGACGCCCGCGGGCGGCGAAGTGCTGTTCATCGAAGCGTCGCGGATGGCCGGGACGGGATCGCTGACGCTGACCGGTCAGCTCGGCGACGTCATGAAGGAGTCGGCGCGGGCGGCGCTGTCGTGGCTGCGCGCGCACGCGAAGGAGTACAACATCGATCCGGACTTCTTCAAGAACGCCGAAATGCACGTGCACGTGCCGTCGGGCGCCATTCCAAAGGATGGCCCGTCCGCGGGTGTGACGATGGCGACGGCCATGGCTTCGGAGTTGACGGGCCGGCCCGTGCGCGGCGACATCGCGATGACGGGCGAGATCACGCTCTCGGGTCGCGTCCTGCCGATTGGCGGCGTGAAGGAGAAGGTTCTGGCCGCCCGCCGGGTCGGAATCCGTGAGGTGATTCTGCCGAAGCAGAACGCCAAGAACGTCAACGAGGATCTGACGCCGGAGCTGCGTCAGGATCTGACCGTGCATCTCGTGTCGACAATCGACGAGGTGATCGCGCTCGCGCTCCAGCCCGTTTCGAGCGACGTCCGTCCGGTGCAGAAGCCGGCGCGACCGATCGGGCAGGTGGCCGCGCCCCGCAATTGAGAATGGGCGACGGACAACGCAGAAACCGCGGAACCCGCAGACCCACCAGCTTTCTGCGCGTTCTGCGTTGATCGTCGTCTACTCAGCCCGGTATCACATCGACATCGGGCTGCACGTTTTTCCAACCACGAAATATCGGCTGGTTCACGCTCGTCTCCTCGAGACAGGTGTGATCCAGGCGTCAGACGTCGTGGAACCGAGGCCGGCGGGCTGGGATGAGCTCGCGCTCGTCCACACGACGGACTATCTCTCCAGAATGCGCGATGGGACGATGTCCGCCGAAGATGTTGCGCAGCTCGAACTGCCCTGGTCGCAGGAAATGGTGGATGGCTTCCGCGTGATGGTCGGCGGGACGATCGACGCGGCGTTGCTGGCATGCGGCATCGAACTTCGAAGTCCAAAGTCTGAAGTACGCCCCGATCCAGACTTCAGACGATCCGATTCAGACTTGAGACTTCGTACTTCAGACTTTCGTGTGGTGTGCCATATCGGCGGCGGCTTGCATCACGCGTTCGCCAACCACGGCGAAGGGTTTTGCCCGTTCAACGACGTGGCCGTCGCCGTGCGCGTGCTGCAGTCGCAGGGCGTCGAGCGCTTGGCAATCGTCGATCTCGACGTGCATCATGGGAACGGCACCGCGTTTATCTTCAATCACGGTGGGGCCCCACCCCCACCGCAGACACGCTCGGACCGCAGTCCTCGCGCGTATCAAGAACAGGGCGTCGGTGATCCGCGCGTGTTCACGTTCTCAATGCACCAGCAGCACAACTATCCGATGTGGAAGCCGCGCGGCTCGCTGGACGTTGGACTACCGGACGGCACGCACGACGACACGTTTCTGCGCGAGCTCGCCGCAGCGCTGCCTCAGGTGATGGCGCATCGACCGGAGTGCGTGTTCTACCTCGCTGGCGCGGATCCGTACGAAGACGATCAGCTTGGCGGTCTGCGGTTGACCAAGGACGGGTTGCGCCGGCGCGACCGCGCCGTCGTCAGCGCCGTGCGCGATGCCGGAGTGCCCCTGGTCATCGTGCTCGCGGGCGGCTACGCGCGGCTCGTTGAAGATACGGTCGCCATCCACGTCGCGACGATCGAAGAAGCCGCGGCGTTACAGTGACCGCGCGACTCGTGGACCGGCTGAGCGGAAACGGCACTACTCACAACGAGCCTTCGACCGCGATCTTCGGCCCGCGACAACGCGGGGCCCCCGCGCACGCCTGCGCGGTGGGGTGCGAGCGGAGCGGGCCGGGAGTAAGTCGGAATAGAGACGCCGCTAAAGCCGTTTCTTGAAGATGAGGCCGTGCTGCATGGGCAGGAAGTCCAGCATGTGATCCAGCTCGAATCCGAGCGGCTCGATTTCGCGGCGCATCTCGTCGAGGCTCATCTTGTGATTGGTCGACGCCGGCGCCAACCCGCTCTCCTTGGCAAATTCCAGAATGAACACGCGGCCGCCCCGCTTCAGGGATTTCCGGACCGCAGCCATTGTCGTCTCGGGCTCCGAAAACTCATGGTACGAGTAGGCGATAAAGACCATGTCCAGTACGCCTTCAGGCAGCCGCGGATCGGTTTCGGTGGCCAGCACGTAGTTGACGTTCGTGAGCTCGTGCCGCTTGACCGTCGCCGCGGCCAAATCGAGCATTTTCTGCTGGATGTCGATGGCCATGACCTTCCCGTTGGGCCCGACCTCTCGTGCGAGACGCCACGTGAAGTAGCCGGTTCCCGCGCCGAGATCGGCCACCGTGGCGCCTTTGGGAATGTCCAGCGCCTCGATCATTGCCTCGGTCCGCTCCTCGGCATCGCGCTCGGGTCTGTCGAAGAAGGCGATGTTCTCCGAGACCGAGCCAATCGCTCGTGTCCGCTCCCCTTCCTCGACCGGCCGGATCGCGCGAAGTGTGCGCAGGTAGGCGACGATGTGGTCGAGCTCCGCGGCTGAGAACTTCGACGCATAGGACGGCATCAGCGAGCGCTCTTCTCGCCTCAGGCCTTGCAGATCCTCTTTGAGAAACGACTGCAGCTGCCCGCTGACGTCGAGGATCTGAATCGAGCGATCGTCTTCCGTCTTCGCGAGCCCTTCGATTTTCTGTCCGGTCTTCGTCTCGACAACGACGGTGAAGTACCGCCTGAAGACCTGATCGTTCGGATCGATGAGCGACCGGCGCAACGCGTCCGGCGTCCGCAAGATCCCGATCCAGCTCAGGTCGGGGCCGAAGGTGCGCGTGGGGTCTTCGAGGGAATGGCAGGTGACGCAGCCGCTGTTCTCGAACAGGGCCTTGCCCACGACCGCGTCGCCGGTGACTTTCGGGGGCGGTGTCTGAACAGCTACTGTGAGGAGATGGATGAGGACAATGCTTGCGACTCTCATGGCTGTTCCGTGCGGATAGGTACTTTACTACTGACTCTTTGTCGACACGGCTGCTTACGCCAGCCGCAGGCGCTGAAGCAAGTGGACGAACCGCGGGTGATCGCGCAGCGGGTCGAGCATCGGCTCGACCTTTAGAAACACCAAGAGACCGACGCGCCCGTCCACTGCCTGCTCGAGCAGATCGATCGCCACCTCAATCTCACCCAACGCGGCGTGCACATAGACCGGATCGACCGCATTGGCCGTCCCTGCGCGTCGCCGGTCGGCCAGCTCGCTGATGATCACCCGCGCGCGGTCTTCGTCACCTGACTTGGCGTATGTATACCCCAGTACCGCCACCATCGTGCTGCGCCGATCACCCTGCGCGATCTGAGACTCGAGCTCCGCGATGGCGTCGCCGTATCGGCCGGTGTGTGAGAACGCCATGGCCAAGTCGAAGTGCGCCTGCACGAAATGCGCGTCGATATCGAGCGTATGGCGGAGCTGTTCGATCGCCTCGTCGGAGCGGCGCGCGAAATGGAGCGCACGGCCGTATGCGGTGCCGATGATGAGCGACAGCGGATCCAGCTCGTACGCGCGGCGGATCTCGGCGATCGCCTCGTCGTGCCGCGCGAGCACCGAGAGCAGGAGCGCGTATTGATGATGCGCCGGCGCGTGCCCCGGGTTGAGCACGCACGCGCGCATCAGCGATACTTCAGCCGCGTGCCAGTTCCAATCGATGCGAAACTGCACGAAGCCGAGAGCGGCGTGCGCTTCCGCCAGGCCCTCGTCGAGCCGGATCGCGTGTTCGGCCGCCTGACGCGCTCGCGACGCGGCGTCGACCGGCGCGGCGCCGTATGCGCCGGTGCCGAGCAGCGTATAGCAGTCCGCCAGCCCGGCGTACGCGAGCGCGTACGCCGGATCGTGTGCGATCGCCTGATCGAACGAACTGATCGCCTTCGCCAATCCCTCGAGCGTGCGCTTCGCCAGCTGAAAGCGGCCGCGCAGGTAGCCCTCGTACGCGCGGGGATCCTCGGTGTGCCGCTTCTGGAGCCGCTTGCGATCGTCGCGCGAGAGTTTGAGCTTGAGTTGATCCGCGATCTGGCCGGCGAGCTCCTCCTGCAGCGTGAACACGTCCGACGCCTGGCGCTGAAACTGTCCGCCCCACATGTGCGTACCGTCATTGGTGTCGACCAGCTCAGCGCGTAACACCAGCCGGTCGCCGACCGCCTGCAGCCGGCCGAGCAGTACGGCCCGAACGCCAAGCTCGCGCCCGACAACCTGGGGATCGACGTCGCGGCCCTTGTAGCGAAACACGGTGCTGCGCGGCAGCACGCGCAGTTTAGGAAGCTGCGAGAGATTATTGATGAGCGTCTCCGTGATTCCGTCGCTTAGATAGTCCGTCTCCGGGTCGCGCGTCTCGTTGGCCAGCGGAAGAATGGCGAGCGAGTCGATGGCTTTGGTGGCGCGGGGCAGCGGCAGGACGATGTCAGAGTCTTTTTGATGTCCTGAATCGATGTCGCGTTTCAGCCGCTGCAAATCGGCCAGCAGGTCCGAGGCGGTCTGATAGCGCAAGCTGCGCTGTTTCTCGAGGGCCTTGCGGATGATGGCCTCGAACGGGGCAGGCAGTGCCGGATTGAGGTGCGAGGCATTGACGGGCTCTCTGTTCAGAATCTTATCCGTGATGTTGTCCGGCGTGTTTCCTTGAAACGCCATGCGCCGCGTGGCCATCTCATAGAGCACGGCTCCGAAACTGAACAAGTCCGTGCGCGCATCGAGATCGTCGCCGCGGATCTGCTCGGGTGACATGTAGGGCATCGTGCCCAGTGCTAGTCCCGAGCCGGTCAGAACTTCTTCGGTGGAGCTGATTGGCGCGCCCGCGGAGCGCTGCGCGTTTGCTACGCGAACCCGGCCGGTGCGCGTGAACTTGGCCAGACCAAAATCCAGCACTTTGACGAGGCCGCGCTCGGTAATAAAGATGTTGGCGGGCTTGATATCGCGATGCATGATCCCCTGTGCGTGGGCGGCTTCGAGCGCGTCGGCAATCTGAGTGGCGAGATCGACCATCTCGGATATTTGGAAGGCCGATTTCAGAATGCGGTTCTTCAGCGTCTGGCCATCGAGGAACTCCATGACGATGAAGTGCCGCCCATTGTCGGAGTCAATGTCATAGATCGTGCAGATGCGCGGGTGGTTCAGCGAAGAAGCGGCTTGCGCCTCGCGCTTTAGCCGCTCGAGTGCCAGAGCATCCTGTTCGAGCTCGTCGGGCAAGAATTTCAGTGCGACGCGGCGGGCCAGCCGCGTATCGTCGGCCGCCCAAACCACACCCATCCCCCCGTCGCCGAGCTTTTCGATGATGCGGTAATGCGAAATGATCTGCCCGATCATAGAAGTTCTCTTCGGCACTCACCGAATGACTTCGGCCTCTCGGGAAGCGCTATTGCACCAGATGGTAGGTCGTCTCTTCACGCAAGTCAACGAACGGCGGACCGTGCATCCACATCGCCGTAGCTCAAGTCTCTTTCGCGACGTTTCCGGTCTTGAACTGTCGTGACTGTTTTCCTTTCACGCATGGGCACAACCGTGCGGGCATGGGGTAGAAACGGAGGGTGCGTATCACCCACCCCGCTGGCCAGTTGACCCGACCCCGTGGATTCAGTAGCCTCGCTTTGCGCCTTGCAGTTCATACTTGATCGCAAAGGAAGGCCTTGATGGGCAACCGGAAGGACCACGCGATATCGCGCCGCGAATTTGCGCGACGAGCGGCCATGGTTTCGGCGGCCTCACTTGCGCCCGCGAGTCTACTGGGCACTGACGTCCTGCCTGCCGCGCCCCAGCCGCAGCAGCCGCCAAGTCCTACGAACCTTTCGCCGGAGAGCCACGCCGAGGTTGAATCACGTATTCAAGCGACTCTCAGCGAGTACGGCGGCCGATTTTCCGACGCTCAGAAAGCGGATCTGCGGAGATTGTGTAAGGAAGCGCAGCCTGTGCTCGATCGCCTGCGCGCCTATCCGACGGAAAATGGGGACGGCCCGGCGCTCTATCTGAGGCCATTGATGGAACGCGAAAAGAAGCCTTCGCCCATCACTGCACCGCCCAAGCCAGCGACTGCGCCAAGGAATTCCTGAGGAGCGAGACGAATGCCCGGGGACGAACTGTTCTACCTCACCGTCAGCGAGCTCGCAAAACGCATCGAATCGAAAAAACTTTCTCCCGTGGAATTGACGCAGGCTTATCTGGACCGCAGCCAGAAGCTTGGCCCGCGATTCAATGCCTATGCGCGCCTGACTCCGGAGCTCGCGCTCATTCAAGCGAAAGCTGCGGAAAAGGAGATTCACCGCGGCCACTATCGCGGCCCGCTTCATGGCATCCCTTACGCGGTGAAAGATCTACTTTCGGTGAAAGGCCTTCCGACGACCTGGGGCGCAAAGCCCTATGCAAATCAGGTCTTCAACCATAACGCCACCGTCATCGAGCATCTGAACCGCGTGGGCGCTGTGATGATCGGCAAGGCCGCTATGATCGAACTCGCCGGTGGAATGGGATATCGCTTTGCTTCAGCATCTTTGCAGGGGGAAGCCAAGAATCCGTGGGACCCCACGTGCTGGACGTGCGGATCGTCGTCCGGTTCGGGCGCAATCGTCGCGGCAGGGCTTGCGGCGTTTGCCATCGGCACGGAAACTTGGGGTTCCATCATCTGCCCGTCTGCATTCTGCGGCGTCAGCGGATTGCGGCCGACCTACGGGCGCGTCAGCCGTTATGGAGCCATGGCGCTTTCACCTTCTATGGACAAGATCGGTCCGCTGGCACGGTCGGCAGATGATTGCGCTCGCATCTTCGCCGCCATTGCGGGTCATGATGCGAGGGATCGCGCCACGCTGCCGATCGATCGCGCAGCATTCACGTATTCGGCCTCCTTGGAATTGCGTTCTCGTCCATTGCGAATCGGCTGGCTCAAGAATGCCTGGAAGTCGCTCGATCCCGGCATCGCGAGGCCGGTGGAAGCTGCTGCCAGGGTCATCCGGAAAACTTTTTCGAGTGTGAAGGATGCGTCTCTGCCCGCCGGCCCGTGGGAAGAAGCTGGAAATATTGTCATTGCCGTGGAAAGCGCGGCATCTTTCCGCTCGTTGATTCGCTCGGGGAGAGTCAGCGAATTGACGGATCCGCTTGGACAAATTGCAGGCTATGTGAATGAACAGTATTCTGCGGCCGACTATCTGCAGGCCTTGAAGGTGAGAGAAATCTTGCAAATGAAAATGGAAACACTTTTTGACTCTTTCGATGTGCTCGTGACGGCTGCGCAACCTGTTGCAGCGACGCCGCTGCACTTGAATCTGGAAACCGATCTGGTCTTCCCGGACCCGCTCGGCGGCATCGGCAATCTCTGCGGCCTTCCTGCGTTGTCCGTTCCATGTGGATTTACAGACAAGAATCTTCCCGCGGGGTTGCAGTTTGTCGCGAGAGCGGGAGACGATTTCGCGGTCATTCAGGCAGCGCGATCATTCCAGCAGCATACCGACTGGCACAAGAAACATCCGAGAATTCATTAGGAATTTGTAGAAACTGCGAAGTGAGCCAGACGATTCGCTCAGGCCGGATTCAGAATTTCGTGCACCGCGCGCAGCAGCGCCGAGCGGCTGAAGGGCTTTGTGAGCAGACGGATGGAAGAATCCCCCTGAGCCGATTCTGCGGCCGCGCGTTCGCTGTAGCCGGACATATATAACGCCCGCAGTTCTGTGCGTTTCTGCTGCAGGCGCCCCGCCAATTCCTGGCCGTTCATACCGGGCATGACCATGTCCGTGATAATCAGGCCGATCGCGCCCTCATGCGTCTCTGCAAGCTTCAGCGCTTCCGCGCCATCGTGCGCTTCGATGACGGTGTAGCCACCCGATTCCAGAAATTCCTTTGCCACTTCACGGACATCCTGTTCGTCCTCGGCAAGCAGAATGGTTTCCGTCCCTCGCGGGACCTCCGCAGCAAATTGCGGTGATCCGCTCTTTACCACGGGCTGGTCCACGCGTGGCAGGTAAATTTTGAAAGAGGTTCCTTTGCCCAATTCGCTGTAGACCCAGACGAATCCGCCGCTCTGTTTGACGACACCGTAAACCGTGGCCAAACCGAGGCCGGTGCCTTTCCCCTGCGGTTTCGTCGTGAAGAAAGGTTCAAAAATGTGCGCTTGTGTTTCCGCATCCATGCCCGCCCCGTTGTCGGAGACAGCGAGAAGAATGTAACTTCCTTGCCGGACGATAGGATGCACTGCGTTATAGGCGCTGTCCAAATCTTCGTTCGACGTTTCAATCAGCAGCCGGCCGCCATCTGGCATCGCATCGCGGGCATTCACCACCAGATTCATAATGACTTGTTCCATCTGGCTGGCGTCGGCTTTGATCGCACCCAGGTTCTTGGCAGTACGTATCTCAAGTTCGATATCTTCACCGATCAAGCGAGGCAGCAAACGCCCCATGTCCTCTACAACTTCGTTGAGATTCATCACGTGCGGCTGCAAGACCTGCATACGGCTGAAGGCAAGTAGCTGGCGAGTCAAAGACGTCGCCCGGTCCGCGGCGCGTTCGATCTGCTCGACCTTTGTCGAAAATTGATCCGTGGGCGACATCGCATTGCGCAGCAGCTCGGTGTGCCCCTTGATCACCATCAGGAGATTATTGAAATCGTGCGCCACTCCACCAGCCAAACGGCCGACCGCTTCCATTTTTTGTGCCTGGCGAAATTGCTGCTCGAGAAGATGGCGCGCGCTGATGTCCTGCGCGACTACTAGCCGGACGCGCCTCCCCGCGTAGTTCAGCTCGTGCGATACGCTCTCGACTTCGAGGATTTTGCCGTCCTTTTTTCGATGCTTCCAATTGCCGTGATAACGCCCGTCGCCGCTCCACTGCCGGAAATGTTCGACACGCTTTTCTTTTTCTTCCGCGTGGTCCACGTCGAGGAGACTCATGTTCCTGAATTCGTCGCGTGAATACCCGTACTGCTCTACGGCAGCGTCGTTCACTTCCAGGAAGCGCAGCGTCTCCCGGTCGAGCACCCAGGTGGGGAGCGGATTATTGCTGAACAGCAGGCGAAACATTTCTTCGTTTTTGCGGAGGGCGTCTTCGGCGCGGCGGCGTTCAATGGCAAGAGCGATATGGCCGCCAACCGAACTGAGGAATTCCAAATCACGAAGGTCGTATGCGTTTTCGTTTTCGTAATGCTGAACCACGAGCACGCCGATGGTGGCCTTCGGCGTTTTGAGTGGGACGCCAAGCCATGCGGGGGAAGGCGATCCGACGAGCTCCACTTCTCCTTGCGCCGCAAGCCGGTCAAATTCGCCTTGCGGAATCAACATCGCTGAACCCGTGCGGAAAACAAAAGCCGTGCAGCTACGGCCTACTTTCTGAGGCGGAGGAGCAACATCCACTTGATCCGCAAAAAACGGAAATGAAAACGTATCCGTTTCGGGATTGTGGAGCGCGACGAAGCAATTCTCTGCATCTAGAACTTTTTTCAGCGCTGTGTGGATGCCCGCAAGCAACTCATCCAGGTTCGCCGTTTCGTTGAGAGCATGCACCACTTCGGATATGACCTGCCGCTCGGCTTCCATGCGCTGCAGATCGGTAACGTCCCGGCAGTTCAGAATGATTCCCTCAATGACAGGATTGCTTGTGTGATCTCTCGCTGAAGCATCGAACCAGCGCCAGCTGCCATCTTTGCTCTGCAGCCGGCAACGAAAACCGGCCGTGCCACCTGCGCTGGCCGCAATTTCGCCGAGGCACTGGCGAACACTGGCGGCGTCGTTGGGATGAACCAGGCTCGTGAACGCTATTCCGACGAAGGCTTCGGTTCGGTGCCCCAGCACCTGGCTAAATGCCTGGGTTGTGAATTGGATCAATCCGTCCGGGCTTAAAATCGTGATGAGTTCACGGACAGAGTCTAACAGCGTGGAAAGTTGTTCCGGCCCGACGGCCGCGCCCGAGAGAGAAGATACTCGATGTGACATATAGTCGCCGCTCGCAAAACCGGCCTGCGCATCGAGCACCGCGGGCAGGGTGAGACCTGCGTCCTCCGCTGAACATGATCCTACTACGTCGAGCCTTGGAACCGAGGGAAAGCTAATACTTCGATGATACGAGACACTCGCCCGATTGGAAGCGGCCGGTTTGAGCTGTGTCGCGAAACAATGACTGTACATAGGGACAGGGACGCCCACCGTGACTGGTACTTTTTGGTTGCGTTCCCCACGTGTTAGGCTGCCGAGGTCCGAGGATAGCCGCGGCACACGCGAACAGCTCAGGAGGTGTTTCTGCAATGCACGATACATGGAGAGACATGTTTGTCATGGGGCTTCCCCTGTTGGAAAAAATTCTTCGGCCGGTCCTCGTCTATGCGTTTTTGGTGGTGAGCTTGAGGCTTTTCGGGAAGCGCGAGCTGGTTCAGCTCAACCCCTTTGACCTG
>Ga0137409_10004239_pt2 | contig 12308 bp, 11 predicted proteins | sample CZODoug1_16funga_FD_122059 | JGI IMG/M metagenome (GOLD analysis project Ga0137409, IMG submission 122059) | Vadose zone soil fungal communities from Angelo Coast Range Reserve, California, USA - CZODoug1_16fungal (Hybrid Assembly) | ecosystem: Environmental > Terrestrial > Soil > Vadose zone... | reverse complement strand
CAGGGCGAGTTCGGCGGTCTCGGCATCGAAGTCGGCATGGAAGACGGCTTCGTGAAAGTTGTCGCCCCGATCGAGGACACCCCCGCATGGCGCGCAGGACTGAAGTCCGGCGACCTGATCATCAAGCTCGACGACACCAACGTGAAAGGCATGACGCTGAACGATGCGGTAAAGCGCATGCGCGGCAAGCCGGACAGTCAGATCACGCTGACCTTCATTCGCAAGGGCGATACCAAGCCGCGCGTGGTGACGCTGACCCGTGCCATCATCCAGATCCAGAGCGTCAAGTCGAAACTGCTCGAGCCCGGCTACGCGTACTTCCGCGTCACCCAGTTCCAGGAGCACAGCGCCGAGACGCTGGCCAAGGCGATCGACAAGCATTTCAAGGAAAACCAGGGGCCGATGAAAGGCATCATCCTGGATCTGCGCAACGATCCGGGCGGCTTGCTCAACGGCGCGGTGGCGATTTCCGCGGCGTTTCTGCCCAGCGATGCGCTGGTCGTATACACGGAGGGCCGTACCGAAGACGCCAAGATGAAGCTGTACGCGCGGCCCGAGTATTACCTGCGGGGCAGCAAGGACGACTATCTGAAGAAGCTGCCGAAGGAAGTGAAAACGCTGCCGATGGTGGTGCTGGTCAACAGCGGCTCGGCTTCCGCATCGGAGATCGTGGCGGGGGCACTGCAGGACCATAAACGCGCGGTGGTGATGGGCACGCAGACCTTCGGCAAGGGTTCGGTGCAGACCATTCTGCCGCTCGGCAACGGCACCGCGATCAAGCTCACCACGGCGCGCTACTTCACGCCCAACGGCCGTTCGATCCAGGCCAAAGGCATCACGCCCGACATCGTGGTGGAAGAGGCGACCCTGACCGAGGCTGACGCCGCCTTGAAGGTGCGTGAATCCGATCTGCAGCGTCACTTGTCCAACCCGGACGGCAGCGCCATCGAGAACAAGCAACCGGCGCCGCAGCCGCAGTCGGCAGTACCGGTGCCGGCACCCAAGGCCGGTGAGAAGGCCGCCGCCGAAAGCCCGCCGGATATCGTGTCGAAGAGCGACTACCAGCTCAATCAGGCGCTCAACTTGCTGAAGGGTCTGCAGATCCTCAGCAAGAAATAAGCTTCCGTCCGAACGATCGAATGGCAAGCAAGGCCCGCCCAGCGCGGGCCTTGCCGCGTTAAGATGGCCGGAATCACGCCCTTGCCCGCGATGGACGACGACCAGTTACTGCGTTACAGCCGCCACATTCTCCTGCCCGAGATCGGCATCGACGGGCAGGAAAAGCTGCTCGGCGCGCACGCGTTGCTGATCGGCGCCGGTGGACTGGGCGCGCCGGCGTCGCTTTACCTTGCCGCCAGCGGCGTGGGCCGCATCACCCTCTGCGACCACGACGCGGTGGACCTCACCAATCTGCAGCGGCAGATCGTGCATTTCACCGAATCGATCGGCAGGAAAAAAGTCGATTCCGCGCGTGCCACGCTGGCCCGCATCAATCCCGAAATCTCGATCGAGGCGATCGCCGAACGCGTCGCCGGCTTGCGGCTCGAGCAACTGGTGCAGTCCGCCGACGTCGTGATCGACGCGACCGACAACTTTGCCACCCGCCATGCGGTCAATCGCGCCTGCGTGAAGTTCGCCAGGCCGCTGGTGTCCGGTGCCGGCGTGCGTTTCGACGGGCAGATCGCGGTATTCGATTTGCGCCGCCGGGACAGTCCCTGTTACCACTGCCTGTTCCCGGAAAACGGCGACGTGGAGGAAATGCGCTGCGCGGTAATGGGCGTGTTCGCGCCGCTGGTGGGGGTCATCGGCTCCATGCAGGCGGCGGAAGCGCTGAAACTGCTGATGGGAATCGGCCGCGATCTGACCGGGCGGCTGCTGCTGCTCGACGCGCTGGCGATGGAGTGGCGCAGCGTCAGGCTGAAGAAGGATTCGCAGTGCGCCGTCTGCGGCGGCGGCTAAGATTCGGTGATTAAGTGATTGGGCGATTCAGTAACTCAGCGATTAAGTGATTAAGTAACTCAATCGCCCAATCGCTCAATCGCCCAATCGCTCAATCGCCCAATCGCCCAATCGCTCAATCGCTCAATCCCTCAATCCCTCAATCACTCTTTCTATACTCCACCCTTGTCCGCCCGTTGGCGGCGGAGACGTAGATCATTTCCTTGCTGGTGACTTCCCTGAGCTTCCAGGCGGCCGCGAAACCGACCGGCATCAGGCTGGGCAGCGTGGAAGCTTCGATCCTGGTGTGCAGGTAGCCTTCGCGCACCGTCCAGTTGCCGCTCGCCGTGAAGTAGTAGATCAGCCTGCCATTGTTCACTTCAAAATTGGGCCTGTTCGGCAAATAGAAGTCCGGCGGAACCAGCAGACGCACCTGCCCCTGCCAGTTGACCCGCCCTCCGGGCAGCAGCGTGAACTGGGTCTCGACAATCACGTCGTCCGGTGCCACTTCCCGCGAACCCCATGTCCCCACCAGAACTTTCGCGAACCGGTCGTCCGACGCGCCGCAGCCGGACAGCGCCACGCCTGCGCACATCAGGAAGAAAACAGCCGCGATGGTCCGCGCGGTGCGATTAAGCCGGGCGCAACCGTCCATCAAACAATGCTTGGCCACTGCGCCGACCAGTACTCGGTCGGATCGCGCCTGAAACCGCTCTTCGCGAACTGGTGCCAGCGGCCTACCACGAAAGCCAGCATAAGATTCGCCTGCGCAGTGGGATCCACACCTTCGGGGATTTGCTTTTCCGAAAGCGCAAAACGCAACGCCTGCTTGAGCGTGGCCTCGAGCCGGTCGTGCAACTGGTTGATGCGCGCCTGCAGGCGCTCGTCCTCGTTCACCAGCGCATCGCCGATCAGCACCCGCGTCATTCCGGGGTTCTTCTTGGCGAAGCCGAGCAGCGTGGTCAGCACGGCTTCAATCTGCTTCAGGCCGCTCTTCTCTTCCGCGGTGATCTTGTTGACCAGCCCGAACAGGGTCTGCTCTATGAACTCGATGAGGCCCTCGAACATCTGCGCCTTGCTGGCGAAATGCCGGTACAACGCCGCTTCGGAGACGTCCAGTCGCTTGGCCAACCCGGCGGTGGTGATTTTCTCGGCCTTGGGATCCTCGAGCATGGCCGCGAGGGTCTGCAGGATCTGGAGCTTGCGTTCTCCCGGCTTGGTCGGCATGTTGCGGAGGGATGGCTAGGGATGAGTAAGGGAAAGGTTACCCGAACGGCCGGGAATTTAACACGATCCAGCGGCGTTTGTTCGCGCTCAGGACAAACACTTACCACGGAGGACAAGCACTAACCGCGGAGGACGCAGAGGACGCGGAGGAAAGACAAGAGCAAAAACATGCTTGGGTTGAAATGTTTCATTGGCTAATGATCCACCGCAGTGATCGTTGGCGCCAAGTGTTCGCGAACAGTCTCTCCGCTCTTAACCCCACTTTGCTTTTCCTCGTTTTTGTTCTTCCTCCGCGTCCTCTGCGTCCTCCGTGGTAAGAGCAGGTCTAGAGCAGGCGCAGCAGCCGCGGCAGCCGCACGATGTCACGGACATTCGCGTCCACCCAGGCGGGCGAGCGGCTCGACCGATCCACCCAGACGGTCTTCATTCCCAGGCGTTTGGCGGTGCGCAGGTTCTCGAGGCTGTCCTCGACCATGATGCAGCGCGACGCCAGCAGCCGGTGCGTGCGCAGCAGTCTGCGGAATCCATGCGCATCGGGCTTGGGCCGGAAGCGGGTGCGCTCGATCGAGAACACGTCGTCGAACAGGTCGTCCACACCCAGCGCCGCCAGGATCGCCCGCGAGTAATGCGCCGGGGCGTTGGAAAAAACGATCTTGCGCCCGGGCAGGCGCCGCAACACCGATCGCAGTTCGCGGCGGCCCACCACCAGGTCCCCGATTTGAGGGAATCGGTGGGTTTCGCGCAGGAAATGATGCGGGTCGATGCCGTGATGGCGAATCAGCCCCACCAATGTGGCGCCATAGCGGCGCCAGTAGAACTGGCGCAGTTCGTTGGCCGCATACTCGCTCAGATCCAGATGCTCGGCAAGATAAGCCGTCATCGACCTATCGATGTGGGGAAAGAGGTGCGGGCGGGCGTCATGCAGGGTGTTATCCAGATCGAAGATCCAGGTCCTGCCGCTGAAGCGGGATTGCACAGCAGCTACCGGTTGCGGATCAGCGTACCCACGCCCTGATCGGTGAGCACTTCCAGAAGCAGCGCGTGCTCGACCCGCCCGTCGATGATGTGCACGCTCTTTACCCCGCTCTTGGCGGCATCGAGCGCCGATGCGATCTTCGGCAGCATGCCGCCGTGGATGGTGCCGTCGGCGAACAGTCCGTCCACTTGCTTGGGCGTGAGTCCGGTCAAAAGATTGCCGTTCTTGTCGAGCACGCCCGCTGTATTGGTCAGCAGGATCAGCTTTTCCGCGCGCAGTATCTCGGCAAGCTTGCCGGCAACGAGGTCGGCATTGATGTTGTAAGACTGGCCGTCTTCGCCCACGCCGATCGGCGCCACCACCGGAATGAATTCGCGGCTCTCCAGCAGCGAGATCACTTCCGGATCGATGCTCTCGATCTCGCCCACCTGGCCGATGTCCAGCATTTCGGCAGCGTTGTCCTCGTTCTGCACCAGCATCTTCCTGGCGCGGATAAAGGACCCGTCCTTGCCCGTCAGCCCGATGGCACGGCCGCCGTGCTGGTTGATCAGGTTGACGATGTCCTTGTTCACCAGCCCGCCGAGCACCATCTCGACCACGTCCATAGTCTCGCGGTCGGTGACCCGCATCCCCTGGATGAACTCGCCCTTCTTGCCGACGCGCTTCAGGAAATCGTCGATCTGCGGCCCGCCGCCGTGCACCACCACCGGGTCCATGCCGACCAGCTTCAGCAACACCACGTCGCGCGCGAACGAGTGCTTCAGTTTCTCGTCGGTCATCGCATTGCCGCCGTACTTGATGACGATGGTCTTGCCGTGGAAGCGGCGGATGTAGGGCAGCGCCTCGGCGAGAATCTGCGCCTTGTGCGTGGCGTCGGAGGGAGAAAGGGGCATGGTGCGCTCGCTTGGTCGTGGAGCGCGAATTCTACCGCGGGAAATTCAGCTTCAGAGAAAAAACAAAGGCGGCCGCAGCCGCCTTTGCCCGGGCAAACACGCAATTACTGGATCGAGAGTTTCTTTGCAGTCACCGCAGCCTTCTTCGGCAGCCGCAGCTCCAGCACGCCATCGTTGTACTTCGCCTGCGCCGTGGCTTCGTCCACGTCCTGCTCCAGGCTGAAGGCGCGATACGCCTTGCCGTAGTAACGCTCGGAACGCAGGACCTTTTCACCCTGCTTGTCCTGGCGCTCGCGTTTCACCTCGGCGCTGATCGCCACCTGGTTGCCGTTGATGGTGACGTTGATGTCTTCCTTTTTCACGCCCGGGATTTCGGCCTGGACGACATAGGCACCATCGTCTTCCTTCACATCGACGCGGAATTGCCCCTGCACCTGGTTTTCGAAGGTCATCGGGCGCACGAAAAAGCCCTTGAAGAGATCGTCGAAAGTCTCGTCAAGCGGGTAGCTGTAACGGGCCAAACTTGCCATATCTGTCTCCTTTGCGATTAGGGATTGTGTCGGGCGTCGGGCGCCCATGCCCGCTATATGTGCGCGGGCGTGGCCTTTTCAAGGCCTTCATCAGGGCCGGCCGGCACCTGTCCGCGCCCTGGCATCACTCGCGCGCGCCGTGTGCGCCTGCGCCGCCCGGACGGCCTCGACTGCATCCAGGCGCCGTGGCGCCGCGTACCTGCTGCGGATGTCCCGTTTTTCGCTCATCATGCAATGTCCATGACTGCACAACCTGCACTCGGCTTCGGGCTGGGCCTGCGCACCGACCATTACGAGGACATCCTCGCGTCGCGGCCCAACGTCGACTGGTTCGAGGCGCTGACCGAAAACTACCTGGTGCCGGGCGGCAAGCCGCTGCATTACCTCGACCGCATCCGCGCCCAATTCCCCATGGTCCTGCACGGGGTTTCGCTGTCGATCGGAAGCCACGATGCGCTCGACCGCGAGTACCTCAAGGCGCTCAAACAGCTCGCGCAGCGGCTGGAGCCGGCCTGGGTATCGGATCACCTGTGCTGGACCGGCGTTGCCGGCAGGAACCTGCATGACCTGTTTCCCCTGCCCTATACCGAGGAGGCGGTCGAGCACGTCGCCGCCAGGGTGCGCGAGGTCCAGGATTTCCTGGGACGGCAGATCCTCCTCGAAAACGTATCTACATATGTGACCTTCCGCCAGTCGGAAATGAGCGAATGGGAGTTCCTCTCGGAGATCTGCGCGCGCGCCGATTGCCTGATCCTGCTCGACATCAACAACATCTACGTCAGCGCCTGCAACCACGGCTTCGATGCGCTGGATTTTCTGAACGGCGTGCCGGCTGCGCGGGTGCGGCAGTTCCATCTGGCCGGCCACAGCAATTGCGGCACCCATATCATCGATACCCACGACGCGCCGGTCATCGACCCGGTGTGGGCGCTTTATGAGGCGGCGCTGCGGCGCTTCGGGCAGGTCGCCACCATGATCGAGCGCGACGACCACATTCCACCGCTCGCGGAGCTGGTGACGGAACTGGATCAGGCGCGCCGGATCGCGGCGCAGACGCTTGCCACGAGGGCCGCGGCATGAGCGCGCTCAGCGGCACTGAAGCTAGCTTCCAGGCCTATGTGCTCGCGGGCGACGGCGCGATTGTCGCCGAGATCGCCGGAGTGGACGACGCATTCCGCCGCGCCCGGCTCGGCATCTATTACAACGCCTACCGGCTGCGGCTCGCGGAAGCCCTGGCGACCGATTACGAAATCCTCAAGACCTACGCCGGCGACGGGATCTTCGACGCCATCGTCCGCGATTACATCGACGCGCATCCATCGGTATTCCGCAACCTGCGCTGGTTCGGCGGGCATCTTGCCGATTTCCTGCGCGACGAGCCGCGATATGCCGGGCAGCCGATACTGGGCGACCTGGCGCGGTTCGAATGGACGCTGGGACTGGCTTTCGATGCGGCGGATGCGGCCGCGCTGCGCTTCGAGGACGTTGCCGCGGTGCCGCCCGAAGCCTGGGCCGGACTGCGCCTCACGCCGCATCCGGCGCTTCACGTCGTCGATCTGCGCACCAATGCCGTCGCGGTCTGGAGCGGCCTCAAGAATGCGGATCACGGCATCGCCCCAGAGAGCCTGCCCGAGCCGTTGCGGTGGGCCATCTGGCGCAAGCAGCTCTCGCCTTACTTCCGCTCGCTCGACGCCGATGAAGCCTGGGCGCTGGATGCCCTGCGGAACCGCCTCAGTTTCGGCGAAATCTGCGCCGGCCTGTGCCAATGGCTGCCCGAAGAACAGGCCGCGCCGCGCGCGGCCGCGCTGTTGCGCGGCTGGGTGGACGAAGGCTGGATCGCTGCTCTCGAAACCACCTAAAAACTCTCACCACGGAGGACACGTCGGAAAGGACTAATGCAAGACCGACTCTCACCACGGAGGACACGGAGGACGCGGAGGAAAGGCAAGAGCAAAAAAACGTTGGAAAGTTAAGAACCCCTAATTGGCGAACGATCCGCCAAACTTGGAATGGGCGGCAGAGGGTCACTATCCGTCACCCCGCTTTTCACGCCAAATCGCTTTTCCTCGTTTTTGGTTTTCCTCCGTGTCCTCCGCGTCCTCCGTGGTGAGCGCTGGTCTTTGCATTAGGCCTCCGTGGTGAATGCTTATTCGGTACTGCACTACAATCGGCATGACTATTCGTTTCAGTGCGCCCTGGAGGTGACGTGGCCATGTTCAGACTATTCGTTCTCGTAACCGTTTGCCTTGCGGCGCTGCTGTGCCGATCGGCGTTCGGCATGACCTCGGCCATGGTTGCGTCCTGCCCTGCCGGGATGGACCAGAAGGTCGAAACGCTCACCGGAATGTTCAACGTGCACGTGATCTGCGACCACGTGCTGTTCGAGATACCGAAGCCGATGCTGAACCGGGACATGCTGGTGAACACCGAGTTCGCCGCGCTCTCCACCGGGAGCGACTTCGTCGCCCCGGGCTCCGTCGTGGACAACCGCGTGGTGCGCTGGGTCCGGCGCGGCAACAAGATCCATCTCGAGGACGTGCGTTACGAGATCTGGGCGCCGAACATGCCCAACCTGCAGCGCGGCGTGGAAACGGCATCGCTGCGCACCGTCATCCGGGCGTTCGACATCATCACCGAGGGCCCGGACGGCGCCCCGGTCATCGACATCACAGGATTGTTCGTCACCGAGGTGCCGGAAGGCTTCGCGCTGGAATTCATGCAGCACTTCAACATGGATCGCGTGGACCCGAAACGCTCCTTCATTGAAAACGTCAAGGCGTTCCCGCACAACGTCGACATCCGCTTCTACCAGACCTGGGTCCCCGATCGCAGCCGGTTGCGCAAGTCGGTGGAGTCCGATCAGGAGCGCATAGCGCCGGGGCTGGGCTTCATCTTCCACACCAGCCTTCTGCTTCTGCCCGAGCAGCCGATGCGCGGACGCTATTTCGACGAACGGATCGGCTATTTCGCCACGCCGTTCGACGATTACGGCACCGAGGAGCATGGCCGGGTGCGGCGCGCCTTCATCCAGCGCTACCGCCTGGAGAAAAAGGATCCGCGGGCCGAGGTGTCTGAACCTGTCAAGCCGATCACGTTTTATCTGAGCCGCGAAGTTCCCGACAAATGGCGCCCGTTCATCAAGCGCGGGATCGAGGACTGGCAGGAGGTATTCGAGAAAACCGGTTTCCGCAATGCCATCGTCGCCCGCGACGCGCCGTCGGAACAAGAGAACCCGAACTGGGATCCCGAGGACGTGCGCTACAACGTGATCCGCTGGACGCCCAGCGGGCGCCAGAACGCGATGGGGCCGGCGGTGGTCGACCCGCGCAGCGGCGAGGTGATTTCTTCGCACGCGATCTTCTGGCACGACGTGCTGCACCTGGCCGAGAACTGGTTCTTCACCCAGGTCTCGCCGCTGAATCCGAGCGCGCAGAAGCTGCCGCTGCCGGACGACGTCATCGGCGACATGCTGCGCTACATCGTTGCGCACGAAATCGGCCACGCGCTGGGGCTGCGCCACAATTTCAAGGGGCATTCCGGCTATTCGGTGGCGCAGTTGCGCAACCGCGAGTGGACCGAGAAATGGGGCACTTCCGCTTCGATCATGGATTATGCGCGGCTGAATTATGTCGCCCAGCCCGGTGATGGGGCCCACCTGCTGCCGAAGTTCGGCCATTACGACTACTTCGCGATCGAATGGGGCTACCGGCAGTATTCAGCCGACATGACTTTCGACGATGAGTGGCCGATGCTGGATCAGCTCGCCGCCAAGCAGGTCGACGACCCGATGCTGCGCTTCGGCGGTGAGGACGAGGCCGCCGCTCTCGATCCCAAGGTCAACACCAACGTGGTCGGCGGCGACCCGGTCGAGGCCGCCGATATGGGATTGCGCAATATCGACCGGGTGATGCCCTTGCTGATCCCGGGTACGACGCGCAAGGGCGGCGATTACGGCCGCTTGCGGGAAATGTACGCGACCTTGATCATGCAGCGTCATCGCGAACTTGCCGCGGTGGCCAAGGTCGTCGGCGGCGTCGAAGAAACGCGTTACCAGGCCGGGCGCGGGTCGGCGCCGTTCAAGCCGACGCCGCCTGCGCGCCAGCGTGCCGCGGTCAGGTTCCTGGTGGATCGCGCGTTCGCGACGCCGCGCGCCCTGCTGGATCCGGAAGTATTGATGCGCGTGTCCCCGACCGGCGGTGCGGACGTCCTGCAGGGATCCAACGTGCAGTTGCTGCGGCAATTGCTGGACCCAGGCGTATTCCAGAGGATGGCGGAAGCCAAGGTGGATGCCGGCGGCAAGGGCTACGTCGGCATCGACCTGCTCTATGACCTCAACGACGGCCTGTTCCGGGAGCTGGCCGCGCCGAAGCCTTCAATCGAGCTGTACCGGCGCGAATTGCAGCGCAATTACGTGACGCTGCTGCTGGTGGCCACCGGCGTAACCAACGATCCGGATTCGGGTTCCAACGCGATCGCATCGCGCGACGCGGATTCCGGCTCGCTGCTCGGCGGCCACACGCAGTGGTCGAGCCGCAGCCTGTCTTCACCGCTTGCCGACGTGGCGCGCCAGTATCGTCTCGATCGCTCACGCCCCAGCGAGTTCCGCTCGGCGCTGCGCACCGGCGTCGCACATCTTTACGGCAGAATCGATGAGGCGCTCAAGCGCACCAAGGACCCCGAGACTGCGTCGCATCTGCGCGACATCCGCTCGCAACTCGGGCAAGTGCCCTAACGGGTTAAGGCGGTACTTACCGCGGAGGACGCAGAGGACGCGGAGGAAAGGCAAGAGCAAGGAAATGGGTTCGGGTAAAAACCTTCCATTGACTCATCATCAATCGCGGCGAAAGTTGGCGGCATAGGTTCGCGAACACTCACCCTGCTTTTATCCCCCATTTGCTTTTCCTCGTTTTTGGTTTTCCTCCGTGTCCTCCGCGTCCTCCGTGTTAAGTGCTGGTTTCTGCCTTATTGGTCGCCCGTGCGAACGATCGCGCTCACTGCAATTTTGTGCGTGCGCTTGCCGGCCTCCTCGATCACCAGCGTAAGCGGCACTTTCTCCCCGGCAACCAGCGGTTTCTTCAGATCGAACAGCATCACGTGGTAGCCGCCGGGCGCCAGTTTCACCGGCGTGCCCGCGGGCAGATCGAGCGCTTTGACCGCGCGCATCTTCATGGTGCCGCCCTCCAGCGTCATCGAGTGCACTTCTGCGGCACCCGCGACCGGACTGGCCACCCCGGTAAGCCGCGCGTCGCGCGGGCTGATGATCTCCATGTAAACGCCCCCCACCTTCTGGCCTGGCAGCGTGGCGCGGGCCCAGGGGTCGATCACGCGGATTGACTCCGCCGCCGGCGCCACTGACGGAGCCGTTACGGCGGCAATCAACGACAGGCGCACCGCGGTCCGAAGGAAGCCGGTTCTGAAATGAATGGTCATGGGGCTGGAACTGAGATCGCGAAAGGCGCGCATTGTTCCAGAGGGCGCGGCGATGCGCAATCGCTGGGAGCCGGAGGACGTGATATATAATCCGTTTCGCTCCAGCATGATGAGAATTCTCGCCGCGTTATTCGTCTGGTTCGGCAGCACCCTGGCTTTTGCCCAGGCTCCGTTGAACGGCGCAGTCGCGCTCGGACCGCTGGCCTCCAAGTCGTATCTGCTGGTGGACGTGCTCAGCCAGCAGGTCCTGGCCGCAAAGAATCCCGACGCCCGCGTCGAACCGGCGTCGCTCACCAAACTGATGACCGCCTACGTGGTGTTCGACGCTTTGCGCCAGAAACGCGTCACGCTGTCTCAACCGCTGATGATTTCGGAAAAGGCCTGGCGTGCGCCCGGCTCGCGCATGTTTCTGGACCCGGGCAAGGCCGTCGCGATCGAGGACCTGCTGCGCGGCATGATCGTGCAGTCGGGCAATGACGCGTCCATCGCGCTGGCGGAAGGCATTGCCGGAACCGAGGAAGCCTTTGCCGAGCAGATGAATCGCGAGGCTGCGCGCCTCGGACTGAAAAACTCGAACTTCGTCAATGCGACCGGGCTGCCAAACCCGCAGCATTACTCCACACCCGCCGACCTGGTGCTGTTGTCGGCGGCGATCATCCGCGAGTTTCCGCAGTATTTTCCGATGTACAGCTTGCACGAGTTCCGCTACAACAACATCACCCAGCGCAATCGCAATGATCTTCTGGGCCGCGATCCCTACGTGGACGGCCTCAAGACCGGCTATACCGAAAGCGCCGGCTTCTGCATGATCGCCACCGCGCAGCGCAACGGCCGGCGCCTGATCGCGGTGGTGATCGACGCCGGCTCGGAAAGCGGCCGCGCCGCGGAAGCGCAGAGACTGCTCAACTACGGATTCGAGGCCTTCGACACGGTGAAGCTCTACGCCAGGGGGCAATCGGTGCATCAGTTGCCGGTATGGAAAGGCAACAGCGAACAATTGCAGGCGGGATTCACCGACGATTATTACGTCACTATTCCGAAAGGGTTTGGCGACCGCCTCAAGGCCCGGCTGGAGAGCATGCAACCCCTGATCGCGCCGATCCGCTCGGGGGACAGGGTCGGAACGCTGCGCCTGACTTTCGACGGCCAGCCCTTCGGCGAGCGCACCGTCGTCGCCCTGCAGACCGTCGGCATCGCCAACCTGTTCGTGCGCGGATGGCACAGCCTGAGGTTGCTGGCGCGGCGATTTGGCGATTAAGTGATTGGGTGATTAAGTGATTGTTGAACAGCAAATTGCCCAGTCACTAATTTCCC
>Ga0137409_10006320_pt1 | contig 12309 bp, 12 predicted proteins | sample CZODoug1_16funga_FD_122059 | JGI IMG/M metagenome (GOLD analysis project Ga0137409, IMG submission 122059) | Vadose zone soil fungal communities from Angelo Coast Range Reserve, California, USA - CZODoug1_16fungal (Hybrid Assembly) | ecosystem: Environmental > Terrestrial > Soil > Vadose zone... | reverse complement strand
ATCCTTGCGGTTAGTTCGTCTGTTCTTGCTATCGCGGCTGTTCATGCAAAGCTGCGAGCGGTATCCCCCACGTGACCGAGGGTTATCTCGCCATCGGCACGATGTCTTCGTAGAATGACGTTCATGAAAGGCAAGAGAATTGCCGTGCTCGAGACCCGGTTTGGCGAACATCTGGCTTCCTTGCTGGAGAAGCAGGGCGGAATTGCGTTTCGCGCGCCGGCACTGGCGGAGGAACCCGACCTCGATCCGGAAGCGATCCGGCGATTGATCGCGGACTGGGCGGCGCATCCGGTCAAGCTGGCGATCTTCCAGACCGGGGACGGCACGCGGGCGCTGTTCGAGGCCGTCGACAAGCTTGGCCTGGGAGAACAATTATTCGCGTTGCTTGCGGGCGGCATAGTTGCGGTGCGCGGCCCCAAACCTACCGCAGTACTGCGCGGCCGCAATGTGCGCATCGATATCAGTGCCGAGGACCCTTACACGACCGTCGAAGTGCTGGCGGCAATCCGTGACGTGAATTTATCCACCAAGCGCGTACTGGTGCAGCGCTACGGCGAAACCAATCTGGGGCTGGAAAAGGGCCTCGAGGCGCGCGGCGCGAAGGTGATGGAGGTGCCGACTTACCGATGGGCGCTGCCGCAGGACATCGGCCCACTGCGCCAATTGCTCGACGCGCTTGAGCGCGGCGAGATCGATGCGGCGGTGTTTACCAGCGCTTCCCAGGTTCGCAATCTGTTCGCCGTGGCCGAAAAGCTGGGCCGGGCGGATTCACTGCGGAGCAGTCTCAACCGCACATTGGTTGCGTCCATAGGCCCGGTGTCCTCCGGCGCGTTAAAGCATTTCGGGGTGACGGTGTGCCTCGAATCCATCCCTCCCAAGCTCGGACCGCTGATTTCGGCGCTCGACGAGGTGCTCTCGCGCTAATCGCGCGCTCCTTGCGCATCACGACAGGCCACACCGCCGCCGGTGCATTCTCCGTCAAGTGCCGGCACCGCTAGTCCGGCTCCAGCACGCGCGACCGCCCGATATAGGTCGGCAAGATCTCCTCCACCGCTTTCGGTTGGATGTTGAGCTCGCGGAAACCCGGCAGCTCGACCTTGATGTTGTATCTGCCCGGCTGCAAAACGGGGAAGTTGTAGACGCCGGCCTCGTTGCTGATCGCAGAACGAACGAAGTTCGTGGCCGGATTGGTCACCGTAACTGTAACGCCTGGAATGACTGCACCGCTCGGATCGTGAATCACACCGCTGATACCGGCCTGCGTTTGGGCGACAGCCGGTAATACGCTCAAAACCACCATACACAACACGCACAAGAACCTCCGCTTGCTCATACGCTCCTCCGTAGAAGGTGGGGGTGTGGCGTCGAGAGAAGTCTAGCAAAGGTGTAAGAACGTATCAAATTTGGATTTCCTGTTGTTCGTTCCGAAGTTGCGGATTTTTGTGTTTAGCAGTAGAAAAGTTGTAACAAATCGGGGGGCTGCGGCATCTTCTTATTGAGGAGCATATGTTGACGCCAAGGGTTAACAAAAGCAATGTCCAGATCGTTGCTTCGCCGAAGACGTCTCATAAGAGCTGCTTTGAGATTGGCCGTTATTCGCACTGCTCCCTGAGCAGACAGAAGCGTAGCCGGTTACACGGCGAGTGAAGGTACAACGAGCCGACGTATTATCAATAGACTACTGCCGGCACCACATTTGTGAAGGCTGCGTGGTCGAATAGCAGCGCCGTGATATTGAAATTACCCGAGCCAACCGACCCATTGGCGAAAATCTCAAAAGTTCCCGAACCTTCTGCGGGTACGCTGAAAAGTTCGTCTACAAATGCGACGTAGTGAGACCTGGCCGGCACCTGAAGGGTCCGTAATACGGTCGTCCCGTTGGACGTGAAGCTCAAACTGACGGCCAGCAGCGCATCATTATTATTGGCCATCGCAATGCCATAACGGTACCGGCCGTTTAGCACCATCGGAATCAAGGCATTCGAAGCCACTGGAGCCCCTGGGACCGTCGCGATTCCAAGTGGCGTGCCATTTGCAGACTGGAGGGAATAAGTAAGCGACGCAAACACAGGTTGCGAGCAATCCAGACGCGCATATCCGGCGGCTATAACGTCTCGACCGCGCGTTGAGATGGTCTCCCACGAAGCTGGCTGTACTAACACGCTCGCGCTTGCGGTGAGACGCTCAGGACCGATGCCAAAGAGCGATATGTTGCACGCCGCAGGAAACCCGTCAATGCTGGCTATCAGGAATCGTGACGTGAATGCAGACCCGTCACTCCACACGCCGTCCACGATCTGAGGAAAAACATGCGTCGTGCCGGCGTTCTGCGCGTGAACAACGGATGCGGTCAGGAAAAACAGTATGAAGAAAAATGTCGTTCTCAGCCTTGATGTCATGGACGCTCCTTCCTTCTGTTACGCGAAACCTCGATTAAGTTGCTCCGAAGGACAACTTTGAAACAGTCGATCCGCCAGGGCAATCTTCCAGCAGATCATGACCGAAGACTAAAGTGGCGAGAACCGATGAGTCATAACGGAGCGGTAACGTTTGAGTAATTTGTGTAGGGACGAGGCGGCCAACGAATACCTTCACTGCGCGAGGATCCGTCGATAGATCAACGTGCGACTGCAGCCGAAGCTGTACGGACACGCCTGATAACTGGATAGTCGACTTTCATTGCCAGGTTCCGGCCCAGAACTACAAAATGCTTCGTCCACTCCTGGGCTGCAGCATCTCCGTGCAATGCGCGCTCGACCTGCTCGGGAAAAACGTTTTGCAGCATTGTGTAGTAGTGATTCTGACTTCTCCAAACACTCACATCGAAAGGAAGACTTCGCCGCACTTCCGCGAATTCTTCAACTGTTTTCATCAGTTCGAGATCGAGCGGATTCCTGAGAAGCTGTTCCGAAAGCTGGCAGATGGTATCTCTGTAGGTGAAGGCTAATGTGTCGGCCTCCAGTGGCGTATTGTTTGCCAGCGCTTCTCGGATCAGCGTACGGATGTGCGCGAGGTCCAAAGTTGCGGGGTTAGCGAGCGCGCTGCGCAGGTTGGTATTGAGGACGATTTCCGATGCAATTGAGAATACGCGCGGAAGGGGCGCACCGAGATCGGACACGAGGCGCATCATCGAACCATGCCTTTCATAAAGCTGCCGGTACATGGTCTCGGTTTCGGTGAGTGCGGATTTCATGATCATGTCCAAAATCGTTCGCTTATCATCCTGGAATATGGATCGCAATGAGTATGTGGATTCACTGAAGTGCCGATCCAGTGTACGTATCAGCTCCGAGAAATCCCCCCGGTTGAAGGCATCGGCGAGATCTCTTTTGAGCATCATATAGGCTCGCTCGCCCATGGATTCTCTCACGCCGGCATTTATGAACTGTTCTCCGATATGCACGGCACCGAAACTGAACATTTCGGATTCGTGGGTTATGCGGGAAGTTACGCGGATGCGGCCCGCGGCAAATTTCGAGCGGCCCGCTTCGCCCAGGTGGAAATCCAGACGCCGGACCTCGTAGCAATACACCCTTCCTTCATCTGCATATCTCTTGAAGAGTGAGCTCAGAGCATAATGAGCGGCCACTTTTCTCCGATCGACCATTGCAGGCCGGATGACATTTTCGTAGATCACTTGCGCGTCTTTATGCTCCGGGATGTTGCTCTTCGCGAGGCTCAGCCGGCTGAGGAAGGGCGTCTCGAGCGAGCAGCCGGAAGTCTCTTCATACAATTGGAGCGTTCGAGCGGCGTACTGAATAACCTGCGTCGTTTCCAGCCCGGAAAGTTCGTCGAAGAACCATCCACAGCTTGTGTACATGAGCATCGCGTGCCGTTGCATCTCCATAAGCTTGAGCACCGTGACGCTTTCCTCCGAGGTCAACCTGCGATTCGAATGTTTTTTGAAGAACCGATCGACGTTCTCCGGGGTACGGTCGAGGATCACGCTGATATAGTCATTTCGTGCCTTCCAGGGATCCTTGAGTAGAGTCCGGGACAGCGCCTCAAAGGGCGCCGCAATGGTGTCACGGAGCCAATCGAACGCTGCGCGCAGCGGAGCACGCCAGTGCTGGTTCCAGTCCGGATGACCGCCGGAATTGCAGCCACAATTGCTGTTCCACCGTCCCAGGCCATGAGCACAGCTCCACGCCGTGCGCTCGCGGATTTCGGCTTCCATCACCGGCGGATGCTTTTGCAGGTACTCGGAGTAGTTCGTAAGCTTCGCGACATTGTTACTCTCGATATGACGGAGCGCATAGGCGAGAGCCATCTCGCCATATTTATGATGATGGCCGTAAATCTCACCGTCCGTTGCGACGTGCACAATTTGAGGCCACGCGCGGCCTTCGGAAAATGCCGAAGCGAGACGGGCGGAGAGCTGCTCACCGCGGTCCAGCAGTCGCTCGAATGCGATCGCATGCGAGATCGGTCCATCGTAAAAGAAAACGGCGATCCGGCGTTTCGAAGGCAAGCGCACGACGTACGGCGTCGAAGGGTCAACGCCGCCACTGCTCGCGTCGCGCCACACGCGGCTTCGCAACCGGCGCGTTCGTTTAGCCTGGTGCGGCGACAGAATCGTGAATCGAATGCCGAACTTCGCCATAATGTCGAGCACCTCGAGATCGACAGCAGTTTCAGGGAGCCACATCCCTTCAGGCTTGCGGCCGAAACGGTGCTCGAAATCGCGGATGCCCCACAGGATCTGACTGTATTTATCCCGCGCCGTCGAGAGCGGAAGGATCGTGTGGTTAAATGCCTGTGCTATCGCCGAACCATGTCCGGAAAACCGTCGCTGGCTCTCCTTGTCTGCATCCAGAATGGATCGATACGTGGCGGGTTCCTTGTCCTGTAGCCACGCCAGCAGCGTCGGGCCAAAGTTGAAACTGATGTGCGCGTAGTTGTTGGTGATCTTTTCGACGTTACCTTCGCCATCAAGGATCCGCGAGGTGCCGTTTGGCATATAGCATTCGGCCGCGATCCGCTCATTCCAGTCATGGAACGGATACGCAGAATCCTGCGGTTCTATGTGCTCGAGCCACGCGTTTTCACGCGGCGGTTGATAAAAATGCCCATGAATGCAGATATACCGTTCCATCACTTCCTCACGTGCCCTACATTATGACGACTCCCTGCGTCCTCGTAAATGCGGGGCATCCGCTGTGGGCTGTTACACTATGGAGCATCGTGCCGGAACTGCCCGAAGTTGAAACCGTGAAGCGTGGGCTTCGACCAACCATAGAAGGACGCAAGTTTACCTACGTGGAAACACGGCGCGGCGATCTACGCATCCCGTTTCCTGAGGATTTTGAGAATCGCCTGACCGGCCGACGCGTAGAGAGGCTATGGCGTCGAGCGAAGTACATCATGGCAGACCTGGATGCCGGAGAGACGCTGGTAATTCACCTGGGTATGAGCGGCCGCATCACCGTTTACACCAGGAAAAAGAGACGCGGGTCATTTCATTACGAGACGGCTGAAGGCGAAATCGGACGCGGAAAGCACGACCACGTCGTCTTTGACACCGATGCGCCCGCTCGTATCGTCTTCACCGATCACCGCCGCTTCGGGTTGATGACGATCGTAGAGACGGCATCGCTCCAATCACACAAGCTGTTTAAGGATCTTGGCGTCGAGCCACTCTCGAAGCAATTCGATGCGGAATACCTGAAGAAAGCCCTGAAAGGAAAAAAGACGCCAATTAAGTCCGCATTGCTGGATCAGCGGGTGATCGCCGGCCTCGGCAACATCTATGTATGCGAAGCATTGTGGCGTTCCCGCATTTCGCCGAAACGGCGCGCGACGAAGGTCAGAGCTGCTCAGATCGAGGTTCTCGTCCCGGCCATCAAAGAAGTATTGCACGAAGCGGTTAGAGCAGGCGGTTCGTCGCTACGCGACCACCGGCAGACGAATGGCGAACTCGGCTATTTTCAGAAAGTGTTTGCCGCCTACGATCGCGAGGGTGAACCCTGTACCAGGCGGGGCTGCCACGGCAGAATAAAGCGCGTCGTTCAATCTGGACGCTCGACATTCTATTGTCCAGCGTGCCAGGTGTACTAATCGATCCAGCAATCGAAACAGAGCGGCGCGACGTTCAAGGGCTGATACACTGCTTGAAAATGGCACGCTAGAGGGACAATTATGGGGACTTCTTTTCTGACGCGGTCCGCGTCAGACCGCTACGCCCAGGCCGCCGGGCCCCTTCACACGATCTTCGTGCTCGCCGCGTTGACAGTTTGGGCGTTCCTGGGAAAGATTCTGGCGGATCAATTGAGCGCGGCGGTAAACCCGCAACGCGTTCGGTTTTATGCTCTCACCCTTCTCTTCGAATGGTTCCTGTTCGTTTTCGTGGTCGCAGGCGTGCGGCGCAGTGGCGCGTCTATCCTCATCGTTCTGGGGGATCATTGGCACTCCGTCCGCCAGGTGTTGCGGGATTTTGGAATCGCCGCCGGGTTCTGGATCGTTTCGGCGATCTTCCTTTCAATCCTGGTGTGGCTGCTAAACAGCACCGCGCTGAGTCGCAATGTGCAATCCATACTTCCGCATGGAACTGCGGAACTAACGATATGGATTGCGCTCTCGGTTACGGCGGGTATTTGCGAGGAGACTGTCTTTCGAGGCTACCTGCAGCGGCAATTCATAGCCCTGACGAAGAGCGTTCCTTCCGGCATTCTCATTTCTGCCGCGGTCTTCGGCGCCGCTCACGCCTACCAGGGCTTCCGCCTCGTTGTTCTGATCAGCCTGTACGGCGGGATGTTCGGGATTCTCGCGCATTGGCGCAAAAGCGTTCGTCCTGGAATGATCGCCCATGCCTGGCAGGATTCTTTGAACGGCGTGACAGCCATTTTGATGAGCCGCTAGAGTATGCCTGCATTCGCCGCAATGTGGCGAAGGACGCACACGGCCGAATGGTGTGCCCAACTCCCGTCGGCATTCCGGAAAGTGACGATTGCGTAGATTGAGGTCATTTCTCAGGAAGCGTATCTTTTGGGAGCACGACGGCGGATTCTTCAGCTTAGGTGATCGAATCAAAAGCGAGGTCGAATATGAACGGAAAAATCAGCTATTGCGTCATCGTTGCGACGGCAATCATGTTGGCGATCGCGTCCGCAATATTGTGCCCACCTCCAGTGCAGGCAGAAGGCACCGTGCCGAAGTACGAAGTCGATCCATTTTGGCTCAAAATTCCAGCCAAATGGGTAGTCGGGCCCCTCGGCGGGGCATGCATCGATGCTCAGGACCATTTATTCATTTTGCACCGCCAGGAAGGGCTGTCGACATTGACGGCAAGAGATCGGAAAGACGAGATGGTGGCGGCTCCTCCGGTGATGGAATTCGATCCTAAGGGTAATTTGGTCAATTCGTGGGGTGATGCAAATGTTCTTGGACAGTACCTCCACGACTGCAATTTTGACAAGGAAGGCAACATTTGGATCGTTGGTGCCCGATCCGGCTTTGCCCAAAAGTGGACGCACGACGGAAAGAAGTTGCTGCTGCAGATCGGAAAATCGGGTGTTTTCGATTCTTCCGATGGCACAAGCAAAGGGAAGCCACTGAATTCAAATACAGCGCAATTCAACGGTCCCTCAGCTATCGATGTCGATCCCTTAAACGGCGATGTTTACGTTGCCGACGGTCATGGGGGCGGTAACAATCGGATCGCGGTGTTGGATAAAGAAGGAAAATTCCTGCGCCAGTGGCAACTGCACCGTACGGAAACCGAACAAGAAGCCGAACACGTTCTGCACTGCCTTAGGTTGGGCAAAGACGGGATGGTTTACGTATGTGATCGGCATATGAACCGCATACAAGTGTTCGATAAGATGGGTAATTTTAAGAAGAACATCGGTATCCCGTGGAAAGCGGCCTCTTCGCAAAATGAGGACTTGCGAAAATATTGCATGGCATTGTGGCGGACCTTCCCCCCTTGCACCCTGATACAAAAGATTGGTGAGGGCACCTCAGCCGTCTCGGTCGAATTTTCTCGCGACCCGAATCAGCGACTCATGTACGTCGTGAATCAGAACCAAAGGGAAGTTGATGTCTTCGATCGTGAGACAGGGAAGCTTTTCTGGACTCTCGGTCACGGCCGAGGGCTTTTCTTCGACGGTCAGATCTTCGATGCAATTCGTGCCGCTGTGGATTCCAAAGGCAACGTTTATGTGGCCGAGGACGAAGGCCGGAGACTAACGAGGTTTAAAGTTATCGCGCAGTGAGTGGTTTCTCAAAGATGGCCAGGAAAGAAAATCCTGTGTTCATTAAGCGTTTCCAAGATTGCTAGAGGAGAACCCATGAGCAAGAAAGGTTTGGTCGCTATCATTATTGCGGCGATTGTTTTGCTGTCGTTAATCCCGCGGTCAATCCGCCCCGTCTTCGGACAAGCAGCGTCGATCGAGGCGCCTCATTTTGGGGAAGGTGGATTGCCGCAATTTGAGAAAGATCCCAGCTTTCCGAAGGTCCCATCGAAGTGGCGCATGGGTTTTGGGTCCGACGTCGCAGTCGACGCTCCGGATCACATTTGGATACTTAGCCGCCCCCACACTCTTGCGCACCCTCGGTCGACGCCGCCTGACCTGGTATCTGTTCCGGCGCCACCCGTCATGGAGTTCGACACGGACGGTAACTTCATTCAGGCGTGGGGTGGGGAAAGTGGACCCGGATATCAATGGCCTTCAAACGAACACGGCATCCACATAGATTACAAGGGCTTCGTGTGGATCCTGGGGAACGCCGACGGAAAATCAAACAACCCCGCGAATCTACCGAATGACAATCAAATTCTCAAGTTCACGAAGGAAGGCAAATTTGTGATGGCCATTGGCAAGAGCGGCCAGACCGGAAGCAACGCGACGCAAGTCCTCAAAGGAGCCACAAGGCTTTATGTTTACCCCAAAACGAACGAACTGTTCGTCAGCGACGGGTACGGCAACAGCCGCATCATGGTATATGACGCCGACACGGGGCAGTTCAAACGCATGTTGGGCGCGTATGGCAATAAGCCACTCGATATCGACGCGCGTTCGCCACGCTCCGAGCCTGCGAGAAACCCTTGGGTTGCGGTCTCTGAAGTTCTGCAGCAGTTCGGTTCACCCGTGCACGATGTGAATATTTCCAACGACGGATTGGTATATGTCGCGGATCGTGGCAACAAGCGAGTGCAGGTTTTCACGCCCAATGGCAAATTTATCGCGGAGCAGTTCGTTGGCCTCGATAGCAAGTATCCCCTTCAGGCAAGATCTGTGGCGTTCTCCCCGGATGCGGCACAGAGGTTCCTCTATGTCGCCGGGTCCCCGGACATCTACATACTTAATCGCAAGACCCTCGAGGTTCTTGGATCATTCAACATCGGTTCGCCGCAAGGGGACCCTCCGGGCCACTTGATTACGGTTGATCACAAAGGGAACGTTTACGCGGTCCAGGCCGAACTCAGTGGAGCCGACGGACATAGTGGAGGTGCGGGGGCCTATAAGTTCACGTTCAAGGGATATTCCCCAAAGGTTTCATGTCCTCCTTGTGTATCCACCAAACGTATTGAGTAATCTGAAAGATCTTCAGGGATGTAGTATCTCTCCGTCTCATTTAAGAGATACACCATCGAGTGGTTTAACCAATATGCCCGACCTTCGTCCTGGGTAGGACTCTCAAAGATGGGAGGACAGGGAGCTACTGTCCTCCTATTGATCTCCTGAGAGTTTCTGACCATTAACCCATCCCGTCAGATACCCAATACCGGTTGACACGCTGACGGTTCTGCTGAACACTATTGGGCCAAAGCAAAGCTCACATCGCAAAATTCGAGGTCACAGGAGGTAATCATGGACTCCAATCGATCTGGCCGGAGGCGGTTCCTGAAACAGGCTGCTGCACTGGCTGGTGTGGCCGCAGGGGCAGAACGGTCCGCGAGCGGCCAGTCAGCCCAGTCTGAAGCACAACCGAAAGATGTGCACATCCACGGCGAGCCCTCGCGTTTCGTGAGTGCTGGGCGAGGGGTCAAAACGCGCATTGATCACATGACTTACTACACTCCGCTTCAGGATTCTGCGGGAATCATCACACCGGCCGCGCTCCATTTCATGCAAACCCACTCCTCCCGGCTGCCCGACATCGATCCGCAGCAACATCGCCTCACGATCCACGGCATGGTGGATCGTCCTTTGAGTTTCACCCTGGAGGAGCTGAAGCGCCTGCCGTCCGTATCCCGGATTTATTTCCTGGAGTGCCATGGAAACGGCTCTTCCCTGCTCCATGGTACTGACGATCCGAAGATGGGGTTGCCGGTCCAGTATATACACGGGATGACCAGTTGCAGTGAATGGACCGGGGTGCTGCTTTCCGTGTTGTTGAAAGAGGCCGGCCTGCAAAAAGGGGCGAGCTGGCTGGTTTCGGAAGGTGCGGACGATGGCAAGTTTTCGCACACCCTTCCGCTGGCAAAGGCCATGGACGACGTTATGGTGGCCTACGCCCAAAATGGCGAGCCGGTGCGTCCCGAGCAGGGTTACCCGTTGCGGCTGGTAGTCCCCGGGTGGGAAGGGCCCTCCAGCGTGAAGTGGCTGAGGCATATCAAGGTGGTGGACCAGCCCTACATGACCTGGAATGAAAGCATGAACCACTCCATCCCGAGACACGATCTGGACGGCAAATCGCGCTGGTACCATTTTGAGATGGCGCCGAAATCCGTTATTACCCGGCCTTCAGGTGGACTAAAACTACCCGGCCGGGGATTTTACGAGATTACCGGCCTGGCCTGGTCCAGTGGGGGCGCGGTCAGCAAGGTCGATGTATCCACCGACGGCGGCCGGAGTTGGAAGGAAGCGAAGCTGCAGACGCCGGTGCTTCCGAAGGCGCATACCCGGTTTACTTTGGACTGGACCTGGGATGGAGAAGAGGCAGTGCTCCAATCTCGTTGTACGGATGAACGGGGTGAAGTTCAGCCGTCGCTAGCGGAGTTGAATAGAAACTGGGGCATCACCGACACGGATCAGCAAAAAACAAGCCGCGCCATTCATATCAATGCTATCCAACCCTGGAGAGTGGCCCGCGATGGGAGCGTACACGATGCGATGTTCTCTTAATTTACTCGTGTCAGTGATGATCCTGGCAGCCGCCGTGGCGGGGCTGGCGCAGTCGCGTACCTATAATCTGGGCACGCCCCTGAGCCAGGAAGAAATCCGAGCCTTTGACTTCATGGTTGGCCCGGAGGGAAAAGAACTTCCTCCCGGGCGCGGAACCGCCAAGGAAGGTGCGGAGATCTTTGCGAAGCGGTGCGCGGTATGCCACGGGCGGAATGGGGAAGGCGGGGCAGCCCAGCGTCTGGTGTTGGGCAGTCCCGGCAACCCTCATCTCGGGCCTTTTAAAGATACGGAAAAGTCCGCTACAAGCTACTACCCGTATCCGACGATCGCGTGGGACTATATCAACCGCGCTATGCCCGCCAATAAACCAGGATCGCTCACCCACGACGAAGTTTACGCCGTGGTCGCGTTTCTGTTCTATCGGAACGGCATCATCCAGGAGAACGACGTCCTTGACGACAAGAGTCTGCTGAAGGTCGAAATGCCGAACCGGAATGGCTTCGTTCCGGCAGTGCCGGTGTGGCCCCCAAATCCCAAGAAACCCAGTTGGTACTGAGCTTGAGCGGCCGCGGTCATCGAGCTTACGAGATGATGACCTTTTCCCTCGGCCAACAGAGACCTTTTCATACAAATTTTCCTTTGAGGTAATTTCGAAGAGCTGGCTCGTCGTATATCGTGCTGCTTATTTCGAGGCGAGAACGGGATAACCTTGGACGTATATCCAATCTGTGTCCTTTGCAGGGATGTGACAGCCCAGGCAGTCTTTTTTGTAGTCAGTCGCGACCTGCTTATCGGGCGCATCGGATTTGAAAAGGAACCATCCCCACCCGTCGCCCCAAAGCGGATTCCCGGGATAGCGTCCTTTTGAGTCCTTGATCATCACGAACCACACAGTCGTTCCCGCTGCCCAATGTGCATCACCTGTCGTCATTTGAGCGTGATCCGTTCCACGTATTTCTTTGACCAACACCGTCCCATCGGCAACCATCCGATTTTTGCGGTAATACTCAGCCATACCGGGCGAGGCATAGGTGAAGTGCATTTGGTTCCCCTTCGGATCGAGCACGAAATATGTTCCAAGTACCTGGTAACGATCTTGATAGTCTGTCGGCTTGCGAATGTTCCCCGTTTTGTCGACGAGTGCAAAGCCGTTGAAGCTGTCGGTTCTTTGGGAGAAGCGGTAGCCAGCTAAGGCGACGAGCATGAGAATGGCAACCGAGATGCGACCGATCATTTACAT
>Ga0137409_10006319_pt1 | contig 12309 bp, 6 predicted proteins | sample CZODoug1_16funga_FD_122059 | JGI IMG/M metagenome (GOLD analysis project Ga0137409, IMG submission 122059) | Vadose zone soil fungal communities from Angelo Coast Range Reserve, California, USA - CZODoug1_16fungal (Hybrid Assembly) | ecosystem: Environmental > Terrestrial > Soil > Vadose zone... | reverse complement strand
GGCTCGTGGGATTTCCTGGCCGGCGCGGGTGCCGAATGGCGCCTGGGCGGGGCGTCGGGCGAGAACGGGGCGGGGAGCATTCCGCTCCGATTGAGCGTCACGGGTCGCCTCAACGGGCGGGGTACCGAGGAGTACCGGATCGGCTCTCAGGCGCAGGTCCACGTGGCGAGCGAAGTTCCGGTCGGGAACACGTTCGCGCTCCTCGGGCAGGCCAACTTCCGCGTGAAGGCGAAGGACGACGTGGGGTCGAGCGGCCTCGAGGAAGAGGATACCGGCGGATCGTGGCTCTATCTGTCTCCGGGGCTCCGCGTATCGACCGGCACGCGCGCGTCCATCTACGGGCTGGTACAGGTACCGGTCTACCAGCGCGTGAACGGCATCCAGCTCGTCTCCGACGTGAATCTCTATTTCGGGGTAACGGGAGGGATCTAGCCGGCCGTGGAGTCGCGCCGGCGTTCGGGCCGCGGGCGTCCGGCGCCGCCTCTACACGCGTGGCAGGGTGACGCCCTTCTGGTCCTGGTATTTGCCCTTCTTGTCCTTGTAGGAGATCGAGCAGTCCTCGTCGCTCTCGAAGAAGAGCACCTGCGCGATTCCCTCATTTGCGTAAATGCGCGCCGGAAGGGGCGTGGTGTTGGAGATCTCGAGCGTCACGTAGCCCTCCCATTCGGGCTCCAGCGGCGTTACGTTCGTGATAATCCCGCACCTTGCATAAGTCGAATTGTGCACAAAGATATCGTTCGCTACGAAATTCGCCGCCCCGGGAACCGTCAAGTCGAAGACCGGCTCCCACCCTACGAATCGTTTCTCTGTGATTACATCCCAAAGGATGTCCGAATCCGCCACTGCCCCGAGCGACTCGTCTCCGAGGCGGTGTGCCACTTCGAACGCCATGTCCCGCGGCAGGCTCTGGTGGAGTCGCGATGAAACGCCCATGCTGGTGAGCGAGACGCCTCGGGAATGGCAGGCCCGGTACAGGAGCGGCCACGCCGCGGCGGGGAGGGTATCGAAGTTAGACTTCTGCTGTGGCGCTTGATCGATGCGCTCCAAGACCTCCTCGAGCCTTCGGTGCTTGGCAGAGCCTGGTACAAAACCGATGTGCGCCGCGAAGCGCTCAATGTGCCGCTTGCTCGTCACGGTCAGGACGAACGCGTCGCGTCCTGAGGCCGTCGACCTGCGGCGGAGAATGGCCACCACCTCAAACCTGAGCAGGAGGTGTTGGAGAGCGCGGGCCAGCCGCTCGGAGGTCGAACAGAACTCAAGGTGCACGCTGTCTCTGCCCATAGAGACGCCGCCATCCCCGGAGTAGAGCGCCCGAAGGAAGCGCGCCAGGAGCGGCTTAGGCAGCTCGAACACGACGGACGGGATGAACTTCTGGGGAGACTTGACGTTCAGCCCAAGGGACTCTAGCCAGGAGCTTACGCGGTTCCTTTCCATGATGCCGCCCCGCCTGCCTCGGTTGGTGGCGTTGACGGATATCCCGCCGACCGGCCGCGGAACGCACCCGAAGGCCCGCACCGCCTCCGCGAAGAACTCTCGCAGCACGGGATCGCCGCTGGTATAGCGAGGCGAGGACCCCGGAGTGTCGCACTGGCCATCCGAGATTAGAAGACCGAGGAGATCCACCTCGCACGGCCGCATTCCTCGCGAGCCGAAGATCGGCAGCCGACGCGGCACACCAATCCGGTCCCCGACACCCAGCTCTTGTAACGCCCGCCATCCTTCGAAGACCAGGAGGGGGTGATTCGGCGTGGCTCGGATCGTGCGGCCCGTTCGTGTGAAGATCTCGTAGACAGGAAGGATGCCTTGCGCCGTGCCGTCGGTAACGTCGACACGCTCTACCGCCTGGCGCTGCAGTGAGGCGGTCGAGCCGCAGCCCGTAAGGGCGTCCGCAATGCGCTTTAGGCGCCCGCTCCCCGCGTCGAGGACCTCGGTATCCCCAGCGACGCACTTCCCAACACAAATCGTCATCGTTCGCCGTGGGATACGGAAGTACTCGACGCTCCTGCCCAGCGCGAACGAGTTGGGCGGCACGATGCAGACGTCCCCCTTGAAGTCGGCCAGCGATTTCGGGTCGAAGTTCTTGGGATCGACGATCGTCGTGTTGATGTTTGTGAAGATCTTGAACTCGTCGGCGATCCGCAGGTCGTACCCGTACGAGGAAACGCCGTAGGAGATCGTGTTCTCCCGGACCTGCTTTTCCGCGAACGGCTCGATCATCTTGTGCTCGCGGCACATGCGCCGGATCCAAGTGTCGCTCTTGATCATCGGTACCTCGATTGGTTAATACGGGGCGCTGATCGCAGTCGGATATTGCCACGGCGCATGGCAGCGGTCCAGGGTCGCAGTTTCGGCGCTGGCCAGGGCCCCGCCCCCCCCTCTCGCGTCCCGAGTGCCAGGCCGGTATAATCACCGCCCATGTCGCGTCGGATCTACATCGAGACCTACGGCTGCCAGATGAACGTGGCGGACTCCGAGCTGATGCTCGGCCGGTTCCGCTCCGCGGGCTACGAGCGCGCGGAGCTGCCCGGGGAAGCCGACGTGATCCTACTCAACACGTGCGCGATCCGCGAGCACGCCGAGCAGCGCATTTACGGGCGTCTCGGCGAGCTGAGCCGGTACAAGGTCCGCCGTCCGGGGGTCGTCCTCGGCGTGGCGGGTTGCATGGCGCAGCACTTGAAGGGACGCCTCCTCGAGCGCGTGCCGCTGGTTGACATCGTCGTCGGCCCGGACGCGTACCGCGACCTTCCCCTGCTGATCGACCAGGCGCGCGAAGAGCCGGTCCTCGCGACGCGATTGAGCCGCGACGAGACCTACGCCGACCTCGCCCCCGCGCGCGCCGACGGCGTCCGGGCGTGGATCAGCATCATGCGCGGGTGCGACAAGTTCTGTGCCTTCTGCATCGTTCCGTACGTGCGCGGGCGCGAGCGGAGTCTTCCGGTCGGCGATGTAATCAAGCAGGTCGAGCACGCCGCCGCGGAGGGATTCAAGGAGGTCGTTCTGCTGGGGCAGACGGTGAACGCCTACCGGGACGGTGACGTCGATTTCGCGGAGCTTCTGCGCCGCGCGGACCGAGTCCACGGAATCGAACGCATCCGCTTCACGTCGCCCCATCCCGCCGACATGACCGACCGCGCGGTCGAGGCGATCGCGACCTGCGCCAAGGTCTGCCCCCATGTCCATCTCCCGCTCCAGTCGGGCTCCGACGCGGTGCTCGACCGGATGCGCCGCACTTACACGATCGCGCACTACGAAACCCTCGTCGCCAAGTTGCGCGCCGCCATCCCGGGGCTCTCGCTAACGACCGATATCATTGTCGGATTTCCGGGCGAGACGGAGGCCGATTTCGAGGCGACTCGGGCCGCGATGCTGCGCACCCGCTACGACGCCGCGTTCGTCTTCAAGTATTCGCCGAGACCCGGAGCGCGATCCGCCGAGTGGCCGGAGACGGTGGATGAGGCCGAGAAGACACGCCGCATCTCGCTCTTGATCGAGGAGCAGAAGCAAACGTCGCTCGAGATCAACGACGCCGCCATCGGAGGCGAAGTCGAGGTATTGGTCGAAGGTCCCGCGAGACGAGACCCCAAGCAGTGGTTCGGGAAAACGCTCCAATTCAAGACGGCGGTCTTTCCCCACCGGGACGAGAACGTTGGCGACACGTTGCGGATGCGCGTGGCCGAGGTTTCCCCGTACACCCTGTTCGGAGATGGAGTCCCCGCGGCAATCCGCACCGCGGAGGACGTGACGGTCTGAAGACCGCAGCTTTCCTACTCGTTTTCGGTCTTTCACTCCTGTCCCCGCCGCCGGTGTCGGCCGTGGCCGCACCCGGGCTCCATTACGCGATCGACGTCCGGCTGGACGCGGCGCGCCACCGTCTCGAGGGCTGGACCACCATCCGCTACCGGAGCGGCGCCGACAGCGCCCTCCCCGCGATTCATCTGCACGCTTATCCCAACGCGTTCTCAAGCCCGCGGACCATCTATGCCCGCGAGGCGGCCCGACAGGGGGAACAGTACGACCTCCGGTTCGCCCGACCGTCCGATCGAGGGTGGATGGCGATCGACTCGGTCACCGCCGACGGTGCTCCGGCGCGAATCGCCATGGACGAGACGCTGGCGCGCGTCGACCTGCCTCATCCGCTCGCCCCCGGCGACTCGGTCGCGCTCCGGCTCCACTTCACGGTGCAGATCCCGAAGCAATTCGACCGCTTTGGCCTGACCGGAAACGCGTATTCGATCGCCCAGTGGTATCCCAAGGTCGTGGTCTACGACGACCTGGGGTGGCATCTCGATCCGTTCCATTTCATGTCCGAGTTTTACGGCGACTACGGGACCTACGATGTCGCGATCACGCTGCCGGACCGTCTCTGGGTCGGGGCAACCGGCATCACCCGCGGCGTCGTGGGAGGCGACAACGAGGCGCCCCGATTCCCGGCCGAGATGCCCCACGACAGCGTGACGGTGTCGATGAAGGTGACGCTCGCGGATTCGCTCTCCGGCCGCCGGCCCGCGGGCTCGTTGGAGGCCGAAACCGATCTCGAGCCTCCGCGCGGCGCGCGCCCGGTCACAGTCGCGTTTTCGCGCGAGGGACGCGCCTCGCTCCGCGTTCCACGGAATTCTCCGGTTCACTATGCGTATCGCTGGAAGGACGGGAAGGCCCTCGACCTCGAGGAGGCCGACGGGGCAGGGAGACCGGGGCCGCTCCGCCTCATCGTCGCCGCCGCCGACACGGCGGTCTTCGACACGCTCCGCGCGCTCGCGGCCAATGCCGCGCCCGGCGACACGGTCTCTCCCTCGCTCAAGACGGTGCGCTTTCGCGCGGAGCGCGTCCACGACTTCGCCTGGGTGGCCTGCCCGGACTACGTCCGGAGCGACACCACCTGGTCCGGTATCGAGATCAGCTCGCTGGTGTTTCGCGAGGACGCCGCGAAGTGGCGCGAGATCAAGGGGCAGACGGTCGACGCGATGCGGCACTTCACAAAACTGGTGGGACCGTACGTGTGGCCCCGGTTCACCGTGACCGAGGCCTTCTGCGGCGGGAGCGCGATGGAGTACCCGATGCTCGTGATGAACGAGCCGAGCATGTACACCGAGCTGTTCCACAGCCTGGACGATACGAACGCCCACGAGCTAGGGCACAACTGGTTCTACGGCATGCTCGGCAGCGACGAGCGCGCCCACCCGTGGCTGGACGAGGGGTTCACGCAGTACATCGAGCACGACTACACCGACGCCAAATATCCGCGCGGCCTCTTCCGCTATGTCGATCGATTCCCGTGGGTCGGCCGGATCTCGGCGATGGACCTGAACGAGCAGAGCTATCTGGCACGGGCGTGGGCGCGGGACGAGCGGCCCATCGCTACGTCGGCGGATGCGCAGCCTGGTTTTCCCACCTACGGCGTCTCCGCGTACACCAAGCCCGCCAGCATGCTCCACACGCTGCGCGGCATGGTCGGCGATTCGCTCTTCACGGGGTTTCTCCACGACTACTACCGGCGGAACCTCTTCCGTCATCCGCGCCCGGCCGACGTCCTCCGCGCCGCCAACGAGGCGACGCGGGAGGACCTCGCGCCATTCTTCTACTCCTGGACCGAGACCCTCGATCGCCCGAGCTTCTCGCTCGGGAAGATCCGCCGCGAGCGCGCGGGATCGAGCTATCGCACGTCGGTCGTCGTGCGCCGCAAAGAGGCCATGGTTCTGCCCGTGACCGTCGAAGCGACGTTCGCCGACGGAACGAAGCAGGAGCGCCGTGTGCTCGCGCGGGAGCGCGAGACGCCCGCGGTGTTCGAGAGCCGGTCGCCGCTCCGGAGCGCGCGGCTCGATCCGCGCCATGAGATGGTCGAGATGGACCGGCTCGACAACCGGAGCGGGCTCCTCCCGCCGATGAGATTTCAATTCCTCGGAGGGTTCCCCTCCGCCGAAGCGATGGGGGTCGCGTACGGTCCCACGATCTGGCACGGCCAGAACGAAGGGATGCGGCTGGGCGGCTGGATCGACGGCCGCTATCTGCCCTCGAAGGATTTCCCTTACGGGATCCGCGGCTTCGAAGGGGGGCTCTCGTACGGCGCGCGCGATGGCTCGGTCGCGTACCGCGCCGGCGGATGGCGGCGGGTCGGCGCGCTCGGCGCGCGAAGCCGGCTCAGGACACTCGTGGCGCGCGACGAAGGGCTCTTCCGGCTCGGGCTTCAAGCGGGCAACGTGGCGGCGGCGCCCGCCCGCCGGCACCCCTACCGCGAATGGAAGCTTGCGCTCGAGTACCGCGACCGGGACGAGCTCGAGCCGGTCGACCCCCGCTACTGGTCGCGGGGTCGAACCTGGAATGCCGCACTCACCCTCGGACTCGAGACGATCGGGCCGCGTCGAAGCGAGCGATTCGAGGTTGCCTATCGTCGGGGCGCCGCCGCGTTCCGCGAAGAGGGCGACGCCGCGCCCGACGCGAATTACGATTGGCTTCGCCTCACCGTGAAACAGGACCTCGATCCGCTCCCCGGGCACTTCAAAGCGTCGTGGCGGATCGCGGCGGGGAGCGCCTTCCGCCGCGTGCCGCGCGAGCTCCAATTCGATATCGCCGAGGAGAGCCGCCTCGACGCTCTCGAATTCTTCTACGCCAACGATCGCGGCCCGCTCCGGGAAGCGGATCGCTTCTTCGTTCCGGGCGGCGGCGGCGCGCGCGGCTATTCAGGCCGGGCGATCCTGGGCCAACGCCTCCTCGCGGCGAACGTCGAGATCGAGCACGCGGGGTTCCCCGTCTACGTCTTCGGCGACGCGGGCCGCTTGGAAGCCTCGGGCATGGGGGAAGGTGCCGCGCCGCCGCTTCATCCGCTGGTCGGACGCGCGATCGCCGACGCTGGTGTGGGGGTCCGCTACGGGCCGCTCGACGTCGTCTTTCCGGTCTGGGCGGGCCGCCCGAATTCGGAGGAGAGTCCCTGGCGTTTCCGGTGGCGGTTCTCGATCGGGGTCGGGACGGCCAACCTCCCCGCACCGCCGTAGCCATTCTCGAATCGAATGTGTTACCCCTTGGGGGCTGCCGGGTCCAGGCCGCCGGTCCGGAGTACCGTCAAGCCACACGGATGGAGGTACGCATCGATGAAATCGATCCTCTCCACCACGGCCACGTACTGGCAACTCCCGCTCCGGCTCTGCCTTTTCCTCGTCTTCTGGATGCACGGCGCGCAAAAGGTGCTGGGCATGTATCACGGGCCGGGCCTCCAGGGATTCGTCGGGTACCTCGCCGGGTCCGGGGTGCCGGTCTTCTTCGCCTACCTCGCGGCGTTCTCCGAGTTTCTCGGCGCCTTTGGGATGTTCTTCGGCTTCCTCACACGCATTGCGGCTTTCGGCCTCATGTGCAACATGGCCTACGCGACCCTCGCCGTGCACGCGAAGTGGGGCTTCTTCATGAATTGGGGCAGCGATCCGAGCCGAGGGCACGGATACGAGTACCCGGTGACGCTGTTCGCGATGACGCTCGCGCTCTTCATCGGCGGCGGCGGCAACCTTTCCATCGATCGCTTGATCGCATCCAAGGAGAAGCGGCCAGGTTGACAGGTCGCGGGGACGGGCGGAGAATCCATCCGTCCCCGCCGCCACGTTCCCACGAGGTGCCCCATGCAAGTCGAGATCCGGTACTGCCAGCTGTGAGACTACAAACCCCGGGCTGCCAGTTTGGCGGCCGAGCTGAAGCAAAACTTCGGTGCTGAATCGACGCTGATCCCAGGAGGCGGAGGGGTTTTCGACGTCTCCGTGGACGGCAAGCTCATATTTTCCAAGAAGTCGGTGGGACGCTTTCCCGAGCCGGGGGAAATCGTCGGGTTGCTCCAGAAGAAGTGAGGGAGGTGTCATGAGGCCGCTGATACATTCGCACATGCCCCGTCTGGCGCTCGCCGGCGCGATCGGCGCGCTCCTGCTCGCCGGCCCCGTCGCGGGCGGCCCCCGCGTGTCGGCGCCCGGCGGAGCGGCTCCCGCCCCCGCGATCTCGGCGGCGGCCGCGCCCGTCCACGAGGAAATTCTTCCGAACGGACTCCGCGTCCTCCTGGTCGAGGATCACTCGAAGCCGCTGGTCGGCGTCTGCATCTTCGTCAAGGGAGGTAGCCGCACGGAGCCTCCCAGCCTCTCCGGCCTCAGCCACTACTACGAGCACCTGATTTTCCGGGGCGGCTCCACGAAGCAGGCCGAGCTGGAGTTCCGCCGCGAGATGCAGCGGATCGGGGAAGAGAGCGGCGGCTACACGACGAACGACTACACCTGCTACGGGTTCACATCCCCGAGCCAGAACCTCGATGAGGCGCTCTGGCGGTCGGTCGATGCCTGGATGAACTTGAAGCTGACCCAGGCCAAGGTCGCGCGCGAGCGGCAGGTCGTGATGGAGGAGTACAACCAGGGAGAGGACCGGCCCGACTACAAGGTGTACTACCAGATCGAGCGGCTCATGTTCCGCGACCATCCGTACAAGCGGGACACGATCGGACTCAAGGACGTCATCGAGCACGCCTCACTGCAGACCTTCCGAACGTTCTACGAAGAGCGCTACGTCCCGAACCAGATGATCCTCGCCGCAGTGGGCGACTTCAAATCGGCGGAAATGAGCGAGAAGCTGCGGCGGGCCTTCGCGCCGTACCGGCGTGGCCGCGACGACTTCGAGCTGGGACAGAGCGAGGGTCCGCAGAGCGAGTTCCGGATGGGCGTCGAATCGATGAAGACGCCGAATACGTGGACCCACCTCGGCTTCCACGTTCCGCCCTACTCCGATCCGGACGCGCCCGCGCTGACCGTCCTCGCCGCGATCCTCGGGCAAGGGACCTCCTCCCGGCTCTACCGCGCGCTCAAGGACAAGGAGAACCTGGTATCGACCGTCAGCGCGGACTTCGAGGTGCGCCGGGATCCGGGGATGTTCGTGATCAGCACCGAGATGCCTCCCGAGTCCGAATCGCGCGTGTTCGGGATCGTGCGCGACGAGCTGCGCCGGGTCGCGACCGAGCCGGTCGCGGCCATGGAGCTCTCGCGGGTGAAGTCCTCGCTTCTCCACGCCTACGCCTTCGACGCGCAGACCCTCTTCGACCGCGCGGAGCGGCTCTGCCTCTTCGGCGTGATGTCGGACGTCTCGCTGGAGGCGCTCTGGCCGAAGCTTCTGGATGGCGTCACGGCGGACGATCTCCAGCGGGTCGCCGCGCGCTACCTGGCCGCCGATCTCGCCTCCTACTCCGTCGTGCGGCCGGAAGGGGTAGCCGGCCCCAAGACGGAGGAGATCCAGGCAATGCTTCCGCCGTGGCGGACCGGATGGCCGGCCGTGGCCGCGTCGCAGGGCCCGGGCGTGGGGCCGGTCCGGCGCGAGGTGCTCTCGAACGGCCTCACGCTGCTCCTCAAGGAAGATCACGCGACCCCCGTCGTCGCGGTGACCACCGTCGCGCGCGGCGGCCAGTGGATCGAGCCCGAGGGACTCGCCGGGGTCTCCAACATGGCGGCGACCCTCCTGCGCCGCGGCGCGGGCTCGATGTCGGCGCGGGACATCTCCGATCGGTCCGACGCGCTCGGCATGCGCCTCGCCACTGCCGGCTCGGCCGACTACGCGTCGATCGCGTGGCAAGCGCCCTCCTCAAATTTCGAGAAGGCGTGGGAGATCTATCGCGAGGTCGCGCTTCGTCCGACGTTCCCGGCCTCCGAGGTCGCCAAGGTCCGCGAGGATTTGACCCGCCAGGTGAAGAGCCTGGGCGACCGGCCGTTCGACTACACGAACCTCGAGTTCGCGAAGGTGCTCTACAAGAATTCCCCGTACCGGCTTCCGCTGATCGGGGACGAGGCATCGCTCGCGAAAATCCAAACGCCGGACCTTCGTAAAGCGTACGAGACGATGTTCTGCGGGTCCAACATGGTCGTCGCGATCGTCGGCGACTTCGACGCGGACCGGACGCTCGACCTGGCCCGCCGCACGCTCGCGCCGCTTCGACGCGGCGCCGCGGTCTCGGTGGGTGAAGTGCGCGACGAGCCGGCTAGGGAGAAGCGCCCCAGCCTGATCGCCAAGGAACAGGAGCAGGTGACGTACAACACGGGCTGGCTCGCCTGCTCCGTGCACGACCCCGATTACGTGCCGCTCCGCCTAGCGATCGCCCTGATCGGCGACAAGGTGTTCTTCAAGTACGTCTACGAGAAGGGGGTCGCCTACCGCTCCTGGTTTTACATGAGCGATCGGATGGGGCAGTCCTCGGCCCAGAACGAGATGGGTGTGACGCCGGCAAATTTCGCGATGGCCTCGACGGGCGTTCTCCAGGACATCGAGGAGACGTTCCGCGCGGCGCTTCCCGAGGCCGAGCTCAAGCGCTCGGCGGACAAGCTGCTCTCTCGCTGGTATCTCGGAGCACAGCGGTCGGACCAGGTGGCCGCGCGCCTTTCCTATTTCGAGAGCGCGGGCCTCGGGTACGCGTACGTGGACAGCTATCCGGGTCTGGTGCGGAAGGTGTCGTCACGCGAGGTCCTGGGCGTCGCGAGGAAATACTTCAAACCCGACACCTGGACGCGCGTCGCCGTGGGGAAGGAGCCGGCCAAAGGGGCGGCCTCCTCCTCGGCGCCCGGGCGCTAGGCTTTAGACTTCACCGCCGCGGTCGCAAGGCCGCAGCCGACCCCGACAATCGCTCCGAGCGGCAGCGTGGCCGCCCAGGAATGGCCGGGAAGCCCGGCGAGCGCGCCGAGCCCGAGGCCGATGAGCCCCGATAAGAGGGCGCCGCGCCAGAGAGGCGTATTCCCGCGCGTCAGGTAGGCGGCGAGGACGCCGTTGATGATCCCCTGCGACGCGCGGCCGAGGATCGTCGTGAAGACGTCCATCGCCTTGGGCTCGCCCCACGCGCTGAACACCCCGTGGAGCGTCCCCAGCACGATTCCGGTCAGAACCCCCGCCGTGACCTTGCTCATCGTCGCGCGCAATATAACCGCGCGCCGCCACGCCGGAAAGCCCCAAAATCCTGTCCAGATCGCCCTCCCCGGAGCCGATAACTCCCTCGGATTCGTGTCACTACGCCGGAACCGGAGATCGCGCTCGATGACCGTGCCGCCCATTCGCGGATATTCCCCATCCGCCGCCGTCCCCATGTTGGGCGAGGCGCTACTCGAGCATTTCGACCGCGCGCCGATCGGGCTCTTCCTCCTCGACGGCGATCGAAAGATCGTCCGCGCGAACGAGGCTTTGGCCCAATTGACCGGGATCAGCACGTCGATCCTTCGCGAGTCATCCCTCCGCCGCTTCCTTTCCTCCGACGCCCCGCTCGACTTCGAGGATCGAATCTTCGAGGAGTTGGGGCGCTCCAACCAGTGGCACGGCGAGCTGGAGATGCGGACTTCGATCGGCGACACGAGCCCCATGATGGTGTCGATCACGCCGGTCGGCGCGCCTGGGGCGGGCCCGGTCCGGTACGTGGCGACGGTGATCGAGCTGGGGGAGCAGCGCTGGATCGAAGCGGAGTCGAGCCGCCGAGCGGCGGAGCTGGCCGCGTTCGCCTCGATCGCGGTCGCGACCGGGAGCAGCTCCAACCCGAGCGAAATGCTCAATGCGGTCGCGCGCGCGATCGTCGACAGGCTCGAGGTCGATGCCTGCTGGATCCACCGGTACGAGGCGGCCCATTCGCTGATCACGCTCGCCGGGGAAGCGAGCTACTTGAGCGGATCGATACAACTTTCGCCCAGCATGATCGCCGACGCGATCAACCCAGCGGTCCTTCGCGCCATCGAGACCCGCGAACAGACCACGGAGTCGGAGCTTCTCGATCGCAGCATCGCCACGGTGGTACACGCGCCGCTGCTCGCCCGGGACGAAGTCGTGGGGGTCATCTCGATCCTGAGCGTGGAAGGAGAGAAGCTGAGCGCGCGGAACTCCGATCTCCTTCGCGCCGTGAGCTACCAGGTGGGCACGGCGATTCAGAACGTCCGCCTCCTCGAGTCGATCCAGGAGCAGCAGGAGGAGCTCCAGGCCAAGAACGCGCAGCTGGAGCTCTACGTCGAAGAGCTGATGAACGCCGATCGCCTGAAGAACGAATTCCTGGCGAACACGTCGCACGAGCTTCGCACGCCTCTCAACTCGATCATCGGCTTCCTGAATCTGGTGCTCGACGGCCTCTGCGAGAGCGAGGAGGAGCAGAAAGAGCTTCTGGGGCACGCCTTGAGGAGCGGGCGCCATCTCCTCGACCTGATCAACGACGTGCTCGACCTCTCGCGCATCGAGGCGGGACGGCTACAGCTCGAGCTCCGCGAGGTTGACCTGGGGTTCGTCCTTGCCGAGGTGCAGAGCACGCTGGCCGTGCAAGCGTTGGAGAAGCATCTGCAATTCCACGTG
>Ga0137409_10006318_pt1 | contig 12310 bp, 11 predicted proteins | sample CZODoug1_16funga_FD_122059 | JGI IMG/M metagenome (GOLD analysis project Ga0137409, IMG submission 122059) | Vadose zone soil fungal communities from Angelo Coast Range Reserve, California, USA - CZODoug1_16fungal (Hybrid Assembly) | ecosystem: Environmental > Terrestrial > Soil > Vadose zone... | reverse complement strand
AGTGCGGCTTTTGAATTTGAAGTTCCTCAACGCGTTTGCGGCGATGGGATAGGAACTTCAAATTCGCCGCACTAGTCGTTGCTGAGCTCGATTGTTAGTCGTTTGACGCGACGCCGCCATCGCACGCGTTGCCGCGGCGGAGCTCGCGGAAAGAAACAAGACGACGCTGGCTCTCGTCCCACAGCACGAGGCGCACGCAACCCAGGCTTTGGAGCATGGTCAACCGGCCGACACCGCGCAACTCCGGATGATCGCGCAGCGCCTTTGGGAGGCGGTAGTAGGGAATGCGGCTGCAGAGGTGATGCACATGATGCAGCCCGATATTGGCAGTGAACCAGCGCAGGACGGCCGGCAGGTCGTAGTGCGAGCTGCCATATAGGGCAGCCTCGTGCAGCGTCCACTCGCCGTCCCGGGCCCAGAACGTCGGGTCGAACTGGTGCTGCACGAAAAACAGCCACACCCCGATCGCCCCGGCGATCAAGATGATCGGCAGATGCACGAGCAGAAACGGTCCAGTGCCGACAAGCCAGATCAAGGTCGCGACCACGAGCGCGATGCCAAAATTCGTCATCATGGTGCTGAGCCAGGGCCGCCAGCCACCGCGCAACATGCCGATCGGAAGCCGCTGTTGCAGGACGAAGAGATAGGTTGGTCCGATCCCAAACATCACGATCGGATGTCGGTAGAGCCGATAGCAAAGCCGGCCCCACCACGAGAGCGTCAGATATTCGCGCACCGTGAGTGTATTGACATCACCGAGGCCGCGCCGGTCGAGGTTGCCAGAACTTGCGTGATGGGCGGCGTGTGTCGAGCGCCAGAAGTCATAGGGGGTCAGAGTGAGCACACTGATCGCCCGCCCGACCCAGTCGTTCGCCAGCCGATGACGAAAGAATGCGCCGTGGCCGCAGTCGTGCTGGATCATGAACAGTCGGACCAGGAAGCCGGCCGCCGGTATGGCAATCAATAGCGAGAGCCACCAAAATCCAAAATAATACGACGCCCAAGCCGACGCCCATAGCGCTGCGAGAGGGCCGAGTGTGATCGCGATTTCCGTGATACTGCGGGCATGGCTAGGGTCACGGTGGCGCGCGAGGATTCTAGCCCAGCTCCGTGCGTCGGGTGCGGCGGAGGAGTAGGCCACGCTTGTGCGATCGTCCAAGTTTACGTCCGTATTTTGGGTGAGAACAGAATTTTGGGTGAGAACAAACCAGACATCAGCATCTTGAGCCCCCGCCTGCCATGAGGCAGCAGAGGCTTAAGGATCACGGTGTGCGTTTCGCTGCCAACCGCTCTACCATTGTTGTTGCATTCTGGCTGGGTTGTCGAGCCCTTCTCCCAGAGATTTGGCTAGGATCGCGCACCCACAGAGTGTATATGTCTCTAATCACTGGCATTCTGTCGTTGACACAACGAGCTCAGGCGCCGGTGGCTGAGAGACCGGTCGCGCTCCCGCCTGTGAAGCAAGGAGAGCGAGCTGTCTATATCATCCGTTTCCGAGAATGGCCGCACGGTTCTGTCACAATGCGGTCGCTTGCGGAATTCTGGCCGTCAGTGCGTGTCGTCGTCGAATCGCTCGCGTTGCGGATACGGCGGTCTTGGCTTGAGCGTGCCCGGCACAAAGTCTGGCTGAATGATATGCTACCTGAACCGTGGGTAGGCCCGGTTGCGCTCGCTCTGCAACGCAGCTCAGGGAGAAATTCGGGTTCGTACTTGGCTGATGCCAGCTAGATCGGATCGCAGATGGTACAAGGTAAGCAGTTTACGACGTTTGACTTTAATGCCCCCGCCGAGTTGTTCCCCTCGCGTAGCCGCAAGGGCAACAGGCCTATGGGGTACCGGCGCTTCGCAAAGGCCGCAGAAGCGGTTCGATTTGCAATCGAAGAGCTGCCATTGGAACTCCTTAATGGAGCTCAGCTCGAAGTCGAGGAGCAGAGATTCGACAGCGAGGGAATCCGTCGCCTGTACGAGCATCCCGAATACCCGCTCGCTCGACGGAACGTCACGCCGATTGAATGACCACGCTCTCGCGACAAGGATCGAAAGATCAATCGAATCTAAAGGATTCCAGCTCTGGCGCCTGAGGCGGACAGCATGAACCCGCAAAATCCGCACTCTTTGCCCGTGCAATTGAGCGCTCGGTGATCCCCTTGCCCTCGGTTGATTCAGGTATTTTTGCACCCCCTGGGCGCGCGAGTTTCATTGACCGGGAGTGGCATTGGACCTTAGAATTCACAACCCAAGTTTTCGGATTGCCTTGCCAAGCCACCCCTTTGTGGGGGCCGCTCCCAAGTCATCCTCCAAAACTCGGACTTATCGAACCGTGCGACGTGTTCGTGCGGTCTTACGTGTTGGCGCACAGCGCAAGGAGACGACGATGCCTACAGGAAGCGTGAAGTGGTTCAATCCGACGAAGGGTTATGGATTCATCCAACCGCAATCCGGCGGCAAGGATGTGTTCGTTCACATCTCCGCAGTCGAGCGCGCGGGCCTGAGCACGCTCAACGAGGGGCAGATCGTTCAATATGAGATCGTGAGCAATCGCGGCAAGGAATCGGCCGAGAACCTGAAGGTTGGTGGCTGACCGACCGGATGCGGACGCCGGCGCATGGCGTCCTGCCGGTTTTGACGCGGGAATGAGAGGTCTTCCCGCTTGCTCTAATTCGTCACACGCTGGGCGACGTCCGGATTGGCGAGTCGATAGCCGACACCAAGCTCGGTGAGCAGGATCTGTGGCTGAGTCGGATCCTGCTCGATCTTCTGGCGCAGCTTGCGCACGAAGATCCGCAAATAGTGGGTGTCGTGCATATGTGGTGAGCCCCACACCTCCTTGAGCAGGTATTGGTGGGTCACCACGTTGCCGGCGTGCTGGGCGAGCAGCTGCAGCAGCCGGTATTCCTTCGGCGTCAGTGTCACGCGCGTCCCGTTGAGCGTGACGAAGCGAGCCGCGAGATCGATGGTGAGCGGGCCTGCCTTCACGACCGGCTCACCGGTCGTCGCCCGCACCTGGCGACGCATTGCGGCATGCGCGCGCGCGAGCAGCTCCGCCATGCCAAACGGCTTCACCACATAGTCGTCGGCGCCGCTCTCCAGCAGACGCACTTTCTCGGACTCGTTCGAGCGCACCGACAGGACGATCAGCGGCACCGTCGACCACGAGCGCAGCCGCTCGAGCACATCGCCGCCGTCCATGTCGGGCAGACCGAGATCGAGGATCACGAGATCGGGCTGCTTGAGGGTCACGCTCTTGAGCGCGTCCGCGCCGGTCTCGGCGTCCTCCACCACAAAGCCGTCGAGCTCGAGCCCGGCCCGCAGGAAGCGGCGGATCTGCACCTCGTCGTCGACAACGAGGACAACAGGGGGTGAATCAGTCATCCGGGGCGGCCTCTGGCTGGTTTACGTCCGCATTGTACGGCAAAAACAGGGAAACGGTCGTTCCCTGATCGGCACCATCGCTGTTGGCCTGCAGCCGGCCGCCATTGGCGCCGACGAACGCCTTGGCGATCCACAGGCCGAGGCCCGAGCCCGAGGTGGTTCCGGCAAGGCGATGCCCGCGGAAGAACCGCTCGCCAAGCTGGGCCATCTCGTCTTTGGTGAGGCCCGCGCCCCGATCGTGGACCGCAAGCACAACATCATGACCGTTCCGTTTGGCGCTGATGTCGATCGTGGAACCGCCCGGGGAATACTTGGCTGCATTGTCCACAATCTGCACGAAGGCCTGCTGGACCAGGACGGGGTCGACATAGATGAACGGAAGGGTCGAGTCCATGTCGAGCACGACCTTGTGATCCGCAAGGCGCCGGCGGCGGCGCTCCATCGCCGAATTCACGATGTCGGCGGGCTCGATCCATTCGAGTTGCGGCTTGATCTGGTGCCGGCTGATGCGGGTGGCGTCCAGGAGATTCTGGATGTCGTTGTTGAGGCGCTCGGCCTCGTCGCGCACGACGCCTGTGAGCGAGCGCAGCCGATCGTCCTGGGCGATCGCGGGCGAGCCGCGCAGAACCGTTGCGGCGCCGAGGATCGCGGCCAGCGGCGTGCGCAGCTCGTGCGACACCGAGCCGATCAGCGCCTCGCGCAGAAGCTCGGTCTCCGAGCGCATCTTGGCCTCATTGAGCGCGCGCGCCACATCGAGCCGCTCGAGCGTGGCAGCGGCGTCGGCCAACGCGTCGTCGACGCGCCGGCGAATCTCGTCGACGGCCGGCATGCCGCCGAGGTCGATTGCGATCACACCGAAGGCCGGCGTGCGGGATGATACCCGGCGAACCAGCCAGATGTTGCCGGTGTCATCGCTGACCGTGGTGGTGAGCGCGGCGCCGCGCTGGATGCTGGCGATGGCGGCTTCGACCGGCTCCGGCGCCTCAATCTCGCTCGCGCCATTGCGGCCGGCTCCAAACAGCAGCACCCGGCGCTGGACCAGCGTGGCGAGATGCTCTTCGATGGCGCGATAGATTTCTGCGGCCGTCGGCGCCGCGGCCAGCTGCCGCGAGAACGCATAGAGGTCGCTCATCTGGTTCTCGCGCTTCCTCGCAAGCTCGGCTTGCTTCTTCATCGAGTTGGCGAGATGGCTGGTCACCAGCGCCACGATCATGAACAGCGTGAGATTGATGATCTCGGCCGGCCGGGCGACGAAATAAGTGTAGAACGGTGCATAGAAGAAATAGCCCGACCACAGCACACCCGCGATGGCCGCCACCAGCGCCGGCACCCGGCCGAGGTGCCAGCCGGCCAGCAGCACGGGAATGAGATAGATCGGGGAGCCGCGGCGCACATCGAGATATCGGATCAGCGCCCAGGCCACCACCGTCGTCGCCGCCACCATGAGCAGGGCCAGCGCGACGCCGCGCAGCTCGCGCCAGATCGCCTCAAGCCGCAATGTCGATCGCCACTGGTACGCCATGCGTTCCCGGTTCGTTATGCGTTCGAGGCTTGGGCCCAGGATATGCGCCTGCCGAGCCGGGGGCCACCCCCGCGGCGGGGCCGCGTGGCTCGCCCCAGGTCTGCGCCGAGTCTGCGTCGATCCTGCGTCGAGCCTGCGCCGGGCTGCCCGGCGCCGCGGTCGTCGGCGGCGTGCTGCCGGATACTATAGTCCAAGGGAGCCGGTGTGGTGAGCCGCAATCGAGCCTTCGCGTGCCAGAACGCTGCGGGCTCCTCAATTGCCACCCTCTGGCTGTGCTCTTGGGCTGTGCTCTTGTTTCGTTAACGCGCCTTGTTTACATAGCGCCGGCTGGCATTCCGGCGCCTGCCGCCACGGAGAGGTGGCTGAGTGGTTGAAAGCACCGCACTCGAAATGCGGCGTACGGGCAACCGTACCGGGGGTTCGAATCCCTCCCTCTCCGCCACGAACTAATTATCTGATATTACTACTATTTTTGTCTTCGATGGGGTGCGAATTCTTTCGCTGGTTCCGGGGCTTTGCACGAATCTGGCAACGACCGTTTTCGCGCGGAGACGGATTCGTCCGGCATTTGCCGCGATCGACACCCGCGCGTCTCGTTTGCGCAACGTGGTGGTGCGGCAGTCTCTTGCCCGGCAATCGAATTCGTGCGGAGAAAGCGAGACAGACAACAAGAGACAGACGGATCGTCGGTCCATGTTCACGACTCCACAGCTGACGCAAAGCCGAGGCGACGCCGCTGCTCGTTCCAGACAAGCGGTAGCCGTGTGTCGTCCATGAGGCGGCGCGCGGTCAGGTCAGGCGGATGTTTGCCACTGAGAATCGCCACGACGATATCAGGCGCCAATACCGTGAGACGGAACAGCCGCGTTGCATAGGACGGAACGACTCCCTCCGATTTGGCAACATCTTCGAAGGTCAGGCTTCGATCCGCGAAAAGCTGATCGCGGATTGCGTTGGCGCGGACCAGAAGACGCACGAGGCCGGTGTCGGGAGTTGGGGGCTCTGAGCCGTCGTCGACTACTAACCTCATCTCCTTTCCGGCGCGCTTGAGGCGGGCAGGGATGGACAGCGCAGTCTCTTTGCGATCGTCCTCGGATTTGACTTCCTTGATCAGGTTGGCTTGTTTGACCACTTCGCCCAGGCACCCACGGATCCGATCCTGGTCCATGACGACGTCAACACGATCCATATGGACTTGGATGCGTACGACGCTTAGGCGCATAAACGTGTGGAGGTCGTCAATCACGCCCGCAGCAATATGTCTGGCGCGTTCGACTATTCGCTTTTGCGCTGTTGCATCGGGAGCGGCATGTTGGACAGCCTCATGGATGGCGGTGGGGTCGGCAAGCCAGGCGCGGATGCGAGAGATCACAAGGGATTCAAGGGCAACGGCCGGGATTCGTTGGCCCTCGGCCTTGGTCGACCCTCCCTGCAAAGACCGCGAGATGTAATACCGGTAACGGGTTCCTTTCTTGTTCGCATGCGTCGGGCTCATCCGGCCGCCGTAGGCATCGAACAAAATCCCCATCAGCAGGCTTGGCTCCTGGCTTGTCCTTCCAGAGGCTCGGTCGACACGGTTCTTGGACAGGATGGCCTGGACCTTGTCCCAAAGCGCCTCGTCGACGATGGCCTCATGCTCGCCTGGGTAGCTCTTGCCCTTGTGAACAATCTCACCACGATAGATACGGTTCTGCAGCATCAGGTAGATTGCACCGCGAGATAGCGGCTGGGCCCCATATTGACTTCCATCGGCCGCCGTCCGGACCTTGCTGACGATGCCGGCGGCATCAAGGGCATCCTCCAATTCCCGGACCGACCTGAGTTCGGTGTAACGTCGAAAGATCTGCCTGACCGTCTCGGCCTCCTTGTGGTTGACGACCAGCTTTCGGTCTTTGACGTCGTAGCCAAGGGAGGGCAGCCCACCCATCCACATGCCCTTCTTCTTTGAAGCCGCGATCTTGTCACGGATGCGCTCGCCGGTAACCTCGCGCTCGAATTGGGCAAAAGACAGCAGGATGTTGAGCGTCAGCCGCCCCATCGAGGACGTTGTGTTGAATTGCTGAGTGACCGACACAAAGGAGACGCCGTGTCTGTCAAAAATGTCGACGATCTTGGCGAAGTCGGACAATGACCGGGTTAGGCGGTCAACCTTGTAGACGACCGCAACGTCGATCTGGCCTGTACTCACATCCGACAGGAGCCGTTGGAAAGCCGGCCGCTCCATGGTTGCGCCCGAGAATCCACCGTCGTCATACATCTCGCCGACCAGGGCCCATCCTTCGCGTTTCTGGCTGGCGATGAAGGCCGCGCAGGCCTCGCGCTGGGCGTCGAGCGAGTTGAAGTCCTGCTCCAGCCCTTCCTCGCTGCTCTTGCGGGTATAGATGGCGCATCGAAGCTTGGCCGGCGCACGCTTGGAACTGGGCACGGATCGATTAGCCATTGGCCACCTCCTCCGCATTGTGCGTTCCAGCCGCATCCGGGCCCAACTCGCCATTTGATGCAGGCTTGCGGACCAGGCCGAAGAAACGGGGGCCGGACCAATGGGCTCCGGTGATGGCAAGCGCGATCTTGGTCAGCGAGGGAAAGGTTTTGCCGGCATATTCGAACTCACCTTCCGTCACCACCACCGTGTGCGTGCGGCCGCGCCACTCCCGTACCAACCGCGCGCCCGGCCTCAGCGACAAATCGGGCGTCACGGCGACGCTCCCTTTGACCTTCAACTCCCGGGTCAACGCGGCGAGCTTGCGCTGGGTCGCCTTACTCAGCCCTCCGTAGGCAAGCTCCTGCATGCGGTAGGCGATGGTGCGGATCAGCAAGTCCCTGCTTAGCCGCGGCGGCTGGCCACGATAGAGCCGACGCCACCCGTCACGCAGTTGCTGCGCAGTCAATTCATTGAGGGCTGTAATTTGATCTGATAGCTCCCTTTGGCGTGTTGCATCCAAGGCCGCCGTTGTCGCCGTTTCGTGAGCGGGCGACAGCGCTCGCTTTCGGGGTACCGTCATAGAGACCTCCGGTTGTCGCACCCATAGGTGCTTGCACCGCCTCAAGCCCGGACAAAACCGGGCTCATGGGCGTGCACGCCGAGGTCTCAACGGTCCCGGCTGTTTTGCATGCACGCTCTTCTTGGGCTGGAAGTCCAGTCGAAAGTCCGGAATGAGGTCCCATTTTTGAGCCGGAAAATCCGCCCTTCTGTCCGCACGAGCGCGCTCATAATCTCCTGTTCGGTGGTTCGAATCCTTCCAGCTCCGCCATGCGCATGTCGTTGTTGTGAAGTGACTTTTTCTCTCGATGAGAGAGTCTCTAACCCGCGGAAAGGTTTGAAGAATTTCGACTGCGATATTCTCCGCTGCGCGCCCGGAGCAATTCTCTCGCAGATCTTTGCGCGAACAGCGTGCGAATTCTCTGTTTGCCCGTTTCGTAGTCCGGTTGCGCAATCGACCAATGTTGCCGGAATGATCAAGTCACCGGCGAGGAACAGTGATTGATGCGATGACGGCCACGATCATCAGAGCAGACCAGATTTGCTCGGTCCGAGCCCGTCTGCTTTGACCCGCACTGGACATGTGCGCTCTACGCGAGCGGCTACCTCAAAAGGGGGCAGTCGTTGTATCAAGGGCGTGGACGCGTGCGAACCATGAAGCTGTCGTAGCTGTACTCGGCGACCTGCCACCACAGATATTCTTCATTGCGGAAGGCTTGCATCGCCTCCAAGACCTTCTTGAAGGTGGCATTGGATGCGGACGTTTCGGCGTTCACGTCGTTCGACGCCTTGAGGCAAGCCTCCATGATCGATTGCGAGAACGCCCTCAACTCGGCACCATTCGCGAGCAATCTGCGCAGGGCTGCGGGGTTGCGGGCATCGTACTTGCCCAATTCTTCAGAATTGGCGTAAGCCGCAGCACCCGCGATGATGGTCTGATATCTCTTAGGCAATTCATTCCACTTGGCCAGATTGATCATCAGGTGTTGCGCGGTAGAACCCTCCCACCATCCCGGATAGTAGTAATACTTGGCGACCTTGTTGAAGCCGAGCTTCTCATCATCATACGGACCGACCCATTCGGCAGCGTCGATGGCGCCGCGCTCAAGCGCCGGGTAGATGTCGCCGGCGGCAATCTGCTGGGGAACCCCACCGAGCTTCTGGATTGTCAAACCGGCGATGCCACCAATGCGGAATTTGAGACCACGCAGGTCGCCAGGCTCTCTGATCTCTTTGCGGAACCATCCACCCATCTGGCATCCGGTATTTCCAGCTGGAAGCGCATGGATATTGTACCTGGCACAAAAGTCGTTCATCAACCTCATGCCGTCGCCGTCGTAAAACCAAGCATTTTGCTGGCGCGCGTTCAAGCCAAACGGGACTGCGCAGAACAAGGCGAACGTTGCGTCCTTGCCAAAGTAATATTGCGCAGCCGTGTGGCAGGCTTCGACGGCACCGCTGGTCACCGCGTCCATTGCGTTGAGGCCGGGGACGATTTCGCCGGCGGCAAAAGGCGTCATCTGAAATTGATTGTCGGTCGCCTCGGCGACGAATTTGGCGATCGTTTCAACCGCGCCGTAGAGTGTGTCGAGGGACTTGGGGAAACTCGATGTCAGCCGCCACCTGATGACAGGGTTGGTTTGCGCGATGGCGGGCCTAGCGATGCTGGATGCGGCGAGCCCGGCGCCGGCCACTTTCAGGAATTGACGACGTTTCATGAAAAATCTTCCCTTCGGTTCGAATTGCCCTGCTTGGGCATGATGCGCAAATCGAGTGACCGCCCTACCAGTTTGGCAACAATATCTGCCGGTAGTAGGCGGGGATCGAGGTGACTGCGATGAGCTCTTCCTTGCCGTCGAAAATTCTCGCCAGGCTCGGACCCGCACTGACGAACTCCACCTTCGCTGCGCGCCTGCCACCCGCCACAACACTGTGAACGATGTCGGTGACCTGGTCGGCTTTGTAGATGCGATAAAAGTCAGGTTTGATCGCCGCGTGAGCGCGCGGTTCGACATGCGCTCGGACGCCGACACCGCGCTCGTAGGAGACCGAAAAGCGCAACCGCTCACCGGCGTCATTCGATGCGTCCCAATTCTCCTCGACAACTGTCGCGCCCGCACCCTGAGAGCGGGATGACTTTGTCATCGTGATCCTGGCAGGGGCATAGACGCCGTAGGCCCCGGGAGACGCTTGCGGTTGCGACGTCAAACCCCCTACGATCATGATGCCGGCGGCTCCTGTTCGTTCGTTTTTGGCCGGGACGGCCCAGAGAACGAATTTGCCTTGGTTCAGTATCGCTTTCCCGTCGGCACTGTCTGCCGCCAATCCCTCGACGAGCAGGAGGATCAGGTTAGCGTCCTGGAGCGCGCCCGTTCCAGGAGCGCTGGCCCATCCGGCCGGGAGCACCTTCCGAATGGTATCGTTGTTGAGCTTGAAATGCACATACGTGCGCGCCTCTGTCGTCGACTGGATCAGGCGAGCCGCTTCTTCGCCGTCGGCATTTGCGCTTTGCGCGACGCCGCACAGTAGACCGATCGCGGCGAGCGAACTTGGCAGGTATCGGATTCCGATCATGACAGTTCCTCCGTTACGTGGGCGGGTTGGTGAATCGTTTGGAACGACGTCGCGACAAACTCTGCCTGCTCTGGATTTGCCGCCTGGACGAGGCTGGACGGTACGACTGCAGCGCCTTAAGGTCCTGGATTCAGAACCTTAATTGTTCTGAATCGCGGGCCTGCGACCAAACCGATGAGTAATGACCAGGTGAGATTCGGACGGTTCCAACTCGATCTTGCGCGACGAGAGCTATCGAAGGATGGAGCGCTGCTGCCACTCGGCAGCCGGGCGCTCGACATCCTGTGTGTCCTCGCCGCTGCGAAGGGCGAGATCGTGACCAAGGACCAATTGATGGCCCGGGTTTGGCCTGGCGTTGTCGTCGAGGAGAGCAACATTCACGTCCACGTCTCGGCGCTGAGAAAGGCCCTTGAAGGAGCGGGCGGTCACAGCCACGTCATTACAGTGCCTGGTCGCGGCTACCGGATGATTGACCTAGAGCCTGCCCTCCCCGTCGATAGTGAGAGCGGCAATAAGAAAAGCGGTCTGAAAATCCCAGATCGGCCATCAATCGCTGTGCTTCCCTTTACCAACCTGAGCGGCGATCCGGAGCAGGAGTACTTTGCGGACGGTATTGTGGAGGAAATCATCACGGCCCTGTCACGGATGCGTTGGTTGTTCGTGATTGCGCGAAACTCGAGTTTCACGTTCAAAGGCCGGGCTGTGGACGTCAAGCAGGTTGGTCGCGACCTGGGTGTCCGCTATGTGCTCGAAGGCAGCGTCCGCAAGGCTGCAAACCGAGTGCGCATCACCGGACAGCTCATTGATGCCGCCACGGGAACGCACCTATGGGCGGATCGCTTTGACGGCAATCTTGAGGATATTTTCGATCTACAGGACCAAGTCACGGCGAGCGTCGTCGGCGCAATCGCGCCGAGGCTGGAGCAGGCCGAGATTGAACGCGCCAAGCGCAAATCGACCGAGAGCCTTGATGCCTATGACTATTTTTTACGTGGCATGGCGAACGTCTATCAATGGACCGATAAGGATATTTCGGAGGCACTCAAGCTCTTCCAAAAAGCCATCAAGCTCGATCATGACTTCGCGACGGCGCATGGCATGGCGGCGTGGTGCTACGTCTGGCGCCATGTGAATGGCTGGACTGCTGACGTGGCGCAGGAAACGGCGGAAGCTGTTCGACTAGCCAGACGGGTGGCCGAGTCCGGCAGAGATGACGCTGTCGCGCTGTCCTTTGGCGGAATTGCGCTCGCTTATGTCGGTGGCGACCTCAAAGGCGGCGGCACGCTGATCGATCGGGCATTGGCGCTCAATCCAAATTTAGCTGCTGCCTGGAGTGCCAGCGGATGGGTTAGAGCCTTTCTTGGCAAGACAGATGAGGCAACTGAGCACTTGGCGCGTGCGATGCGACTGAGTCCGCTCGATCCACTCACGTTCTTGATGCAGAGTGTGACCGCTTTGGCTCATTTCATCGCTGGCCACTATTCCGAGGCGGCGTTATGGGCGGCAAAAGCAACCGAAGAGCGGCCGAATTTCTTGCCCGCGATTCGACTTTCCGCGGCGGGCAACGCAATGGCCGGCCAGCTCGACGAGGCACGAAAAGCCATTGCGCGTGCCTGTCAGCTCGATCCCCATTTGCGTATTTCCAACCTGAAAGATCGTGTTGGACCCTACCGGCCGGAAGATTTAATCAGGTTTACAGAGGCATTGCGGTTGGCGGGACTACCAGAATAGTGGCCATTCCGGTTTCGCAGAGGGGAACAGGCATCGGCAGCTCCGTTCTGCTTGTGTGCAGGTTTTTGGTCGCCGGGATGACGAGACTGACCACGCGCTGAAGCGGCCGGCGTCCAAAAAGCGCCAAGGCA